>Ga0075433_10001236_pt1 | contig 18638 bp, 19 predicted proteins | sample RhiMethybrSRZTD2_FD_75299 | JGI IMG/M metagenome (GOLD analysis project Ga0075433, IMG submission 75299) | Populus rhizosphere microbial communities from Tennessee, USA - Rhizosphere MetaG P. TD hybrid SRZTD2 | ecosystem: Host-associated > Plants > Roots > Rhizosphere > Soil | place: USA... | reverse complement strand
CCTTCGTGATTGCCGGCGAAGGTCCCTCGGCGCGCGCGGTCACCGCGGGAGCGCCGTTCGTTCGCCAGCTCGGGTTCATCGATCGGGACAGCCTCGCCGACCTGTATGCCTCCGCGGATCTCTGTGTGCTGCCCTCACGCACCGAGACGTGTGGGCTCGTGGCGCTCGAAGCGATGGCCTCGGGCCTCCCGGTGATCGCCGCCAACGCCGGCGGGCTCGCCGAGACCGTGCGACACAATGAGAACGGCCTCCTGATCGCTCCCGATGACGTGCGCGGATTCAGCCATGCCATCGTCACACTGGCCATCGACGCCGACCGGCGCCACCGGCTCTCGCTTGGCGCCCGCCAGACCGCTCTCACCCGCGACACCAAAGGCGAAGATGCCGAGCTGCTGCACCAGTACGCGGCGCTCGTCGACCAGGCGTTCCCCCTGTTGTCCTCTCATTCCAAGGAGCGTAGTCCCGATGTGGATTCTGCTGTCGTTCATCGCGTACCTGGTGCTGGGTCTCCCGTTCGTCGGCTGGCTGGCCCGCCGGCTCGGCCAGGCCCACGACAGGCACTGCTTCGTCACGACACTTGAGGCGGTCGGATGAAACAGCCCAAGCTGATTCTCGTCCTCACCGACGGCCTCCGACCGGAGGCGATTACGCCGACGGTCATGCCGACCCTGCACGCCTTGACCGAGAGCTACACGTCGGCCGCCGAAGCCCGCACGATCCGGCCGAGTGTCACCGTCGCGGCCCTGGCGTCCCTCGCGACCGGCGTCGCTCCGGAAACGCATCGCCTGGTGCTGCCCGGTCTCGAATTCCTGCCGCGGCTCACGCGCCTGCGGCCGGTCGCCCGCGAGCTCGCCCGCCACGACATCCCCGCCGACGTCGTGACGACCGAGCTGCCGCTTGGGGTGTTGCCACTGGCGTGGGCGCTCACCCAGGCCGCCGGCGCGCGCCGCCTCCTTCCGGTCGGCCGGCGCCCGCTCGACACCGCCCTGGCGGCGAACCGGGTGCTGAACGAGAACGACACCGGCCTCCTCTTCGTCTACCTTCCCGCCTGTGACGAGGCCGGACACGCCCACGGATGGATGTCGCCGGCGTATTTCCGGGCCGCGTCCGAGCTCGACGCGGCGTTGACCACGCTCGCGACGCGCGTCGGGGAAGCCCTGCTGCTGGTCGTCTCTGATCACGGTGGCGGGGGAGTGATTCGCACCGAGCACCATCACCCGCATCCGACCAACGAACGCATCCCGTTCGTGCTCGCCGGGCCCGGCGTCGCACGCGAGCACCGCCTGCTCGGTCCGGTGTCGCTGCTCGATGTCTCGGCGACCGTACTGTGGTGGTTCGGGGTCCCGGTTCCGACCTGCTACGACGGTCGCCCGTTGCTCGAAGCGTTCGCACCCGCGCTCTCGCCGATGGCGGTGGCCGCGTGGTGATGCGCCGGGTCACGCATCTCGGCGACGCCTGGGCCACGATCGGTGCGGCGCTCGTCGTCGCGACAATCGAGCCTGCCTTGGGCGCGGCGATGCTCTTGGCCAACGCCCTGTCTCACGTTCCGGTACAGCTGCTCAAACGGCTGGTGGCGCGCCCGCGTCCCAGCGACGCGCTCGGCCGGCCGCTCGCCCTGGTACCGCTCCCCGACCCATTCTCATTTCCCTCGGGACATGCCGCCGCGACGACCGCGGTCGCGGCGACGCTCGTCATGGCGCATCCCGTCACCGCGCCGCTCGCGTTGCCGATCGCCGGGCTCGTGAGCTATTCCCGCTTCGCGCTGCGCGTGCATCACGCGAGCGACGTGCTGGCGGGGAATGCGCTCGGGCTGGCCGGCGCACTCGCCGCGAGAGTTCTCCTGTAACGGTTTTGTTACCCACTCTTGTCACGACCAGCGTCTAATTCGTGACACAGTCGAACAAGCTTAGCCCCCTCGCGATAACCGCTTCCACCCGTGCAGGGAAACGGATTCAGATGGTGACGTCTCGCTTTTTGCTCACTAACCACTCGCCGCACTGCTGGTCGGTGCGCGACGGCGCCAGCTCAATGCCCAGACCCCCGACAGGGCTCGTGAGCCGCCCCACCACGCCTTAGCCGCGTGACCTCGGAGGGTGTGCCCGCCAACGTAAGTGCACGGTCGTTGGTTGGGTGCCAGGTAGCGGAGGCCTTCACGGCTCCGCTATCTGCGTTTCCGCGTAACGATATACGCGCCAAAATCAGGCCCCGACGCACCTCTCCGTGTTACGCGATTGTGACACCCCCGAATGAGCCCCGTGATGGCGTCTCCCGAGCTTGTGCATGCCTACTCTTCGGGCCGTCCGGAGGGCGTGGACGCCCGTCGTTTCAACCCAATGGAGGGAGTCAACCGTGCACCGCACCCTATCGTGTTTTCTGCGAGGCGTTGCCCTCGCGAGCAGCCTGGCGCTACCTAGCGCGGCCCTGGCCCAGGCGCCGACCATCCAGGTCCAAGGCCGCATCCAGGTGCAGTATCGCGCATCATCAGGCGACTCAACCGGAAACTACAATACCAGCCTGGTGAGCAACGGCTTCGAGATCCGGAGGCTCCGGATTCAGACGAACGTCCGCTTCGGCGATAACATGACGCTCGTCATCCAACCGAGCTTCGAGATGGGCGCGCTGCGGATGCGCGACGCCTTCCTGCGCGTCGGCCTCAACCCGCACTTCGGCGTAACCCTGGGCCAGGAGAAGTCCCCGTTCCAGCGCTACGAGCTGGTGAGCTCGAACAACCTGCTCTCGATCGAGCGCGGCGTACGGATTCTGCGGCTGTCGGGGAAAGAAGGACTGAACGACCTGCTCACCGCCAACGGTTACACTTCGCACGACCTCGGGGCCTTCGTCGATTATGACGGTCCCGATCACCGGCTCCTCCTAAAGGCTGGCGTACAGAACGGCTCGCGTGAGAGCGCCACCGACGTCAACAACGCCAAGAGCTTCTTCGGGCGGGCGACGTACGTGGTCCTGACGAACAAGGACAACCAACCGGTGCTCCAACTCGGTGGCTCATTCGGGTCGCGCGACCGCGCAATCTGCCCCGGCGCCACCAATGCAACAACGTGCCCCGGCTACTTGCCCGATTCGTCGAAGAAGACGACGGCGTTCGGTCTGGACCTCGAGTACGGCGGCTTCCGGCCGGGCCTTCACCTGATCGCCGATTTCGCGACCGGTGACAACGTCCCGAGTGCGCTGCGCGTCGCCTCTGGCCGCAATACAGGGAACATCCGCAACAGCAACGATTCGAACGTGGTGACGTTCCGCGGCATCAGCGTGATCGGCGCATACCGCGTCATGACGACGGGCGCGGACACCCGGCTCGTGAAGATGTTCGAGCCGGCGCTGCGCGTAGACGTTACCGACCCGAACACCAACGTGGGGAACGACGCCGGGATGCTCATCACTCCGGTGCTGAACGTGTATTTCGGCAACACCGTGATCCTCCGGGCAGGGGTCGATCTGTACCGCTACAAGAATGCGGCCGGCGCGAGCCAGAACGCGCGCGAGGTCAAGGTGTCGTGGCAGGCAAACTTCTGATGCACCAGGGAGGCTACACCGTGTTTCGCCGACTCGCAGTCACTGCAGGCATAATCGGGGCGTTCGCCACGCCCGCCGCGGCGCAAGTGCGCATTAACGGCGCTGGGGCGACGTTCCCGAACATCATTTATCAGAACTGGATCCTGACGTACAACCAGAGGTTCGACAACGTCGAGCTGAACTATCAGTCGATCGGCTCGGGTGGTGGGATCCGGCAGTTCTCGGACAAAACCGTGGACTTCGGCGGCACCGATGCGCCGATGACCGATTCCGCGATCGCAGCCATTCAGGGCGACGTGATTCACATCCCAACGGTGCTGGGCGCTGTTGTCCCCACCTACAACCTGCCGGGGTTCACGGGCGCGGTACGATTCACCCCGGACATCCTGGCAGACATTTTCCTCGGCAAACTGACCAAATGGAACGATGCCCGGATCGCAGCCGCAAACCCCGGCGTCACGCTGCCGAACACGGACATTCTCGTCGTCCATCGATCGGACGGCTCGGGCACGTCGTTCATCTTCACCGATTACCTCTCGAAGGTGAGCCCGGACTGGCTGCAGAAGGTCGGCAAGGGCACCTCGGTCAACTGGCCTGTGGGATTGGGCGGACGTGGTAATGAGGGAGTCGCGTCGACGGTCCGCCAGACGCCTGGGGCGATCGGCTACGTCGAACTCGGCTACGCCCTGATCAACAAGATGCCGGCGGCGCAGGTCCAGAATAAAGCGGGCAAGTTCGTCGCCCCGACCATCGAATCGGTCACTGCGTCGGCGCAGGCGGCAATGAGCGCCATGGCGCCGACCACTGACTTCCGCGTGTCGATCACCAACCCTGATGGTGACGACGTTTACCCGATCTCCAGCTTCACCTGGCTGCTGCTTCGGAAGTCGTACCCCGATCCCGCCAAGGCGCGTGAACTGGTGAAGTTCATATGGTGGTCGCTCACCGAAGGGCAGTCGCAGGCATCCCGCCTCGGCTATGCCCCGCTTCCCCTCGCCTTGCGGCCTTGGATCGAAGCACGGCTGAGGACGATTTCGGCCGGCGGGCGACCCGTGTGGACCTCGGCAGCTCGTTAATCCCCTCCTAACGACTGTCGACTGCCCCCGCAGGGTTGCTACCTGCGGGGGTTTTTCTTGCGGCGTGCAGTGACGCAATCGTTACACCTCTGTGACGGCCTGCAGGCAGGCCAGGCATAGGTTGCCCCAGTGACCACCGGAACCACGGACGCCCACCTCAAGGCGAAGGCTGCCGTGCACGCTGCGGCTCCGTCGACGCCCGCCCTCGTGCTCCAGCACGGCCCCAGGAACGCCGGCGACCGCGTCTACCGGACCATTCTCACACTCCTCGCACTCCTGCTACCACTGCTGCTGGTAGCCGTCGCCGCGCAGCTCACCGTCACCTCCTGGCCTGCGCTCAAGCGGTTCGGGCCGGGATTCCTGTGGCATTCGACTTGGGACCCCGTGGCGGAGGTATACGGCGCCGCCCCGATGATCTTCGGGACTGTCGTCTCGTCCCTCCTTGGCCTCCTGATCGCCGTTCCGCTGGCACTTGGTGCGGCAATCTTCCTAACCGAATTCGCTCCGCGCTGGGTGCGTCAGCCGCTGGGGTTCCTGGTGGAGCTGCTCGCCGCGGTGCCAAGTGTGGTGTACGGGCTGTGGGGAGTATTCGTCCTCATCCCCTTCCTGCGCACGGTCGGAGTGCCGCCTCTCAAAGCACTGTTCGGCTGGACGCCGTTCTTCAAGGGAGTGTTCTACGGCAACTCGATGCTCGCGGCGGGCGTGATCCTCGCGATCATGATCGTCCCGTACATCGCGGCCGTCTCCCGCGAGGTGCTGCTCGCCGTCCCGACGACCCAGCGCGAAGCGGCGATGGGACTGGGTGCCACCCGCTGGGAAGCGGTGTGGACCGCCGTGCTCCCCTACGGGCGGTCGGGGATCATCGGCGCCGTGATGCTCGGACTCGGGCGCGCCCTGGGCGAAACGATGGCCGTGACGCTGGTGATCGGGAACCGCCACGACCTCAGCGCCTCGGTGCTGCAACCCGCCTACACCATGGCGGCCGCCCTCGCCAACGAATTCACCGAGGCGACCACGCAGATGTACCTGTCCGCGCTGTTCGCCGTCGGCCTGGTATTGTTCGTCATCACGATCGCCGTGAACGCGCTGGCACGGCTGCTGGTTTGGCGCGTTGCCCGCGGCGCCGCGGTCGGGAGCAAGGCCCTGTGAGCGCCCGCGCCATTCGGCGCCGCGCCAAGAGCGTGGTGATGACCGGGGTCGTCGCGGGCCTGGCGCTGCTCGCGGTGCTCCCCCTGCTGTTTATCTTCGGGGACCTGATCCACAAGGGCGCCACGTCCATCGACTGGAATTTCTTCGTGAAGAGCCCAGTGCCCGCCGGGGACACCGGCGGTGGGGTCGCGAACGCGATCGTGGGTACGGGCATCATCGTGGGGATGGCGTGTCTCATTGGCCTGCCGATCGGCATCGGCGCGGGGCTGTTTCTCGCCGAGTACGGCAACGGCCGCCTGGGTTGGCTGGTGCGCTTCGTGGCGGACGTCATGAACGGGACGCCGTCCATCGTGATCGGAATCTTCGCCTGGACCTGGCTGGTGCGACCGGTCGGGCACTTCTCCGCGATGGCCGGCGGAGCGGCGCTCGCCATGCTCATGATCCCGATGCTCTCCCGTACTACCGAGGAGATGGTGCGGCTCGTGCCGAACTCGCTACGCGAGGCCGCCCTGGCCCTGGGTTACCCGCGCTGGCGCACGTCGCTCGCGGTCGTGGCGCGCACCGCGCTGGCTGGAATCGTGACGGGTGCGCTGGTCGCCGTAGCGCGCATCGCTGGAGAGACCGCTCCCTTGCTGTTCACGGCGCTCGGCAACCTCAATTTCTCGACTGCCGTGAACCATCCGATGCAGACCCTGTCGCTCCAGATCTACGTCTACGCCACGGGACCCTTCGACGAATGGCACCGCCTCGCCTGGGCTGCCGCGCTGGTGCTGATGGGATTCGTCCTGCTGGTCTCGCTCGCCGCCCGTTGGGCGACCCGCTCACGCTATGAAACTCGATAACTCCGCGGCCCGGCTCGAGTCCGCCCCCACTCCTCTGACAGGCGCCGCCGTGTCGAACGGTCCCCATCCCGGCTCGGCCCCACCGCCAGATGGTCCGGCCCCGCTCGCGCTCGAAGCCGCTTCCGGTCACGATAACTCCCTCGTCCGCATCGAAACTCGGCGGCTCACCGCGCTGTTCGGCCGGAACGTCGCGATTCGGGAGGTCTCCCTTTTCGTCCCAGCGAACACCGTCACCGCCATCATCGGCCCGTCGGGATGCGGGAAGAGCACGTTTTTGCGCTGTCTCAACCGGATGCACGAGCTGTCGGATGGCGGTTGGACGACCGGCGCCGTGCTGCTGGACGGGGAGGACATCTACGGTGGCGGGCTCGATCCCGTGGCCGTACGGTCTCGCATCGGGATGGTGTTCCAGCGACCCACCCCGTTCCCCACCATGTCCATCTACGAGAACGTGGCGGCGGGATTGCGGGTCCAGAATCGTCTGACCCGCACCAACCAGGACGAGGTGGTGGAACAAGCGTTGCGCCAGGCTGCGCTGTGGGATGAGGTGAAGGACCGGCTGCACACTGGTGCGACCGCTCTGTCGGGTGGTCAGCAACAACGGCTGTGCATCGCCCGCGCCGTGGCCCCACGCCCGCAGGTCCTGCTGCTCGACGAGCCCACGGCCTCCCTCGACCCCGCAGGGACGCAACGCATCGAGGAGCTGTGTCACGAGCTGAAACGGCAATTCACGATCGTGATCGTGACCCATAACATGCAGCAGGCGGCCCGGGTCTCCGATTACACTGCTTTCTTCTATTTAGGTGAGCTGATCGAGATCGACCGTACAACGCAGCTGTTCACCAAGCCGGCCAAAGAGCAGACCGAGGCCTACCTGACCGGGAGGTTCGGATGAGCAGTCCATCGCTCGCCATTCCCCTGGTCGCCACCCGGCGAGGCACGACCCTGATCACGATTCCGCCCGAGCCCGTGAGCCCGTTCCCCGTGGTCGACGTGCGCGAATTCGCCTTCTGGTACGGCGCGCGTCAGGCCCTGGCCGAGGTGAGCCTGGCCATTCCACGCCGGGCGGTGACGGCCCTGATCGGACCGTCGGGCTGTGGCAAGACCACGTTCCTGCGCTCGCTCAACCGCATGAACGACCTCATCCCGGACACCCGCCACACCGGGGACATCCTGTTGGAGGGAGTCTCGCTGTACTCCGCCGGCACCGATGTCGTCGAGCTGCGGCGCCGGGTCGGCATGGTGTTCCAACGGCCCAACCCCTTCCCCAAGTCGGTATTCGACAACGTGGCGTACGGCCCGCGCACCAACGGCCTGGCGCCGGAGCGGGAAATGCCGGACCGGGTCGAGCGGGCGCTCAAGCACGCGGCCCTGTGGAACGAGGTCAAGGACCGGCTCGACGATCCCGGCACCGGGCTGTCGGGCGGCCAGCAGCAGCGGCTGTGCATCGCGCGCGCGCTGGCGAACGAGCCGGAAGTGCTTCTCATGGACGAGCCCTGTTCGGCGCTCGATCCGATCGCCACCGAGCGGATCGAGGAGCTGATCGTCGCGCTCAAGCAGCACTACACGATCGTGATCGTCACGCATAATATGCAGCAGGCGTCTCGCGTGTCCGAGTTCACCGGCTTCTTCTATCTGGGCCGCCTCGTCGAGTTCGGCGATACGGCACAGCTCTTCACGCGGCCCCGGGACGAGCGGACCGAGGCCTATATCACAGGACGGTTCGGATGACCGCAACTCCACATCTGGCGCACCGCCACTTCCACGACGAGCTGTCGGACCTGAAGTCCACGCTGCTCGCCATGTCGGCGGAGGCACAGACCTCCCTCGCCGCCGCGGTCGAGGCGCTGCTGCAGCGCGACAATAACAAAGCGGCCCAGGTGATCAGCGCCGACCACAAGATCGACGCGATGGAGGTCGAGATCGAGGATCTCGTCGTGAAGCTGCTGGCCACTCAGCAGCCGATGGCGAAGGACCTCCGGTTGCTGATGGCCGCGCTCAAGATCGCCAACGACCTCGAGCGCGTCGGCGATCACGCGGTGAACATCGCGCAGTCGGCCGAGCGGCTGCAGGCAAGTCCGCCCATCGTGCCGGAGCCGGAAATCATCGAGATGGCGCGGATGGCGCGTCGGATGTTGTCCGACGCGCTGGATGCGTTCGTCCGGGCCGACGCGCAGGCGGGCCGCGCGGTCTGCAAACGCGACGACCAGGTCGACAACCTGCACGATTCGGTGTTCCGGATTCTGCTCACGCACATGATGGAGACGCCCCACATCATCAGCGCCGCCATGGAGCTGTTCCTGGTGAGCCGGAACCTCGAGCGCGTGGCGGATCTCGCAACCAACATCGCGGAAGACGTCGTGTTCCTGGTGGAAGGCAAGAGCATCAAGCACCATCTCGAGGATGGTGCGACGCGTGGGAAGGTCGGCTAGTTCGTCCTCACCGGTACCCGTACCCGCCCGGCAGCACGGGGCGCCGTTCGAGGTACTCGCGTTTGGCGAACAGCCGGATCAGGATCACTCCGGCGACGAACCCGCCGATGTGCGCCATGAAGGCCGTTCCCCCGCCTCCCTGCTGATTGCCCAGCTGCGGCAGGCTGCCCAGTATCTGGAGCAGGATCCAGTAGCCCAGCATGACGTACGCCGGAATGGCGATGGTGGTCATGTAGATGCCGAGCGGCAGCAATGCGTGGACCCGCACCCGCGGATACAGAATCAGGTACGCGCCGAGCACCCCGCTGATCGCCCCGGAGGCCCCCACCATCGGCACGGTGGAGTTGGGTGACACGGCGACCTGAGCCGCCGCAGCCGCCACCCCGCACGAGAGGTAGAACACCACGAAGCGCGCATGTCCCATGACATCTTCGATGTTGTTCCCGAACACCCAGAAGAACACCATGTTGCCGATCAGGTGCATCCAGCCGCCGTGCATGAACATCGAGGTCAGAACGGTCCAGTACTGCGGCGCCGCGTCCACCGCGCAGAACATCCCAGGCCCCATCTCGAACCCTGCTCCGGGCGCGGCACGGTGCAGAACTTCCGCCGGGATCAGGCCGTAGTTGCACACGGCTGCGGCGACCGAACGCTCGACGCCCAGACCCTCGATCAGCACCCATGCCAGGACGTTGAGGGCGATAATGGCGACCGTCACGATAGGCGTCAGAACTGTAGGGTTTTCATCGCGATAGGGGATCACGCGGCTAATCCTATGTGGAGCATGGGGGTTGCGCAAACTGCCGTTTTGACACCTTTTTCGGGCACGCCGGTTGCTCCTGCGACCGCCGGCTAGGAGTACGCATCACCCTCACTATGTAAGGAGCACGGTATCATGTCCGAGAAGATCATCGGAATCGACCTGGGCACCACCAACTCGGTCGTCGCGGTCATGGAGGGTGGTGATCCGGTCGTTATTCCCAATGCCGAAGGGGGACGGACCACACCTTCGGTGGTGGCATTCACGAAGGACGGCGAGCGGCTGGTCGGGCAGGTTGCGAAGCGGCAGGCCGTGACGAATCCGCAGAATACGATCTTTTCCATCAAACGGTTCATGGGTCGACGGATCGGCGAGGTCCCTGAAGAGATCAAGCGGGTTCCCTATAAGGTGCTTTCGGGCACGAACGACCTCGCATCGGTGGAGATTCAGGGCAAGCGGTACACGCCGCCTGAGATCTCCGCCATGATCCTCCAGAAAATGCGGCAGACGGCCGAGGACTACCTGGGCCACAAGGTCGAGAAGGCGGTGATCACAGTCCCCGCCTACTTCAACGACTCGCAGCGGCAGGCGACCAAGGACGCCGGCAAGATCGCCGGCCTGGACGTGGTCCGGATCATCAACGAGCCGACCGCCTCGGCGCTCGCCTATGGCCTCGATAAGAAGAAGGAAGAGAAAGTCGCCGTCTACGACCTCGGCGGCGGCACGTACGACATTTCCGTCCTGGAGCTGGCCGAAGGCGTCTTCGAGGTCAAAAGCACCAACGGCGACACGCACCTGGGCGGCGACGACTTCGACGCCCGCATCATCCAGTGGCTGGTGGACGAGTTCAAGCGGGACCAGGGCATCGACCTCTCCAAAGATCCGATGGCGCTGCAACGCCTGAAGGAGGCCGCCGAAAAGGCCAAGATGGAGCTGTCCACGGTGATGCAGACCGAGCTGAACCTGCCGTTCATCACGGCCGACCAATCCGGTCCCAAGCACCTCAATCTGACCCTGACGCGCGCCAAGCTCGAGCAGCTGGTGGACGATCTGGTGCAGCGGACGCTGCCGCCCATGAAGCAGGCGCTGAAGGATGCCGGGCTCGAGCCCGGGCAGATCGACGAAATCATCCTGGTGGGCGGGCAGACCCGGATGCCGAAGGTCCAGGAGATCGTCAAGGGCTTCTTCGGAAAGGAGCCCCATAAGGGCGTGAACCCCGATGAAGTGGTGGCGATCGGCGCGGCGATTCAGGGCGGCGTCCTGGCCGGCGAGGTCAAGGACGTGCTGCTGTTGGACGTCACCCCGCTGTCGCTGGGCATCGAGACCCTGGGCGGCGTGACCACCGTGCTCATTCCCCGCAACACGACGATCCCGACCAAGAAGTCGGAGGTCTTCTCGACGGCCGAGGACTCACAGACCACCGTCGAAATCCACGTGTTGCAAGGTGAACGCCAGATGGCGATGGACAACCGCACCATCGGCAAGTTCCAGCTGACCGGTATCCCGCCGGCTCCGCGGGGCGTCCCCCAGGTCGAAGTGACCTTCGACATCGACGCCAATGGTATCTTGCACGTGTCGGCGCGCGACAAGGCGACCGGCAAGGAGCAGAAGATCCGGATCGAGGCATCGTCCGGGCTCAGTGACAAAGACATCGACAAGATGGTCAAAGATGCGGAGTCACACGCGTCGGACGACAAATCGCGTCGGGAGCAGATCGAGCGCCGCAACCGCCTCGATACCCTGGTGTACGAAGTGGAGAAGAACTCCAAGGAATGGGCGGACCGGCTCGAGGCGGGCCTCAAGACCCGGTTGGACGGAGCCGTCGAAGGTGCCCGCCAGGCACTCCGCAGCGGAAACCCCGACGACATCTCGCGGGCTCTGGACGAGCTGCAGCAGGCCTACTCGGCCGCCGGCGCGTCGCTGTATGCCGCGAGCCGTGGCGCTGAGACGGGCGGCGGACCTGGTGACGGTGGGGCCGCACCCGGCGACGCCGGCGCCGGGGCTCCGAAACAGGAAAACGTGGTCGACGCGGATTACGAGATCGTCGATGACGACAAGAAGAAATGAGCGACCGTCGTACAGAGAACAATTCACGCGGGACTGACGAATGTCGGTACGTACGAGAGCCTGGTTGAAGTTCATCGGGTTGGTCGGGTTGGCCTTCGTGCTGGGGCTGGCATTTGCCTCGGCGCTCGACCTGCCGAAGAAGACAAACGCGGAGCCGGCTGCCGTCCTGTTACAGGGCGCCACGCAGCGTCCGGTGGTCCCGGCCGCGCGGCCCATCGCCGACCTGGGCGATGCGTTCGTGGCGGTGGCGGAGCAGGTCAAACCGGCCGTGGTGTTCATCACCTCGGAGATCCGGCGCAGCCCGGACTCGCGACGGTTGCCGCCCGGGTTTGAAGACTTTTTCCCGCAATTCAAAAGCCGTCCACAGATCCAGGAAGGCTCCGGCTCCGGCTTCATCGTATCGCCGGACGGGTACATCCTGACCAACAACCACGTCGTGTCGGGGGCGACCAAGGTCACGGTGAAGCTGCTCGACAACCGGGAGTTTCAGGCGCACGTGGTGGGCACCGATCCGCAAACCGACATCGCGGTCATCAAGATCGACGCCCGGGGACTGCCGGTGGTGGCGTTCGGCAACTCCGATTCCACGCGGATCGGCGAGTGGGTACTGGCGATCGGCAACCCGCTGGGCGATGAATTCACCTTCACCGTCACCGCCGGCATCGTGAGCGCCAAAGGGCGTCTGCTGCGCGGGCTGAACGAGTCGCGTTACGCGATTCAGGACTTCATTCAGACCGACGCGGCGATCAACCCGGGCAACTCCGGCGGCCCGCTCGTGAACGTGCACGGCGAGGTCATCGGCATCAACGCCGCAATCGCGAGCGAGACCGGCTACTACTCGGGCTACGGCTTCGCCATCCCGATCAATCTGGCCCGGACCGTCATGCCGCAGCTCGTGGCCAGCGGCCACGTGCAGCGGGCCGTCATGGGAATCGGGATCGACCGGGTCAGCCCCGAGGACGCCGCGGCGGTCGGCTTGCGGGATATCCGCGGGGTGCTGGTACAGAATTTCACGAGCGACGCTTCCCCGGCCAAACGCGCGGGAATCGAGCTCGGCGACGTGATCATCGAGCTGGATGGACAGCCGGTGAACTACGTGGCCGAGCTGCAGCAGCGCGTGGGCTTCAAGAAACCCGGCGAGACCGTCCAGGTGACCGTGCTGCGCCAGGGCGGCGTGCGCAAGACGTTCACCGTCCGCCTGGCGGCGCAGCCGGCCCCGAATGCCGATGAGGTCGCTTCGTCGGACGATGCCACAGGCGGTGCCGACGAAGCCTCATCCGCGTCGAATAAGCTCGGGATCGCCGTGGAGCCGCTCTCGTCGGACGACGCCGTGCGTGACCCGAAACTGCAGCGCGCGGTGGCGGGGACGGGCGGCGCCCTGATCGTGACCGACGTGTCGCCGGACGGGCCCGCCTACCGGAAGTTGTCAGCCGCGCAGGGCAACCCCGATCTGATCCTCGAGGTCAACGGCAAGCCGATGCGCTCGCGCGCGGATTTCCGCACCGCCCTCGATGGGGTCAAGACGGGCGACATCGTGACGCTCGAACTGCTGCGCCGCAGTCCGGATGGCTGGGACACGGCCATTGTGCGCCTCCGGGCACGCTGACGCCAGGCAACAACAGCTGAAAGACCAACGGCGCCGGGGATTCCCCGGCGCCGTTGGTATTCTGCCTGGACCGCCCGACCTACCGCCGTACGAGCATCATCGCGCCGGCCGCGGCCATCCACACGATCACCGTGGCCTGAGCGTAAAACAGCCAGACCGACGTTTCGAGCACGACGAGCGGCACCACCATGCACGCCGCGCCGGCCAGGAATGAGCCCCATGCGAGCCAGCGCGGCAGCACGCGGCCATGCCACGTCGCCCAGCCGAGCAGGTAGAAGGCGAGCCCCAGGGTGAACGTCGCCAGCCGCTCAGCGGCGAGCCCCATCGGGTGCATCATGTCATACAGGAAGACCGCGTGCGTCGCGGCCATGCCCGGCTCCGCGCTCGTGTAGGTGCGCGCGAGATGCCACCCCGCCCCGACCATGAACAGAATGTTGAGCATGAGGGCCGCGAATCCCAGCGCGGCGACGATCACGCCGGCGCGCGCGGGCCCCGCCCCCGGCGTCTCCTGGTGTCGCAGCGACAGCCCGGCCAAGCCGGTCAGCATCAGCGGAAGCGCGAACAGCAACGCCCAGTGAATCGCCCGCCAATACGGGAGGCCGGAGATCAACGCCAGCTGGGTCGCGCCGTCTCCCTCGAGCACCGGGTGCAGCAACCCGGCGACGCCGAACAGCAGGGCGCCGATCAGGAGGCACAGCGCGTAGAACGGGGAGCGCCGCACAGTAGTCATCGGACCAATCTAGCCCTGTGCGAACGGTCCACAATCAGGCACCGGGAGGCAGCCCGTAGGCTTCGAGCGGGACTTCCCGCTCGGCGTCCCCGCTGCCGCGCTGCTCGCGGACGGACCAACGGAACCACACCACCGTCATCGCGAACCAGAACACCAATCCGCCCGGGACCCACATCATGAGCCCGCCGATCTGCTGATCGGCCATCGGGGTCAGGTCCCACACGCGTGGCGCGCTCACGTAGAACGGATACAGCGGCGCATCGGCCAGCGTGATCATCGCCCCGACGATGGACATCGGGATCCCGAGCAGGAAGAGGTACAGCAGCTGACCGGGGTAGGACGCGCGCGGCAGCTCCGGGACGGGGGACAACACCGGCCACCACATCACGACCGATGTCACGAGAAATACCAGATGCTGCACGATGTGCAGGCCGTGGTGGCGCATCGCCGCCTCGTAGAACGGCGGCAGGTGCCACAGGGCGATCGGGACCGTGAAGATCGCGGCGGCCATCACGGGACGGGTGAGGCGCGCGCCGAGACCACGCAGCCACGGCGGCCCGAGCACTCCTCGCACCAGATCGGCGGGCAGGCCGTACAGAAACAGCGGTGGAAACAGCAGCGTGAGAATGAGATGCTGCACCATGTGGGCGCTGAACAGGTAGCCATCCGACAGATCGTGCAGCGGCCCGTTCAGCGCGGCGAGCAGCACCAGCAGGGAGGCGGTGAAAGACGCCACGCGCCGACGCGGGGCCCTGAGACCTCCCAGACGAACGTAGAGCCCGCCCAGAAGGACGAGCCCGATCACCACACTCGGATGGAAGCTGAGCCGCCGCCAGTCGTCCGGCGGGACGATCACGTCAACCCCCGAGGGTCAGCACCCCGAAGAGAAACAACAGCCCGAACATCACGCCTGTGGCGAGCAGGAGGGGGCCCCCGAACACCAGAGTGAAGAACCGGTTGTCCATCTTGAGGTGCATGTAGAACATCACGACGATGACGAACTTGACCGCCGACAACACCAGGAGGATCGGCGCGAGGAACGCATGGAACGCCGGCACATAAAAGACACCGACCTCCACCACCGTGAGCACAATCAGGATGGCCGCGACCCGGAGGTACGTGGCCGCGGTCGGATGCGCGTGCTCGGTCGCCGGCGTCTCCGGCATCGGATGACCTCCGCTCATTTGTGCAGCAGGTAGACGAGCGTGAAGATGGCGATCCACACGACGTCCACGAAGTGCCAGTACAGACCGGCGATTTCCACGGTCATCGCGTGCTGCGGTCCGAGCTTCCCCTGCATGGCCCGGACCCACAGGGTCATCATCCACAGCACGCCCACGGTCACGTGGGCCCCGTGGGTGCCGGTGAGCACGAAGAACGTGGCGCCGAACAGGTTCGTCTGCAGGGTCAGGCCCTCGCGGACGAACGAGGTGAACTCGTACACCTGGAAGCCGAGGAAGATGGCTCCGCCGATCGCGACGCCCAGCAGCCACACCTTGGCCCATTTCATGTCGCCGCGCTGCACCGCCGCGAGCGCCAGCACCATCCACAAGCTGGACATCAGGAGATCGAAGGTGCTGAGCGAGGTCACCGGGATGTTGAGAATCTCCCCGGGCGTCGGTCCCGAGACGCTCCGGCCCTGGTAGATCAGATAAGTCGAGATCAGGGTGCCGAACAACAGGCACTCCGAGCCGATGAAGGCCCAGAACGCCATCTTCCGGCTGTCCAACCCCATGCTGGTGTAGTGCGCGGTCGCGCCGTGACTCATCTCAAACCTCGAAGGGCTCGTAGGCCCAGCGGTAGATACCGAAGAGCAGGATGGCCGCGCCGACGAACACGATCCACACGGTGTGCATCAGCGCCGCGAGCGCCATGATGGGGAGCCCGGCGGCGGCGACGAGCGGCCACCAGGATCCGGGCGGAACGTGCACCGGCTCGCCCCCAGCCGTCGCCGGCGGGTGGGAACCCCACAGCGGCATCCGGCTGTGCACCGTGGGGATGACGTCGAAATTGTGCGGTGGCGGCGGCGAGGACGTCGCCCACTCCAGCGTCGCCCCATTCCATGGATTCGGACCGGCGACCGCGCCATGGCGCCGGGTGCGCCACAGGTTGTACACGAACACCACCATCCCGAGGCCGATCATGAACGCCCCGATCGAGGACCAGAGGTTCATCCGATCGACGCCCAGATCGGTGGAATACGTGTAAATGCGCCGCGGCATGCCGAGCAGGCCAATCAGGTGCATCGGGAAGAACGTCAGGTTCATCCCGATGAACGTGAGCCAGAAGTGGAGGATGCCGAGAGGCTCCGACAACAGACGCCCGGTCATCTTGGGCCACCAGTAATACATCCCGGCGAACAGGCCCATGATCGTGCCGCCGAACAGGACGTAATGGAAGTGCGCCACCACGTAATACGTGTCGGTCTGCTGCAAGTCGGCCGGCGGCGACGCATGGGTGATGCCGGACAGCCCGCCGATCGTGAACAGGGCGATGAACCCGAGCGCGAAACACATGGCCGTCGTGAGCCGGATGTGTCCGCCCCAGAGCGTCGCAATCCAGTTGAAGATCTTCACGCCGGTGGGGATCGCGATCAGCATGGTCGTCAGGGCGAACACGGAGTCGGCGATCGGCCCCAGCCCCACAGAGAACATGTGGTGGCTCCACACACCCCATCCCATGAAACCGATCAGCACGCCGGAATAGACGATCACGGTGTAGCCGAACAGCGGCTTGCGGGAGAACGTGGGCAGCACCTCGGACACGATCCCCATCGCCGGCAGGATCAGGATGTAGACCTCGGGGTGCCCGAACACCCAGAACAGATGCTGCCACAGAATCGGGTCCCCGCCGGCGGACGGGATGTAGAAGTGCGTGTGGAAGACACGGTCGAACATCAGGAACACGAGCGCGACGGTGATGACCGGAAACGCCGTGATGATCAGAAACGATGTCACCAGGGTCATCCATGTGAATACCGGGAGGCGCATCATCTTCATGCCCGGCGCGCGCAGGTTGAGAATCGTGACAATGAAATTGAAGCCGGCCGCCAGGGACGCGACGCCGAGGATCTGCAGGCCGAGCAGCCAGAAGTCGATGTTCGGGCCCGGCGAGAATTGCCGTTCGGTGAGCGTGGCGTACCCGAACCAGCCGCCGTCCGGCGCCGGATGACCCGGCAGGAACCAGCTGGCGTTCATGAACAGGCCGCCCAGCAGGAACACCCAGTAGCTGAAGGCATTGAGCCGCGGGAACACGACGTCGCGGGCACCGATCTGCAGCGGCACGATGAAGTTGAAGAACGCGGCCCCGAGCGGCATCAGCGCCAGGAACACCATCGTCGTGCCGTGCATCGTGAAGAGCTGGTTGTACGTCTGCGCCGTGACCAGATGATTGTCGGGCCGGGCGAGCTGGGCCCGGATCACGAGCGCTTCGAGACCGCCGATCAGGAAGAACCCGAACGCGGTCCAGAAGTAGAGCAGCCCGATCCGTTTGTGATCGGTGGTCGTGAGCCAGCTCTTCAGTCCCCTGGTTTCGCTCATTTGAGACTCATCAGGTAGGCGACCAGCGTCGAGATATCCGCGGGGGGCACGCCCATCCTGGGCATCATGGAGCCGGGCTTCATCGCCGGGGGATCCCCGATCCAGCTGCGCAGGTGCTCTTCCGTATTCATCATGGTGCTGCCGGCGATCGTCGTCCGGCTGCCGACGTGGGTCAGGTTCGGCCCGAGGACGCCCGCCGAATACCCCGCCACGGTGTGACACGCGATGCAGCCGAAGCGCTGGAACGCGGCCCGCCCGGCTGCTTCCGGGCTCCCCGTGGCCGGGGCGGCTGGCGTCTCATGCTGGGCGGCGACCCAGGCCTGGAACGCCGAGTCGGTATCGACGAACGTGCGCAGCCGCATGTTCGCGTGCGAGGAGCCGCAGTACTCGACGCACTGACCCATGAACATGCCGACCGAATCCGGGGTGAATGACAGCCTGGTATGATGGTTGGGCGTCGCGTCCCGCTTGCCGCCCAGGCGAGGCGTCCACCAGCTGTGGATGACGTCCGCCGACGTGATATCGATCGCGACCGGCTTGCCGACCGGCAGGTGCAGCTCGTTCGCGGTGACGATGCCCAGATCGGGATACCGGTACTCCCACCACCACTGATGCCCGATGACCTCCACCCGGATGGCACCGGGCGGCGGGGTCCCGGCTGTCTTGAAGATGATGCGGACGGTCGGCACCGCGATGAACACCAGGATGAGCGCAGGCGCCAGAGTCCAGGTGATCTCGAGGGCCGTGTGCCCCTCGTGCTGTTTGGGAGCCGGCGAGCCCTCGCGATGGCGGAACCGGAACACCGAGTACAGGAGCAGGCCCTCGACGACGACGAACACGGCAACCGCCCACCAGAAAATGCCGGTGAACAACTTGTCGACATCGTGCCCGAAATCCGAAACGGGC
>Ga0075433_10001233_pt1 | contig 18659 bp, 15 predicted proteins | sample RhiMethybrSRZTD2_FD_75299 | JGI IMG/M metagenome (GOLD analysis project Ga0075433, IMG submission 75299) | Populus rhizosphere microbial communities from Tennessee, USA - Rhizosphere MetaG P. TD hybrid SRZTD2 | ecosystem: Host-associated > Plants > Roots > Rhizosphere > Soil | place: USA... | reverse complement strand
TCCCGGCCAGCGCTTGGACGGTATAGGCGCGCAGCCCGTTCAGGCCGCCCACCACCACCTGGAAATCGCGCTGCACGTCGGTTCCGCCCAGACCGAACGCCGAAACCACCAGCACGTGACCGGGGCGCCACTTGTGGTTCCAGCGCGCGTCCAGCCGCCGGACCACCTCGAGCGGCCCGCGCCGCAGGCGCATCGAGATCGAACCGCGCACGTAGCCGAAGTCGGGACCGGCCAGCGCCCCGGCCTCGGCCTCGGCGCGAGCGTAGCCCTCGTTCGCCGTGCTGCCCAGGAACTCGGGTGCGTAGCCGAGCTTGAGCGAGGCGCCACGCCCGACATCGAAGTCCTCCTTGCGCCCCATGCGATCGATGTCCTCGCGCACGATGAAGCGCGGACGCCACACCCTGACCTCGCCCGCGAACCGCCTGAGCTGCAGGTCCTCGTCGCCTCCGGCGAGGTCGGGAGGGGCGCCGGGCTCGAGCCGCGTGGGGCCGAGATGGCGGTCTAGCAGGTACACCGAGCCGGTGGTGCGCACGATCGTGCCGCTCGTGCGCTCACGCCCGGCGCCGGCCCACAGCTCGGCTTCGTGGTTGCGCACATCGAGCTCCGCGGTCTCGGCGCCGGACTGGAACAGGCTCGAGACATAGCTCGCGCGCCGCCACGTGAGCAGGGAGCCCCATGGCGTGTCGTGCGCATAGAACGGTTGGCCGGCAATCAGCACGTCGGACGAGCCCGCGGTCCCCGAGGAGGCGCCGTAGTAGAACTGGAACCGGGAGCCGAGCACGGCCGGGTCGCGATACCCGAGGCTGCGCGCGATCCCGGTCACGTCCTCGTGGTACTGGAACGAGAGCGCCTTGCCGAGCCCCAGCAGGTTGCGCTCGGTGAGGCCGACGGTGCCGTACTGCACTCCGGCGCCGCTCTCGAGATTGAGCACCGGCGAAGTGGTCCACGCGTCGCGGGTCTCGACCGCGACCACCACCGAGTCGTTCTCGCGCATCGCCTCCACGCGCCGCGGCTCGAGGTAGTCGAGGGTGCGCAGGGTGCGGGCGGACTCGGCGCCGCGCTCCTCGCTCCAGCGATCGCCCGGGGCGAAGAGCAGCTGCTGGCGCACCGTGCGATCGCGGGTCTTGATGTGGAGCATGTTCGCGAGCCGGTAGAACCCGCCGAACGGATCGCCGGGGCCGGCGGGATCGAAGATGTCGTGCACGTCGACGTCGACGCGCGCGATCGGGAGGCCCTCGAGGCTCGCGGTGGAGTCGACCGCGGCGACTCCGGCGCCCGCGCCCTCGCCCGTCGCGCGGGCCGGCGGCGGGGCTGCGAGAAGGGCGATGGCGACGAGCGCGCCGAGAGCGTCAGTGCTTGCGCGACGCGCCCAGTCGCTCACGGGCCAGCTGGGCCTCTCCGGAGAGCGGGTAGCGTTTGATGAGATCGTTCAGCGTCTTCTTGGCCTCTGCGCTCTGCTTCAGCTTCTCCTGGCTCAGCGCCAGCTTGTACAGCGCGGCCGGGACCCGGTCCCCATCCGGGTACTTGTCTCCCACCAGCGCGTATTCGGTGGCCGCGCTGTCGAACATGGACTGCGCGAAGAAGCATTCCCCGACTCCGTATTGCGCGTTGTCGGAGAGCTCGCCCGCCGGGAAGCGCTGGATGAAATCGCGGAATCCGCGCAGCGCCATGGAATACCTGCCCTGGGTCAGGTCCTGGGCGGCCTCGTCGTAGAGCTGGCTCGGATCGGGACCGGCGGGCGCCGCCGGCGCGGCCGGGCGCTGCGTCATCTGCTGGAAGCGCCCCATCACCTCGTCGAGCTTGCCTTCGACGCGCCCCATGCGATCGAACACGTCCGACGTCGAGCTGCCGCTCGAGGCCCGGGTGTTGAGCAGGAGGTCCTTCTGGCTCGCGATCTCGCGGCGGATCTCCACGATCTCCGCGTATGCGACCGAATCCCGCACCGCCATGGTGTCGACCACGGCCCGCAGGCTGTCGAGCCCGGCCTTGAATGACATCATCTGCGGCGCGTAGCAGCCCCCGGCCGGCGCGGCCAGCGCAACGACCGCGAGCGCCCCGAGCGCGCGCCTCCACCCCGCGGCGCCGCGCGCCCTGCCACCGTCTCCGCCCGCCTCTCGAGCAGCCGAGATCCCGGCGGCGAACCCGCGCCGCCGGGATCCGATGCTCTGCCCGGGACCGAAGGCCATCACCGCGTGACGAAGTGCGCGCGCCGGTTCTGCTGCCATGCGCTCTCGTCGTGTCCGTCCGCGAACGGCCGCTCCTTGCCGTACGAGATGATCTGGATGCGGGAGGCGTCGATGCCCGCCGCGACCAGGTAGTCGCGCGCCGCCTGAGCCCGCTTCTCTCCCAGCGCCTGGTTGTACTCCACCGTGCCGCGCTCGTCGCAGTGGCCCTCGATCGTGACGTGCGTGCTGCCGTTGTCGCGCAGCATCCGGGCGTCGTGGTCGAGCGCGGTGCGCGCGTCGTCACGCAGCGTGAAGGAGTCGAAGTCGAAGAACGCCGCCTCGAACTCGAGCGAGACGTGCTCCGGCTCCGGGGTCGGCGCAGGCGGCGTCGGCGGAGGCGTGGGCGGCGGCGTCGGGGGCGTCTCCTGCGGCTGGGCGGGCGGAGGAGTCGGAGGGGTCTCGGCGGCTTTCTTCGCGCAGCCCGCGGCGAGCCCTGCAACGACTGCAAGCGAGAGAATGGCGGTCCACCGGGTCAAAGACTTCATCGGGTTCCTCCTCGTTTTTCCTCGACATTGAGATTCACGGCCGGGCCTGCGCCAGGCGAGCGTGGAGACCACGCCGGAGATTGCGCCCGCAGGCCGCCCGTGTCCAGCCGCCGCGGCGGACGATCGTCCAGATCGGTGACGTAGAGCCCGGGCACGCTGTCGCGGTTGGACGCGAACACCAGGTGCCGACCGTCGGGCGACCAGTGCGGGTTCTCGTTGCTCCCGCCGGTCACCACCAGGCGCGTGTCCGCGCCGTTCGCGCGGCAGGTGTAGATGTCGAACCCGGAGGCGGTGCGGGCCACGAACGCGATGCGGTCGCCCTTGGGCGACCAGGCCGGCGAGTCGGTGTACTCGACGTCGTAATCGAGGCGGCGGACGTTGCCGCCCTCGCGGTCCATCACGTAGACCTGCGGCGTGCCGGCGCGGTCGGAGGTGAAAGCGATCTCGCGACCGGTCGGCGACCAGCACGGCGAGGTGTCGATCGAACGGGAGTTCGTGAGCCGGCGCGGCGAGCCGCCGCGCGCGTCGAGTCCGTAGATCTCGGGGTTCCCGTCCATGCTCAGCGTGCACACGATCTCGCGGCCGTCGGGTGAATAGGAGGCGCAGGTGTTGAGGCCCTGGCGCCCCGAGATCAGGTAGGGCCGGCCGCCCTCGGAGGCGATCACGAACACCTGCGGCCCGGATCCGCCGCGGTACGACGTGAACAGCAGGAGCGAGCCCTCCGGAGAAAACGCCGGCGAGAGCGCGAGCGACTGGTCGGCGGTGAGCGCGTGCGCCCGGGCACCGTCGAAGTCCATCACGTACAGCTCCTTCGCCTTCCCCTGCCCCGAGATGAACGCGATCCGCGTCTGGGCCACGCCCGGCTCGCCGGTGAACAACCGCACCGCGTCATCGGCGAAGGCGTGCACCAGCGAGCGCCACTCCGCCGTCGAGCCGCGGTACTCCCGGACCAGCAGCGGGCGGCGAGCGGGCACGTCGCGCACTTCCCCGCTGAGCTTCACCGTGTTCCCCGAGACCGACCACGTCCCGCCCACCGTGGCCTGGATGTCGAACGGCTGCTGGCCCGGCACCCACGCCCGGGTGAGCGTGAACACCGCGGAGTTCTCGAGGTCGTTCGCCAGCACCTCCTCGGCCGTCACGCTCATGGCGTGGGCCGCCTTGTCGCCCTTGGGCTCGAGCCATTCGCAGTGAATGCGGGTGCGCAGCCCCCCCTTGGTGGTCTTGATGGTCACATCGGTCGGGCTCTGCCCGAGCGCGAGCGCGGGCAGCGCGAGAAGGATGGCGGTAACGAGGACGCGTCGTCTCATGGCGATTGGTACTCGAACTCGAAGTGGACGCCGAGCTCCGCGCCGGTGTAGCCGAGCGGCAGCGGGGGCATCGGTGTGGAGAGCTGGACGGCGCGGAGCGCCGAGCGGTCGAAGAACTCGGCGCCGCTCACCGCCTCGAGCCGGGTCGCCGTCACCTCGCCCTCGCGGTTGATGCGGAAGTAGACCATGGCGCGCACCGGCTCGCCGCGGCTCGAGAGCCCGGTCGGCGGCGACCAGTTCTCGGTGACCCGGTTGCGGACCAGCACCAGGTAGTACGTGAACTCGAAGTTGCCGGCGTCCACCGCCACCTCGCCCTTGAGGCCCGCCGGGCCCGCGGGTGCCGCGGGCAGCACCGTGGTGGTCGGCGCCGGGTCCGGCTCCTCCTTCTTGGGTTTGGGCTTCTCGACCTCGTCGCGCCGGGGCTTCAGGGGCGCGAGCTTGACGCCGGTATCGTCGGTGGGCCTCAAGGTTTCTCCCCGCGGCGCGGGTTCCGGCTTGCTGGGCGGCGGCGGGGCCGCGACCTCGGAGGACGGCGCGATCAGCGCCACCTGCACGACGTCGGGCCCGGGCACGATGCGCGACGCCCCGGCGCCGATCGCGAACAGCAGCAGCATGACCACCACGTGCACCGAGAACGATGCGATGGCCGCGACACGCATCACGGGCTCTGCGGCCGCGGCGGCGGCTCCGTGACGATCCCGAGCGACGCCACGCCCGAGTGCCGCATGCGTGAGATCAGCTCCACGATCATCCCGTAGGGCACGCGCTGGTCGGCCTTGAGGAACACCGGGCGCCGCGCGGCGCCCGCGCGCGCGAGGGCGTCCTCGAGCCGGTCGAACGACACCACCGAGTTCCCGACCGCGATCTTCTGGTCGGCCCTCACCGTCACGATCAGGCCCTCGCGCACGTCGAGCCCGCGGGCCGCGACCTTGGGGAGGTCGATCTCGAAGCCGCCCTGGAGGAACGGCGCCGTCACCATGAAAATGATGAGCAGCACCAGCACCACGTCCACCAGGGGCGTCACGTTGATCTCCGCCATCGGCCTGCGGAACGGGGATTCCCTCACGAAGCTGTACCTCCCATCCTGCGATCCAGGAACTCGCTCGTGAACTGCTGCGTGCCCTGGGTGAGCTCGCGCAGGCGGCCGAGGATGTGGTTGTAGCCCACCACCGCCGGGATCGCCGCGCCGAGACCGGCGACCGTGGCGATCAGGGCCTCCGCGATCCCCGGGGCGACCACCACCAGCGACGCCGAGCCCTGGGCGCCGATGTTGAGGAACGCGCTCATCACGCCCCAGACCGTGCCGAGCAGCCCGATGAAGGGCGAAACGCTCCCAGTCGTGGCCAGGAAGCCGACGTGGCGCTCGAGCGCAGCGGTCTCATCGCTGGCGCTGCGCTCCATGGCGTGGCGCGCCAGATCGTGGCGGGCCGAGGTCGGCAGCGTGGGGTCGGGCTTCAACTGGTCCAGGGTCCGCTGGCCGGCCAACGCCACCTTGGCGAGCAGGCTCTCGGGATGCTGGTCGCACAGCAACCGGCAGTCGGCAGCAGGCGCCAGCTTGCGGAACGCCTCGAGGAACCTCCGGTCGGCCTTTTCGACCCGGGAGTAGAGCCTCAGGCGGTTGCCGATCACCGCCCAGCACCAGATCGAGACTCCGAACAGCAACAGCAGGATCCCTTTGGCGAACAGACCGGCGTGCAGGACCAAGGACCAGATCGAGGCCCGCATCCCGGCGGACTGAAGGATCACCGCGGCAGAGATCATCGGCTTCACGCTCCATGTGAAGTCGGCCCGGTTCCAACGACCGGGCGTCCGTGGGGAGTGTCATGGTACGGCAAGCTGGATTCGATGCACGCTAACACATGTCCGAATGGCCTCTCAAGGAGAGAGAGTGCATCGTGACGGTTGCGCACAAGGTCATGGGACTGCAAAAACGACAACGTTGCTCTCGCCGTGCAGCCTCCCGAGCGGTAACATTCTCACTCATTCGTTCACCGTCCCCCACGGAAGGTTTGAACCCTCCCGCTGTATCGGGTCGAGGCTCTCTTCGTTGCCCATGCATCGTCGCGTATTGTGTCTTGCGGGCGCCCTGGCGCTGCTCATCGTCGCGGAAGCGCGGCCGGGCCGTGCCGGCGAGAGCGCCCCGATCGCCCCCGGATTCACCATCCGCACCCTCGACGGCCACAGCGTGCGGCTCTCCGACTACAAGGGGAAGGTGGTCGTGCTCGACTTCTGGGCCACCTGGTGCGCACCCTGCCGCGCCAGCCTCCCCCACCTCAACGAGGTGCAGGGACGCTTCTCCAAGCAAGGTCTCGTCGTCCTGGGCATCTCGGTCGACGACGCCGAGCCCCAGACGGTTCGCCAGTTCGCGGATCGACTGGGGCTCAAATTCCGCATGGCGATGGCGGACGAGCGGCTGCTCGATCTCTACGGCCCGATCCGCACCATCCCCACCACCTTCTTCATCAACCGCCGCGGTGAGGTGACCCGCCGGGTGGTGGGCTACATCGACAGCGAGACGCTCGAAGGCTACGTGAAGGAGCTGTTCTAGGCCGCCCTGCTCTCCGCGCAGCCTGAACACACCCCTCAGCGCCCCGGGGCCCGCGACCGGGCGATCGCTTCCAGCGCTCCGCGCGCCTCCGCGTTGCCGGGATCGCGCCTGAGCGCCCGGCGGAAGGCGTCGCGCGCCCGCTCGTGGCTCCCCAGCGCCCACCACGCGCGCCCGGCCAGGACCTCGAGCTCCGCTTCGCGTCCCACGAGCCGGCGCTCGGAGGCGATCTCGCGCAGCGCGTCGCGCGGGCGATTCTGCTCGAGCGCGATCGTCGCGAGGCTCTGGTGGACCCCGGTCCGACTCGGGTCCACTACGAGCGAGCGCCGGAGCAGGTCCTGCGCCTCGGCGGCGCGGTTCTCGAAGAGCGCGATGTTCGCGAGCACGATCAGCGCGTGCGCATGGTACGGCGAGCCCGCCACCTCGCGCTCCAGCTCCGCGACCGTGGCGGCGCGCAACGCCGGGTCGCGAACGCACGCATCGCTCAGCGGGACGAGCCCCGCCGCCCCGGCCGGAAGGTGGCGGTATCCGAACTCCCGGGCGACGCCCGCCAGCGGCCCCGCGCGCCGCACGTAGAGCGCCATCACGTCGTCGAGGAACACCAGCGCCCAGGTGCTGTCCGCATCGAGGATGTCGAGCGGATGGTTGCTTTCGTAAAACGTGCGCGACAGGAGCGCGTAGTCGAATTGGTAGTGCTGGTCGAGCTCGCGCCATGCATCGTCGCGCTCCTGGGCCCACGCGCACAGGTCCCGGTCGCGCTTCGTGCCCGACTGATGGATGTCCATGAACGGCAGCCGCGTGCGATCCGGCCAGAAGCGGTAGAGCGGGTAGCCGGCGAAGCCGAACTGGTTGAAGCCGCGGCCGCGCACGTCGTGCGCTGCCATGAAGTCGCACGCAGCGACCGGATACTGATTCCACACGAAGCCGACGCCGTTGGGCAGCTCGGGACGCAACCACACGGTGAGCCCGATCGCGACCGAGGCCGCGGAGGCGAGCGCCGCGCGCAGCGCCACCGGGATCGGCGGCAAAGCCCGACTCCACTCCTCGAGGTCACGGGCCACGTAGGGGGCGGCGGCCAGCGCGTAGAGGCCGAGGAAGCGCTGCGCCCCGAAAGCGAGCGCCGAGAACAGCAGGCAGTGGAGCGCCTCCACTGGATCCAGACCCTTCCGCCGCACGCGCAGGATTGTGAGCAGCGGCCACGCCGCCAACAGCACCGGCACCCCGCGCCACTGAGCGCCCCACTCGATCGGGCCCAGCTCGCCGATGGTGCGGAAGATCGCTTCATTGCGGTGATGGAGAAAGAAGTCGAACGGCTGCCACAGCGCCCGCCAGCCGAAGGGGTTCAGGAACGAGATCGCGAGCGCGCCGAGCGCCGCCAGCGCCAGCCGCCGGACCGGGCGCCGCGCGATGAGATCGTTCAGCACGTGGATCCCGATCACCGCGAGGCCCAGGAAGTACGTGTTGTGCGCGTTGGCCCAGACCGAAGCGATCGGGATCAGCCACGGCGATCGGTCCTTGCCGCCGTGCCGCCGCGTCTCCAGGATCCAGATCTGCGCCGCGAGCAGCACCGCCGCCAGCGTCTCCGGGCGCACCTGCGAGCGCCCGCGCCACACCAGCCCGCACACCACCATCACCACCAGCGCCGTGAAGCCTCTTGCGCCCATGCTCCGCGCCGCGCTCCACAGCAGCGCCAACGCGAGCAGCGTGGTGGCCCAGCGCCACGCAAACAGCCCCCACACCCCGCCGCGCTCCCACAGCGGCCAGATCAGCGCGCTGAAGCCCCAGGTCCAGTTCACGTCCGGAGCGCCGTAGGTGGGCCACGACCAGAGCTGCGTGGTGGGAACGCGGTGGAGCTGCCAGATCGCCTTGCCGACGACCAGGTTCTGCCAGATGTCCGGATCGTAGATCTTGCCGCTCACCGAGAACGCGATGCAGGCCGCCGCCACCAGGGTGGCGACGATCATCGCCGGCGAGCGCAGGGAGACGGACGAGAGCAGTTGTGCCAGCGGGGCTGCGTCAGGCGCGGAGCGTCGGTTCATGCGCAAGGAACGGATGAAGATGGGACGGGCAGGCCTCAATGACTTGTGCATTTTCACACGGGCAGCGCGGCACGGAGTAGAATCGATGATCCAACCCGCCGGCGCCACTCGCGATCCTTCGAGCGCAAACCGGCAGCATACCGACGCGGGGCCCGCGTGCCACGGCGGCGGCCGTGAGCCTGAGACGCTTTCCGGAAAAACGCGAGACCCGCGCTCGGCGGTCCCTGCGAGCGCGGGTCTCGACGTCGAACGAAATACTAGAGGTCGATGATCCTGGGGCCGGTGCCGCCGCCACCACCCCCGCCGGACGCGAAGGTGATCGTCCCCAGATCGGTGCTCGAGCCTGAGGAGACCACGACAGCGGCCTTGGTCACGTCCCCGCTCGAGGTGTGGACCACCACGTCGTACGTCCCGGCCGCGAGCACGCTGAAAGCGAAGCGGCCGTTGGCGCCGGGCACGATGCTCGAGATCAGCGTGCCGCCCTGAAACACATCCACGCTGTTCACGGAGTTGACTTGGGTGACGGTGCCCTGGATGGCGCCGGCCTCGGCCGCGGGCAACGCCCGCAGGACCGGCCTCAGCGTCCATTTGCCGTTGCCCGACTGACGGAGCGACTGGCTGGCATCGAAGTCTACCTGCATCGACAGCCCCGATGCGCTCACCGTGAAGTTGCGGTTGATCTTGAGGCCGGCCTCCGCTCCGCTGGGCACCGTGAGCGCCGAGGTCACGCCATTCACCGTGACGGAGCAACCCGTGCCGAGCACCAACCGGAAGCTGTCGTATGCGCCGACCGGCAGCGAGGCATCGCCCAGCGAGACGAATGCGCCGTTCTGGTATGAGAGCAGGTCCACCGCCTGCGGCGTCGAGCTCACGACCTCCCAGCCCTGATCGTCGGCCGCACCGGCATGGTGTGCGAGTACGGAGGTCACGTTGACGAGAACCGACTGCACCGACGCGGGTGCGTCGGTGAGCATGACACTGAACTGTCCGACCGTGGAGTGGGGGGAAGTCGGGTCGGAATTCCCACAGCCTGACAGCAATGCCACAGCGATTACGGCAGGCACGAACATCTTGTTCATGACGGACCTCCGAGCCGGGGGATGGAATCCCTTGCAGGCATAACCCGTTCCCGGATCGGTCATGGCAGGTGCGTCATTCACGTCGGCAGTATTGGCGGCCGGGAGGAGCCACGCACTCGGATCGAGGCGCCGCATGCGCTTTGGCGCCGCTGCTGACATGCGTCGCGCAAGCTTTGGACTTGCGCGCTGCAACGGCTAGGGGCTGCCGGTCAGTGATTGGATCCGGCCCCTCCAAATCCTCGGACAAAATGAGAAACCCGCGTCTGCAAGCGCCTGCAAACGCGGGTCGACCGTGGTGCCCGGGGCGAGATTTGAACTCGCACGGGTTTCCCCATACGCCCCTCAAACGTACGTGTCTACCAATTCCACCACCCGGGCACGCTCGAAACTCGTCTTGAGCCTCCGCGTCGCTACGGGCCTCCGCCTGGCGGCTTGGATGAGCCGCCTCCCGCGGGTGCAGGCGCAGGCGCGGGCGCCACGCCCTTGGCCGGGGCCGGAGCCGAAGTGCCGGCCGGAGGCGTCGTGGGCAGCACGTCGCCGGTCGGCGGCGCGCCCGAAGGACCCCGCTGTGGAGCGGGAGCCGGCGCGGACTGCGACGATTGCTTGGCCTGCTCCTGGATCAGGCTCTTTCCGCCCCCACCGCGGGTGGCCGAGGAGAGCAACGCCAGCACCAGCGAGGTCACGAAGAACGCGCCGCCCAGCACCATGGTCGCGCGCGTGATGAAGTCGGTGGCGCCGCGCCCGCCGAACACGGTCTGGGCGGTGCCGCCGAACGCTCCGCCCGCGAGTCCGCCGCCCTTTCCGGACTGGACGAGCACGACGGCCACGAGGCCGAGACAGACAAGCAAATGAAGGGCGAGCAGCAAGCCGTACATGAGATCGATTCCGGGGTGGATGGCTTCGACGGCCGCGATGGGTCGCGGCGGCCCCTGCGCTCCGCAGGCAGCCCAGCAAGTTATACGAGGGGCTCGGGTTCCGTCAAACCACCGCGGCCGCCGCGGCCACGATGCGGAAGAACGATGCGGCCTCGAGCGATGCCCCACCGACCAGGGCGCCGTCGATCTCGGGCTCGGCGAAGAGCCGGGGCGCGTTCTCGGCGTTCACGCTCCCGCCATAGAGCACGCAGGCCGCGGCCCCGCCGCCCGGCCCCACCACGCGCTCGAGCGTGGCGCGGATGATGCGGTGCGCGTCGCGTGCCTGCTCGGGAGTCGCCACGCGGCCGGTGCCGATCGCCCACACCGGCTCGTACGCGATCAAGGTCTCCTGCGCTTCGGCGGGCGACAGGCCTTCGTAGGCGGCGCGGATCTGGCGCACCAGCACATCGGCGGTGAGGCCCTGGTCGCGCTCGCTCAGCGTCTCCCCCGCGCACACGATCGGCGTGAGCCCGTCACGCCGCGCGGCGCGCAGCTTGCGCGCGACCAGCGCGTCGTCCTCCCCCATCCCGTGGCGGCGCTCGGAGTGGCCGACGATCACGTAGCGGCATCCGGCGGCGGCGAGCATCGGGCCCGAGACCTCGCCGGTGAAGGCGCCGCGCGGCTCGGCGTGCAGATTCTGCGCGCCGAGCCCGATCGCCGATCCCTGGAGCGCCGCGCGCACGGCTTCGAGCGCTGGGAAGGGCGGGCACACGATCACCGCGCAGGGCGGGCGCGCGCCGAGCAGCGCCACCAGCTCGTGCGCCAGGGCGGCGCCCTCGGCGCCGGTCTTGTGCATCTTCCAGTTTCCGGCGACAACGCGCGGCCTGCGCGCGACCGGGCTCATGCGGCGGGAGCGTCGTCCAGGATCGCGACGCCGGGGAGCACCTTGCCCTCGAGGAACTCGAGCGCCGCCCCGCCGCCGGTGGAAAGGTGCGTGAAGCGGTCGGCGAGCCCGATCTGCTGCACCGCCGCGACCGAATCGCCGCCGCCCACCACCGTGACCGCGCCGCCAGCGCCGGCTTCCGCGATCGCGCGCGCCACGCCGAGCGTGCCGGAGGCGAACGCCGGAACCTCGAAGATCCCCATCGGCCCGTTCCAGAACACCGTGCGCGTGTCGCGCAGCTGCTCGGCGAAGCGCTTCACCGTCGCGGGGCCTAAGTCCACCCCGATGTCGTCGGGCCTAAGCGCATCGAGCGCAACCACGCGGCCGGGCGCGGAGCCGTCGACCGCGCTCGAAGCGACGCAGTCCACGGGCAGCACCAGCTCGACGCCGCGCTCTTTCGCGCGCGCGAGGACGCCCCGCGCCATCTCCACGCGGTCCTCCTCCACCAGCGAACGGCCGGTGGGGAGCCCCTGTGCGCGGCGAAAGGTGAACATCATGGCGCCGCCGATCAGCAGCCGGTCCACGCGCCCGAGCAGCGCGTTCAGCACGTCGATCTTGCCGGAGATCTTGGCCCCGCCCAGCACCGCCGCGAACGGGCGCGCGGGGCGGTCGAGCGCGCGGCCCAGGTACTCGAGCTCGCGCTCCATCAGGAGCCCGGCCACGGCGGGGCGCAGCACGCGCGGCACGCCCTCGGTGGAGGCATGAGCGCGGTGCGCGCTGCCGAACGCGTCGTTCACGTAGAGCTGGCCGAGCGCCGCGAGCTGCCGCGCAAACGCGGGATCGTTCGCCTCCTCCTCCGGGTGGAAACGCAGGTTCTCGAGCAGCAGCACGCCGCCGTCCTCGAGCGCGCGGGCGCGCGCTTCGGGCTCGGGGCCGACGCAGTCGGGGGCGAAGTCGACCGGCTTCGCCACGAGCTCGGCGAGCCGCGCGGCGACCGGCCGCAGCGAGTGCTTCGGGTCGGGGCCGCCCTTGGGACGCCCGAGATGGGACATCAGGATCACGCGGGCGCCGCCCTCGATCAGCAACCGCAGCGTGGGAAGCGTGGCGACGATGCGGGTGTCGTCGGTGATCGCGCCGTCCAAGACCGGCACGTTGAAGTCCACGCGCACCAGTGCTCGTTGGCCGCGGGGGCTCAGCGAGCGAACCGTCTGCTTGTGATATTCCATGGGCGGCCCGCCTACGCCATCAGCAGCAGTCCGTCCACCACGCGGTTCGAAAAGCCCCACTCGTTGTCGTACCACGCCAGCACCTTGACCAGCGTCCCGTCCATCACGTGGGTCGAGAGCGCGTCGAACACGCTGCTGGCGGGATTGCCGATCACGTCGGAGGAGACGATGGGGTCTTCGCAGTACTCGAGGAAGCCCTTCATCGGACCGTCGGCGGCAGCCCGCATCGCGGCGTTGATCGCGTCCTTCGTCACCGGCTTCTTGACCCGACAGACGAGATCCACCAGCGAGCCGTCCATCACCGGGGCGCGCACCGCGATCCCGTCGAGCCGGCCCTTGAGCTCCGGTAGCACCTCGCCGATCGCCTTGGCGGCGCCGGTCGATGTGGGAATCAGGTTGGTCGCAGCGTTGCGCGCGCGGCGCAGGTCCTTGTGCGGCGCGTCGAGGATCTTCTGGTCGTTGGTGTAGGCGTGGATCGTGGTCATGAGGCCGTGCTCGATCCCGAACGAATCGTGGAGCACCTTGGCGACCGGAGCCAGACAGTTGGTCGTGCACGAGCCGATCGTGACGACGGTGTGCTTCGCGCGGTCGAGCTGCTGGTGGTTCACGCCGAACACGAACGTCAGGTCCACGCCCTTGGCGGGCGCCGAGATCAGCACGCTGCGGGCGCCGGCCGCGAGATGGAGCGCGCCGCCCGCGCGGTCGGTGAAATGGCCGGTGGACTCGAGCACGATCTCGGCCCCCAGCGACTTCCACGGCAGCTTCGCCGGGTCCTTCTCGCTCAACACCTGGATGGTCTTGCCGCAGACCTGCAGCTTGCCCTGCGAAACCGGGCCCACGGCGGGCCAGGTGCCGTGCACCGAGTCGTAGCGCAGGAGGTGCGCCAGCGTCGGGGCGTCGGTGATGTCGTTCACCGCGACGAACTCGATCGGCGCCTTGCGCTCCATGGCTGCACGCACCACCTGCCGGCCGATGCGTCCGAAGCCGTTGATGCCGATACGCAACGTCATGGTCGTTCCTTCCTTCTTGCGACGGCGGGCCGCTGCCGGCCGGGCCGGCGCAGCACAGCCTCCAAGTCATGCGACAACGCGAGGGGGCAATATGCCGGAAGCGGGCGGGCGAATCAACGCGGCGCGCGGGCGCTGCGCGCGCGGCGGCGGTGTGCGCGGCCGTGCGCGGCCACCGGCGAACGGCGCCACGCGCGGCCCAAGCGCGATCACTCGGTCGAGTAGCGCAGCCGGTAGTCCCCGACCCACTGCTCGTCCACGAACAGGAACACCAGCCGCCGGTTTCGCATCCGCGGCTGCTTCATGGTGCTGGGATCGGCGTCCACCGGGAGCGGAATGTCGCCTTCGTAGATCCACACTTCGAACGGACGCATGTCGGCGCCGATCATCTTGTCTTCGACGTCGCCGACCACGCGCGAGTCCGCGACGGCGAGCTGACGGATCACCTGCGCCAGCGTGTTGTCCTGGGTGGGGATCACCTGCTTCAGGACCTCGTTGGGCTCGCCGTAGCGGATGAACACGCGGCCCATGTCCGAGAACATGCCCTTCCCCAGCCCGTAGCGCCCGTAGGTACGGTTCGCGAAGTCGATGCGCTTCACGAAAGTCTCGCGCGCCTCGTTCACGCCGGTGTCGGGCGTCGGATCGCGCACGCGCCAGAACTCCGTCATCCGGCGCTCCTGCTCGCCCGGAGGCATCAGCGCGAACGCATCCTCGTCGTCCTGCGACAGCAGGAAGTGGGCGTTGTCGATGATCTCCTGCGGGCTCGCGGTCCAGGTCCGCGCCTCCCACGCGATGCTGAAAGGCGCGCGCCGCAGGAGCGAGCCGGCGTCCCCCTCCTGCCACGCCTTGATCTCGAGATCGTAGTGGCCCGCGGGCTCCTTCGAGATGTCGGCGGAGAGCGCGGCCTCGACCGAGCTGGCGGGGGGCCCGTCCCCCTCGACGGTGGCGACGACACGCCCTCCGGCGTCCAGGATCCGCGCCACCCAGCGCCAGGCGCGGGGGTCCGAGCCGCGGGCGCGCGCGACGAAGCGCGCCGTGAGGCTGTCGGCGAAGAGGCCGTAGAGGCGCTCGGGGTTGGGCAGCATCTCGCGCTGCGAGGGAGCCGCACCGTGCTCGGGCCACACGAACCCGGCGTCGGAGAGGATCCCGCCGGGCTCGGAACCCGGGACCAGCACGTCGCCCTCGACCGTCTGGACCTGCTTCCTGCCCACCGAGTTCTTGCTGAGCCCGGGCCGGGACGCCGTCATCTTGATCTGGAGCCGGTGCTTGCCCGGGGTCGTCCGGAACGGAAGGATCAGGACACTGCCGTAGCCTCCTGCGGTGTCGCCGCGCGATGCGACGAATCCCTGGTCGAGCTTGTGCTCGACGCGCCCGAAGGAGTTGCGGAGCGTCAGGGCGAGCGAGAATTGCCCGCCCTGCTGACGCTCGCCCACCATCGCCATGAGGGTGGCGGGCGCGAGCCGGAGGTAGACCTCGAGCGTGCTGCCCGCGCTGTCCGGAAACGCCGCAGCGTCCACCGTGAAGCCGATCACGCCCCCGACGCGCCACGGCAGCGGTCCGGGCCCCGGCGGCTTGGTTTCGTCCGGGTGGGCCGCGAGCGCCGGGCCGCCGGCGAGGCACGCGGCAAAGAGCGCAAACACCAAACGCGCCCCCCGGAGGAGGCGCGTCGCGAAGCGGTTCACTCTGGCAGGCCCTCCAGGGCCCGAGAGGTCAGAACAGGAAGCGGATCGAGAATCGATGGGCGCCGCCCAGGTCCTTCATGTCGGTATAAGCGTAATCCACGTCGGCCTGGCCCGCCACCGATACTGGGATGTGGAAGCCCGCCCCCGCGGCCATTCCCTCGGCGTCGTAGTTCAAGTTGTAGCCGCCCCGCAGGTACGCGAACTTCTGGAACGAGTACTCCGCTCCCACGTTCATCCGCTCGGCGTTGTCCGGCGGGTGCGAGAACTCGAACGACCCGAGCAGCTTCTGGTCCCCGTGCTGCAGCAGGTTCATCGACGTCCCGACGCGGAAGATGCCGGGAATCCGGCCTTCGCGCTGGATGAACGTCACCTGCGAGCCGATGTTCGAGATCGCCATCCCGATCCGCATCCCGAGCGCGCCCACGTCGTAGAGCGTCCCCACGTCCACCGAGTAGGTTTGCTGCGAGAACTCCGCCAGGCCCTCGTGGATGAAATTGACCGTGCCGCCGGCGCTGAACTTGTCGGTGAACGATCGCGCGTAGGTGAAGCCCACGGTCATCATTCCCGCATCGAAGGTCTTCCCCGTCCCGTACGGCTGGAAGGCCGTGGTCTCGATCATCTCGTCCATGTAGAGCGCCCGCACGGAGAGCCCGAACGCCCCGGGGAACCGCTTCACGTGGAACACGTAGCCCGCCTGCGTGAACTGAAGATCCGCGGGCCACACCGCCTGGTTGAAGCTGAACTCCGACTTGTCGGGATCGATGCGGGCGATCCCCGCCGCGTTCCAGTACAGAGCCGTGGCGTCGTCCGCGACTCCCACGAACGCCCCGCCCATCGCCTCCGCGCGCGCCCCCACCCCGATCTTCAGGAACTGCCCGTCGAACGTCCCCACCTTCTCGAAGATGTTGGCGGCGCCCGCCGGCCCCACCCACACCAGGGCTGCTACCGCCATCGCCGCCACCGTGTTCCGCACTCCAGTCCTCCTTTGAACGGACCGCATCCGCAGTCGATCCCTCATCGGATCACCACGAACCGGCCACGCTGAATACCCTGGCTCGAATCCACCGTAAAGATGTACACCCCGCTCACGATGTCCTGCCCGTTGCGGGAGATCAGATTCCACCGCGCCTCCCCGTCGTTCGGCGTGTCCTGCTGGCGGTTGTATCCGGGGTAGGCCTGCCCGTTCGAGGCCGTCACCGGACCGCGCAGCGATTCGTTCACCGCATCGGTCGAATGCAGCTCCTGCACCAGGTCACCCGCCACGGTATAGATCCGGATCGTCCACTGCCCCGGCGGCAGCCCCATGAAGTCGATGTGCGTCCCGGTCGGGTCCGTCGCGTTGGGCGTCAGATCCCAGGTCGAGGGTCGCTGCGTGATCGCCTGGTATCCCTTGTAGGGGTTCGGCACCACCCACACCTTGTCCTTGCCGGTCTGCGTCGCCGCCTGCGGCGTCACCCCTTCGGCCTCCACCGCCGACTTGCGTCCCTCGCTGACGAGCGTCGAGTCCGGTCCGAAGCCGCAGGTCTCCCCGTCGCTCCGGGTCACGGTGCAGATCGAGTCGAACGCGGTGATCGAGTAGAAGTACGTGAACCCGTTCTTCACCTCGTCGTCCACGTACTTGTAGATGCCGACGGGGTACTGAATCATGGTATCCGGCAGGTTCGGCGCAAACACCGAAAAGCCGCAGTTCGCGTCGCAGGTGTCGCCCGGCGACAGCACCTTGAAGCAGGCATCGGCATGCGCCCACGGCACGCAGTGCAGGCTGCGATCGGGGTGCAGGATCGTCCCGCTCTGGCGGTCCCACAGGTCGAACCGCTCGAGATGGGTCTCGAGGGAGTCGGTCTGACCCGGGTAGAGAATCCTGGGGTAGATCAGCGATCCGGTGTTGTTCGGTCCGGTCCAGCCGATCGCGTTGTTCAGGATCGGGGTCCCGTCGTGGTCGCGGTAGTCGAACATCGTGAACGACGCCACCAGCGCCCACTCGTTCTCCGCCGGGCCGGGCGAGCCCACCGGCCGGGTCCAGCCCGAGACCTTGTAGATGTTCCACCCGCGGAAGTCGAATACCGCAGCCTTGCCGTGGACCTTGCCGGGATCGGGGGCGATCTGCGAGCTGTTGTCCCACGCCAGCGTGATCTTGTGATCACCCGACGCCGCGACCGTGCGGGACGGGTTGTCGGTGTAGTTGTAGTTCACGCCGGTGTTCAGCACCGGGCTCGGCGGCGGCGCCGAGGCGTTCCACGTCTTGTGGTGGAAGCCGCCCTGCCACTCGTCCCCGTGGTTGTACGTCCCGTACCGCCACACGCCGGTGCAGAAGTTGCAGTCGAAGTCGAACCACGTGTACTGGTCCGGGATCACGTCGCGCGGTCCGCCGCCACCCTCCTCCAGATCCCGGCAGTCCGCCAATTGGTAGCGCGGCGCGCCGTGCACACCCCGGATGCCGACCTCGCGGCCGTGCCAGTCGGTCGGCGCGATCCCGGACACTTGTGCTTCCCACACGCCCTCGAACGCCACCTGGGCATCGTATGCGTTCTTGAGCGGCGGATACTTCGCGAACAGCGCCTCCTGGCCGGCCACGAATTCCTGCGTGGTCCGGTCCAATTGCGCCAGGTTCTGGTACTCCGCCGGATACTGCGTCGCTTCGACGTACGGATTGTCGCCCTTCGAGCCCTGCACGGCGTAGGCGATGGTCACCGAGATCGACTGCCCGGACTGCAGGTGGAACCACGGGCCGACCGAGCACCAGGCCGCGAAGTCGCCCTTCTGGTCGCCGCCCGGAGCGTTGATGAAGCCGGTGTTGGGATCGATGTTCTCGTGCGGGTCAGGGCTCTGGTCGCCGCCCGCCCGGCCGCTCATGAACTCGAAGCGCTGCTGGTCGATGCGCGGCGGCCCGCCCTGGGTGTAGGGCTCGCCACCGCCGTAGGAGCGGAACGCCCGGAAGCCGACGCGCGGCGGCCCGCTCACCCCCAGCGGGTCGATCGTCATGTCGATCAGCAGGAGGCTCGGGATCCCCTTGGTCTTGCCTTCGTCACCATTGTCGTCCGCAATCGAGAAACCATTGATCCGGATGTCGAGCTGGGTGCACAGCGGGGTGCCCACCGGATGGCCGGCGATGTTCTCGCCCTGCAGCACAGTCTGCCGCCGCGGCTCCTGCGCGTCCGGCACGTTCGGAAGCGGGAGCACGTAGGCCCCGCTCGGGAACTGCGGGATGTCCAGGTCGTCGATGAAGTAGTTCGAGATCAGCACCGGACCACAGTCCATGTCCACCGGGAAGGCCACGTAGACGCTGTCGAGCTCGTGCCCGGAGACGTTCGTGATCTGGTACTCGAA
>Ga0075433_10001231_pt1 | contig 18666 bp, 12 predicted proteins | sample RhiMethybrSRZTD2_FD_75299 | JGI IMG/M metagenome (GOLD analysis project Ga0075433, IMG submission 75299) | Populus rhizosphere microbial communities from Tennessee, USA - Rhizosphere MetaG P. TD hybrid SRZTD2 | ecosystem: Host-associated > Plants > Roots > Rhizosphere > Soil | place: USA... | reverse complement strand
GAAGTCGGCGATCGTGAAGTCGACCTCGTGGCCGATGCCCGTGACGAGGGGGAGCGACAGGCCGGCGATTGCGCGTGCGAGCGCCTCGTCGTTGAAGGCCCACAGATCCTCGAGCGAGCCGCCCCCGCGCACGAGGAGAATGACGTCGACCTCGCGGCGCTGATCGGCGAGCGCGAGCGTCGCCGCGATCTCGCGCGCGGCCCCGGCGCCCTGCACCGGCACCGGGTAGAGCAGCACCGGCACGCCGGAGCAGCGCCGGCGCAGCACGTGCAGCACGTCGCGAAGCGCCGCCCCCGTCCTGGACGTCACGACGCCGATCCGCCGGGGGAAGCGGGGCAGGGGCCGCTTGCGGCCGGCGTCGAACAGGCCTTCGGCCGCCAGCTTCAGCTTGAGAGCCTCGAAGCGGCGGCGCAGCTCGCCTTCGCCCGCTTCCTCGAGATGGTCAACGACGAGCTGGAACTCGCCGCGAGCCTCGTAGAGCCCGACGCGCGCCCGCAGCAGGACCTGCAAGCCGTCCCTGGGCGCCACGCGGACCGCGAGGTTGCGCGACCGGAACATGGCGCAGCGCACCTGGGCGTCCTCGTCTTTCAGCGTGAAGTACCAGTGGCCCGAGGCAGGGCGCGACAGGTTCGAGAGCTCGCCCGTGATCCAGAGCGAGGGCAGCCCGGTCTCGAGCAGGCCGCGTGCCTCGCGATTGAGGCGGCTGACCGTATAAATGTCCCGGCGCGCCTCGGCCGTCCGCGCCGGAGCCGGGATGCTGGCGTCCATGGTGGCATGCTAAGCGAGCGATTCACGGCTGCGCCACTTACATCCGGACGCCCGGCATCGTAGAATGCGCCGCTTCATTCGGACCGCCCCGGGATTGCCGGCCATGCGCATCGTCCAGGAAGCACTCACCTTCGACGACGTCCTGCTCGTACCCGCGTACTCGGACGTCCTGCCGCGCGAAGTCGACCTTTCCACCCGCCTGACGCGCGGCATCCGGCTGAACCTGCCCTTCGTGTCCGCCGCGATGGACACCGTCACCGAGGCCCGGCTCGCGATCACCATCGCGCAGGAGGGCGGCATCGGCATCATTCACAAGAACATGACGGCAGGCGAGCAGGCGCGCGAGGTCGGCCGCGTCAAGAAGCATGAGAGCGGCGTCATCAAGGACCCGATCACGGTGCGGCCCGATGCGACGATCCGCGAGGTCATCGCGCTCACGCGCGCAAAGGGCATCTCGGGCCTGCCGGTCACGTCGGACGGCAACCAGGTCGTCGGCATCATCACGCACCGCGACATCCGCTTCGAGGAGCAGCTCGACCTGCCGGTCTCGAAGGTCATGACCCCGAAGGAGAAGCTCGTCACCGTGCGCGAGAACACGCCGCGCGAGGAAGTTCTCCAGATCCTGCACCGCCACCGGATCGAGAAAGTCCCGGTCGTCGATGGCGACGGCCGGCTGCGCGGCATGATCACGGTCAAGGACATCCAGAAGGCGCGCGACTTCCCGCGCGCCTGCAAGGACGAGCAAGGCCGGCTGCGCGTCGGCGCCGCGGTCGGCACCTCGCCCGATACGCTCGAGCGCGTCGCGCAGCTCGCCGAGGCCGGCGTCGATGTCGTGATCGTCGACACTTCGCACGGCCACTCGCGCGGCGTCATCGCGACGGTCGAGCGCATTCGCAAGGCCCACCCGCAGCTGCAGCTCGTCGCGGGCAACATCGTGACCGCGGAGGCGGCGCGCGCGCTGGTCGACGCGGGCGTGGACGGCGTGAAAGTCGGCATCGGCCCCGGGTCCATCTGCACGACGCGCGTCGTTGCGGGCGTCGGCGTGCCGCAGATTTCGGCGGTCGCGACAGTCGCCGACGCGCTCGCGAATACCGACGTCCCGCTCATCTCCGACGGCGGCATCCGCTACTCCGGCGACGTCGCGAAGGCGCTCGCGGCCGGCGCCCACACCGTCATGATCGGCGGGCTTTTCGCCGGCACCGAGGAGTCTCCCGGCGAGGTCGAGCTCTACCAGGGCGCCTCGTACAAGTCCTATCGCGGCATGGGATCGCTCGGTGCCATGGCCCAGCGCCACGGCTCGAGCGACCGCTACTTCCAGGACACCGTGGAGGAGCTGGAGAAGCTGGTGCCCGAGGGCGTGGAGGGCAGGGTCCCGTACAAGGGGAGCCTCGTGACTATCCTGCACCAGCTTGCCGGCGGCGTGCGCGCGGCGATGGGCTATACCGGCAGCCACGACATCGACGAAATGCGGACGCGCCCGGTGTTCGTGCGCATCACCGGCGCAGGCGTGCGCGAAAGCCACGTGCACGACGTCAGCATCACAAAAGAAGCGCCGAACTACCGGATCGGCTGATGGCCGCACAGCTTCAGTCCGCCGCGGCCGACATCCACGCCCACAAGATCCTGATCCTCGACTTCGGCGCGCAATACACGCAGCTGATCGCCCGCCGCGTGCGCGAGATCGGCGTGTACTGCGAGATCCTGCCCTGGGACTGCGGCGAAGAAGCGGTGCGCTCATTCGGCGCTCGCGGAATCATCCTCTCGGGCGGCCCGGAGTCGGTGACTGACGCCGAGCCTCCGCGATCCCCCGCGGCGGTCTTCCAGCTCGGGGAACCCGTGCTCGGCATTTGCTACGGGATGCAGACGATGGCCGCGCAGCTCGGCGGACGAGTCGCACCCTCGATCCACCGCGAGTTCGGCTATGCCAAGGTGCGCCGCACGGCGTCGTCGCGGCTGCTGGACGGCATCGCCGACGAAGGCGCGGCCGACGCGTCGCTGCTCGACGTGTGGATGAGCCATGGCGACCGGGTCGAGTCCCTGCCGCCGGGCTTCCAGGCCGTCGCAGCCACGGCCAATGCGCCGCTCGCCGCGATGGCGGACGAGACGCGCCGGCTCTACGGCGTTCAATTCCACCCCGAGGTGACGCACACGCGCTCGGGCCGCACGATCCTCGAGCGCTTCGTGCGCGAGATCTGCGGCTGCGACGCGCTCTGGGACGCCGGAAACATCGTCGCGGACGCGATCGCGCGCGTTCGCGAGCAGGTCGGCAGCGACCGCGTGCTGCTCGGCCTTTCCGGCGGCGTAGATTCGTCGGTCGTCGCCGCGCTGCTGCATCGCGCGATCGGTGACCAGCTGACCTGCGTATTCGTCGACCATGGGCTCCTGCGCCTCGGCGAGGGCGACCAGGTCATGGACACGTTCGCGCAGCACCTCGGCATCCGCGTGATCCGCGTGGATGCTTCGGAGCGGTTCTTCGCGGCGCTCGCGGGAGAGGAGGATCCCGAGCGCAAGCGCAAGACGATCGGCCGCCTCTTCATCGAGGTCTTCGAAGAGGAGTCGCGGAAGATCGACGGCGTAAAATGGCTCGCGCAGGGCACGATCTACCCGGACGTCATCGAGTCCGCGGGCGCCAAGACCGGCAAGGCCCACGTGATCAAGTCCCACCACAACGTGGGCGGGCTTCCGGAGCGAATGCACCTCAAGCTCCTCGAGCCGCTCCGCGAGCTGTTCAAGGACGAGGTGCGCCGTATCGGCCTCGAGCTCGGCCTGCCGCGCGAAATGGTGTTCCGCCATCCGTTCCCGGGCCCGGGGCTCGGTGTCCGCATCCTCGGCGCCGTCACGCGGGAGCAGGCCGACCTCCTGCGGCTCGCGGATGCGATCTACATCGAGGAACTGCGCGCGCACGAGCTCTACGACCGCGTCAGCCAGGCGATGGCGATCTTCCTGCCGGTGCGCTCGGTGGCCGTGATGGGCGACGGGCGCCGTTACGACTGGGTCATCGCGCTGCGCGCCGTCGAGACCGTGGACTTCATGACCGCGCACTGGGCGCGGCTGCCGTACGAGTTCCTCGACGTCGTCGCGCGACGGATCGTCAACGAGGTGAAAGGCGTCTCGCGCGTCGTCTACGACGTCTCCGGCAAGCCGCCGGCGACGATCGAGTGGGAATGAGGCAAGTGACGCGTCTCGGGCCGGTGCCGGGACGCTGGCGGATCCGGTGAGCGTCGGGGCCGTCTTCCTCAGCTACACGTCGCAGGACGCCGCGGCTGCGGCGCGCCTGTGCGAAGGCTTGCGCGGCGCCGGCATCGAAGTCTGGCTCGACCAGAGCGAATTGCGCGGGGGGGACGCCTGGGACGCCTCGATCCGCGGCCAGATCAAGGGCTGCGCGCTCTTCGTGCCGCTGATCTCGGCGAACACCCAGGCGCGCGACGAGGGTTACTTCCGCCTCGAATGGCGCCTCGGCGTCGAGCGCTCGCAGCTGATGGCCGACGATCACGCGTTTCTCCTGCCCGTGGTCGTCGACGACACGCCGGAGGCTGCGGCTCGCGTCCCTGCTGCCTTTCGCGAGCGGCAATGGACACGGCTGAAAGGGGGCGAGGCGACGCCGGAATTCATTGCGCGGGTGCAGCGGCTCCTTGCGGGCGAAGCGGTCGAGGCGCGTCCGCCGGTTCCAAAAGTACCGATGGCTCGAGCGGCGAAGCCCAGGAGCCACGCGCGGACCTGGATCATCCTGGCGTCGATTACTGCCGCAACGCTCGTTGCAATCTTCGGCGACCGGGACGACGAAGATCGCAACTCGACGAATGCGCCGGCACCGGAGGCACAGGAGGTCGCGCCCCAGGCCAGCCGGAAGGCGATTGCGGTGCTGCCGTTCGAGAACCTGAGCGGCCGCAAGGAGGATGCCTACCTCGCCGACGGACTCCAGGAAGAGGTCCTGAATGCGCTGGCGCGCTTCAGGGACCTCACAGTCATTTCGCGCACGTCGGTGCAGGAATTCCAGGGCAATCCGGAGAACCTGCGGGCGATCGGCGAGCGCCTCAATGTCGGCTCGGTGCTCGAAGGCTCGATCCGGCGCGATGGCAAGACGCTGCGGCTGACGGTGCAGCTCGTCGACGCGCGCGACGACCGGCACATCCTCGCGACCAACTACGACCGCGACGTCGGCCATCTCCTCGACCTGCAAAGCGCCGTGGCGCGACAGGTCGCCGACGCGCTGGCCGCGACGATCTCGAGCTACGAGCGCGGTGAGTTGGAACGCGTCGGCACCAACAGCGGCGACGCCTATGACCAGTACTTGCAGGCCGTTGCCCGGTTTCGAAAAGGGACCGAAGACGAAAAGCGAATTGTGGATTCGAGGCGGCTGCTGCGCGAGGCTCTGCGGCTCGATCCCGACTATGTCGATGCGCTCGCGCTCCTCGCCCAGGTCAACGTATGGGGCTACTTTTACACCGCGCGACCGGAATTCGCGGCGGATGCGAAGCAGGCCGTGGATCGTGCCATCGCGATCGATCCGAAACTGCCGGAGGCGATCCTCGCCCGCGGTCTCTATGCGATGTACGTCTCGAAGGACCTCGATCGCGCGATCGACGACTTGACGACCGTTGTCGGCGTTCGACCGAATCTCGCTTCCGCCCATGCCGCCCTCGGCTATGCCCTGAGGCGGCGCGGCGCGTTCGAGGAGGCGTTGCCGCACCTGATCCGGGCGTGGGATCTCGATCCACTCTACGACCAATACAGCGGCGGGCCGATCACGACCTATCTCCTGCTGCACCGCTACACCGAAGCGATTGCTGAAACGGAAACGCATTTGAAGCGATTTCCGGCGGACCCCGAGCCTTACTTCGTCCGGGCGCGCATCGAGGGCTTCATCAAGCACGACGTGGAGCCCTTGCGTGCGGCGCTGCGCGACCATGGCAATTCCATGGATGCGGGTTACAGCACGAGTGTACGTGCGGAAATCGCGCGCGCCGAAGGCCGCTACCTCGACGCGGTCCGCATTCTCGACGGGTTGTCGACCGATACGCCGATCGACCGCCAATATCGCGTCGGCTTCCTGTACTTCGCGGCCGGAGACGCCGGGCATGCAAAGGAATCCTTCCTTGAGGCGCAACGCCTCATCGAGGTGTATCCGCCTGCGGAGCGTCGGCCTGAATATCTCCAGCAGCTGGCGATGGTCCAGTCGATGCTCGGCCGTCATGCGGAAGCGCTTGCGACGATTGATGCCGTGATCGCCGCCGAACCGGCATCGCGGAATGCGATGAACGCTCCGACGCTGTCCTTGCATCGCAGCATCATCCTCGTGCGGGCGGGCCGACAGGACGAAGGTTATGCGGCACTAGGGCAGCTGAAAGCGCGCTTCGCGAATCCGGCGGACTTCTTCGGGGATCCCAACCCGGCTTACCTCGCCGTCAAGGACGACCCGCATTACGACGAAATCCTCCGGCGTCCTCCGAGGCAGTAGGAACGACGCTACTCGACAGCGCGGCGGCGGGCCTTCAGCAGCACAATCACGGGCTCCGGCCGGCCATTCCAGTAGTCGAGCTGCACGCGGCCATCGGGGAGCTGGCTCACCGTCGCGGGAATCGAGCTGAACGTGCCGTACCAGCCGGATGGTAGGACGACGGTGTTGCGCGGCCTGCCAAGGCTGCGATCGAAGACGAGCTCGTTGCCTTCGAGCCCGTAGCTGGCGGGAGCCGTGTAGGTCTCCGCGATCCGGAGTCGCAGCGACTGCCCTGCCTGCACGGGCGCGAACGGAATCACCACGACGCGCGCCTTGGGGTCAACGTCTTCACCGGCATTGATTTTCGTCGCGGTCATCTCGGCGCCGCTCATTTCCTTCGCCTGCAGGACTTCGCCGGTATCGAGAATGCTAGCCGACGGATTGCTGGCGGTACTGCCCGAGCGCACGACGTTGGCATAGCCGTTGATCCCCGGCCGCGATTCGGTGTAGTCGTGATACAGCGCGAACGCGTGCGACTCGGGTTGCTGCAGGAAATAGACGATTTCGCGGTCCTGGTGCGCGCGCTCAGCCAGTCGGTCTTCCTCGGTCTCGCCTTCGAACGGCGACTCCCAGCTGCGCTTCTGTGTCGGCGGCCTTGGCGCCGCAGCGGCCCCCGTCTGCGCGCCCTTTGCGGCGCGGAGCACCAGCGGCGCCTCGCTTTCGGTCCCGTTCACGAAGCTGACGCCGATCCGGCCGTCCGCCTCGGTGAGGATCTGCGACGGCACGTTCAGGCCGATGACTTCGTAGCCTGCGGGAAGAACCACCTTGTTGCGGCGAATACCGAGCGGGCGGTCGAATACGATGGTCTTGCCGTCGATGTAGTAGCTCTTCCGGTCCTCGTACGTCTTGACGATGACGAGGCGTGCTTCGCCATTCGCCGGAACGGGTCGTGCCAGCGTCACCTTGATGTAATGGGTATCGGGCTCGGCGTCGGGCATCAAGGCGTCCTTGCGTGCGTCCGCGCCGCTCACGACCTCGAAGTGCAGCGGCTTGCCGGTCATTACGTCGATGACGGACTCGTCGCTCGCGACGCTGCCTTTTCGAATGGGGTTGTAGAACAACCGGGCGCCCGCGGTGACGGCGGTGACTTCGTAGGTGATCCTGAACTTGCCCGTTTCGGGCGCGAGGAGTTCGTATCGCGTGTATTCGTCCGATTCAGTCTGGATAGTGGCGGCCGGAAAGTAGATGCCGTCCCGGGAAGGCTCGGCGGCGGACGCCGGGATGCCGAGCCCAAAAAAGCTTGCAAGGAAGAGTCCGGCGAGCGCGGGAATCGCTTTCATTGGGAATTCCATCCGGGATACGGTTCGGTGCAGGTACGGTACGATCGGTCACGCCGCAATGCTACCGGCGGCGCGAAAGGGGGATGAGCATGTTGCGAAGCGCCATCATGGCAGGGTCTTTGCTCCTCGCCGGAGTTCCGGCCGTGGCGGCGGATAGCCCAGCGGCTCCGGCCGATCGCGCCTACCTCAACGGCGTCGTCTTCACGGCGGACGCCCGCGGCACGATCGCAGAGGCACTCGCGATCCAAGGCGGGAAGATCGTCTACGTCGGCGACAACGCCGGGCTCGCTCGGTTTCTCGGACCTTCGACAGCGCGCGTGGACCTGGCGGGTCGCTTCCTGATGCCGGGCCTCGTGGATGGCCACATGCACCCCGTCGAGGCCGGATCGACGTTGCTCAAATGCAGCCTGCACTACGTTTCGCTGACGGTCGCTGAATTCCAGCAAGGCATCCAGGCCTGCCTCGACGGCTCCGAGTCCGCCGGGGCAGAAGACTGGCTCGAGGTCGTCAGCTGGTTCCAGGAGAGCATGCGCCCCGCCGGCGTGATCACGAGCCGCGCGACGCTCGATGCGCTTCGCACGAAGCGCCCGGTCGTCGTGCGTTCCTCCTTCGGCCACAGCATGCTCGCCAATTCGCGCGCGCTGGAGCTCGCGGGAATCACGGCGGCGACGCCGGACCCGCACGGCGGCAAGTTCTGGCGGGATGCCGCCGGCGAGCCCACGGGGCTGCTCGAGGACGCCGCCCAGGACGTGTTCGACGCGCTGCTCCCGAAGCCGACGGCCGCGGACGATGAGCAGGCGGCCCTCGCCGCACTCGACGCCATGAAGCGGCAGGGGATCACGAGCTTCCTCGACGCGTCTGCGGCCGATACAGACATCGCGGCCTTCGACGCCGTCCGGCGCAGCGGCAAGCTGACGGCACGCGCACATTTCGCGGTGACCATCGAGCCGGCCGAAGCGGCCGCTCCGGCCGCCGCCGTCGCGCGCGTTCTGTCCCTTCACGAGCGCTACGCGGAGGGCGTAATCGTGCCGAAGCCGGGCATCACCGTTCGCAACGCCAAGCTGTTCCTCGACGGCGTGATCTCGGCCCCGGCGCTCACCGGCGCCATGCTCGAGCCCTATCGCCGGAATGCCGGTACCGCGGAATCGCCGAGCTGGGTCGAGGGTGCGAGCCGAGGACCCGATGTCTATTTTCCGGCACCCATGCTTGCCACGATGCTCATTGAACTCGGTCGCGCTGGCATCGACCCGCACATGCACGCCGACGGCGACGCCGCGGTCCGTGCGGGGCTCGACGGCGTCGCCGCGCTGCGCAAGGCCCTGCCGTCCGCGGACATCCGGCCAGCCATCGCCCACGACGAGATCGTCGCGCCGGCGGACTTCGGCCGTTACAAGGCCCTCGACACGACCGCGGTCCTGTCTTTTCAGTGGGGCAAGCCGGCCGGTGACACGCTGGGATTGCGGGACTACTTCGGTCCGGAGCGGATGAAGATCCTGGAGCCCTCGGGCCTGCTTGCGGCTGCCGGCGCGCGGATTGCGTTCGGCAGCGACTGGCCGGTGGACGCGCTGGACGAGTGGTTCGCGCTCAAGGTCGGGGTCACGCGCACGAATGCTCCAAACGCACCGGCCGAGTACCTTGGACGCCTCGGGGACGATCCGGGCCTGTCACCCGAGGCGGCGCTCCGCGCCGCGACCATCAATGCGGCCCATGAGCTGCACCAGGACGAGGTGACCGGTTCGCTGGAAGCCGGAAAGTTCGCCGACCTGATCGTCCTCGACCGCAATCCGCTCTCGGTGCCGGCGGAGGAGATTGCTGCAACTCGCGTTCTGGAGACCCTCGTGGGCGGAGACGTTGTCTACACGACGCTCGGCGCGCCGTAGCAGAGCCGCCGCGACATGACGCAGCGACGGCGAGCACCGGGATGAGCCGCGACGAAGCCTGGATGCGGATGGCGATCGCGCTCGCCGGGCGAGCCGAGGCGGAAGGCGAAGTTCCGGTCGGTGCGATCGTCGTGCGCGACGATGCCGTCATCGGAGAAGGGTGGAACCGGCCGATTGCTTCGCGCGATCCCACCGCGCATGCGGAAGTGCTGGCGCTGCGGGCCGCGGCGTCCCGGGCCGGCGACTATCGGCTCGGAGGCGCAACGTTGTACGTCACGCTCGAGCCTTGCCCGATGTGCGCTGCGGCGATGGCGCACGCGCGGATCGCGCGGCTCGTCTTCGGCGCCTTCGACCCGCGCCAGGGCGCCGCCGGCAGCGCCTTCAACCTCGTCGCCTCCGACGCGATGAATCATCGCGTCGATGCGTACGGCGGCGTCCTGTCCGGGGAATGCGGCGCGCTACTTCGCGGGTTTTTCGCCGGCCGGCGCTGAGGCCGGCTCGTCGACGACCATCCAGCGCAGCAGTTCGGCGTAGGTCTGCACGTTGCGCACGAAGCCGACCGGCTCCCATCCGCGCGCGTAGCCGCGCTTCAAGGTCGTGAAGTAGCGTTCCTGCGCGAGCAGGGGCAGGTTCGCACGGACGTCCGGCCAGCTGTCCGGGTCCTGCCCGCGACGTTGCGTGAGGACACGGGCGTCCTCGAGGTGTCCGTAACCCACGTTGTAGGCCGCGAGCGTCAGCCAGGTTCGGTCGGGCTCGGGGATGCGCCGGGGTATCGTCCTTTCGACGAGCCGGTAATAGCGCGCGCCGCCCCGGATGCTGTCCCGCGGGTCGGCGCGATTCGCGACACCGACACGCGTCGCCGTGTCGGCGGTCAGCATCATGAGGCCCTGAACGCCGGTCGGCGAAACGGCGGCCTCGTCCCAACGCGACTCCTGATAGCCGATGGCGGCGAGCAGGCGCCAGTCGATTCCGCTCTCGGTGGCGGCCTCCTGGAACCATGCCTGGTAGCGCGGCAGCCGTTCGCGCACGCCCGCGACGAAATTCGCGGCATCGACACGTTCGAAGCGCACCAGCGCGAGTCGATTGCGCTCGAGCACGTCCGCGAGGCGACCGTTCGACCCGATGTCGGCGAAGTAGCGCTCGACTTCGTGGAGGAGGTCCGAGCCATGGGGCGGCAGAGCCCAGGCGACGGCCTCGGACTCCGCGAGCTTGAAGGCGGGCCGCAGGTCCGGGTGAAAGTGGCGGCCGAGAGAATATTCGGTCGAATCCGCGACGGTGATGTCCGCGTCGCCGCGCGCCACGCGGTCCATGAGGTCGAGGGCGTCGCCACGCTTGACCTCGGTCCATTTCAGCCCGGGCCATTGCCGCGCGAGCATCGCGAGGCTCGCCGCGTACGTCGAGTTCCTGAGCACGACGATCCGCCGCCCGACGAGGTCGGCCGGCGTCTTCGGCAGCGGGTCGTCGACGCGATAGATGAAATGCTGATCGATCCGCTGGAAGACGGGCCCGAAGCGGATCCGGCCGGCGGGATCGCGGCCTTCGACGAGCCCCGCGGCCGCGACATGCGCGCGATTGCGCGCGACCGCATTGAGCGCGGCGGCCGCGGACCGGACGAACGAGATCTCGAGGCGCACGCCGAGCCGCTCCGCGAAGCCCCGCGCGAGCTCGTATTCCGGGCCTTCGAGCCCCGCGGCGCCTTCGTATGCCGCGAGCGGGCTGTTGCGCGTGACGACCTTGAGCGCGCCGAGCGAACGGACCTGCTCGAGCGTGCCTGGCATGCGCGAGCATGTTCCGATCAGGAGGGCCACGAGCATGAGCGCGGGCACCGCGAACCGGCTGCGGACCCGCCGTCGGGGCGATGCGGCAGGCGAGGGGTCCGGTGCCATTCATGTAGAATAACGACTCCGGACCCACCCGCGACGGGCAGCCGGAATCCCGGACGGAGAGGTACCGAAGCGGTCATAACGGCACCGACTCGAAATCGGTTGAGGGCATTACGCCCTACGTGGGTTCGAATCCCACCCTCTCCGCCAGCTATCCGCCGCTACACTGCCGCATGCCTCTGCCTTCCGCCTTCCGCCGCGCGGATGCCGGATCGCCGACGGGCGAGATCTCACTGCTCGGCTGGATCTGGCGCGCGTATGTGCGGAATGCGCTGGTGCCGCTCCTCGTCGTCGAGCTCCTCCTGGTCGCCGTCTATCTCACGAGCCACGGCTGGTCGCTCCGGAAAAATGTCGCCGCACTGACCGAGGTTGCGCGGCAGGAGCTCTTGCGGAGCGCCGACGGCGAATCGGACGCCATCGAGAAACAGCTGGGGCAGGTTGCGGCTCTCACGGAAGTGCTGCGACGCCAGGCTACGGCGGCGGTCGCCGCGCACGGTCGCCGGCCGGGCGAGCGCGCCCGCATGCGGCTGCAGCCGACCGGCGCGCTCACGACCTGGCGCGACGACGGCGGAACGGCGGTCTACTACTCCGCGCTGACGCCGAAGGGCGAGGCGCAGTACGCGAAACTCGAGCAGCTCGCGGCGATCGACCCGCTGCTCCGGGACATCACGCTCGCGAATCCCCTGATTGTCCAGGCGTACATCAATACGGACGACTCCCAGACCCGCATCTGGCCATGGATCGACGCCGCGCAGTTGTTTGACCCGCGCATGGACGTGCGTGCATTCAATTTCTACTACGAGGCGGACGCGCGCCACAACCCGCGCCGCGGCGTCGTATGGACGGACGCCTACGTGGATCCGGCCGGCAAGGGCTGGCTCGTATCGGCCATCGCGCCGGTCTACACGGGTGACGTCCTCGAAGGGGTAGTCGGCGCCGACGTCACCGTCGATCGCATCGTGGCCGACGTCCTCCGGCAGGACCTGCCGTGGCAGGGCTTCCTCATCCTGATCGGGAAATCGGGCACGCTGCTCGCGCTGCCGCCCCAGGGCGAGCGTCTCTTCAACCTCAAGGAGCTCCGGGAGCACGATTACGTCGATGCAATCCGGGCCGATACGTTCAAGCCGGACGAGTTCAATATCTATCGGCGCCCGGACTTCGCGGAGATCGGAAATCTCCTGAAGACCCAGGCGGCCGGGATCGGACGCCTCGAAGGGGCGGAGCCGCAGCTGGTCGCCTGGGTGACGATTCCATCCGTGGGCTGGAAGCTCATGAGCCTCGTGCCGGAAGGCGCAGTGCTCGGACCCGCGCGCACCCTGAGCCGCGACCTCGCCGCACTCGGCTGGGTGATGCTGGCGGGTCTCGTGGGCTTCTACCTTGTCTTCTTCACGTTCCTGTACCGTCGCGCGCGCATCGTCAGCCGCTCGATCGCGGAGCCGCTCACCCAGATCGAGCGCATGGCGCACCGCATCGCGGTCGGCGAGTACGAGCAGACGCTGCCGCCCTTCGGCGTCAGCGAGTTTCGGCACACGGTCGGCGAACTGCAAAGCCTCGGGCGCCTGCTCGGGGACTCCAACCGCGCGCGCGCCGAGGCGGAGTCACGGCTCACGGAGCGCAACGAGGAGCTGTCGAAGATCCTGTCGCTGTCGCCGGACGGCCTCGTGTCCTTCGGTGCCGGCGGCCGAGTGACTGAGACGAATCCCGCCTTCCTCGAGTTGACCGGCTGGACGCGCGCGGAGCTCATCGGCCTGCCCCGGGATGCATTCTGGGCAAAGCTTGGCGAGTTCGGGGAATGCCCGGAGCCGCCGCCGGACGTCGCGTCGAGGCTCAGGCTGACGCGGCCGCGCTCGCGGGTGCTCGAGTGCCGGGTCGTCGGCGCCCCGGCGGCGTCGCGCGTCGCGTACTTCCGCGACATCACGCGCTCCGACGAGGTGGACCGCGCCAAGAGCCGCTTCGTCGCGACCGCGGCGCACGAGCTCCGGACGCCGATCGCGGTGATTTCAGGCTATGCGGAGCTCCTGCAGGACACCGACCCACCGCCGGCGCAGCGCGGCGAGATCCTTGCGACGATGCGGCGGCAAGGGGACCAGATCGCTGGCATCGTCACTGAGCTCCTCGACCTTGCGCGCATCGAGGCGCGCGCTGGTCGCGACTTCACGATGGTGCGCCAGCCGCTTGCGCCCGTAGTCCGTCGGTTCGTCGAGTCATTCCGGGTCGGGGAGTACGCGCGGGTGCCAGCGCCGGCAGGGGAGATCGGCGAGGCCGAAGCCTTCATCGACGCCGACAAGTTCTGCCAGGCGCTCGCCAACGTCCTCGCGAACGCCTGCAAGTATTCGCCTGCCGACGCGCCCGTCGAGATCGGATTCGTCGCGAATGCGGCGGAGATCGGCGTGCGGGTTCGAGACCGCGGCGAGGGCATGGATGAGGAAACGCAGCGCCGAATCTTCGAGCGCTTCTACCGCGCGGAATCGGCTTCGGGCGTTTCCGGCACGGGGCTCGGCATGAGCATCGTCAAGGAAATCGTCGACATCCACGGCGGCCGCATCGAGATCACGAGCGCGCCGCTCGAGGGCACGACCGTGACGCTGTGGCTGCCGCGTGCGGCCGCCCGCGGTTGACGCCCCCGGGATGCGACCTTACGATGCGCGGCCCGGCCAATGGTGGCTCGCGCCGGTTCCTCCGCGACGATCAGCCGTGAACCCCGCCAGGCCCGGAAGGGAGCAACGGTAGCGGTGGCATCGGGTGCCGGAGGGGTGCTGGCGCGGGCCGCCTCCACGCCGGCGCAGGATCGGCGATGATGCCGGCGGAACGGAACGGGAATCGATGAGCTACCTCGTACTGGCGCGCAAGTGGCGCCCGCGGAATTTCGACGAGCTGGTCGGCCAGGAGCACGTGCGCCAGGCGCTCGTCAACGCCCTCGATTCGGGCCGCGTGCACCACGCATTCCTCTTCACGGGCACCCGCGGGGTCGGCAAGACGACCATCGCACGAATTCTGGCACGCGCGCTCAATTGCGAGCGCGGCGTCGGCTCCCGGCCCTGCGGCGAGTGCGGCGCCTGCCGCGAGATCGACGAAGGTCGCTTCGTCGACCTGATCGAGGTGGATGCCGCGTCGCGCACGAAGGTGGACGACACGCGGGAGCTACTGGAAAACGTCCAGTACCTGCCCACGCGCGGCCGCTTCAAGGTTTACCTGATCGACGAAGTGCACATGCTGTCGGCGCATTCCTTCAATGCGCTCCTGAAGACGCTCGAGGAGCCGCCGCCGCACGTGAAGTTCCTGCTGGCGACCACGGACCCGCAGAAACTGCCCGTCACGGTCCTCTCGCGCTGCCTGCAGTTCAACCTGAAGCGACTGCCGGCCTCACTGATTGCCGCACGGATCACGCAGATTCTGGGCGCCGAAGGCGTCGCCCATGAGCCCGCGGCCGTAGGGCTCCTCGCGCGCGCCGCCGACGGCAGCCTGCGCGACGCGCTTTCGCTGCTCGACCAGATGCTGGCCTTCGGCGCCGGCCGCGTGACCGAAGCGGATGCCCGCGCGATGCTCGGTACGGTCGACCGGCAGAAGGTGCTCGGCCTCGTGGAGCGGATTGGCGAGCGCGACGCACGCGGTCTGTTTGCGGCCGTGGCCGCGATCGACGAATACGCACCCGACTACGGGCAGCTGCTCGACGAGATCGCCGCGCTGCTGCAGAAAGTCGCCCTGCACCAGGCGGTGCCGGGCCTCGGAGAGGACGAAACGCACCCGCCGGAGTCGATCGCAGCGCTTGCCGCGCGCCTGTCGGCGGAGGAGCTGCAGCTCGCGTACCAGTTTGCGATCCTCGGCCGCCGTGACCTCGAGCTTGCGCCGGACCCGCGCACGGGGTTCGAGATGACGCTGCTGCGCATGCTCGCGTTCCGCCCGGCCGAATCGACGGGCGAGGCGCGTGCGCCGCGTCCGGCGCGTGAAGCGTCATCGGCAGCTTCGGCTCCCAAGTCGAGTGCCGCCGCGCCGGAGACGGGCGGCGACTGGCCGTCTCTTCTCGCACGGCTCGACCTCAAGGGCCCGGCCCGGCAACTCGCGGGCCATTGCCAGCTCGTCGCGCGCGAGAGCAACCACTTCCGGTTCCTGCTCGACGCGCGCGCGGCCAGCCTGCACACGCGCCAGCTCGAGGAGCGTTTCGTCCAGGCACTGCGCCGGCTGGTTGGGGACGCGGCGACGCTCGAGATCGGGCAGGGCGGCGCGGGGGACACGCCGGCGCGGCGTGAGGAGCAGGCGCGCGACGAGCGGCTCGAAAAGGCGCGCGCCGCGCTCGAGGGCGACCCGAACGTGCAGTCGCTGCGCGAGCGCTTCGGCGCCGTTCTGCAGCCGGATTCGATCAAGCCGGTCGGGTAGAATGACGGCATGAAACCCAACCTCGGACAGCTGATGCGCCAGGCTCAGCAGCTCCAGTCCAATATGCAGAAGGCGCAGGAGCAGCTCGCCGCGCTCGAAGTCACCGGCGAGTCCGGCGGCGGCATGGTGAAGGTCACCATGAACGGGCGCCACGAAGTGCGCCGCGTCGAGATCGACCCGACGGTCGCAGTCTCCGACCGCGAGATGCTCGAGGACCTCGTGGCGGCCGCCTGCAATGACGCCGTTCGCCGCGTGGGCGAGGCGGTCCAGCAGCACATGGCGGGCGCGATGGGCGGTATGCAGCTTCCGCCGGGCATGAAGCTGCCGTTCTGACGGCGCGGCCGTGAAATACTCGCCCGGTCTGTCCCGCCTGGTCGAGGCCCTGCGCGTGCTGCCGGGCGTCGGCCCGAAATCCGCGCAGCGCATGGCCTTCCACCTGCTCGAGCGCAATCGCGAAGGCGCCCGCGGGCTCGCGCGCGCGCTCGAGGACGCCGCGTCCAACGTGGTCCACTGCCGGCGCTGCCGCATGTTGACCGACGGCGACCTCTGCGAGATCTGCGCCGCGCCCAAGCGTGACGCGAGCGCGCTCTGCATCGTCGAGTCGCCGGCCGACGTGGTCGCGGTCGAGCAGTCGGGCGGCTACTCCGGCCGCTACTTTGTGCTCATGGGGCATTTGTCGCCGCTCGATGGCATCGGACCCGAGCAGCTCGGCTTCGATCGTCTCGAGAGCCTGCTCGACGAAGGCGAGGTGCGCGAAGTGATCCTCGCGACCAATCCTACGGTGGAGGGCGAGGCGACCGCCCACTTCATCGGCGAGCTGGTCGCGCGACGCGGCATCCGGGCTTCGCGCATCGCGCACGGCGTGCCGGTAGGCGGCGAGCTGGAGTACGTGGACGGCGGCACGCTGGCCCACGCGCTCGCCGGTCGCCAGGTCATCGCCTGAGTTTCGTCACCGCCCGATCCGCCAGTCCTTCCGCGAGGTCGAGCAGCCGGCGATAGCTCTCGAGCCGCCTCGGCGAAACGCCACCCGTCGTGGCGGCCGACGCCACTGCACAGCCCGGCTCGCGCCGGTGAAGGCAATCCCGAAAGCGGCAGTTTCCCGCAAGCGCCGCAATCTCGCGGTAGCCGCCGGCCACCTCGCGCGGCGCTGGCAGCGGCGGCGAGAAGTCCCGAACGCCGGGCGAGTCGACGAGCTCCCCGCCCGTCGGCAGCGCATACAGCGAGGCCGTGCTCGTCGTGTGGCGACCGCTTTCGCTCGCCCGCGAAACTTCGTCGACGATCGCCTCGACGCCCGGCACGAGGCAATTCGTCAGAGAGCTCTTGCCGACGCCCGACTGGCCGACGAGCGCGCTGGTCGCGCCGGCCAGCCGCGCGCGCAGTGCGTCCACGCCGTCCGCGAGGCGCTTGCTTGCGTGCACGACGGGATAGCCGATCCGCGCGTAGTCCGTGAGCGAGGGCAGGAGCGCATTCGCCCCGTCCGCGAGGTCGGACTTGTTGGCGACGATGCAGGCGGCGAGCCCGTTCCATTCGGCCGCCGCCAGGTAGCGGTCGCAAAGCCCGAAATCGGGCGCGGGCCGCGGCGCGACGACCGCGACGAGCTGCGTGAGGTTGGCGGCGACCGGCTCGGCCTCACCGCGCGCGTTGATCCGCGCGAGCAGGCTCGAGCGTGGCAGGAGCTCGACGACCAGGCCGGCGCCGCCTTCCGTGCGCGCGCGTGACCAGCGCACGCGATCGCCGCAGACGACCGCGAGTCGCCGCCCCTGCAGCCGGCAGTGGATGCGGCGGCCCGTCTCGTCGGCGACCACCGCGTCGCGGCCATGGCTCGCAACGACGCGACCCGCGAGCAGCCGGTATTCCGCCTCCGTCACCGGAGCCGTTCCGGCACGAGCTTCGCGATGCGCGCCACCGCCGGCGGATGCGAGGCGTAGAAGGCCGTATAGACGCGGTCGGGCGTCAGCGTCACTGCGTTGTCGCGATGCAGCTTGACCAGCGCGTCGGCGAGAGCGGCCGCGCTCGAGTGGCACGCGGCGAAACGGTCGGCGGCGAACTCATGGCGTCGCGACAGCCACGCAGTCAAGGGACGCAGCGGAAACAGGAAGACCGGCACCGCGAGCGTGAACAGCAGGATCAGCGTGTGGGGCCCGCCCGCGCCGACCCCGAGCGCCGGCTGGAACCAGCCCTCGCCCGCGATCCAGGCGAGGAAGGCGAAGCCTGTGAACGAAGCCGCGAGCGTCCAAGCGAGCCGGAGCGCGACATGGCGCAGGCGAAAATGGCCGAGCTCGTGGGCGAGCACGGCCTCGACTTCCGGGACGACGAGCGAAGTGAGGAGCGTGTCGAAGAGCACGATGCGCTTCGTGCGCCCGAAGCCGGTGAAGTACGCATTGCCGTGCGAGCTGCGCCGCGAGCCGTCCATCACGAGCACGCCCTTCGGCTCGAAGCCGCAGCGACGCGCCAGCGACTCGACGCCCTCGCGCATCGGCCCGGGCTCGAGCTCCCGGAATGCGTTGAACATCGGCGCTATGACCCTCGGCCAGGCCCAGCCGAGCAGCAGCGTGAACGCGGCCCAGGCACCGAAAGCCCAGAGCCACCAGGCGCCTCCCGTGCGCCGCATGAGCCACAACAGCAAAGCGACGAGCGGCAGCAGCAGGACGGCACCGATCACGAATCCCTTCAGCACATCTGCCGCGAACAGCGCGGGCGTGGTCCGGTTGAAACCGAAGCGCGACTCGATCCGGAACGTGCGCCACGCGTCGAAGGGCAGGCCGGCGAGTGCGAGCAGGAACATGACCGAAGCGACGGTCGCGAGCTCGCGCGGCATGCCCGCGAGACCCGCGCGCGAGGCAGCGGCGTCGATCGCCGCGATGCCGCCGCCGAGCGTCAGCAGGACGAGCAGCGCCGCCCCCGCGGCGTGCTCGGCCATCGCAAGGCGCGCCTGCGCCACCGTGTAATCGGCGGCGCGCGCGTGCTCCGCCGCGCTCACGGCC
>Ga0075433_10001230_pt1 | contig 18670 bp, 16 predicted proteins | sample RhiMethybrSRZTD2_FD_75299 | JGI IMG/M metagenome (GOLD analysis project Ga0075433, IMG submission 75299) | Populus rhizosphere microbial communities from Tennessee, USA - Rhizosphere MetaG P. TD hybrid SRZTD2 | ecosystem: Host-associated > Plants > Roots > Rhizosphere > Soil | place: USA... | reverse complement strand
CGCGACTTGGGCCACGTCGACTCGGCGTGCGGGAAATCGCTGCCCCAGAGCATGTTGTCGACGCCGATCGTGTCGCGCATCTGGATCCCGAGATCGTCCTCCATGAACTCCACGAACATGTTGCGGCGCCAATAGTCGCTCGGCATCAGGCCGTCCTTCGACCGCCAGCCCTTCGTGAACACCGGCCGCTCGCGGTACGTGAAGTCCATCTGCTTGAGCCAGTGAGGAATCCACGCGGCTTCGTGCTCGACCGAGCCGACCAGGAGCCGCGGATAACGGTCGAACACACCGGCGAAGATCATCGCCCCGAGCGAGTAACGCACCCAGTAGTCGGTGGTCGAGCGGCCCGCCCCGGTGAGCTCGCTCAGGTTCATCGTGAACTCGCACCCCGGGACGCCGCCGCGCGGCGTGCCGATGTGCATCAGCAGCGGCATGCCGGTGTCCTGCGCCGTCCACCAGAGCCGGTCGTAGATCGCGTGGCGGTACGGCCGGTCGGCCACTGGCGACACCGGGATGAACGCACCGACCAGCCCTAGGCGCGCGCAACGCTCGAGCTCCTGCGAGGCCTCCTCGACATCGTCGACGTTGAGCATCGCGATGCCCTTGAGACGATCGGGGAACGGCTTGCAGAACTCGGCGATCCAGTCGTTGTAGGCGCGGCAGATCGCGGTGAGCAGCTCGCTGTCGGGAATGCGGTACCAGAAGAGCCCCTGGCTCGGCTGCAGGCACGAGCCCCACACGCCATCCATCTCGTTCTCCTTGATCATCATCTGGGGATCGTACGCGCCGAGCCGTACGTCCTCCCACATCCCGAGAAAGTCGATCTGCGAGGGATCTTCGAACCGCTGCCCGGCCTGCATCACGGCGCCGAGCGTGCCCACCTGTTGGCCGCCGATGACCCACGCGTCGAACTTGCGCCCCTTCGGGGTCTCCAGCCGCTCGAGCCTGGGCGCGCGGTCGCGGAATCTCGATTCGATCCGGGTCGTGTACAGATCCGGCGGCTCGACGATGTGCGAGTCGGCCGAGATGAGCTTGTACGAGGTCATCGCACCCTCCTATTCATATGCGCGCCTCGGCCGGCGGGATCCCAGCCCCGCGACGGCCTGCAGCGCGCACTGCCTGCTTTAACGGAGCCCGTAGTACGCCGCGCAGTTGTCCCAAAGGATCTTGCGCTTGCTCTCGTCGGAGATCGGCAACTGGAGGAACGACTCGACCGCCCGCGGGAACTTCGAGTCGCCGTGCGGGAAATCGGTCGAGAAGACGATCCGGTCGTCGCCGATCGCGTCGATGACATGCCGGACCGGCTCCTCGTCGCACTCGACCGACACGAAGCACTGGCGCTTGAAGTACTCGCTCGGCGCCATCGTCAGCTCGGGCGCGTAGATGTCGCCCAGCCACTCCCAGTGCTCGTCCATGCGCCAGAGCAGGAACGGCACCCAGCCGCAGTTGCCCTCGAGGAACGCCACGCGCAGCCGCGGATGGCGCTCGAGGATGCCGCCCGCGCAGAAGGCGCCGGCGGCGAGCATCTGCTCGACCGGGTGCGAGTAGATGTGCTTGAGCATCGTGTTGGCGCCGAACTGCTCGCCGACCTGGCGGAGCTGCGAGCCTGAGCCCTCATGGAACCCGAGGGGGACCTCGAGCTCCTCGAGCGCCGTCCACAGCGGCTCGTAGTACGGATCGTGCCAGTTGCGGCCGTTGACCTCGTTGGGTCTGAGGAACATCGCCCGGAAGCCGAGCTCGCGCACGCTCCGCCGCGCCTCCGTCACCGCGTCGTTGACGTCGAACGGCGAGATCATGCCGGCGCCGAGCAGCCGTTCGGGGTTCTCCTGGCAGAACTCGTAGAGCCAGTCGTTGTAGGCGCGCGCCATCGCCGCGGCCAGGCGCGTGTCCATGTTCGGGATCGTCAGCGCGAAGAGCCCACGCGAGGGATAGACGACCGCGACATCGATGCCCTCGATATCCATCGCCTCGAGCTGGATTTTCGAGGTCCAGCCGCGCTCGGCGTACGGCCGCCAGCGTTCCTGATTCAGGGCGTAGTTCTTGCCCTGCCGGCGGCGGCTGCGGTCGGCGTCGATCGCGACGCGGCCCCAGGCGTTGCCCTGATAGGCCAGGCGCAGATCGCCCTGATCCTCCGAGAGTCCGATCGGCGCGCGGTCGCGAAACTCCGGATCGATGTATCGCGGCCACAGGTCGGGGGGCTCGATGATGTGGATGTCGCTATCGAGGACCTTGAACTTGCCGTGGGCCATGACGCACCTCCCGTGCGCCGGACCCTAACCCCCGCGCGGCTCGTTGTCAAAGACACCGGAGGGTGCTATCTCATCCTTCATGATTCCCGTGATCGACCTGGGACCATACCTCGCCGGACGCCCGGGCTCGCTCGCCGCCACGGCGGCCGAGCTCGGCGCCGCGCTCGAGGACGTCGGCTTCTTCGTCGTCGTCAACCACGGCATCCCGCAGGGCTTGATCGACGACACGTTCGCTCAGGCGCGGCGCTTCCACGCCCAGACGATGGACGAAAAGCTCGCGCTGCGCATGAACGAGCACAACAACGGCTACATGATGCTCGGGCGCTACGCGGTGTGGACGTCAGACGTGAACGCCAACGACAAGCCCGATCTGAACGAGGCGTTCTTCATCAAGCGTGAGCGTGGCCCCGACGATCCGCTGGTGCGCGCCGGACGCCGCTTCGCCGGGCCCAACCAGTGGCCCGCGGATCTGCCGGGCTTTCGCGACGCGGTGCTCGCCTACACCGACGCGGTCGACGCGCTCGGCCGCAGGCTCCTCCCACTCTGCGCGACGGCGCTCGACCTGCCGGACGACACGTTCGATGCCGCGTTCGCGGAGAGCCAGTTCAGCTTCCGGCTCACGCACTATCCGCCGGTGCCCGCCGAGGCCAACCAGTTCGGGATCGCGCCGCACACCGACGCGAACTTCATGACGTTCCTCGCCCAGAGCGAGGTGCCGGGACTGCAGGTGCGCATGCCGGGCGGCACCTGGACCGACGTGCCGTACGTGCCGGGCTCGTTCGCGGTCAACTCGGGCGACATGATGCAGCGCTGGACGAACCACCGCTTCAAGTCGACACCGCATCGCGCGCTTCCGCCAGTGGGCCGCCCGCGCTACGCGATCCCGTACTTCATGGGACCGCATCTCGACACGGAGATCGCGTGTCTGTCCACCTGCCACGGGCCGGGCAACCCACCGCGCCACGCGCCCATCACCTACGCGGCATACCTCGACTGGTGGTACGACGCCAACTACAACGCCGCGCGCCAGCGCGACGTGGCCTGAGAACTCATTGATCGGCGCGCCTCGGCGGGCGGGCCCCAGCCCCGCGACCGCCGGCAGCGCGCAAAACGGAGGACTGCATGGACGTTCGTGACCTGTTCCTGGACCAGCACGCCGCGATGCACTCGGCCGCCGTCGGCGGCAACAAGATGTCGGCGGCGGAGCGCGCCTTCACCGGCTTGAGCGACGAGCAGATGCGCGTGCGGCCGCGCGAGGATCTGAACTCGCTGGCGTGGCTCATGTGGCACATCGCGCGTGCCGAGGACATCTTCATCAACACGATCCTGGGCGGGCGCACGCAGCTCTTCGACGACGAGAGCTGGGCCAAGCGCCTGGCCGTCACGCGGCGCGACTTCGGCATCGGCATGAGCGGCGCCGAAGTCACGGAGCTGACGCGGCAGATCGAGCTCGGGGCGCTCCGCGAGTATCGCGATGCGGTCGGGCGGCGCACGCGCGACGTGGTCGGCGGCTTCAAGCCGCAGGACTGGGAAGGCAGCGTCACCGCCGACGCCGTGCAGCGCGCCGCGGGCGAGGGCGCGTTCGGCGTGCGCACCGAGCAGATCGTCAAGGCATTCCCCGGGCGCCCGCGCGCGGCGATGCTGAGCGGCATCGCCCTCTTCCACTCGGCCGGGCACATCGGCGAGGCGTCGACGGTGCGCAGCGCCGGAGGCTTCGGCACCGGCGTCTGAGCGCTCGCGGATCGGCGGCGGTTACTCCAGCCGGTACAGGGTGACGTCGAGCTCGCGCACGTCGCGCGCGGCGCGGCGCCACTGAATGAGGATCGGGCTCTGATACACGCCCTCGACCGGCGCCGGGCGGCCGCCGTCGGTCCCGGCCACCAGCAGGCTGATCGAGCGCCGCACCCGGAACACGCGCGAGACCGGCACGGCCACGGTCGCGGCCAGGATGCGCTCAAGCAGCGAGCCGCGCAGCCCCAGCGCGTTGAGCCCGGTGTTGATCACGCGGACCAGGTCGTAGCGCGCGTAGCCGAGCGCCTTGCCGGGCACCGCCCGCGGATTGGCCAGCGCCTGGCGCGTCTCCTCGGCCATGAACCGGAACGGGTTGCGCAAGACCGCCGCGAGGTCGTACTTCATCAGGAGCGTCTCGAACTCGTTGATCGTCAGCGCGGCGTCGCGCTCGCCGTGGGCCAGCGCGATGTGCAGGCGGCCCTTCTCGACGTCGGCCTTCGCGACGAGCTCCGCGAGCTGGCCGGACAGCCCGAGCGCGCGATGCTTGAGGTTGACCGAGTCGATCGGATGTCCGGACAGCGGCACGCGCAGCCGCGTCTGCGCCGCGACGATCTCCCGATGGAAGCCGATCACGCGCGTCTGCCGGCGGCGCGCGCGGCCCTCGTTGACGCCGTCGAGATCGACGAAGCACACGGGCTCGTCGGCGCGATTGGGATGCGTCACGCACGGCTGCAGCCCGCCGGCGATGAACGCCAGATGCGAGTCGCCGTTGCGCGGCTCGACGGCGCGCTGCGCGGCGTCGAGGTCGCGCCGTCGCTCCAGACGATCGTGCGCGTAGCCGGCGCCCTCGGGAAAGAGGCGGCGCAGGGTCTCGATGTACGTCGAGATGTCGCCGGCGCCGAGGCTCGCCATCAGACTACGATCGAGAAACCCGGCGGTCGTGTGCGCGGACCAGTAGAGGCAGCGCGGATACGACGCCAGCGCGTCGGCGTGCGCCGGCGAAAAACGCGTACGCGGGTCGACGATCTCGAAGCGAGATCGCGCCGAGAGCTCGAGACTGAGGTCGAGCGGATTCGCGGCCATCAGCGCGTGATCACGGGCGTGGGCTCGGACGAAGTCGTGGGTAGCACTCGAGTACACCCAGCGTGTTTGTCGGCGCCCCTCGGCCGGCGGGGCCCCCGGCCCGCGACGGCCTGCAGCTGCGCACATCACGACACTAGCAAAGCGTCGCGATGCCAGTCAACTTCGGCGGCCGATCAGCAGTAGGGCAGTACGCGCTCGCCGAAGAGCCGGATGGCCTCCATGATCTGGTCGTGCGGCGGCCCGCCCGAGTGGGCATGGCGCAGGCGCAGGAGGAACGTGCTGGCGCCCGTGGCCTTCTGCCAGCGCTGGAATTCGCGCACGCACGTCTCGGGCTCGCCGAGGATCAGCCGGTCGGGCGCGAGGTTGTCCAGGCTGAACTCCATGTTCGCGGGCATGTTCTGGAACTCGGCCAGCCGGGCCTCCCAGTAGTACCGATAGGCGGCCATCACGTGCGGGCCGTACACCCGGTCGGCCTCGGCACGCGTCCGGGCGACCCACGCATCCCGCATCTGGATGACCTCGGCACGGCGCCCGGCCTTGGCCGCCGCGTCCTTGTAGATGTCGGCCAGCTCGGTGGCGTTCGCGAGCCCCGTGCTCGGTGTGCCCACGAATCCGTCGGCGAGGCGGCCGGCACGCCGGGCCGCCGCCGGCACGCTGGCGCCGAACCAGAGTGGCGGCCCCGACGGCTGATACGGCCGCGGGCGGATCTGCACGTTCTCGAGCGTGTAGTGCTTGCCGCGATACGAGAACGTCTCACCCGCCCAGCACAGGCGCAGGATCTCGACGCTCTCCTCGAACAGAACCATGCGATGCGCCATCGGCACCGAGAAGGCACGAAAGTCGGCGGGCTGGTAGCCGATGCCGACGCCGAGGATCAGGCGGCCCTTCGAGACCAGGTCGAGCGTGATGGCGTCCTCGGCCACGTGTACCGGATGGTGCAGCGGCAAGAGGATGACCGACGTCCCGACCCGCAGCCGGCGCGTGCGGGCGGCGACCGCGGCGGCGACGATGAGCGGCGAGGGCAAGAAGCCGTCGTGATCCTGGTGGTGCTCGCCGAAGAAGCACGAGTCGAAGCCGCTCGTCTCGGCGAGCTGCGCCTCGGCGATGACCTCGTCGATCGAGCGATCGAGATGCTCACCCCGGGGTGGATTCGCGATCGAGCTGTAGAGACCGAATTTCATTGGATCACCTCGCGGGCGGCGGCCATGGCCTCGCGCCACACTGTAACATCGCGCGAGCGGCCTCCCGAATCCGACGCCCGGGCCCGGGCGTCGTAACGCCGGGAGGACTCACCGGCATGACACACGCCTCGGCGCCCATCATCTCGAGCGACCTGACCTCCGTTCGATACCGGGCCGCCACGATCGACGGTCTGAGCATTTTTTATCGCGAGGCCGGGGACCCGAGCCGGCCGGCGCTGGTGCTCCTCCACGGCTTTCCGTCCTCGTCGGTGATGTTTCGCGATCTCATCCCGCGGCTCTCCGACCGCTTCTACCTGATCGCGCCGGACTACCCGGGGTTCGGGCGCAGCGATACGCCACCGCCGAGCGCATTCAGCTACACGTTCGACCACCTCGCTGAGATCGTCGATCGATTCCTGATGCAGCGCGGGATCGAGCGCTACGCACTCTACCTGCAGGACTACGGCGGGCCGATCGGATTTCGGCTGGCGCTCGCGCACCCCGAGCGTGTGGCCGCGCTGATCATCCAGAACGCCGTCGCCCACGAGCAGGGCCTCTCCGAGCTGTGGGCGCCGCGCCGCGCCTTCTGGGCCGATCGCGCAGCGCACGAAGCGGCGGTGCGGGCCAACCTGCTCTCGCTCGAGGCCACGCGGCAGCGGCACGTCGGCGGAAGCCCGCACCCCGAGCGGATCGATCCCGACACTTGGGAGAGCGAGTACGCGCTGCTGACGCGGCCCGGCATCGTCGACATCCAGCTCGAGCTCTTCCACGACTACCGGACGAACGTGGCCTCGTACCCGAAGTGGCAGGCGTACCTGCGCGACGTGCACCCGCCGACCCTGGTCGTGTGGGGCAAGCACGACCCGTCGTTCACCGTCGCCGGTGCGGTCGCGTACGGCGAGGACGTGCCGGAGGCCGAGGTGTACTTGCTCGACGCGGGACACTTCGCACTCGACGAAGCCGCGCCGCAGATCACCGAGCTGATCCGCCGCTTCTTCGCGGTCAGAAGCTGGACGCGTGAGCGCCCGCGCTCAGCGCAGTGAGCGGCCCGCGTCGTCGAGCAGGCGCTTCACGAGCGTCGGCAGCTCGTTTGTCGAGCCGAAGACGATCGGGGCTCGTCCGTTGACGCGAATGTGATTCAACGTGCCGACCGGGTTCAACCGTACGCAGGCGGCACGCTGGCCCTTGGGGTCGTCCCTGCGCACGTACGAATAGACCACGCGCGCGCCGACCGACTGGAGCCTGGCGAAGAGGTGATCGAGGACGAACCCGAACGCGCCCGTCCCGCGCCGCGACGGCGGCGTAAAGGCGTCGTAGAGATAGGCCTCGTATGCCCTCAGCACGATGTCGCGCTCGAGCTCGGGCACGTGAGCGCCGATCGTGGTAGCCCACCCCGAGTGGATGGGACGTCCGGTCGAGTCCACGGCGAGAAAGCAGAGGTCCCCGCGGTCGAACCGCTCCTTCACGATGTCGTGGGTGCGCCGGGGATCAGAGGCCTCGAGCACTACGGCGATGTCGGCGGACGAGGCACAGAAGATCTCGAGCCCGGGTCGGGCTCGCGGCACCTCTGGCCCCCGATCGAGCCGGCGGCGAAAGAAGGTCACGCTACCGAACTCGAGCCAGGGCGAGGTCAGGCGGTTCACGCTTCGCCTGAAAAGCTGGCGTACGCCGCCCTGCTCGAGCGCCCGCTGCAGGCGCTCAGCCAGGGGGCGCATGTGTGGCCGCGGGTGTTCGTCAGGCAACGTACCGACCGCGTCCTCGGACGGCACGTGGCCCGAAGGCTCCTGGCCGTTTCGCGCTGAAGCGAGCTTCCCGATGCTAAACGGGCTTCGCCACGCGGTCCAGTCGGGAAGGCCCCGAGCCATGGGCCAGGGAAACCCCTGAGTTCCTGAAGAAGATCCCTGAGCTTCTAGCCGCGAGGCGCCACCGCCGTGACCGCCTTGAGATATGCGTCTCGGTTGGGCTCGTTGAAGACGAGCCGCACTTCCTGCACCCCGGCATCGAAGAAGCGCTGGATCTGATCCCGGCACTGCTTGGGGCTGCCGAGGATCGTCATGGCATCGACCATCTCGTCCGTGACGAGCTTCGCGGCGCGCTCGCGCTCCTTGGCCTGGAACGCCTCGCGAACACGGTCGGCCTCGGCGCCGAAGCCGATCCGGTGCATGTACTGGTGATAGAAGACACCCATGCCTCCGATGTAGAACGCGATGTGCGGCCGCTCGCGATCGCGCGCCGCCGCGACATCGTCGGTGACGTAGATGGACGCCTGGGGCGAGATGGCGATGTCGCGCAGGCTGCGGCCCGCCGCCTCGGCGCCCGCCTTCAGCTCGGCCACGGCCGCCGCCATGCGCGAAGGCGCCAGGAAGATCGGCAGCCAGCCGTCGGCGAGCTCGCCCGTGAGCCGTAGGCTCGGCGGGCTCAGCGCGGCGATGTAGATCGGCAGGCGCGCGCGCGCGGGCGTGAAGCGGAGCTGAAAGCGCTTGGTGTGGAAGAACTCGCCGTCGTGGTCGAGCCGCTCGCCGCGCGCGGCTTTGCGGATGATGTCGATGTATTCCCTCATCCGCGTCAGCGGCTTGGCGAATTTTTCGCCGTGAAAGTCCTCGATCACTAGGCGGCCGCTGGTGCCCAGGCCCAGAAAAAATCGCCCGCCGCTCATCCGGTCCATGTTCAGCGCCGACATCGCGAGGTTCGCGGGCGAGCGGGCGAAGACCGGCACGATGCTGGTGCCAATGCGCACGCGCGAGGTCACCGCCGCCAGCTGCGCCAGGGAGGTGAGCGCGTCCTCGCCCCACGACTCCCCCATGGTGAGGCAGCTGTAGCCGAGATCCTCGGCCAGCACCGCGGCCTCGCGCATTTCCCGCCACGACATGCCCGGCACGTGCATTCCCATCAGGCCCACGTCACCCATGGCTCGCTCCCCGTGATTCGCCGACGCGCCCCGCGCCCGGCGTCGTTGTCGTTGGGACTCGCTCGGCCGAGAGTGTACCAGCGGTCGGCCGGTCGCTTGACATGCCCGGCGAAGCCGGTCAGAGTCCTGCCGACACGACCGATCAGGAGACATTCGCTGGAAGAATTCCTGTGCGCGCGCTGAAGGCCGACGTGCGCCGCCTGCCGCTACGCGGCGCCGACCTCGTGCTCTTGGCACGCCATCCGCTCTGGAAGGGCGTCGGGCTCGACCACAACACGATGCTCGTGGTCGAGTGCGATGGCCCGATCGACGCCGGGCGCATCAATCGCGCGTGGGATCGATTCCTCGACGTGTGCCCCTGGCCCGCGGCCCGGCTGCGCCGTCCGTTTCCGTGGGGCAAGCTCCACTGGGCGGCCGGCGCGCGCGAGACCCTGACGCGCCCGCCGCTGTTCCAGACGACGATCGGCAAGCCCGGCGAGCTCCATCGCGAGCTGACGAGCGAGCTGAACCTCGGCATCGAGCCGCGGCGGGACGCCCCGGTTCGGGCGCTCCTGATCGACGACGAGTCGGCGCAGCCGAACCCGAGAACCGTGCTCGTGCTGACGTGGTTTCATCCGCTGATGGACGCCCGCGGCGGCGAAAACCTCCTGACGCACCTGAACCATCTCGACCGGCACGAGGGCGCGACCGCCTGGGCCGACGGCCCGCCGGCATTCGTGCCCGAGCCGACCGCGCGTCGGCTCGTCGAGCGCGGCCGCATCGCCGGCGCCAGCCTCCGATATCTGCGCACGCTCGCGCCCGTGCCGCCGGTCTCGCCGGGCGGCCGGCCGGTGCCGCCGGGCCGCGCGTGCTTCCTTCACGAGAGCTTCGTCGCGCCGCCCTCGAGCGACCAGCGCGCGATGCGCGAGATCTGCTGGCGCGTGGCCCTGGTCGGCAAGGCGATGACCGAGCTCTGGAGTCGGCGTGGGCTCACCGAGGTCCCGTGCCTGCTGCCGATCTCGATCGACATGCGCCCGAAGGGCGAGCTGGGCGCGACGTTCGGCAACCAGCTCGGGTTCCACTTCGCGCGCTTCGCGCCCGCGGACACCGCCGACGTGCCCGCGCTGGCTCGGGCGCTTCGCCGTCAGATGGCCGACGCGGTCCGTGATGGTCAGATCGAGGCCAACGAAGTGGCGATGGAGTTCCTGCAGTACCAGCCGCTCTCACGCATGCTGCGCGTGCTCCCCTGGACGGCGAACGGCGAGCTCTTCTCGTTCAACTGCGCCGATCTGGCCGACTGGCCCGCCGCGCTCGCCGAGTGCTTCGGGCGGAAAGTCGTCAACGCCTACCACGTGCCGGTCGTTCCGCCGCGGCCGGGGATCGGCGTATTCTTCAATCGCTGCGGCGGGCGCAACAACCTCGTCGTCTCGTGGATCGAGGGCGTCGTGAGCGAGGCCGAGGCGAGCAGAATCATGGAGGTCGTGCGCGAGGGTATGGGATGGAGCGCGGCGAATTGAATCCGGCTGCCGGCAGCACGCGGCGCATGCGGATCGCGATCGTGGGCGCCGGCCCCTCGGGCTCGGCGCTGGCGATCTTGCTGGCGCGCCAGGGCGCGGACGTGACCTTGCTCGACAGCGGGCGGCGCCCCGCGCTGCTGGTCGGCGAATCGCTCGTGCCGGCGGTGGTGCCGATCCTCCGTCGGCTCGATCTGGAAAAGGAGACCGCGAGCTTCAGCCGCATCAAGCCCGGCGTCTCGTTCATCTGGGCCGGCGCCGACCGGGTCAGCGTGACGTTCGACCGCTTCGCGCCGGCGGTCTTCCCCTACGCCTACAACGTGCCGCGCCCGCAGTTCGACGACGCCGTGCTCGCCAAGGCGATCGCCTCCGGCGTCGACTACGTGACCACGCGGGTCGAGCTCCAGCCCGCCGGCTCCGGCGACGGCCCCGAGCTGGAGCTTGCGCCCCAGACGCTCGCCGCCACACCGAGCCTCTCCGGCCAGCAGCCCGATCTCATCGTCGATGCCACCGGACGCGCGCGCCTGGCGGCCCGCGCGCTCGGCATCCCCGCACGCCTGGGCCCCCGCAAGGACGTCGCGCACTTCGCGCACTTCGAGGGCGTGAGCTGGGACGACGTGCCGGGTCAGGTGCGTATCGCGCGCGGCGAGGCCGGCTGGAGCTGGTGCATTCCGCTCCAGGAGCGGCTTTCGATCGGCATCGTGCTCGGCCAGGACGACGCGGCGAAGCTTGGACGCACGCCGGAAGAGCGTCTGGAGCGCGCGATCGCCGCCGATCCAGGGCTCACGTTCATCGCGGGCTGGGCACGGCGCGTGACGGAGGTGGCGACCTACGCCAACTACCAGCTGATCTCCGAGCGCGGGCACGGTCGCGGCTGGGTGATGGTCGGCGACGCCTTCGGCTTCGTCGATCCGATGCTGTCGCCCGGCGTCTTCCTCGCCCTCTGGTCGGCCGAGCAACTCGCCGACGCGCTGGCGCCGTGGCTCGGCCGCCGCGCGATCCCGACGCAGGCCGAGCTCGACCCGGTGCTCACCGCGTACGAGGCCGCACAGAGCGAGATGCTGTCGGCCTGGCTCGAGCTGGTCGCCTATCTCTACGACGGGCGGCTCGCGGCGCTGATCCAGGCCGGGCGCTCGTGGATGCCGGCCAACCCGGGGCCGTTCAAGCGCGCGATGCAGCAGCACATCGCGCGGCACGTGGGTCTCCTGGCCAGCGGCGCCGCGACCACCTCGCGCTACAGTCGAGGACTCCTCCGCTTTCTCGGACGCTACGGGCTTCGCGGGATCAAGCCCGCCGAGCTCGCCATTCGCTGAGACTCGCGCGGGTGTCGAGCGTGGCGGTGTCTAGCGGCCGGGCTTGCGGGCGACGTACTCGCTGAGGCAGCCGAAGAACACCCGCCGGTCCACGTCGACGAACCCGTTGCGGCGCAGGACGTCGAGGATCGTCTCGGGCGACACGCATCGGTCGATCGTGTCCCAGTAGTACTTCATGAGGAGCTGGGCCGGCTCGCTGCGAGTGCTGAGCCGCGTCAGGAGCGGCAGCACGTGCTGGAAGTGGGTCTGGATGAGCCAGCGGGACACCCGCGACGGCGGCCGCGACACCTCCAGCAGCAGCACGCGGCCGCCGGGCTTCAGGACGCGCCGGTACTCGCAGAAGGCGATCTCGAGATCGGGAACGTGGCGCAACGCGAAGCCCATGCTGAGCATGTCGAACGTATCGTCGCGAAAAGGCAGCGCCTCGCCGCGCCCGCGCACGAGCGGACCCATAAGCGCCGTGCGCGCTTCGCGCAGCATGCCGCCGCTCGGGTCGACCCCGATCACGCCGCGCGGATCGCCGAGGATCTCGACCGCTCCGCGCGCGACGAGGCCGGTGCCGGTCGCGACGTCGAGCAACCGCATGCCCCGGCGCAGGCCGGCTCGCTGAAGGGCCTGCCGGCGATACCAGGGACCGGAGCCCAGATCCAGCATTCGCCCGATGTGGTTGTAGTAGCGGGCCGCACCGTCGAACAGCTCGCCGACGAACGACTGCCGGTCGTCCGCGACCTGGTAGTACTCCTCCAGGACCGGATGCGGAGGCGTCGATTCAGTCATGGCCGCCAAGTATACTTCGATCGCGCTCATCAGAGGTCTCTGAGCCGCCCAGGAGGCCGGTCATGCTCGACAGACCCTTCCGCTCCGCCAAGCAGCTTGCCGCCGAGATCAAGAGGAAGAAGATCGGGTGCCTCGAGCTCCTCGACCTGTACCTGGCGCGCGTCGAGAAGTACGATGGCGCGCTCAACGCGGTCGTCGTGCGCGATTTCGACCGGGCGCGCATGCGAGCCCGCGCGGCGGACCGGGCCCTGGCGCGTCGCCAGACCTGGGGGCCGCTGCACGGCGTGCCGATGACCATCAAGGAGTCCTACGACGTCGCAGGCCTGCCGACCACGTGGGGCGTACCCGCGTACGCCAAGAACATCGCCACGAAGAACGCCGTCGCCGTCGACCGTCTCCTGGGCGCAGGCGTCGTCCTGTTCGGCAAGACGAACGTGCCGCTGTTCCTGGCCGACTGGCAGAGCTTCAACGCGATCTACGGCACCACGAACAACCCCTGGGACGTGACTCGTGCGCCCGGCGGCTCGTCTGGCGGCTCCGGCGCGGCGCTGGCGGCCGGCCTCACCGGGCTCGAGGCCGGAAGCGACATCGGCTCGTCGATCCGAAACCCCGCGCACTTCTGCGGCGTTTACGGCCACAAGCCGACCTGGGGCATCGTGCCACGCACCGGCCAGGCTCTGCCCTGGCAGACCGCGCCCGTCGATATCGACGTGGTGGGGCCGCTGGCCCGGAGCAGCGACGATCTCGAGCTCGCGCTGTCGGTCATGGCCGGCCCGGACGAGATCGAGGCCACGGGCTGGCAGCTTCGACTCGCGCGTCCGCGGCAGAAGCGTCTGCGCGATTTCAGGGTCGGCGTGATGCTCGATGCGCCGGGCATCGCGGTCGATCGCGAGGTGCAGGACCGCCTGCAGGCGTTGGCCGACTTCCTGGGCCGGCAGAAAGCCAAGGTCGACGACCGTGCGCGCCCGGACATCGACCCCGGCGAGGCATTCGCGGTCTACACGCGCCTCCTGCGCGCGGCGACGTCCGATCGCCAGAGCGACGCCGACTTCGAGCAGAACCAGGCGATCGCGCGCGGGCTCGCGGTCAGCGACCAGAGCTACTACGCGCGGGCCACGCGCGCCGCCGTGCTGTCGCATCGCGACTGGCTCGCCGCGAACGAGGCGCGCCATCGCATGCGCCTGGCGTGGGCCGAGTTCTTTACGAAGTACGATCTGTTGCTGTGCCCGGTCGCGGGCGCCGCGGCCTTTCCGCACGATCAGAAGGGCGAGCGCTACGAGCGCACCCTGGTGGTCAACGGCAAGCGCGTGCCCGTGACCGATCATCTGTTCTGGGCCGGCTACTCCGGCGCATTCTATCTGCCCTCGACCGCCGCGCCGTGCGGGTTCACGCCGGGCGGGCTGCCGGTCGGCGTGCAGATCGTCGGGCCGCAGTACGGCGATCTCCGGTGCCTGGCCTTCGCGCGGCTGCTCGAGCGCGAGTTCCAGGCGTTCGTCCCGCCGCCCGGCTACGCGTGAGCGCCGCTAGACGCAGACGACGATCTTGCCGACCTGTGCGTCGGACTCCATGAACGCGATGGCCTGGGGCAGCTCCTCGAAGCTGTAGACGCGGTCGATCAGCGGCCTGATTCGACCGTCCTCGAAGGACGGCAGGATATCGCGGGCGAAGGCGCGGACGGTCTCGGCGCGCTGGCCCGCGGTCCTGAGCCGGTTGCTCACGCCGAACACGGTGAGGCGCTTGCGATGAAGCGCCTCGATATCCAGCGGCGCGGAGAAGACCCGGTCGAGATGGCCCACGATCGCCAGCCTGCCCTCGAACGCCAGCGACTTGACGCATTCGGCGAACATCGAGCCGCCGACGTTGTTGACCACGAGGTTCACGCCCTTGCCGTCGGTCGCCTTCATCACCACGTCGTGAAAATCGCCGGCGCGGGTCCGGATGCCAAGATCGAGGCCGAGCTTTTCGAGCCGCGCCAGCTTGTCGGCGGAGCCCGAGGTCCCGATGACACGGGCCCCCAACGCCTTCGCCGTCTGCAGCGCGGCCACGCCGACCCCCGACGAGACGCCGGTGACGAGGAGCCACTGCCCCGCCGCGAGATGGCCCTGGGCCACCAGCATGTCGTAGACGACGATGAACGTCAGCGGCGCCCCCGCCGCTTCCTCCCAGGTGAGGCGCTCCGGTACGCGCATGGCCTCGCGCGCGTCCATCAGGGCGAGCTCGGCGAAGCCGCCGCCGCATCGCCCCATCATTCGCGCGCCGACGGCCACCCCGCTGACGCCGTCGCCCACCTTCACCACCTCGCCCGCGCACTCGCCACCGCCGGGCTTGGGCGCCGCGCCGTGCGCCCCGCCGAGCAGCTCGCCGCGGTTCAGTGAGGCGGCACGAACCCTGACTAGAATTTCGCCGGCCTTGGGCTCGGGCGCGGGGGTGTCGCGCAGCTCGACCAGGGTCTTCTCGGGTCCGGGAGCGATCCAGTAGGCTTTCATGCGCGGATTATCGCACCGCCGATCCCGCGCGTGCGCGGCCGAGCGCGGCGCGGCCGGCTCAGGCGCGGCTGTCGCGCTCGCTCAGGCTGATGCCGTAGCGCTTGGTGAGGCGATAGAGCGTGCGCCGGTGGACGCCGAGCAGCTGGGCCGCGAGCTTCTTGTTCCAGCGCGCCTCCCGCAGCACCCGGTGAACGTGGCGCGTCACTGCGCCGCGCAGGCTCAGGGTCGACTCGGGAGGCTTCACGGGCGACGGCTCCCCGACGCACTTGGGCGGCAGATCCTCCGGGCGGATGACCGAGCCCGTGGTGAGGGCGACGGCGCGCTCGATAGCGTGCTGCAGCTCGCGGATGTTCCCGGGCCAGTCGTACGCGACCAGCGACGCCATCGCCTCGGGCGCGACGCCCGTCACCGCCCTGGCGTTCGCGGTCGCGAACACGCGCAGGAAATGGTCGGCGAGCAGCGGAATGTCCTCGCGCCGGTCCCGCAGCGGCGGGATCTGGAGGGTGACCACGCTCAGCCGATAGAACAGGTCCTCGCGGAACCGCCCGCCGTCGATGAGCACGCCGAGATCGCGGTTGGTCGCCGCGATCACCCGCACGTCGACCCCGACGCGGCTGGTGCCGCCGACTCGCTTGATCTCGTGCTCCTGCAGCACCCGCAGGAGCTTCGCCTGAACGCACGGGGTGACCTCGCCGATCTCGTCGAGAAAGCACGTGCCGTCCTGGGCCGTCTCGAACAGGCCGCGCTTGTCGATGACGGCGCCGGTGAAGGCCCCCTTGACGTGACCGAAGAGCTCGGACTCGAGCACGCCCTCGGCGAGCGCGCCGCAGTCGACGGGCACGAACGGCCGCACCGCCCGCGGGCTCGCCGCGTGGATCGCGCGCGCGATGAGCTCCTTGCCGGTGCCGGTCTCGCCCTGGATCAGCACGGTGCTCCGGGTGCGGGCCACGCGGCCGACCATCTCGAGCACGTCGCGTATGGGTTGTGAGGCGCCGACGATACGCGGCGCGCGGCACTCCCGCCGGGTCATGGTTGCTTCTGCTCTTCGCTCCCGATTCAACGCTGATCTCCGATTTCGATTCGGGCCAGTGTACGGACGGTTCCAGCCCGGTCCGCGCGCGGATTGCGGCGCCGCGAAAAAGACCGGGACGAGTTCGTGAATCGACGTGACGGCGCCGTCACGCGCGAGCGCGGGGGCGCCGCGGAGAGCTACGCGATCAGAAGACGCCTCGACCGGCGAGGCGGAAGGCGCGCAATCCTGCGTATCGCATGAATTACCAGCCCAGCCTAGTGATGGCTCGCGACGATGTCAAGAAAACGCGCACGCGAGTGTGGCGCATCCGCTCACGCGTCGCCGGCAACCGCCACACACGCCAACTCCCGAATCTTGCTGCACTCGCTTCGGGCACACGCCGCGCAGGTGTGACTGTTCTTTTGGCTGCGTCGCGACCCGTACCCGACGCGCTCTCGAGACGCGTTCCGTACGACACGCACGCGATTGCCGACACTTGAGACGCCGCGCCTGCACTTTCATGCGAGAGCCACGAGCTGGCAAGCGCATTGCGTACTGTTCGAGTTGCATTGCGTACTGTTCGAGTTTCGGTGTCGGACGTTTCACGACCCGGTGATCGATTCGTCATCACGCCGCAACCGCACCGGAGCTACCACATTGGTAGGTCGCACCAGGTCGAACTCATACACAGCCAGGAGGTGCTCGATGAGGGGTGGCGTGGAAGAGTATCAACGGCTGAACGAGCTACGCCAGAGCGGAAAGATCCAATGGTCTCAGAACGCGCACGGGTGGTCGGCCCAGCCGGGCGACGTCGTCGAGGCGCTCGCCCACGCGGGATTCGCAGAATACAAGCTGGCGGTGACGCGCAGTCGGCGTGATCGCCCGCCGACCGGCGGCGTCTGGCAGGGGCTGAACCTCCAGACGGGCGCAGTGGCGTCGGCGATCTGGGTACAGCGAGCGCCCGACGCCGAGTCGATCGTCTTCATCGATATCGACGGCGAGCTGATCAACGGCGACGCCGGTTAAAGGAGAGAGTCTCGTGGACACCGCGACCCAGGAACGCACGGCCCGAATGTTCGAACACATGAAACCCGACCTCGAGGCAACGGCCCACTCGCTCGGCGTCGCCCAGCGCGTGATCGGCTCCCTCACGGAGCTGTCGATCGTCGCCGCCAAGGAGAACGCGCGCCTCGCGGCGGAGCTCCAGGTCACCGCGCTCGAGGCCCTGCACGATTCGCAATCGGCCGCGCTCCGCTGGCACCCGGCGTGGTCAGAAGCGCTGACCGATCCGCTACGTCTCTACCAGCGCGGGTTTTCGGAGGCGATCGAGTCGAGTCAGCGCGCGCTCACGCTCATGGGCGCGAGCGCCCGCCTGGTCGTCCAGGCGGCCGACCGGCTGCAGACGGCGGCCACGGAAACCGGCCGGCGCATTCGGGAGACACTGAACGGCGGCGCGGAAAACCGGCACTGATCCCACGGAAACGGCGCTGATCTCGCTGATCTGACGTCGCGGGGCCCGGCCGTTTGACCGCCGGGCCCCGGTTCAGTCCGCTCGCCGGCTCGCCCCCTCGCTCGATCAGTCGGCGATCGCGGGCCGGCGCTGGTGGAAGCCGGTCGCTCGCTCGAAGGCGTGGGCGAGCTGGAGCACGCCCCATTCGTCCTGGTGTCGCCCGACGATCTGCAATCCGACCGGCAGCCCCTCGTCCGTGAAGCCCGCGGGCACCGAGATCGCCGGCAGGCCTGTCACGGTGATGTCCGAGCAGGAGCGCATCCAGTCGATGTACGTGGGAAGCGGCTTGCCATTGATCTCGGTCGGATAGGGTTGGCTGACGTCGAACGGCGGCACCTGCGTCGCCGGGATCAGCAGGAACTCGTAGCGCTCCATGAACTCTCGAACGCGATGGTAGAGCCGGGCGCGCTCCACCTCGGCCTCGCCGATCTCGCGCGCGGTGAGCTTGAGCCCTTCCTCGGTGTTCCAGATCACCGTGTCCTTCATCATGTCGCGGTGCTTGGCCAGCAGCGGACCGTAGCGGGTCGCGAAGCTCAGCGCGCGCTGCACCTGGAAGACGTGGCCCGCGTCGCTGAAGTCGGGCTCACCGTCCTCGACGAGGCAGCCGAGCGTCTCGAAGGTGACGCGCTGGGCGTCCAGCACCTTGGTGACGCGCCGATCGATCGGCAGGCCCCCGAGGTCGCGGCTCCACGCGACGCGCACGCCCTTGAAGTCGCGACCGAGGTCGCCGCGGAAGCGGTCGCCGGGCTCGGCGATCGCCACCGGCGAGCGGCGGTCGGGTCCGGCCATCGCGCTCAGCATCAGCGCCAGGTCCGCGACCGTGCGCGCCATCGCGCCGGGCACGTGCAGGGTGCCCCACGGCGCGTCCGTTGGATACGCCGGCACCCGGCCGACTGCGCCACGCAGACCGACCACGTTGCAGAAGCT
>Ga0075433_10001229_pt1 | contig 18672 bp, 18 predicted proteins | sample RhiMethybrSRZTD2_FD_75299 | JGI IMG/M metagenome (GOLD analysis project Ga0075433, IMG submission 75299) | Populus rhizosphere microbial communities from Tennessee, USA - Rhizosphere MetaG P. TD hybrid SRZTD2 | ecosystem: Host-associated > Plants > Roots > Rhizosphere > Soil | place: USA... | reverse complement strand
CGATTGCTCCAGCGCGCGTGCCCACGTGATGTTCGCCTGCTCGTCGAACCTCGCCTGGAGCTCGACGAGCGCCACGACCTGCTTGCCGGCCTCCACGGCGCGGCGCAACGCGCGCACGATGCGCGTGTCCTCGGACGTCCGGTACAGGGTCTGCTTGATCGCGAGGACGTCCGGATCGCGGGACGCCTCCTCGACGAACGTCTCGACCGTCGCAGAGAACGAGTCGTAGGGATGATGGACGAGCACGTCACCGTCTCGGAGGACCGCGAACACATCGGGCGGACCGTCGTCGGACGCGAAGCGCGGCGGCGTCGCCGGGGTCCACACGGGCTCCTTGAGGTCGGGCCGATCGAGGTTCGCGAACCCCCAGAGGGCGCCCAGGTCGAGCGGGCTCTCGGTCACGTAGATCTGGTCCTCCTCGACGTCGAGCTCGCGCATCAGGAGCGCGCGAACCTCGCCGGTCATCGACGGGTCGATCTCGAGTCGCACCGACGTCGCTCCGCGGCGTCGCCGCAAGAGGATCGACTCGACGGCGCGCAGCAGGTCGTCGGCCTCGTCCTCCTCGACGTCGAGGTCGGCGTCGCGGGTCACGCGGAACGTGTGGTGGGTCACGATCTCCATGCCGGGGAACAGCCGGTCGAGGTGCGCCGCGACGAGCTGCTCGATCGGGAGGAAACGCTCGCCGTCGGGCAGCGGGAAGAACCGCGGGAGCAGCGGCGGCATCTTCAACCGAGCGAACCGCCGGACGCTCGTCACGGGATCCCGCACGAGCACCGCGAGGTTGAGGGAGAGGCTCGAGATGTACGGGAACGGATGCGAGGGGTCGACCGCGAGCGGCGTCAGCACCGGGAAGATCCGCTCCACGAACGTCTCGGTCGCCCACGCGCGATCGTCGTCGGTGAGATCGGAGGTGTCGACGAGCCGGATCCCCGCCTTGTCGAGGGCCGGCCGGAGCTCGTCGCCGAACAGGCGGTCGACGCGCTCCGTCACCGCCACCACGCGAGCACGGATCTCGGCGAGCTGCTCGTCCGGCCGCATCCCGTCGGGGGTGGTCGCCGTGAGGCCAGCCTCGCGCTGCTCCAGCAGGCCCGAGACGCGCACCTGGAAGAACTCGTCGAGCCCCTGGGAGCAGATCGCGAGGTACTTCGCACGGGCGAGGATCGGGCGCTGGGGGTCCTCCGCGAGGGAGAGCACCCTGGCGTGGAAGTCCAGCCAGGACAGCTCTCGGTTCAGGTAGCGGGTGGCAGCTTCGTCGGGCGTCGCGATGGGGAGCACGGCCACGGAAGGATGCTACCGGGAAGGTCGGGCGGGGTCAGCGGGTTTGCCGGGACGCGCGAGACCATCGCCGGCGGCGGGGCGGCGTCTCCCACAGGGCCGAACCGAAGATCATCATGAACGCGGCCGCTGCCAACGCCCCCGTCGGCGTCGAGGCATCCCTTCGATCGGCCGGCTGTGCGAGGACCGTGGGCGGGGATGATCCGCGGAAGCCCGCACGAGCGGTGATGCGATGCCGGGGGTCGGCCGGCGCAGGCTCGCTCGGTCCATCGTCGCGGTGGGCACGCGGAAGCCGCCGTTCCGCCGTCCGGAGCCGCCGGACGAGCGTCCGCATCGGGTCGATCGGGCGGCCACCGGCGGCGAACAGGCAGAAGTGGACGTGCGGAACGCTCGCGTCTCCGCTGGCGCCACACCGCCCGATGATGCGGCCCGCCGTCACGTGGTCCCCCGACGAGAGATGCCGAGCGTACGAACGGAGATGCGCGTAGTACCAGAAACCGCCATCGTCGCGATCGATGTAGGCAACCGTGCCGCCCAACGTGTCGGTCCCGAACCGGATCGTCCCGGCCTCCGCGGCGATGACGGGCGCCCCGTATCGACAGAGCACGTCCTGACCGTGGTGCGGGTGGTAACCGCCGGTCCAGCGCGGCGCCCCCCAGCTGTCGGACCAGGTCGCCGGACCTTCCACGATGAAGGGCGCATAGATGCGATCCGCGATCCGGCGCTCGGGCCATCCGCGATGTCGCGCTCGCCGCGCGGCGCGGTCCAGGACCGCGGTCCCATACGTCCCCCACCGCGGATCGGGAGCCCAGCCTCTCCACCGATGATCACGATGATGTCGGCGGCCCTCCGCGTGCTTGAGCCGGCGATCCGCGGCATCCCGACGCTCGCGTCGGTCGTGACTGGTCGTCGATGAGGCGACGGGGCTCGGCGTCTCGGACACGGACGGACCGGGCGTCGGCGTCGCGCACGCCGAGGGAGACGGCGTCGGAGACGGCGTTGGAGAGGCCGTTGGTGAAGGAGTCGTCGAACCGGATGGCGACGGGGTCGGCGATGCGGATGGCGAGGCGGACGGCGAAGACGGGCACGATGAGGGTGTCGGCGTGGGTGCGGCCGTCGCGCTCGAGGAGGCAGTGCCTCCTTCCGAGGGAGAAGCGACCGCCGACGGAGACGCCGTCGCGGAGGGCGACTCGACGGCATCTGCAGTGGACGACGCCGACAACGCGACGGCGAGGACGGCTGTGGGCGCGATCAACCGAAGGAGCCGATGTTCACGCATCTGTCGCGATCTCGGTCTGATCGATGGCCCTCGCTCCACAACGACGGGAAGCGAACAGCAACCGAACCGGCCGCCATCCCCTCCCGTGGGCCCGTACCCGGACCCCTCAGCTTACGAACTTGTAGCCGAGACCTCGCACGGTGAGCAGGAGCCGAGGCTCGTGCGGGTCCTCCTCGATCTTCTGGCGGATCCGCTTCACATGAACGTCCAGGGTCTTCGTATCGCCGACGTAGTCGTACCCCCAGATCTCCTCGATCAGATGCTCCCGGGTCAGCAGACGACCCTTCCGCGTAAGGAACGATTGCAGGAGCTCGAATTCCTTGGGGGGGAAGGGAACTGGCTCACCCCCGATACGGACCTCGTGGCGGGCGATGTCCATCTCTACCGGCCCGCCCGTGAGGATCTCGTCGCCGTTCGTCGGAGCCTGCATGTGGATGCGGCGCAAGTGCGCCCGGATGCGGGACACGAGCTCGCGCACGGAGAAGGGCTTCGTGACGTAGTCGTCCGCCCCCAGTTCGAGCCCGGTCACCTTGTCGGCCTCGGAGTCCTTGGCCGTCACCATCACGATCGGGACGGTCGAGGTCTCGCGGATCATCCGGCACACGTCGAGCCCGGACATCTCCGGCAGCATCAGGTCCAAGATCACGAGGTCCGGGGCGTCGGCGCGGAACCGCTCTATTGCGGCGCGGCCGTCACCCGCCACGGCCACGGCGTACCCCTCCCGTTCGAGCGAGTATCGGATCGATTCCGCCAGCGACTCCTCGTCCTCCACCAGCAGGATCCTCTGCCCGTTCTCGCTCACTGGGCGACCTCATGCGATGCATCCGTGAACTCTCGGAACTCGCCGGTCACCAGGTAATTCACCTGCTCGCCGATATCGACCGCATTGTCCCCGACCCGCTCGAGGGCACGAGCGGCCATATTCATGTGCAGGCCCCAGTCCAGCGCTCCCGGATCGTCGGCGAGCTTCAGGGCCTCGAGGTGGGTCTTCCGGTTCAATCGGTCGACGGGATCGTCCATCGCCGGGAGCCGCTCAGAAAGCTCGACGTCCCGCTTCGCGAAGGCCTCCATCGCCGTCCGGAGCATCTGCACGACGAGCTCGCCCATCTCTCGGATCTGTCCGCGCATCGCATCGCTTCCGGGAGCATCGCGCGTCGCGAGATGGAGCTTGGCGACGTTGACCGCCTGGTCCCCGATCCGCTCGAGGTGGAGACCGCTGTGGAGGATGGCGGAGATCAAGCGCAGATCAGCCGCGACCGGGGACTGGAGAGCGAGCAACGAGAGCGTGCCGTGATCGATCTCGAGATAGAGCTCATCGATCGCATCGTCGTCCGCGATCACCTTCATGGCCTTCTCGTCGTCCCGCTCGGAGACCGCTTCGACCGATCGCTGGACTGCGGAGCCCGCTAGTTCACCCAGCTCCAGGAGTTTGAGCTCGATCCGCTGGAGCGTCTCGTGGAACGACTCGCGGGTCATCCGAACCTCCCGGTCACATATGCCTCCGTCCGCTCGTCGGACGGGTTCGTGAATAGCGCCTCGGTCTGTGCGTACTCGACGATCGTTCCGGTACGTGCCCCGTCCTTCCCCACTTCGACGGTGAAGAACGCCGTCCGGTCCGACGTGCGAGCTGCCTGCTGCATGTTGTGGGTTACGATCACGATCGTGTAATCGGACAGGAGCTCGTGCATCAGGTCCTCGATCTTCGACGTCGCGATCGGATCCAGTGACGAACACGGCTCGTCCATCAGGATCACGTCCGGCTTCGTGGCGATCGCGCGCGCGATACACAACCGCTGCTGTTGCCCCCCGGACAGGGCCATGCCCGATTCCTTGAGCTTGCCCTTGACCTCGTCCCAGAGACCCGCGCGGTGCAAGCACTCTTCGACGAGGTCGTCCATGTTCACCTTCATACCCGCGATCTTCGGGCCGAAGGCGACGTTGTCGTATATCGACTTAGGGAACGGGTTCGGCTTCTGGAAGACCATGCCGATGTGGCGGCGAACCTCGACCGGATCGACGTTAGGATCGTAGAGATCCACGCCGTGGTAAAGGAACGTGCCCTCTACGCGCGCCGTCTCCACGAGGTCATTCATCCGATTGAGGCACCTGAGGAACGTCGTCTTGCCGCACCCCGACGGTCCGATCAGGGCAGTGATCTCGTTCTTGAGGATCGGGAGCGACACGTCGCGAAGGGCTCGGAACTCCCCGTAGTACACGGAGGCGTCACGCACATCGAAGACGACCTCGCGCTGGGCCTCTTCCTCCTCGTTGATCCTCGGAGCCTTCACGGTGAGCGCAACCTCTCCCTGCTGCGCCTGCTGGGGCGCCGGGTCGACCTTCGTTATATCGGTCGTCTCCATGCGGTCACCACTTTCGCTCATACCGGTTCCTCAAAAGGATCGCGGTCAGGTTCACGACGAAGATCATGACGATCAGCACCAGGATGGCTGCTGCGGCAAGGTCCTGGAACTGAGGCAGCGGCTTCTTCACGTACGCGAAGATCAGCGTCGGGAGAGCCGTGAACTTCTGTCGGAGCGACACGATCGGTCCGCCATGCGTTGAGAGGAAGCCTGTGACCGCCCCGACCATGATAAGGGGCGCTGTTTCCCCGAGCGCCCGAGCCATCGCCAGGACCGACCCGGTCAGGATGCCTGGTGCCGCGTTGGGGAGAACGTGGCTCCTGATCACCTCCCATCGGGTTGCGCCGACACCGAAGCCGCCTTCGCGGATGCTCTTCGGGACCGCGCGCAGCGCCTCCTGGGTCGTGATGATGATGATGGGAAGGACCATCAGAGAGATCGTGAGTCCGCCCGTCAGCAGACTCAAGCCCGCAACCTCTGGCCCCGTGATCGATCCGAGCAATTGCGCGAAGACCGCAAACCCCAGAATCCCGTAGACGATGGCAGGGACCCCGGCCAAGTTCCTGATGTTCGTGTTGATGAAACGAGCGAGCCCGGTGTCTCGGGCGTATTCCTCCATGTAGATCGCCGCGCCGATGCCAAGCGGGACGGCAAGCAAGACTACGAAGAGCATCAGGTAGATCGACCCGATCAGACCTTGCTTGATCCCCGCGTTCTGCGGCAGGGCAGAATAGCCGTTCCCCAAGATCGTCGATGAGTGATCCGCCAGGAGGGGTACCGCGGTGCGGGCGACGTTGAACAACAGGACGATCAGGACCGCGAGCGCGACGACCAGCGTGAGCAATAACACGAGACTGAATAACGTCTCTCGGACATCGCGACGTTTGCCCATAAGCGAGCGCGCGACTTCAGCGCGCGTCGCGTCGGCGACGCGAGAGATGGACATCAGAAACGTCTCCGGACACGACGAACGAAGCGCTCCGACAGGATATTGAGACCGAGCGTCAACAGGAACAACAGGAGGCCAACGAAGAAGAGGCTCGGGTATGCAGGGCCCGCACCGCGGACCTGGTCAGACCCCGTGGCTAGCGCCGCGATCGCCGCCGTCATCGTCTGACCTCCCTTGAGCGGATTCAGCGTGAACAGCGAGCCGCCGGTGCCGCCCGCAACGATCGCAACGATCATCGTCTCTCCGATCGCCCGTGAGACCCCGAGGATGAGGCTCGCCGTTATCCCCGAGACGGCGGCGGGAACGACCACACGGATGCTCGTCGACCGGCGGCGGGCCCCGAGCCCGTAGGACGCCTCACGTAACGAGCCGGGAACGGCATGCATCGCATCTTCCGCGACCGACGCCACCAAAGGGGTCACCAACAGACCGACCGCGATCCCGGCCGAGAGCATGTTGAAGAGGGGCACCTGCGACCCGAAGAGACGTTGGACCAGCTCAGGGCTGATGACCCGCAGGGCGAAGTACCCGAGCACCACGCTCGGGATGCTGGCGAGCGTCTCGAGGATCGGCTTCAGGTATCGGCGGGCGCGCGGGGTGGCGTATTCGGAGAGATAGAGCGCGGCGCCGAGGCCGAGCGGCGCGGCCACGATCATCGCGACGAACGCCACGATCAACGTTCCGGCGAGGATCGTCCTTACGTCGAAGAGGTTGTTCCGAGGAAACCAGCCGTCCGACCACAAGGTCGAAAGATCGACCTTCCGCAGGAAGTCGATCGCGCCCCCCAGGAGGCTGAGGACGATTCCGATGCTGATCAAGACCGAAACGAGCGCCGCCGAGAAGAAGAGCCCGCGCATCAGCCGTTCACGACGCAGCCGGCTCGGATTCCCGCGGAGCACCTCGGCGGTGATCCTGCCCCCGATCACGACCTCAGCCATCGACCTGATCTCCTTCATCCATCCCGAGATGAGTGTGCCGGAATCTACCCCGAAGGAGGCGCTCGGGTCGGACGGAACGTCCGACCCGAGCGACGGCGCCAGGTGTCAGGCGGACGGGGATGCCGCCCCGCCGGACTCCGTGCTCTGCCACGTGCTCCGCGACTTCTCGAGCTCCTGTGACGGCAGCGCGATGTACTGGACCTGCGTCACCGCCGCGATTCCGGCGTCGCTCATGTAGTAGTCGACGAACGGCTTCAGGGCCGGGTTGGTGGCGAGCTTGTCGGTGTTCACGTAGAGATACAGCGTCCGGGAGAGCGGGTACGTGTGATCGTTCACGCTCTCAGCGCTCGGCGCCACGCAGCCGTTCCCGCCATCGATCTGGAACTCCTTCACCTGGCCACCGGCGTTCTGTGCGTACGCGAAGCCGACGAAGCCGAGCGCACCCTGTGTCCCCTCGGCGTTGCTGATGGTCACGTTGTCGTCGGCGGTCGACTGGTAGTCCGGACGCAAGGTGTCGTCGGGCTTGTTCCGATCTTGGGCGATACTCTTGATCGCGAGGTCGATGAACGAACCGTAGGTTCCCGACTCGGTTCCGGGTGCGACGATCGTGAGCGGCTCGTCGGGGAAGTCGCCCTTGCCACCGAGCTGACGGTCGAGCGCGTTGGCGTCGGACCAGCTCGTGAAGCCCTTCGCCTCCACACTGAAGAGCGAATACAGGTCGGCCAGCGAGAGGCAGTCGAGCGGGTTCGACGGATTCCCCACGACCGTAAGAGCGTCCCGACCGATCGCGAGCTCGACGTAGTGCACCCCACCCTTCTCGCAGGCGGCCTTCTCGTCGTCGGAGATCTGACGGGACGCGTCGTTGATGTCCGTCTGGCCTTGGCAGAAGGTCACGAACCCGTCGGTCGTCCCCGGGCCGTCGACCGCGATGTCCACTCCCCCGTTTATCCCTTGGAAGTTCTCCGCCACCAGCGACGAGATCGGCTCGACGGTCGACGAGCCGGAGACGTTCAGCGACCCGCTGACGTCGCCTGCCGCGCTCCCACTTGCCCCGCTGCTGGTGCTGCTATTGCTCGAACACGCGGTCGCGACGAGACCGAACGCCAGAGCAACACCAATCGCGGCTCCGGCGGTACGTCTACTGAGCGTCATACGCTCCCCTCCTCTGGTGAGACTCCACCGGCGACGGTAGGCAGAAGAGGTTTCCTCAGAGGGGCAGGAACGTGAACGCGCGGTGAACGTGGGCCACTCCCGTGTCACGGGTGTTCGACACCTCCCGGATGCATGGAGGCCGCCGGGTCGAACCGTGGCCGAACACATCGTGGACGCCGAGTGAACGGGGGATGGTCGCCCGTAAACTCCGGAACGAGATGACCGATGGGAGCGTCGTTCTCGGCGTGATCCTCGGCGCGGTCGCAGGTGGCGGTATCTCGATCGCGTGGGCCTCGGCCCGGAGCCGGTCGCAGCAGCACGTCCTTCGAGACCGTGTCGAGCGAGCCGAAGCCGAACTGATACGCCAGCAGCGAAGCGCCGCGGATCAACTCGAGCTCCAGGACGTGGTCCTGTCCTCGATGGAAGAAGGCGTCCTGCTCCTGGATAACAGTGGACAAAGGGTCTTCTCGAATCCCGCCCTGCTGCAACACCTGGGTGCGCTCCCCGACTCGATCGGGGAACTGCGGCCCCTCGCGTTCCGCGAGGCCGTCCGTCGCACGATCGCGACGGGCGAGATAGAGCGCGCCGAGGCCGAGACGAGCGCTCCGTCGAAGTGGCTCCGCGCGAGCGCGATCTCCGTCGGGCCCGACCGCTCGGTCCTCCTCGTCGTCCGGGACGTCACCGAGGCCCGGCGGCTCGAGGCGGTTCGCCGCGACTTCGTGGCGAACGCCTCGCACGAGCTGAAGACGCCAGCGGCGTCGATCCGCGCCGCCGCGGAGACCCTCCGCGACGGAGCGATCGACGACCCGCCGGCGGCCCAACGGTTCACCGAGCAGCTCGAGCGCGAGGCGATGCGGCTGTCGCGGATCGTCTCGGACCTGCTCGACCTGTCCCGGCTGGAGGGCGGCAGCGACCTCGTCGAGCGGGTCCGCCTCGACGCGGTCGCGGCCGACGAGATCGAGCGGCTCGAGGACCGGGCCGCGGAGGCCGAGGTGGCGCTCGCGCTCCACGCCGACGGCGTGCCCTCGGTCGCCGGGTCGGGCCGCGACCTCGCGCTCCTCGTGCGCAACCTGATCGACAACGCCGTCCGATATACGCCGGCGGGGGGGCGGGTCGACGTCACCGTCACGTCGGAGGACGGATCGGTCGTCCTCCGCGTCGCGGACACCGGGATGGGGATCCCGCAGCGCGACCTCCTCCGGGTCTTCGAGCGCTTCTACCGCGTCGACCGGGCGCGGTCGCGCGAGACCGGCGGGACGGGCCTGGGACTGTCGATCGTGAAGCACGTCGCGGAGAACCACGGCGGCGACGTCACGGTGACGAGCGAGCTCGCGGCCGGGTCCACCTTCGAGGTCCGGCTCCCGGCCGGCGCGGCCCGGGTCGTCGTCCAGGAGGCGGGCGCCCCGTAGGCTGACCCGGATGGCCACCCTGTTCCTGATCCGTCACGCCGTGACGGCGCAGACCGGACGCGTCCTGTACGGGCAGACGCGGGGGATCGGGCTCGATGAGCGCGGCAGGGCACAGGCCCGCGGGCTCGTCGAGCGCTTCGCGTCCGTCCGGCTGACGGCGATCTACTCGAGCCCGCTGGAACGCTGCGTCGAGACCGTCGAACCGCTCGCCGCCGCCAAGCGCCTCCCGATCACGCGGGTCCCCGACCTGATCGAGATGGACACGGGGTCGTGGACGGGGCGGACGCTCGCGCAGGTCCGTCGAACGAAGCCCTGGACGACGGTCCAACGCCAGCCCTCGGCCTTCAGCTTCCCCGGCGGCGAGGGGTTCGTCGCGGCCCAGGCGCGAGCCGTCGCGGCGGTGGAGACGATCGCGCGGCGCCATCCGCGCGGCCGCGTGGCGATCGCGACGCACGGCGACATCGTGCGCATCGTGCTCGCGCACCTGCTCGGGACGCCGCTCGACGACTTCCAGCGGATCGTCGTCGACACCGCGTCCGTCTCGGTCGTGGTGACGCACCGAACGAGCCGGCGGGTCGTGCTGGTGAACGACACCGGCGGGCTCGGGCGGTTCGGTGCCCACCCCGCGCCGCCCTGGGAGGCCTCGAAGGACGGCGACGGGCGCCGCAGAGCAGCGAAGCTGCGAGGATAGCCCGCATGGAGCTGGGCCCGGTCGATCGGATCACGGCCGACGCGGTCGGCGAGCCGGGTCACCGCACGTTCTACCTGCAGGTGCGGGCGGGCGAGGACCTCATCACGGTCGTCGTCGAGAAGGAGCAGGTCCTGTTGCTCTCGCAGTCCGTGCTGGAGCTCCTCGCGGACGTGCCGCTCGAGACGGGCGCGCTCCATGCCGCCGACCTCGTGCTCGAGGAGCCGATCGATCCCCGGTTCCGGGCCGGCCGGCTCTCGATCGGCTACGACCCCGACGAGGACCGTTTCCTCCTGGAGATCACGGAGTACGACCCGGAGGAGGAGGAGGACGACGACGCCGAAGGGTCGGAGGAGGACGACGTGATCAGGTCGCTGACGGAGGACCTGGACGACGATCGCGAGACGATCCGCTTGTGGGCGAGCCGCGAGCAGATGCTCGCGCTCTCGCGGCACGGCGCCGAGGTGGCCGAGCGAGGCAGGCCGACGTGCCGGTTCTGCGGCAACCCGATCGATCCCGAGGGACACGTATGTCCGGCGACGAACGGGCACCGCGCGCGGCGCACGTGATCCCCTCCCCCCTCTCGGAGGGCGAGATCGAGGTGCTCGGCCTGATGCCGGACGCGTCGAACGACACCCTGCTCACGCGATGCCGCGCGGGCACGGAGGAGTGCCTCGCGATCTACAAGCCCCAGGCTGGGGAGGCGCCGCTATGGGACTTCCCCCACGGGACGCTCCATCGGCGCGAGGTCGCCGCGTTCGTCGTGGCCGACGCGCTCGGCTGGCCGAACGTCCCTCCGACCGTCCTGCGCGACGGACCGCTCGGCGCGGGCTCGCTCCAGCTGTTCGTGCGCTTCGACGCCGCCGAGCACTACTTCACGCTCGCCGCCGAGCGGGCCGACGACTTCCGCAGGATCGCCCTGTTCGACCTGATCGTGAACAACGCCGACCGGAAGGCGGGCCACTGCCTGCTCGGCGAGGACGGCACGATCTGGGTGATCGATCACGGGGTCTGTTTCTCCGACGAGCCGAAGCTCCGGACGGTGATCTGGGACTTCGTCGACGAGACGATCCCCGGCGAGCTGCTCGACGACCTCACGCGCTTCGGCGACGGGCTCCTGACGGGATCGGACGCGCGCCGGTCGCTCGACGGCCTGCTCGACCCGATCGAGGTCGACGCGACGATCGAGCGCATCCGGCGGCTGCTCGCCACGGGCCGGTACCCGGAGCCGGAGCCGGGCGTCCGGCCGATCCCGTGGCCGCCGATCTGAGGCTGCGCCACGCGTCGGTCCGGACGCCGCTCGGCGAGCTGACGGTCGTCGCCTCCGACGCCGGCGTCGTGGCGACGGACCTGACCGAGGATCGCGCGGCGTTCCTGTCGTGGGCCGAGGAGCGCTTCGAGGCTCCGGCGGTCCGGGACGCACGAGGGCTGGCCGACGAGCTCGACGATGTCCGTGCCTACTTCGCCGGCGACCTCCGGCGGTTCCGGACGTCGGTCGACCTCTCGCCCGTGCGGACCGACTTCTTCCGCGCCGTCTACGAGGCCGCGATCGCCGTCCCGTACGGAGAGCTCCGCACGTACGGCGACCTCGCGGGGGTGGCCGGCCGCCCGCGCGCCGCGCGGGCGGCCGGCCACGCGATGCGCGTATGCCCGATCGAGCTGTGGATCCCCTGCCACCGCATCGTTCCCGCAGGTCCCGGGTTCGGGACCTACGGGAACCACCCCGAACGCCGCGAATTCCTCCTGCGTCTCGAGGGCGCGATCTGAAACCTCCACGCAGCCTGGCGCCGTACGAGAACATATGGCCATGAGGCGGTCTGCCGCAGCGCTGCTCCTGGGGGCGTTCGTCCTCGCGGCGTGCTCATCCGGGACCAGCGCTTCGAGCTCAACCGACGCCTCGTATTCGGCCGAACTCGGGAGCACGGACCTGTACACCAAGGCGCCTCAAAGGGTCCAGATCGGCGTGTTCCGGTCGAGCGATCAGGGGATCCAGCTCGTCACCTCGGGTTCGATCGCGATCACCCTGTCCCCGTTCCAGAACGGACCCGGGACGCCGATCAGCGGGCAGGCGCACTACGTCGCGGCTCCCGGGACCGCGACGGGAACGGGCACGCCGCAGCTCTCGGACCCCAGCGGCGCCCGCGGCGTGTACGAGCTCGACGGCACGTTCGACGAACCGGGCGTCTGGCAAGCCGATGTTTCCTTCGAGATCGATGGTCAGCCCATCGCGCTCACGACGCAGTTCCAGGTTGCGGCCAAGCCGACGCTCCCCGCCCCCGGGCAGAAGGCGATCCCCAGCGAGAACCTGACGATGGACTCCAAGGTGAACCCGCAGGCGGTCGACTCCCGGGCCCAGGACGGCGCCGCCGTCCCGGACCCGGAGCTCCATCAGGACACGATCGCCGGGGCGATCGCGGCGCATCGCGCCGCGCTCGTCCTCTTCGCGACGCCCGTGTACTGCCAGAGCCAGTTCTGCGGTCCCTCCACCGACGCGCTCGAGCACATCGCGAAGACCGGTCCGAAGGACGCCGACTACATCCACGTCGAGATCTGGGCGGACTACAACGCGAAGAAGATCAACCAGGCGGCCGCCCAGTGGTTGCTGCACAACGGGAACCTCACCGAGCCGTGGCTGTACCTGATCGCGCCCGACGGGACGATCAAGGACCGGTGGGGACCCCTGTTCGACCCGCAGCAGGTGATGTCGGAGCTCCGGCAGGTCGCCGGCTGACACCGTGCACGGCGACCCGACGACCGACCCTCACGGCCACGAGCACTTCGGACCGACCGACGCGGCGCTGATCGCCACCCGCGAGGGAACGCGGGTGACGTGGATGTCGCTCGGGCTGCTCGCCCTCACGGCGGGGATCCAGTTCGGCGTCGCGATGCTCTCCGGCTCGGTCGCGCTCCTCGCCGACACGATCCACAACGTCACCGACGCCCTGACAGCGATCCCGCTGGTGATCGCGTTCCGGCTCGCCCGCCGGCCGCCGAACCGCCGCTACCCGTACGGCTACCACCGGGCCGAGGACGTCGCCGGACTCGTGATCGTCGCGTTCATCGCGGCGTCCGCGATCGTCGCCGGCTCGGAGGCGATCCAGCGCCTGATCCACCCGCGAGGGGTGACCTCGCCCGGCTGGGTGATCGCGGCCGGGATCGTGGGCGTCGTCGGCAACGAGGCGGTCGCCGCGTATCGCATCCGGGTCGGACGGCGGATCGGCTCGGCGGCGCTCGTCACCGACGGGCTCCACGCGCGCACCGACGGGCTCGCGTCCCTCGGCGTCGTGATCTCGACGATCGCCGTCGTCATCGGGTTCGAACGCGCCGACGCGCTCGTCGGGCTGGCGATCACGATCGCGATCCTCGTCACCCTCTGGCGCGCCGCCCGGACCGTGCTCCACCGGGCGCTCGACGGGACGGAGGAGACGACGCTCGCGCTGATCGAGGCGGTTGCTCGCGCCGTCGACGGGGTCGAGCACGTCACCGAGGCGAAGGCACGATGGAGCGGACACCGGTTGCTCGCCGAGCTCAACGTGGCCGTCGAACCGACCCTCACGGTCGACCAGGGACACACGATCGCCGACGATGTCCATCGCGCCCTGCTGCACCAGGTCCCGCGCTTGGCCGAGGTGATGGTCCACGTCGACCCGCACGACCATCCGGCGCATGGGCCGCCGCATGGGCCTCCGCACGGGCGGTAACGCCGGCCGCCCGTACCATCCTCGTCGTGGATCCGACCGCCATCCCGCCGCCGCCGCCGGTCATCGAGCACTGCTACCGGCACCCGGACGTCGAGACCGGTGTGCACTGCACCCGCTGCGGACGCCCGATCTGCACGGACTGCATGCGTCCGGCCGCCGTCGGCCATCAGTGCCCGGAGTGCGTCAAGGAGGCGAAGCAGGAGTTCATCCGACCCGGCCGGCGCGCCGGGCCGGTCGGCCGCGGCTGGACGCTCACGAACCTCTTGCTCCTCGTGCTCGCGGGCGTCTATGTACTCGAGCTTTCCGCCGGGCACGGCAACGTCGTCGGTGGCCCGAGCACGCCGCAGCTCGTCCGGCTGGGAGCGAACGTCGGACTGTGGCCGCCCCCTCCGCCGTTCGACTTCCACGCGGGCGTCGCGCTGGGCGAATGGTGGCGGCTCTTCACGGCGATGTTCCTGCACGCGGGGCTGATCCACCTGGCGCTCAACGGCTACGCGTTGTGGATCGTCGGCAGCGTCGTCGAGACGGAGCTCGGCAGGGTGCGCTTCCTCGCTCTGTACTTCGCCTGCGGCGTCCTCGCCTCGGCGGGCAGCTACGCGTTCGGCAACGCCTTCATCCCTGGCGTCGGGGCGTCGGGGGCCGTCTTCGGTCTCTTCGGCGCGTTCTTCGCCTACAACTACTCGCGGCGTCACCTTCCCCAATACGCCGCTCGCATGCGGACGATGGGCATGCTGATCGTGATCAACCTGATCTTCTCGTTCGGCCTCGCGAGCGTGATCGACTGGCGGGCGCACCTCGGCGGGTTACTCGCAGGACTCGCGGGCGGCCTCGCCGTGGACGGCTTCGGGAGGCGGGCGCAGCGCGTTCCGATCTTCGCGACGACGATCGTGGTGATCGTGGCGATCACGGTGGGCCTCACGGTCTGGCGGACGGGCCAGATCCACGCCCAGTTCCCTCAGATCTTCGGCTGAGCGCTCGGAACCGGCGGAGTGGTGCCGACATCGGCGATCCCGAAGAAGAAGCCCTCGCGCGTCCCGACGTAGAGCCAGCCGTCCCAGACCGCCGGCGTCGACTCCACGCAGTCGCCCAGGTCGAGGCTCCACCGGAGCGGCGGCCGAACGGTCGGGTCCGAGACGTCCCATGCGTACAGGTGGCCCGAGCAGTCGCCCTGGATCAGCGTCCCGTCGACGACCACGGGCGACCCGATCGCCGGGGCGCCGATCTGGAGCTGCCAGACGATCCGCCCTGTGCTGCGTTCGACCTCGAGGACGCGCCCGGCCGCGGTCGTGAAGTAGACGTAGTCACCGTAGAGCGCGGGCGTCGACCAGCTGCCGCCGGCGCCCTCGAAGCCGATCTCGGAAGCCGGGATGCTCCACACGAGCGGATCGCCGGACCGGCTCGGGTCGAGCTTCATCAGCTGGCCGACCTGCTGCGCGCGCGCGTTGAACCGCTGGTACTCGCTCGCGACGTACAGATCGCCTTGGTCGTCGATCGCGATCGAAGCGTCGGTGTCATCCCCGGTCCAGAACCGGAACACCTGCGCCGCGAGCTTCCCGCCGTTCAGGATGTCCGAGATGTCCCAGCCCTGCACGAGGCCGCCGGAGTTCGCGAAGTACACGACGCCGTCGCGGAACGCCACGGAGTCCTCGATCGAGACGTCGTAGTGCGTGTCGATCCCCTCCGGCGTGATCGTCCCGCCGGGCTCGGTGGGGAGCTGCTGCAAGAGCTCGTCGTCCCACCCGGGGATCGTCGTGACGATCTTCGGCTCGACGCGGACGAGGCCGTCCGGCCCGTACCCGCGGTGCAGGCGGATCACGTAGAGGTAGCTGTTCTCCCCGCCCTCGATCAGGTAGTCGCCGATCTCGAGCGGCGCGCCGTCCCAGTCGTTGTTCCATCGGGGATGCAGGACCGAGGTGTTCGCGTCGACGTCGAAGAGCTGGGTCGGCACCGGCGTGTCCGTGGCGATCACGCGGAGGTGGTTGTCGCGGGAGCCGGCGTAGTAGAGCGGGTACCCCTCCGGGTCCGTCGTCGCCGAGCCCTTCGCGAGGTCGCCGGTCATGAATGGCGCGAAGTCGGGCTGGCCGGTCCCGGCGTCCAGGAAGTGGTACGCGTCGTCGAAGGCGCCGATCCGAACCTGCATCGACCCGTTCCACGGGACGACGTTCGGCTGACCGGTCCACCCGGTGCCACACCACAGCTTCGTCGGGCCGCTCTGCGTCTCGGCCGACTGGGCGCACATCTTCGTCCCGTCGGACGGGAACACCCACCGGATCGACGGGTCGGACGGCACCGGTCCCTCGCCGTAGTAGGTGCGGGTCGCGTTCCCGCGGAACGTCGTCAGGCCCGGGAACGACGTGTTGATCGGCCTCGCCGGGACGACCGGCGCGTTCGGGAACGACGCGACCGACGCCGTGGTGTCCCGGACGACGTCGATCACCGCGAACAGGGCCACGAGCGCCACGAGTGCCACGAGCCACACCGGGAGGGGGCCGGGTCGCGGGCGCGTCGCCGGGGGCATCCGCTAGACCGGCTCGTCGGCCGATCGATAGCTGCCGAGCACCCGGAGCATCGAGGTGTGCTCCTCGACGTCCTTCAAGGCCGCCTCGAGCTCCGGGGTGTCGCCGGGCGCCATCACGTCGACGTACATCAGGTACTCGAACGCCTTCCCGCGCCGCGGGCGGCTCTCCAGCTTGTGCAGGTTGATCCCCCGGTCTGCGAACGGCTGGAGCGCGCCCATCAGCGACCCCGGACGGTCGAGCACCGCCATCACGAGCGACGTCTTGTCGGGGGCTCCGAGCCCGGCATCTTCCCGGCCCAGGATCGCGAACTTCGTGAAGTTCTCCTTCTCGGTCTGGATCCGCTCGGCGAGGACCGCCAGGCCGAAGATCGAGGCCGCGTCGACGCTCGCGATGGCGGCCTCCTCGCGGTCGCCGCGCTCGGCGATCAGCCGGGCGGCGCCGGCAGTGTCGTGCATCGGCACCGGCTCGATCCGGAGGGACGAGAGGAACTCCTCGCACTGGGCGAGGGCCTGCCAGTGGGATCGAGCGCGCCGGACGTCCTCGAGTCGCGACCCGGGCACCCCGAGGAGGGCGTGGTCGACCCGGACGACGACCTCGCCGACGATCCGGAGCAGGGACGTGTGCTGGAGCAGATCGTAGGTCTCGTTCACCGACCCGGCCTGGGAGTTCTCGAGCGGGACGACGCCGAACGGGGACTCGCCGCTCGTCACCCTCGAGAACACGAGCCGCACGGAGTCGCACGGCAGCGGCTCGGCGTCTGGGAACGTCGACCGGACGGCTCGCTCGCTGTACGAGCCGGCTTCGCCCTGGTAGGCGACCTTCATGGGCGCAGAGCGTAACAACGGGCCTGATGCGCCCGTGTCAGGAGGTGATGGAGGTTCGGGAGGACCGCGGCACCGGCGCCTTCATCGGCGGATATCGCCCTGAAGTTCCCCCTACTTCAGATTGATGAAGCTATTGAATATCTGGATCGCTCCAGGTCCAACGATGACCACGAACAGCGCGGGCAAAACGCACAGGACCAGCGGGAACACGATCTTCACCGGCGTCTGCTGAGCCTTCGCCTCGATCGCCTGGCGACGCTTGATCCGGAGCTGCGCGGCCTGGGTCCGCAGCACGCTCGCGATCGAGACACCGAAGATGTCGGCCTGGATCATGGCCAGCGCGAACGAGTTCAGCTCCTCCACATCCGTGCGCTCGGCCAGGTGGCGGAACGCCTCCGACCGGGGTACGCCCAGCTGGATCTCCTGGAGCATCCTCGCGAACTCCGAGGAGAGCACGCCCGGGACATTGCGGACGACCTGGGCGATCGCCGCGTTCAGCGAGAGCCCCGCTTCGACGCTGATCGTGAGCAGGTCGAGCGTGTCCGAGAGCGTCCGCAGGATCTCCTTCTTCCGGTCCTCGACGCGGTTGTTGAGGATCGAATCGGGCGCCACGAAGCCCACGAAGGTGAGCAAGGCGATCACGACGATCTGGAGGAAGCTCGAAAGGTCCACGAGCTGGAGCAGCAGCAGCGCGGCGATGAAGCCCGCCACGGCGCCGATGATCTTGAACGCGAGGACGCGCTCCGCGTCCCAGCCGGCGGGACTGCCCGCCACCAGCAGCTTCCGCTCCAGCCGATCGCGGGCATCAAGCGGAGTGACGCGCCGGGCGACCCTCCCCGCCCGCGCCACGATCGGGACGAAAACCCTCGAGCCGAAGTTCTCCTTCAGCTCCTCTTCGCGCAGGTCGACGCGTGGGGCCGCCTGTCCGCCGGCGGTCGTGACCTGCGACTCGAGGAGGCGCACCGCGCGGTGCTTCTCGGCCATCGTCTGCTCGATCGCGATACCGATGAGCACGATGGCCAGGAACAACGAACCGATCGCGAGGAATAGCCAGACGCTAGACATCGATGTTCACGATCTTCCTCATCCAGAGGATGCCGAGCACCATCAAGACGATGGCCGTCCCGAGCATCACCAAGCCGACGGTCGTGGTCACGAGCAGTCCGATATAGCTGGGGTTCACCGCCGCCATGTAGAGCCCGATCGCCACGGGGAGGAGCGCCAGGACCCACGCTGAGAGGCGACCCTCGGCGGTGAGGACGCGGACCTGACGGCGGAGCATCGCGCGCTCCCGGAGCGTGTCGGCGACGGTGTCGAGGATCTCTGCGAGGTTCCCGCCGACCTCACGCTGGATGTTCACGGCGAGCACCGCCCACTTGAAGTCCGCGCTGCCGACCCGTTCGGCGAGCGCCTCGAGCGCGTCCTCGGCCGGACGGCCGAGCCGGATCTCCGCGACGACGCGCTGGAACTCGGACGCCGCCGGCTGCGCGATCTCTTTCGCGACCGTGTCGAGCGACTGCAGGAAGCTGTGCCCGGCCCGGAGGGACGCGGCCATGATCGTGAGGACATCCGGCAGTT
>Ga0075433_10001227_pt1 | contig 18708 bp, 10 predicted proteins | sample RhiMethybrSRZTD2_FD_75299 | JGI IMG/M metagenome (GOLD analysis project Ga0075433, IMG submission 75299) | Populus rhizosphere microbial communities from Tennessee, USA - Rhizosphere MetaG P. TD hybrid SRZTD2 | ecosystem: Host-associated > Plants > Roots > Rhizosphere > Soil | place: USA... | reverse complement strand
CAATGGCCGTTTAACCCGAAATGTCACCCAGCACGGCTGCCCGCCGGGCCCGCGGACACTGCGGGAACCCGTACGCGGGTGTCAATCCGCTGAAGTGCGATGACTGGCGGTTGTCATGGTCTTTGAGAAGGAACCCGATAATGAGTCACTGGCTCGCCTTTTCCCCACCGACTTGCTCCCTCACGAGCCGGGCGACTACCTGTTCGCGTTCCATCTCCAAGTCTTTGGCTTCGATACGCCCGAACAGATCGAGAAGGCGGGCTACCAGACCGGTCCAGCCGGTTTGATGATTGGCGCCGAGTCCGGCGCCGTTATCACCGTGGAAGTATTCGTAGAAGAGGATCAGATCGCGCCAGTGCGGATCCTCCTGAAACTTGCGTGTGCCGCCATAAACCGGCCGCCGTTCGTTGGAATCGCGCAGGAAAATACTCGCCAACCGGCGGGAGATTTCCTGGGCCACTTCGAAGAGCGTCATGTACTGTCCCGAACCGGTCGGACATTGAACCTTGAAGTCATCACCGTAGAATTGGTACAGGTTCAACAGCGCCCGGATCAGGAGCACATTGACCGGCATCCAGACGGGGCCGCGCCAGTTCGAGTTCCCGCCGAACATTCCAGTATTCGATTCGCCAGGCAAGTACTGGACCCTGTATTCTCGGTCGTCGACGTGAAACACAAACGGATGTTCCAGGTGATACCGCGAAAGAGAGCGAATTCCGTGCCGTCCGAGAAACTCGTTCTCATCCAGCAAATAGGCAAGCACGCGCTCCAGCTTCTGCTTGTTGAGAATCGACAAAAGACGCCGACCTTTGTAGCCAATGAAACCCTCACTGGTTGGGGCTACGTGGGAGATCAACTCGGGATGGCGTTTGCGGAACAGGGCAATCAATTCCATTAACTTTGGGTAACGGTCCGGCGCATTGGCCTCGAACACCGTGGACGCGCAGAGCGGCAGTAGCCCGACCAACGACCGCACCTTCAAACGCATCGCCTGGCCATCAGGCAGGCGTAGCAGATCGTAAAAGAATCCGTCTTGTTCATCCCACATCTCGTCGTGATGCTCGCCGCGACGGTCCATCGCGTAGGCGATCCACATGAAATGCTGGACGAACCTGAAGGCGACCTCTTCGTACATCGCGTCGTATTCGCACAGAATGAGGGCCATCTCCAGCATGTTCTGGCAGTAGAACGCCATCCACGCAGTCCCGTCCGCCTGCTCTAGAGAGCCGCCCGTGGGAAGCTGTGCGCTGCGGTCGAATACGCCAATGTTGTCTAGACCCAGAAACCCTCCAGCAAACACGTTGCGCCCCTCCGGATCCTTGCGGTTCACCCACCAGTTGAAGTTCAGCATCAGCCCCTGAAACGATCGCTCCAGGAAACGCAGGTCCGCCCGGCCGAGGGTCCGCTCGACTTTGTAGAGGTAGAGCGTGGCCCAAGCGTGCACCGGCGGATTCACATCGCTGAAGTTCCACTCGTAGGCGGGAATCTGTCCGTTGGGATGGAAATAGAGACTGCGTAGCATCAATAGGAGCTGTTCCTTGGCGAAATCGAAATCCACCAGCGACAGGGAAAGCGTGTGGAAGGCCAGGTCCCAGGCCGCATACCAGGGGTACTCCCACTTGTCCGGCATCGAAATGACATCGTTGTTGAGCATGTGAAACCATTCCGCGTTGCGTACGCCGTGCCGGGAGGTATCGAGCATCGGATGATTCTTGTGCTCCATCAGCCATTCTTCGAGATCGAAGTAATAATATTGCTTGCTCCACAGCATTCCCGCCAGCGCCTGGCGGTGCACCCGACGCTGATCTTCATCCAGTGATTGCGGAGTGATCCGATTATAGAACTCGTCGGCGTCGGCGATCCGGCTTTGAAATATTTCCTCGAAGCCGCGAAACGCATCCTTCATATTGGCGGCGGCCAGGCGCAGCCAGACGGTCTTGCTTCCACCCCCGGCTATTTCGAGGACATAGTGGGCGGCGGCCTTGGTCCCGACCTTGGCCGGATTTACCGCCTGCCGGCGTCCCGCGATGATGTAAGCGTGAAACGCATCCTTGACGTAGAGAGAAGCATTGGGCTGGCGCCAGAGTCGCTGGGCATTACTTTCATTTTCCGTGAACAACAATTCGGCCGTCCCATCGCAATGCAGCCAGTAGTCGCCAAGTTCCGCATGCGATGCTTCGATTTGACCTGGCCCGGTCTCGCGCAAGGTCGGCTTAGACGGGTCCCGGCCCCACGACCAGGTGTTGCGGAACCAGAGCGTCGGCAAGACATGAAGGCGGGCCGCTTCAGGTCCCCGATTGTGCACTGTAATACGAACAAGGATGTCTTCCGGGCTCTCCTTCGCATACTCGACAAAAACGTCAAAATACCGGTCGTCATCGAATACGCCCGTGTCGAGCAGCTCATGCTCGAATTCCTCCCGCGAGCGCTTCCGGTTCGTCTCGACAAGGTCGCTGTAGGGATACGCTCGCTGCGGGTACTTATATAGATACTTCATGTACGAGTGGGTGGGAGTGCTGTCGATATAGAAGTAATACTCTTTGACGTCCTCGCCGTGGTTCCCCTCGCTGTTGGTGAGCCCGAACAGTCGCTCTTTGAGAATCGGGTCTCGCTCGTTCCACAGTGCGAGGGCAAAGCACAGGGTTTGTTTTTCGTCGCAGATTCCGCCGAGCCCGTCTTCGCCCCACCGATAGGCCCGCGAGCGCGCCTGGTCATGGGAGAAATAGTCCCAGGCGTTGCCGTCCTCGCTGTAGTCCTCGCGCACCGTGCCCCACTGGCGCTCACTCAGATAAGGACCCCATTTTTTCCAGGGGATTTGCGCCTCGCGCGCCTCGTTCAGGCGCTTTTGCTCCGCTACGTCAACGACACGTTCCATCTTGTTCCTTCCTAATAAAAAGATATTTCGCAGACCTTCCGGATTGCTGTTTTCGATTAACGGTTTCCAAACCACACACAATAAGCGTGCTCACGGTAATCACATTTTCCCAAAGAATACCTGAATTTCTAACAAACGTTCAAACCGGTACTATTGGACCAAAGTCCAATAAAATGCCACACGTAGTCGAGGCGAGAGGAGAAATTGGCAAGTGGAAAAGTACCGGCTCCTACGACCCATCCGAAAAAAGGGAAAACGCGCTTGCCTAGCTTTGCGCGCGTGCTGATTACCAGTAGGAGCGGACAAGTTTCATGGCGGCCGCTTCAAAACCCTTCTGTAACACTTCCTCGGACTTGAGCACTACGAGGGACTTGATCGACCACGCCACCAATCCCGTCCAGCCCGTCTGATGGCTGGCGCCGATCCCCGCGCCGTTGTCGCCGTGGAAATATTCGTAAAACAAGATCAGATCGCGCCAGTGCGGATCGTCTTGGAACTTTGCCGTGTCGCCGTACACCGGCCGCCGCCCGTAGTTGTCGCGTAGGAAGATATTGGCAAGACGGCGCGCGATGTCATTCGCCACTTCCCACAACGTCATCAGCCGGCCCGAGCCGGTCGGGCACTCGATCTTAAAATCATTACCGTAGTACGAATACAGTTTCCTGAGCGATTGAATTAACAACGCATTAACCGGCATCCAGATCGGACCGCGCCAGTTGGAATTTCCCCCAAACAACCCGCTGGAAGATTCGGCGGGTTCATAGTCGACGCGGTAGGTGTGGCCGTCGACGGCGAAAGTATATGGATGCTGCGCGTGATAGCGCGACAGCGCCCGAACTCCGTATGGACTCAAAAATTCGGACTCATCGAGCATGCGCGCCAAGATACGGCGCAGCTTGGCGGCATTGAAGGGCGCGAGCAGGTGCCGCCCACCGACACCTTTTTCCATAGGATTATTGATTTGGGTCATGAGCGTCGTATGCTGCCCCGCAAAATATCCGGCGCGCTCGCGGAACGTCGGCAACTTGTCGAACACTTCATCGTCGAATATCGCCGTGGCAAAAAGCGGTATTAACCCAACCATGGAGTGCACTTTCATGCGCATCGACCCGCCGTTCGGCAAGCGCAGCACATCATAAAAAAAACCGTCTTCCTCATCCCACAATTCGTCGTCGTGAATGCCGATGCGATCCATGGCGACGGCGATATAGATGAAATGCTCGAAGAACTTGCATGCCAGTTCTTCATAAGTCGGATCGTGCACGGCCAATTCGAGAGCGATGGTCAGCATGTCGAGGCAGAACATCGCCATCCAGCTGGTGCCATCCGCCTGCTCGATGGTCCCGCCGGTCGGCAGCTGGGAGCTGCGGTCGAACACGCCTATATTATCCAGCCCCAAAAATCCGCCTTCAAAAACATTATTGCCCAGTTCGTCTTTGCGGTTCACCCACCAGGTAAAATTCATTAATAACTTGTGGAACTGGCTTCTCAAAAATGCGCGGTCTCCCTCGGCCCGGTACGATTTTTCCATCAAATAGATTTGCCAGATCGCTTTGCCATGCACCGGCGGATTGACGTCGCTGAAGTTCCACTCGTAGGCGGGAATTTGTCCGTTGGGATGGAGATAAACCTGGTTGGTTAGCATCCGCAGCTGATCTTTGGCGAAATCGAAGTCAACCCGGGCGAGAATCATGCAATGAAACGCCAGATCCCAGGCGGCAAACCACGGATATTCCCACTTGTCCGGCATCGATAGAATGTCGGCGCTTTCAAGATGAAACCACGCCTTGTTGCGCAGCGCGACGCGTCGTGTGCAGTCCGGCGGCAGGACATCGTTGCTCAGCCATTTCGCCACTGGATAATAATAAAACTGCTTGCTCCACAGCATACCGGCAAGCGCCTGGCGCATGACGAGATTTTCATCCGGCGTGACCGAGGGCGGAATGACTTGGGCGTAGAACTCGTCGGCTTCTCGCAAGCGCGCTTTCAATACCGCCTCAAAACGCGCTCCGAAGACTGCCGCAACCGGCATATTTCGCTGCGTCAGTCTGAGCCGGATCGTCTGGCTGCTTCCAGCGGGTACCGTAATCGTATAATGGGCCGATGCTTTCGTGCCGCTTTTGCTCGGATTCACCGCGTCGGTTTGGCCGTGGAGCAGATAATTGTTGATGCCATCCTTTACGTAAGGCGAAGCGTTGGCGGTGCGGAAAATCCGCTCGTTGTTGGTTTCGTTGTCTGTGAATACCCACGAGAAGACCCCCTCGCCGTAAAGCAGGCGTTCGCCTAAATTGGGGTGAACAGCCAATATCACATGATCATCGATCTGTCGTAGGTTGGGTTTTGGAGTGGGATAGGCAAACCACGACCAGGTATTGCGAAACCAGATTGTCGGTAAAACGTGCAGGGAGGCCGCCTCCGGCGCGCGATTCCAAATCGTGATTTGAATCAGCAGATCTTCGGGCGAGTCTTTTGCATATTCCACGAACACATCGAAGTATCGATTGTCTCCAAACACGCCGGTATCGAGCAGCTCATACTCCAACTCGAGCCGGCTCCGTCGGCGATTGGTTATCACCAGATCCGAATAGGGAAAAGCTTTTTGCGGGTACTTGTAAAGGTATTTCATGTAGGAGTGGGTTGGCGTACTATCGAGGTAAAAATAATACTCCTTGACATCCTCGCCGTGATTGCCTTCGCTGTTGGTCAGTCCAAAAAGCCGTTCCTTCAAGATCGGATCTTGACCATTCCACAGCGCCAAGGCAAAGCAGAGAAACTGCTTGTCGTCTGAAATTCCCGCCAGCCCATCCTCCCCCCAGCGATAGGCGCGCGAGCGCGCCTGATCGTGGCTGAAGTAGTCCCAAGCGTTGCCGTTCTCGCTGTAATCTTCGCGCACGGTGCCCCACTGCCGCTCGCTGAGATAAGGACCCCATTTTTTCCAGGGGATTTGCGCCTCGCGCGCGTCGTTCAAACGTTTTTGCTCGGTGACATCAACAAAGGCGGTGTTCATCACTTGCCCCTTTCAAATTTTGTGTCTTCCTGGATGCTTCCGGGGTGCCAGGCAGCTTCTAGACGTTTATGCGAAGTGGAATATGTCGACGCTCTTCGCACCCGTCGTTGTGGAGCGCAGTCATTAAACGCCGCCCCCGCTTTTCATGACCGGGAAGGTGGGGATCCCGACAAACCATAGATGCGTCTCGAAGCCAGCCTCGTTTCTAAAAGAATCCTATTCTCGAGCCAAGCATGTCCTAGCATGGTCGAGGGGACGCCAATGAAACAAATCCCAAAACCAAATATCGAAATCAGAAACGAATTCCAAGCCCAGTTTTCTCTACGGCGGCCATCACGCCTACAACAGCCTCTTTGCGGCTCCGAAGAATACCGCGTTGTAGGGGCTCTGTTGGACTTTGGTACGGCGTGACCGAGCGTGTCGCGTGCAGCGCACCGTTTCCGCTACAGCTTCAGGTTTCACCACCCCATCCCCTCCAAGGGCGGTTATTCCAACAGCCCGGGCCTGAACGCTTCCTGTAGATTCAGGTGCCCGCGCCTTCCACGACTCGCCCCTTGGTCTCCCGAATGTCTACTAACCAATGAACTCCTTAGTAAGTTCGCGATGGCAGCACGATTTACGCGCCTAACAACCCATCTAAGACTTACGTGAACTTACCGAAAGCTCACGTACTCTCCATCTATGGGTTAGAAAAAGCCTTGGCGGAGCGGGTAGTGTGAGTCCACCCGCGAGGAGATCATCATTTATAGCGCATTTGCGGAGGTCGTTTTTTCACAACCGAGACGGAGATCACGATGCAGTTCCGTGAGTCCCTGTGAGAACCATGGAAAGAAAGATGGAATGATGAAAAAAATCGAGTCCCCCCAAGATATTAGTCTCCATTATTCCGATCGGTTGCGACACCCGAAAACCGAACACTGAAAAAATAAAAACCTGTTCACCGCTCACTGATTACTGGTCAGGTGACTATTCTTGTCCCCTCATCGCTTTGTCAGCGCCAGCGCAAGGTCATGCGCGCGCGCCGCACGACCGCGAAGCGTGCGTAGACACCGTCGCGGGCATCGCTGGGGCTGATGCTCACCAGATCGTAAAGCCCGCCAAACCGCCCGTCCCCGCCGACCAGAGCGCGCAGCCGGTTCCCGGCCATGACCTGATAACCATCGAAATGAGTCCAATGGTGCCATTTTCCGAAGCGCCCATCGCGGCCGGCACGGACATACACATCATATGGAATACAGATGAGGCGATATTCGGCGGGGTCCAGACCCAAAGTATTCGCTAAGATATCCGACCCGAAGCGCATGAGAGAAGACTCGATTTCGGTGCGGGAGAGGCCGCTGCGTTTAGAGAGCTTTAATGCAGTCAATAGTTTTGACGGCGCGTCGGCAGATTCATTTTCGGCGAAGTCTTCCAATAAAACCGTTTCCGCGCCGGGAGGGGGAAGGTAGCGGACCCCGCCCGAATTAATAAAGATCTGCTGGATGAACTGTCCAGCCAGAACCCGAGACTCTTCGGTGTCAAGTCCAGTTGGAAGTTCTTTTTCGGCCATTGCTCGTGCACGCAGCACGCCTTCACGTTCCATATCCGGGTTGGATGGGACCGGCTGATCGACATGCGTGTAGATAACCTCACGAACCTTTGCGAATTCGGCATAAGGCGCGGTGCGCGCTCCCACGAAACCAAGCTCCCGAGCCCGCTCGATCGCCTGAGCCGGGAACGGCGCGGCGAGATCGACGGGACATTCGTAACGATTCAACATGACCGGGGCGCTGCCGGGCGTCACGGCGGCTTCGCTCTCTTTCCAATCGCGTAATTCTTTCGCTAGGCGCTGCAGCGCCGCGGTATCTCCGCGTTCCGCGGCTTCCATGGCGAGCTTTTCCGCCTGCGCGCGGTCGCGCTTCGCGCCTTTTTGCGAAACTGCGGCGCTCTTCAGTTCCAGTCCGGAAAAATAACTGCGGCGCTTCTCATAGAATGCGCTCGCGCCAGCATCCAGTTTTGCCAGCGATGCGAACCCATCGATCGCCTGTGTGCGCTGGCCCGCTTGCGACGCCTGTGCATTCGCTGCCAGATGTTTTCCGGGCGAGAACGGCTCGAAGACAACCGTTTCAGCCTCATAAACCTCCTTTCCTACATTGGAAAGTTTGCCCATCTTTGCGAGCCGTTGGCGCATGCTGTCGATCTGTCCTGATAGTTCGGCCGTCTGCGCCCAGTCGCGCTGCAGCACCGCGGACCGGCTGCGACGCACCAGATCATCGATTTCTTTTTCGGTCGAGCCGATTGCGCGATAGGCTGATTCGTTCAATGTAGAACCTAACAGCTCGCGCGCCCGTCGGAGGTGAACGTCGCGATAAACCGTGTCTGTATTGGCGGCCTCCACTAGCAACCCGACAATCTTGAATATATTTGCATCCTTTGACATGCGGAATCCTCCTCTTAATCCTTCGTAGGGAGTTGCATATTAGCCACCTTCGGTTGAGACCACGCCCGGCTTCGGCTGCAGCGCCTGATAGCGTTTGATCACTGTGCGGGCATTGAACAGCATCCGCGCGCGGCCGAGTCGCTCGTCTAGCCGAGCGTTTCGCACGACCTTAAGCGCGCCGGGATTCAACCCCGCCAACCATACAACAGCGCCCCGCTCGTCTGCGCGCTTGTCGCTTTCTATAAGCATTTGCAGTGCTGAGTATTCGATATCGGGAACCCGGCTCATGTCCACCGCCAACACGCGCGGTTTGTGCTGCGCGACCAGCGCGCCGATCTGTTCTGCCACATACTGCGCATTTACGAAAAAAAGACGTCCCTCGGGCCGTACGATGAGCAGGCCCTCGAAGGTTTCGTCGTCCGGATGGTCGGGCGACAGCGGTCGCAGCACGTCGGCTCCGCGCTTGCGCCCAATGATGGACACGCGCGGATAAGCGACCTGGCTCGCGAGACCGATCAGGGACGCGATGATCGCCACCACGATGCCCTTCAACGTGCCGAACAAAAGCACCCCGACGGCGGCAATGATCGCCCAGCGAAATTCCATCGTGCGCACTTTGCGAATCGCAAGGAATTCCACCGGCTGGATCAGTCCGACCGAGTAGACGATGACGACCGCCGCCAGCGTGGCATTCGGCAGCAAGCCTAATAACGGCGCGAGCAGCAGCATCGTTGCCGCCGCGGCGCCCGCTGTGACCAGCGACGCCTTCTGCGACCGACCCCCGGCGGCGCGGACCACCGCCGTCTGTGAGGTACCGCCGCCGGCCGGCATCGCGCCGAGCAGCGAGCCTCCGAGATTGGCCAGACCGGTGGCGACCAGCTCGCGGTTAGCATCGATGGGCGGCTCGTCAGGGTGGGCAAAGGCCCGACCCGCAGCAATCGTTTCGGTGAAGCTCATGAGCGCCATTCCAAGCGCGCCCGGCACCATTTCTTCGATCAACGCAAGATCAGGCATTGTCAGCGAGGGGAATCCCTGCGGGATCAGGCCGACTGTCGATACCCCCTGCGCTTGCAGTCCGAAGAGCCAGGCCGCAGCGATGCCGGCGCCGATGGCGACCAGCGGCGCCGGAGAATGCGGTAACAGTCGCTCCATTCCGATCAGCACAAGCAGTGTCGCGACGGCGATGGCTAGCGTCAACATGGAAGTTTCAGGCACGTGACCCACGACGCTGAGGAGGTCGCGGAAGAAGCCTTGCTTCTCGATATGAATCCCCAGGAGCTTTGGCATCTGGTCCAGCACGATCACAAGACCGATCCCCGCCTTGAAGCCCGTCAGCACCGGCGCGGAAATGAAGTTGGCGACAAATCCCAGGCGCATGAGCCTTGCCAGGAGCAACATCCCGCCGACCAGTGCGGTCAGGGTAGCCGTCGCCGTGACGAGTTTTGCCGGGTCGCCATCCGGCACGGTCAATTCGAGCTGCGTACCGGCGAGGATCGCCAGTGTGGTGGTGGAGCTGACGCTCAGGACGCGCGACGAGCCGAGCAGCGCGTAGATCACCATCGGAGTGAACGCCGTGTAAAGACCGATGGCAATCGGCAAGCCGGCAACCGTCGCGTAGGCCATCGCCTTCGGAAGGACGACCGCCGCAGCGGTAAGGCCGGCGATCACGTCGAAGCGCAGCACGGTCGTGCCGGCCTGCGCTCGCTTTGTGTCTGTTGGATTCTGACTCATGCGACCAGACTCCCGCCCGCCCCGGCGATCAGCAACAGGAGGGTGGCTAATACGATGGTGCGGCGCAGCGCCGGCGCGCCCATAAACACGGCCATACCAGCCTTCACCAGTGTATTAGCAAGAACGGCTATGACGATCGTATGCGCCGCGACTACCAAGCTATCCGGACTTGCTTTAGCGAGATTAGCCATCGACAGTGAAATGGCATCCACGTCGGTGAGGCCGGCCAGTGCGCCGGCGAGATAGAGCCCCGCCGCGCCGAGATAGGTCTGCGCAGCTTTGGCGACAATCGTGACGATGCCGAACAACAAACCGAACTTGATCGCTTCGCTGAGCTCGAACGGGTTTGCGCCCGGCGCTACGACTCCGGTCTCCTGGGTTCGGCTGCGCCGCCAGAGGACTAGCGAAACAATCAGTCCCGCCGCGGCCATGCTGCCGAGCGCCAAAGCCAGGCTTGCCGCCAAAGGTCTGTTGACCACGCCCACCATGACGACGACCCGAAGAAACATAATCGACCACGCGACCACGATCGCCAGGACAAAGGCCGACGACATGGCCGGTTCCTGACGGCTGCGTTGAGAAAAACTCAAGGTGACGGCCGTGCTTGACACCAGACCGCCCAGGACGCCGGTAAGAAGAAAGCCGTGCTCATTGCCGAGCACTTTGACCAGCAGATAACCTAAAAAATTCAGTCCCGCGATAAGCACCACCATAAGCCAGATCTTGTAAGGATTGATGACGTCCAGAGGCGGCGGTCCAAAATTCTGATCGGGAAGCAGCGGCAGAATAATCACGCTGATGACGGCAAACGTAAGCGTCGCTTCGACGTCCGCGAGCTCGACCCGCCGCGCCAGACTGTGCAAGAAGTCTTTGAGGGTGAGAAGCAGCAGGCAAACCACGGTCGCGACGCTGGCTACCCCGACGTGCTGCCAGCCGCACAATGCGCCGACAATGAACGCGAGCAGCGCGGTAACTTCAGTGGTGATCCCCAGCTCGCCGCGCGCCGCGGTCGTCGCGTAGGACACGATCACCAGAGCGCTTAAAGCGAAGAAGGCGGCGAGCACGAGCCAGCCTTGGTTCAATTCGCGTTCCATGAAAGCGCCGAGAGCGCCCAACAAGGCGATCAGCGCGAAAGTTCTGATCCCACCGAACAACAGTTCGGCATCGCGCTTTCGCTCGCGCTCCAGGCCCAGCAACAAGCCGAGACCGAGGGCGGCGCCAAAACGGAGCGCCAAATCGAGATCAAACATCCTGCAATCACTTCCCTGCTTGCAACGCTCGTTTTGCCGCCGCCAGTTCTTTCAATTTTGCGTCGGTGACTTTCGGATACTTGAGGTCGAGCGAGTCGAGTGCATCGATCACCGCCGCGGCGACCACAACGCGCGTGAACCACTTGTTGTCGGCGGGCACGACGTACCACGGCGCCGTCTTTGTGGCAGTGTTTCGAATCATGTCTTCATAAGCGTCCATATAATCGTCCCAGTGTTGGCGCTCGTTGGCGTCGTTGGCGGAAAACTTCCAGTTTTTTTCGGGCTCCTCGATGCGTTCGAGGAAGCGCTTCTTCTGCTCCTTGTTAGAGACATGCAGAAAAAATTTGCGAATCGCGACGCCGTTACGTGAGAGGTAACGCTCGAAACTACGGATATCCTGAAAACGTTCCTTCCAGATGTCTTTCGTGACCAGATCGGCCGGCAGCTTCTGCTTCTCCAAAAACTCCGGATGCACCCGCACGACCAGAGTCTCCTCGTAATAGCTGCGATTGAAAATCCCGATGCGTCCGCGCTCGGGCAGACATTTCAGGCAACGCCAGAGGTAATCGTGGTCAAGGTCTTCGCTCGTCGGCGCCTTAAAAGAAAAAACCTGGCAGCCCTGCGGATTGACGCCGGACAAGACATGCTTGATCGCGCCGTCTTTTCCCGCGGCGTCCATCGCCTGAAAGATCAGCAGCACAGCCCAATTGTCCTGGGCATAAAGCATGTCCTGAAGCTCGGCGAGCACATCGATGCCCGTGGCGAGTGCTTCCTTGGCTTGCGGCTTGTCCTCGGATGTCAAGTCGAGCGTGTCGCCAGGATCGATGTCCTTCAGGCGAAAACTGTCATCGGTCACGCGGAACGGCTTGGCAAACTTGCGCGCTCGCTTGATCAGGGTTTTCATCTCTTTGTTGTTCACTACTTCACCTCTTTTACAGGCTGTTGCGGCTGGTGGAACACTAGAGCGATGAAAAAATGGATTTGATACCCGCTATTCCAGTGTTCCAATGTTCCACATCCATTTCGGCCGGTGCTTGATTGTGAGACGAAAATATTTTGTCTATGTTTTCGGATTCGCGACGGCGGTCGGTTTCCAATTCAGCCAAGAGTATGCGCCCGGCTTGTAGCTGATTTCAGCAAAATTTCCCGACGCGCGACAGCGTCTGCGGCCGCCTGGCTAAAGCACGTGGCGGTCAAGCCTACGGTGTAGCTTTAATGAGAAGCGAGAAATTGCGCTATTGGACCTTGGTCCAATGGGTAATGGCTGCGGCTGGATCTATGACGGTTAGGCACCGCATTGTTGACTCGATGGTTACGAGCGAGCCTCATAGATTTATTGCTTGAGTCGTGGATCGAACCACTCGCCGTCGGGTGCGATCAGCGCATCCACCTCCGATGGCCCCCAGGTGCCGGGTTCGTACTCGTAAATAGGCACAACACCGCTCAGAATGGGATCTACGATGCGCCACGCTTCTTCGACGTAATCTTGCCGCGCAAACCGACCCGAATTTCCCCGCACGGCGTCGAACAACAGTTCCTCGTAGGCTCCCATCTCGGCCGGATCGGATTGTTGACTGATCACGAGCTCGACCTGTTGTCCTTCAATTTGCTCGCTTGCCTTCTTCACCAAAGCGCCGACCGCGATCATCAGGTCGGGTGTCACGCGAAAGCGGAAATAATTGGCCGGCGGCGCGATGTCCGAGAAGACTGCCGGAGGCTGGCGCAGCCTGACAAGCACCTCCGTTGCGGTCATGGGAAGGCACTTGCCCGCTCGGATATAAAACGGTACTCCCTTCCAGCGCCAAGAGTTGATCTCGAGTCTGAGCGCCACAAAGGTTTCCGCCTGTGAATTCGCCCTGACGCCCGGCTCGTCGCGATAGCCGCGAAACTGGCCGCGCACAACATCCCGTGGCTGAAGCGGACGAATGCCTTTCAGCACTTTTGCTTTTTCGTCCCGCAACATCTCGGTATCCAGGCCAGGCGGAGGCTCCATGGCAATGTTCGACAGAACTTGCAGCAGATGGTTCTGCACGACGTCGCGCAGCGCGCCCGTCTGGTCGTAAAACTTGCCGCGCCCTTCGACGCCGAAATTTTCCGCCATCGTGATCTGCACGCTTTCAACGAACTGCCGATTCCACAACGGCTCGAGAAATGAATTTGCAAAGCGAAAGAAGAGCAGATTTTGAACCGTGTTTTTGCCCAGGTAGTGGTCGATGCGAAACACGTTTTCTTCGCTAAAAATACGATGCACCACCGAGTTCAGCGCCTGTGCGGTGGCGAGGTCGTGTCCGAAAGGTTTCTCAATGACGACACGCGCGCCCCTGGCGCAGCCCGACTCGCCGAGTTCATGAATGACGGTCTCAAACAGACTGGGCGGGATAGCGAGATAGTGAAGCGGGTGCTTTGCGTCGCCCAGCTCCCGGCGCAGCTCTTGAAAGGTTGCCGGGTCTTCGTAGTCGCCATCAATGTAGCGTAAGCAACGCCCCAGTTGCGCAAAAGCGGCAGCGTCAAGCCCGCCGTAGGATTCGACGCTGTCCCGGGCACGCGACCTTAGTTGATCCAGCGTCCAGCCGGCTTTGGCAACACCGATAACTGGCAGGTCGAGATTGCCGTCTTTGGCCAGCTCTTGCAGAGCGGGAAATATTTTCTTGTGGGCGAGATCTCCGGTAGCCCCAAAAAACACCAGCGCATCAGCTCTTGCTTGATTCATCGCACCGGCTCCCTTTAAAGCCACGCCAGAGTGTAAGTCGCGAGTAGTAAGCCTCGTAGAGAGCGGACACAGGAGTACAAGTTACGCCGACGAGCATGGTGCTTGGCATTCAGTTGTGTTTCTCATCGATGGTTGCTCCATTCACTTACGTCTGCCGTCCTCCTCAAGCTAGTACCCTATTGGCCGCGACCGGAGAGGCTTGCTCCTCGCGACTGATCCCGTGAATAATCCGGGTAGATTCCTTGCCATATTTACTTACTTATCCGCCTTGCTCGAATACAAACTCACTAGACGGGCAACCATTACTGCTAAGAAAAGCTGACCGCCGACACCTTCGACGATTGCGAGGCCGCGCGCTACATCTGTGCGCGGCACGATATCGCCATAGCCGAGCGTTGCGAGTGTAACGAAGCTAAAATAGATCGCGCTCATGCGCGAGAAATCGCTCGCGGCGACGAAAGTGCGCGGCGCGATTTGCTCGAGAACCCAATAAAAGATGCCGAAGAAAATTCCCGCGAGCAGATAGGCGCTGAGCGCTGCGTACAGATGCTCCAAATCCACCGATCTAGCGCGCATGGCAAAACGCAAAGCGCCGGCCGCTGCGAACATCGCGATCAGCGTCCAAAAGCCGAGTGTCATCGCCGACAATGCCGGATGATCGAACCAGGCAGTCGCTGGACGCGCCAGCCAAACCACGATCATAAGAGTCAGCAGAACCCTGCGACCTTTGGCGGTACTGACGGGCATCACTCCAGCAAGCAGACTCGCCGCCAGAAAGAACTCAATCAGGGCGCCACTCAGTTCGAAGGCGGCGACCAGCGGCACAGCCACCATGGTAATAAGGAGCGTATAGAACAAAATCGCGTAGCGTCGGCACAAGTAGGCGTTTCCGAGCGCGCGAAGGCCACCGGCTCGAATCCTAATGGCTTCGCTCATCGCGGCCTTACCTCGGGCATGAAGTAGAACAAGGATGCGATAATGATATAAACCATGATGAGCTGCACACCTTTATACCAGTTGGATCGGCCGTCCGCCGAAACCAATGCGCCAATCAAAACGGCGAGGAACAACGAGCCCAGCTCCGCTCTGCCGAAGGACAGCTCGAGCGGGTGCGGCGCCACCGCATAACTCATGAGCACCAGAGCAGGGGCGACAAACAGCGCGATCTGAATGCAACTGCCGAGCGCGATGCCCATTGAGAGATCCATCTTATTTTTTCTCCCCATGGCAATCGCTGAGCCGCTCTCGGCAGCTCCGCCGACGATGGCGAGAAAAACAATGCCTATGAAAGTCTGCGACATACCCAGCGCCTGACCGGTCCCCTCGGCCGCGCCGACCAAAATCTCGCTCATCCACGCCGCCAGCACCGATGCGATGATCAGACTACCGATCGCCCTGGGCATCCCCCAATGCTCGCCCTCGTCATGGTGTTCTTCCTCGCTGCTTGCCGCAGAGAAAAATTCGGGGTGAGTCTTCAGCATGAAGAGCAGATATAACCCATAGGCAACCAAAAGAACGACCACCATCCCCAGATTTAGGAGTTGCTCCTGACGTATGGTTTCGTCCGGCGAAAAAAAGCGGTTGAATGCGCTCGGCACCACCAGGCTGATCACGGCGATGAGCATCATCGAGCTGTACACCCGCGTTGCCCCGACGTTGTATTCCTGATTGTGATAGCGCAGTCCTCCCAGCAAGAAGGCGACTCCCAGAGCTAGTAATAGATTTGCCAGAATCGCGCCAATCAGCGAAGCCCGTACCATGTCGAACAGACCGGCTTTCAGTGCGACCAGAGCGATGATCAGTTCAGGAGCGTTGCCAAAGGTCGCGTTGAGCAGTCCGCCAACGGCGTCACCCGTCCGTGAGGCGATGTGCTCCGTCGCATGGACGATAAGACTTGCGACGGGAACGATGGCCACGCTGGCGGCGAAGAAAATCCACGTGTGCGCCTGCGGCCAACCATGCTCGAGCACGACGGCGACTGGGATAAAGATAAGAAGCCAATTAATCGTCACGGCAAGTTTCCTGGTATTGCGTCGATCAGTTAATCAGCGGCCGCGTCCACGCGGACCGTTGCCGCTGTCGCAATCCTCGCGGCTCGAACTCATCGTGTTCCGAGCTCGCGCCATCCGCGGAGCAAGTCATCGACCAGCTTCGAGGCTTCCTGGCGGTACCGCTTCTCGAGCTTGGCCACCACGGCGGATAATCGTTGCCGGTCGTATCCGCTCAGCGGCACCGTCTTGTCCTGAAGTCGGCCCGAGCCAAGCTGTACGCCTGCGTCGTAGCTGATGGCGGCGAGATCTCTGACAGATTGAAGCTCTGTCAAACGAACCTCACGGTAGGATGGATCCATGCTGCGGATCCACCAATCCTGCAACCGCTCCCCGGTGGCCATCACCTCGGGGATGATTAGCTCGGGTCCCGCCGCCATTATGTTGTGCTTGAGCCGGCCGAGCTGTTTGCTTCCGTCGATAATGCGGAGCGTCGGTTGAACCGTGGGCGTCTTAAGGCAACGCAGGCCGCTGAGATCACCGATCTTTTTTGACTCGAGAAGCTCATCGTCAGCCGGATCATCGGACGGGCCTCTCACCCGGACCATAATTTTCGGAAGGACGGCGCTGCCGACGCCGATTTTAAACGAGCCGGCGCGAACCACGCGAAAGTACTCGGGCGTAAGGTCGGGCCGTTCGCGCAGCACGACGCGCGCAACGGCTTCGATCCCCGCGACCACGGCCTTCATGGACGTATCTCCCAGCGGTTGCATCTTGCTCTCGCCCCACGCGAGAAGCGCCGCGCGTGTTGCCGGCGCCTGGGCGCGCAGCCGACCTACGATGTCGGGCGCAGGAGGCAGATAATGGGGATCAGTGAGGCCCCGCTTATAGCCTTCGACGAATCGATCGAACAGCGTGTTACGATCCTTTTCCCAGGCGCGTCGACGAGTCACGAGATCGATCGAGCCCAGGAACCGCACGATATCGACCACGGCCGGGCCTCGGGCGGAGTCGTCGAAGTCATCGAGCCCCCAGGCATCCTGCGTCAGCGCGAACTGCTCGACATGGGCGTCGCCGTGCAACCGCACAACTGGCAGGCCTTCCAGATCACTGCTGAAGTCATCGCAGACACGCGCGATCCAGGAGCGGTTGACGAATCGGAAATAATCGTACGGGTCAGCGCGGAGTCGCTCGATCAACTCGGGCGTCGCGAGTTCGAGAGTTTTCGGCTCGGCTCGAATCGGCCCCGGGTCACGCGCCGCTCCCATAAGCGCAATGGAAATCACCGCGAGCACACAGGTGAAACGCCGGCCTCGCCGCGGCCCGTCGCGCAGGCCGATGCGCTTGGCCATCGCGGATATCATCCGGGGAACTCCATTACCGCAATGTCAATGCGAGAACGAATCACAAAGCAACGTGGCGATTGTCATAAGCGCATTCGGATGCAAATCTGCACCGCTATTTTTATTGCTCGAACTTGGGATTGATCAGGTTGTCGAACGAAAAGATCTCGTCCCACTTCTCCTGGCTGAGAAGCTTTTTCTCCTTCACGACAATATCGTGGAGGCTTTTACCGGTCTCGAATCCTTCTCTCGCAAGCTCGGAGCACTGCTTGTAGCCCAGCGAAGGCTTGAGCAGAGTCACGATGCCCAGGGAATTGAGCACCATGTCGCGCGTGCGCTCGGCGTTCGCCGTGATGCCTTCGACGCAGTTCACCCGCAGGCTCGTGACCGCGCGCTCCATCGTCGCGATCGAGGCGAAGAGCGCGAAAGTGATCACCGGCTCCATGACGTTGAGCTGCAGCTGCCCGGCCGAGGCGGCCAGCGTCACGGTGACGTCCAGCCCGATCACGAGAAAGCTGGTCTGGTTCACGACCTCAGGGATTACCGGATTCACTTTGCCCGGCATGATCGACGAGCCTGGCTGCATCTGCGGCAAGTTGATCTCGTTGAGCCCGCAGCGCGGACCCGAAGCCAGCATGCGAAGGTCATTGCAAATCTTGGTGAGCTTAGCCGAGGTGTGCTTGAGTACTCCGGAAAGCAGCACGTAATCGCCCGTGTCCGAGGTCGCTTCGATCAAGTCCTCGGCGAGGCTGAACTTGATTCCGGTGATGTCGGAAAGATGTTTGGTTGCCAGGGCGGGATAGCCGGGCGCGGCGGTCACCGTGGTGCCGATCGCGGTAGCGCCGAGATTGACACATTGAAGAATTTTACGAATATCGGCGATCCGCTCGACTTCTTCGCCGATCGTCGTTCCCCAGCCGTGAAACTCGGAACCCAAAGACATCGGCACCGCGTCCTGCAGATGGGTGCGGCCCATTTTCAGCACCCTGTCGAATTCCCGCGCCTTCGCGAAGAATGCCTCCTGAAGCTGGCGTAGCGCCTCCATGTAGCTTTCCAGCCGGAGGATCAGCCCGAGGTGAAACGCCGTCGGATAGACATCGTTCGTAGACTGCCCGAAGTTCACATGATCGTTGGGATTGACGTACTGATACTCGCCCCTCTTGTGACCCAGGCTCTCCAGGGCGAGATTGGCGATGACCTCGTTGGCGTTCATGTTGGTCGAGGTGCCCGCGCCGCCCTGAATGAAATCCGTGATGAACTGATCGAGCATCTCACCCGCGATCAGCCGGTCGCACGCGCGGATGATCGCGTCGGCGATCTTGGCATCGAGCACTCCGAGATCCCGGTTCGCCATCGCGGCGGCTTTCTTGACATAGCCGAATGCC
>Ga0075433_10001226_pt1 | contig 18728 bp, 14 predicted proteins | sample RhiMethybrSRZTD2_FD_75299 | JGI IMG/M metagenome (GOLD analysis project Ga0075433, IMG submission 75299) | Populus rhizosphere microbial communities from Tennessee, USA - Rhizosphere MetaG P. TD hybrid SRZTD2 | ecosystem: Host-associated > Plants > Roots > Rhizosphere > Soil | place: USA... | reverse complement strand
TCTTCTCTTTCTCCGGAACCTTGAATTTGTCCAGCGTGGCAACCAGGTGCTTGACGCTCGCAGACCAATCCTCTTCAGTAATGTTCAGGCCGGTATGGACTGTCTTCATGTCACGACCGATATAGAAGCAGGGCCCGCCCGTGGCGTTGCAGAGGAAGTCGACGACATGCTGACGGATGCGTTTTTGAGAATCAGCGCTGGCGCCCTTGAAAAACCTCCCAATCTGGGGATCGGTGGCCAGGCGGCCGATGAAGTCATCGGTAACCGCGGCGAGAGGGTCGTATCCGCCGAGCCGCTTGTAAAGCGTTGGCTGCTGTGCGAATGCGGCGCTGATGAAAGACAACGCGATAAGGGTGACGCAAAAGAGCCGTGTTGTGTTTCCATGGAATCTCCTGTCAGGGGTAAGTTATGTCTAGAGGGAAGTACGATAATCCGGCGGGGTAATGGATTTGCCACGCCGGAAATAGAGGGTTTCGGGAACCCATCGCGAACTTTACGATTAACAGCAAGCGCAAAGTTCGCGAAGGATTGGATGGGCAAGAATTTACGCGCCCCGCGGTTTCCCGGAACTTGCCGCCTTAGCCGACTCTCCGCCGACGATTCCGATGCACTCATCGAGCACATCGACGGCGACGTCGGCTTCCTCCTTTGTGACCACCAGCGGCGGAGCAATGCGTACCGTGCTGGGCCCGCAGCCTAAGAACAGCACCCCACGCCCGAACGCCAGTTCGACGATGCGGTCGCGCTCGGCGCCGGCGTACTGTTTCGTGCGCTTGTCTTTGACGATCTCCACGCCAATCATCAGGCCGCGTCCGCGAACGTCACCGACCAGAGCGTGCTTCTTTGGCCAATCAGACATGCGTTTGAGCATGTGATTACCGACGCTGGCGGCATTTTGCATCAGCCCTTCCCGCTCGATCACCTCAAGCGTTGCCAGAGCCGCCGCTATGCAAACTGGGTTGCCGCCAAAAGTCGAGGCGTGTGATCCAGGGACCCAATCCATGATTTCGGCGCGAGTCAGGGTAATTCCCAACGGCATGCCGGAGGCGATACCCTTGGCGATGCACACGATATCCGGCTCTACCCCCGTATGCTCGATGGCCCACCACTTGCCAGTACGAGCTGCGCCACTCTGGACCTCGTCGGCGACCAGCAGAATGCCGTGACGATCGCAGATGCGCCGCAGTTCCTGCATGAACACGGTGGGCGCGACCACGTAACCGCCCTCGCCCTGGATCGGCTCGACGAAAATCGCAGCCACTTCCTCAGGCGGAAGCGTGGTGTTGAACAATTTGTCTTCGATAAACCGCGCACATCCAAGCGCGAACGCATCTGCGTCCTGCGCGCCGCCTTCGCAGCCGCGGTACACATCGGGGTAGCGCACGTGCGTGACACCAGGCATCAGCGGCGCAAAGCGGCGCTTCTGCTGAGGCTTGGAGGCAGTGAGCGAAACCGAACCCATGGTGCGTCCATGGAACGCCCCAAAGAACGCGATAATGTTCTGTCGCTTGGTGTGGTATCGCGCCAGCTTAATAGCTGCTTCCACGGCCTCGGTTCCCGAGTTGCCGTAATAAATCCTGTGCGGCCCGGGCATGGGCGCGATTTTTGAGAGCCGCTCGGCGAGAGTCACCATGCTCTCGTAGTAAAAATCCGTTCCCGACATGTGGATGAGTTCGCCTGCCTGCTTCTGTATCGCGGTGACTACGTGGGGATGGCAGTGGCCCGTTGAGGTCACGGCGATGCCGGCCGAGAAATCGAAAAACTCGTTGCCATCGATGTCCGTAATCACAATGCCGCGGCCGCTCTTTGCGACTAGCGGATAGGAACGGGTGTACGAGGGAGAAACATATTTCTCGTCGCCAGCGAGAACACGCTTGGCATTAGGACCGGGCAGAGCGCTCTGGATTCGTGGGCCTGCCAGGGTTTTGGTCATGGTGTCGGTTGTCATGGGATCCTCCGGGTGGTTGGCCGTTCGTTGGTGGTCGTTGGCGCAGTTACACGTAGCAAGTTCGCGAACGCGCCAGATCACGGATGGAGGATCAGAAGTTAGTCGCTGCCGAAGAGGTTGGGACGGACTCGCGAAGGCAGTACAGCCCGGAAGCGTCGCGGGCAGACGAGAGAATGCAGCCAGCACGCGGGCAGATGCGAGTTGGGATTCTGAAGGTGCATGATCCTCAGTTCATTCTACTATAGCGCGGGAATAGTTTGATCCCTGTGGCACGAATAGCGGACATTGCTCCCTGAAAGCCCGCGACATTCCCATGTCTCGAAGAACGCCTCGTTAGTTCCGGAACATTACTTCCGGAACCAGGGTGCAATAGTAACCACGCCAATAGGACAATGGCGGTGACGACATTTGGTTACCCTCGGATTACCGAAACTGGCACTTACAGGCCATTCCTCTCAAAATAGGGGAAGGAATAACATTCGGAGCATGGATTGGGAACTGATTCGCGAAAGGCTGCTGGTCACGCTTAGCGGGAAATACGAAGAAGACCCACGCCAGTTTGTCACCCTCTCCAAGCAAACCCTGGATTCGTCCGTTGCCCGTCAGATTGTCTCTGACTGGCGCAATCAGGGCTATGTCGAGGAAAAGATGCGTGGCGTAATTCGACTGACCGCGCGTGGCTACAGCACCTGCCGCAACGAGCCTTTAGCCTGCTGTAAGGGCTGAAAGCTTTGTTTGTAAGGTTGATCTGAAGTACCACTTCCTCTTCAAACCCAGCCCTTGTTTTCCCGCCTTCTGGAGCCCTGCGAGAGCTTAACTGCTTGCGATTTTCCAGGCTCCAGCAAATCAGCCGCGCGGCGCAGAGCTTCGATCTCATCGCGCAAGCGCTGCATCTGCAGCTCCTTTTGCCGCAGGCATGCAGAGTGGGTCCGCCGGAAAAGGGCAACCGCGGGCGGGACGGGTTTGCGGTCCGCCGGAGCAATTCCTTCGCTGATCTCGCGGCGGGAGCTTGCCGGGTTTGGCGTTTGCGGCGCACCCGATTCAGTGCATCCTCGCATCACCCCCAACTTTCGAGCCTCCCTGGAATTGTCTTGAACCGGGAGAGGAGTAACGAATTCCAATCCGAAGAAACAACCGGCATGGCTGCGGACGATTCCCGTGACTCTCGCTTTTGCCGGCGTCAAAAATTCGATTTCCAAAGGCTCGTTTTCGCGCAGGTGAATTCCGGCATAAAGCCCCATGCCCCCCAGGCTGATTTCGGCTACGCGCCCGGGCACTCGCACGCGGGACATCCCATCCCGAAGCACAACCTGCACGGGCGCATCCATTTGGTACCGCTGCCAGCGCCGCGCCTTTGCGTAGGAGGGCATTGAGTAACTATCTCGCCAGGTGGAAACTGATGAAGTAAATAGCACCCAGGAAGATCGTGGCAAACGTAACCGCTCCGAAAAACATCTTCACCAAACGTTTTCGCGATGGTTTTCTGTTCACCTTGGCTGCCCTGTACTTGTTGATCCATTCTTCTTCACGATAAAAGCCAAGTCCAGGTTTCTGTGATTGGGTCACACTGCCAGGAGTACTGGCAGGTGTGTACTCCTGCTCTACAACAAGATGCCCTGAGGGTTGGATGGCCGCCTGAAGTCTGTGCTGGTCGCCTTCGCGCAGGCTTACGAATCGGAACGGCTGCGCCGTCCAGGAAATGGGCCGCAACAGTTCTGCTTCCCCAAGCACAGGGCCAGTCTCAGTCAGAAACATTAACTTGACGTGCGCCCCTTGGTTGAGTGGCTTGGGTACACCTAGCAAGCCGCCGGACAGGGAAAACATCTGCAGTTCTCCCGGAGTGCATCCACCATTCGGAAAACGGAGCACTGCAGGGGTGAACTCCGCAGGCCTTACTCGCTTCGGCCTTGGTGGGTAACTTCGTTGTTGGGGGAGGCTGCTCATTCGCCGAGCCGAGTATCCAACGCCGCCAGCAACAAGAGGAGATTACGAAGGTGCTACCCCGAGCGGCGCGGCGAAGAACCAGCTTCTTGTGAAGCCTACGTCTAAAGGTCAATACGATCTTACCGATAGTCACGCAATGAGGTTCGCACTACCGGCTTTCGTCACTTGGAGTGCCGAGCCTGGAAGCGCCTTGTGCCCGGAGGCGCTCCGCTTCCGCAAGCTCACGCTGCGCGCTCTCCTGCTCTCCGAGCTCCATATATGCATTGCCAAGGAAGCCATGGGCGTCAATCGAGTCGGGACGAAGTTTAATTGCCTTGCGAAGGTACGGTAGTGCATCGGTCGGCTTTTGCTGCATGAGGTACATCCGGCCAAAGAGAAGATTAGCGGGGAAGTTGTTGGCATTCAGACGCAGCGTGCTCTGGAACTCTTTCGTTGCTTCGGCTGTACGCGAGGTTCGTTGATATACCAGGGCCAGATAGAAGTGCATCATGGCCGAGCCGGACATCTGGGAAACGGCGGTTTCAAAATGTGGCGCAGCTTCGTCCCAGTTGCCGGTTTTCACCAAGGCGCAACCTAATTCGTAGTGCGCGAATGCGTCATCCGGCTTTCTTTCGACCAGTTTCCTGAACGGTATTACCGCCGCCTGATATTCCTTCAGCGACATGTAAGCCCTGCCCAGTTGCAGAAATGCTATGGGTGTATTGGGTTCTTCTTTCAATACCCGCTCCAGGATTGGCACAGCCTCCTGATACCGCTCACTCTCCATATCAACCAGCGCGTCGTAGAGAAGATTCGCGACCGCGATGTTCTGTTTGGGATCAGGGCCGCCGGCATTCTCAGCATCGCTGAGAATCCCGGAATCAGAACCCATATAACCGAGAGCGTGCAGACTTTCGGCCTGTTCCTCATCCAAACTCGTTTTTTCTGCGACGCCGCCTTTAGTCTTCCGATAGAAATTCCCGACCTGCGCTGCCGCCGTGTCTGCCAGAGCCTTCGACTCCGAAGCCAGATTGCGTGCCGCGAGCGGATCAACCGATTGGTCATACAACTCGCGCTCGGGCGCTTCAATATAGAGGTATTTGCCGGTCCGCCACGCTTGCAATTTGCTCCAGCCAAAAGACAGACGCCCGTAGCCGCTTTCTGAATAGATGGAATGTTGCGAGTCCTGGTCTTCGCTCAGGGCACTCTGCTCTTGGCCCGATTTTAGGACACCCGCCAGAGACTGCCCTTGCATCGCGGTAGGAACAGGTAGCTTCGCGACTTGCAAAAGAGTCGGGGCGAAATCGACCAATCCGACCCGGGCCGCAACTCTCCTCGCAGATTTTTGTCCAGGAATCCTAATCAACAAGGGAACGTGAATCGTCTCATCGTAGAGAAAAATGCCGTGATGGTTTTCTCCATGCTCCCCGAATGCTTCGCCGTGGTCGGCCATAACGGCAATCAGAGCAGCGTTGAACAGACCGCGCGCACGCAAACCCGTCAGCAGCTTCCCGACTGCGAAGTCGGTATACGCAATCTCACCGTCGTACGGTTGCGTTTGGTAGCGTGTCTTGTACGGCTCTGGAGGATCGTAAGGATCATGAGGATCGTAAAGATGAACCCACAGAAAGAAGGGCTTGGCGGATGGCTTACTCAGCCAGGCGAGAGCCCTACGCACAACTTCTTCCCCACGCCGCTCCAGACTCTGATAACGGTCGCCGCCCGGACCTCGCCGGTGAAATCCCGAGTCATAAATATCAAAACCCCGTTCGAAGCCGTGTGCCAGTTTTCTTGGGTCGAGGACTAACCCTGCGACGAATGCAGCAGTCCTGTACCCATTTTTATGCAGGATGTCGGGTAAAAACGGGAGAGCTGCACCGAGCGGATCGCCCATGTAATTCACCTGATGAAACTGCGGGTACGTGCCGGTGAGGATCGTTGCATGCGACGGTGTAGTCAACGGAACCTGGGAGTAAGCGCGGGAGAACACGTGTGACTGTCGCGCCAAAGCATCCAGGTTTGGTGTAAGTCCCCGATCAGAGCCAAGGAAGCCCATGCGATCGGCGCGCGTCGTGTCCAGCGTGATCAGCACGATGTTGGGGTGCGGGGCAACTGCAGCTTTTTCCTGGCCAGAAGCCCAGATACACTCTGCCAGCAACACCGTCCACAACATGTGCCGAACAACCTGCATGAGATTTGTTAGCCTTCTCCGATGAAACCTGAGACATTACCCGGCAATAAGGCAGGTCACTTGCCATGCTGTGCCCGCGACCGCGAGCTAGTTTTTCGAGCTTCAACCGGCGCGAAAATCGGCAACCTGCTCGCTGGCATGGAAAATCGCAGAAGGGGAATTACCGCTCGCCTCAGCCGCCCGGCGGTTGATTTCTTCCATGTCTTTCTTCACCCAACCCACGCTTGAGACTTCGATCTCCCCATCCTGCGCAATCCAGAAAACCGACGGAACATTGGTTAGACCGTAAGCATTCGACACCGGATAGGTGCGCGTATCATCGAGCAGCACTGGGAACGTCACGCCGTACTCCTTAATGAATGACGCAGTGTCCTTCGCCCCGTTCTGCGAAACGCCAACAATGCTGACATTCTTACCCGCATACGCCCGGTGAATGCGCTCAAGAAACGGAAACGCATACTGGCAGATAGGACACGAAAGCTTGAAAAACGCCAGCACCACGGGCCCGCGCTCCAGGCTGTCCCGCAAGGAAAACGGCTTACCGTTTATGGTCTGCAACTTGAAATCCGGGGCCGATGTTCCACCCGTTAAAGCAGGCATGCATGTCTCCCAAAATTTCTTTTGTTCGCAATGTTTAGATGATTTTCGCCGCGCGCAGGATTTTTTTGGTTAGCCCCGTCAAGGGAAGCCGCGCGACCTGGCGGCTGTGTACCCACCGCCCCCGGACATCCTCTGGCGGCCTCGCCTCACGAACTCGCACCAGGTAGTTCGTCACGGTGATGGAGTGCCGCAAAGTGAGTAAAGCTATGCCATTACCTTCGGTCACCGGCAGCTCCCACATCCCCGGCATCAACGAAGCTTCTTTCGGGCGCTGCGTCAGAAATACCGACCCATTCCTGCGGCCCAATGCATAGCAAATTTCCCGCTTACGTTGCGGAGTCTGTGCCCGCAACTTCTTCATACCTCCCCTGGTCGCGCAGACCTTAAACACGGGGCAGGCCTCACACACCGGTCTCTCCGGCAAACAAACCGTCGCCCCCAGCTCCATCATTGCCTGATTGAAATCGCCCGGCTGCTCCCGGCTCAACAACGCCCCTGCGACTCGCCAAACCTCTTCTCCAGCTAACCCGAACCCTGATACTCTGCTCAGCACCCGCTCAACATTGCCATCCACCACCGGCACAGCTTCCCCTGACGCAATGCTCGCGATCGCCGCCGCCGTGTACCGCCCGATCCCCGGAAGCAAAAGCCACTCTGCTGACCTCGACGGCAACTTTCCCCCATTGCGCACGATAATCTTCGCCGCCGCATGCATATTGCGAGCGCGCCTGTAATAGCCCAGGCCGCTCCACGCCGCCAGCACCGACGCTTCCCGCGCCGCAGCCAGCTTCTCCGCGGTCGGAAACCGCCGCAAAAACTCCTCGTAATGCCCAAGCACTGCCGCCACCCGCGTCTGCTGCAGCATGATCTCGGAAACCCAAACGCGATACGGATCCCGATCCCGCCGCCACGGCAACTCGCGCCGATTGCGCGCGTACCAATCCAGCAATGCTTTTTGAAAATACCGTCTTTCAGGTAAGAGCTCGATCCGCAAGCTTTACACCCGCCACGCAGTTTCACAGCATCTTAGCTGTGATGCACCTCACCCTCAAAACTCCCCACGCCAATGCGGTCAAGAAGAGAAAGAAACCGCCAGAGGAGGGTCCTCTCGCCAGCGAGTTCGAGCATTCCAGAGATCTGCGCATCGTGGCGGTGGTTTCGATCCTGACCTTCACCACCTGGATTCTGGCCGCCCTGTTTACCCCCGGGCCCAAGTACTCGCTCGCCACTCGCCCAACCATCGGCGTCGATTCCCCAGCGTTCGTAAACGAGCTGGAGCCGCTCGTCGATTCCAAGATGATTCCATAAAGATCGCGGGGGGAGGGGTATTTCCCCACTGTCCATTCCCGGACACGTCCGGATCTACTTCAATTTCTCGTACTCCGCCTTGACGTCTTTGAGGATGGGTATGTCGGCGTCCGCGTCTTTCCAGAGAGTCAGAAAATCCTGGTATGCGGCCTTGGCCCCGGTGGTATCGCCGGAGAGCGCGCGAGCACGCGCCAGGCCAAGACGGGCGAGAACACCTGTCGGGAGATTGACCACGATGCCGCGATGGTCGCTCAACTTCTGAAATTCGGCGGCAGCGGCGGCACCGTTGTGAGACGCCAGATAGGCCTGCCCGCGGAGATAAGCCGGATAAATCATCCCCGCCTGTGTCGGTGGCGGCTCCCCCAATTCATAAGGAGCGGCGGCTTCCAGAAGCACCACCGCCTGCGCCGCATTTCCGCCGTTCAGTTCGTTGACGGCGCGCAGCGTCGGCAGCCAGTAAAGCTTCAGCACGGTGTTAGCGGGATTATTCTTCTCCAACTCGTCGGTCAAGGCCTTGGCGCGAGCCGTGTCGCCAACCCGTCCTTGAACCAGGGCGGCCAGCACCTTCACGTCGCGTCCCGGGGAAAGCGCCAGCGCGGAGGCAACATTTTGTTTCGCCAATGCAGGATTGCCGAATTCCGCCTCGCGCAGTGCGGCACTCGCCTGCCAGAGCGCTGCCGTTTCCTTGGAGTCGGCGCGAATCGCCGAGTCGACCGCACGGCGCGAGAAGTCACGCGCTTTGGTCAGCCGTCCGTAATAAGCCTCAGTATCGGATTGCTGCGACAGCAGCAGATCTTCAGCCGCTGGCTTTCCTGCACTCCAGCCCAGGTGCTCGCTCATCTGCGCCGAATCGCCACGCATGAAGGCGAGGTAGTACGCCCACAGACGCAAGGCGCCGCCATCCAGTTTGCGCGCGAACGCCTGGTCGACCGTTTTCTTGGCATCATCCGGCCGGTTCAGCGCGAGATAGTTTTGCGCCAGATTGCTGAAGGCGACTACGTTGTTCTGTTCGAGACGGAGAGCTTCCTGGGTTTCGGTGAGAGCTTTCTCGTATTGGCCGAGCGCCGTTCCGTTAGCTCCTAGATTTATGTGGGGAATGGGATCGCGGGGATAACTCTGAATCCACAAAACGTAGGTTTGGGCTTCCTTTTCCAGTTCTCCGGTTGCGTAAGCATAATCGGCAGCGATGTGCAGTTTCTCCCGCGCGCTTACGCGATCACGCATGTCATACGCTTTCTTCAGGTTCTCCAATGCCAGGCTGGGCTGGCCGAGATTGGCGTAAGAAATGCCCAGCCGCGCATAAGCCATTGCAAAATTCGGATCGATTTCAATCGCGCGCTTGAAAAACGGAATCGCCTCCGAATCGCCCTTTTCGCTCTGACTGAGCACTCCCATGCTGAAAGTTTTCAGAGCTTCCAGCGACGGGGTGGTCGCCTCGATCGGCACATCGAACTTCTGCACCGATGCCAGCGATTCGCCGAGTTTGGTTCGCAGGTCGGACGCAGTGCTGCTCAAGGTTTTGACTACAGCTTCCTTGCTGGACGCGGTGCTCTGTTCTTTCGCCAGCGTGTCGCCCGTGCCGCAGTTCACCGCCTCAAGCCCGAGGATGTACTGGCTACCTAAATTCGAAATCGATCCGACCAGCAGCGCCTTGCTGCCCGTCCGCAGGCAAATTTCCTGGGCCATCTCGCGCGTCACTCGTTCGCCCGGAGCACGCCCCATGAGCCGCATGGTTTCGTTCATCCTTCTTTCGGACAAAACATTCAGAAACGGCGATTGGCCCAGATCAACTGCCAAAGCTTGCTTTAGAGCGTCGTCAAAGACCGGATCTCCCGTGCTGTTGGTGAAGTCGGCGAGCACGATCGTGTCTTTCTCTGTGAGCGCCTGAGGCTGCCGCGAGCGGAAGTAATAAAGAAGAGCTCCAGCTATCACGAGCGCCAGCACCACAGCAGCGGCCCCGATCTTCCACCCAAGCTTCCGCCCCGGGATAGCGATTGCGGCAGTGCCACCGCTCGCCACCTTCGCACTTGCGCTGCTCGAAGCCTCCTTCTCGATCTCCGAAACTCCGGTTGACGCCGCCGAGCGTCCGGATTCCGTGTCGCGCTTCAGACGCTTCAGGTCAGTGGCGATATCCGAGGCGTGCTGATAGCGCAGGTCGCGGTCCTTCTCCAGCGCCTTGTTGATGATCTCTTCCAGCTTCGGCGGCAGATCAGGATTCAGCCGCACCGGCGCAGGCGGTGTCTTGTGGAGAATCGACTCAAACACCACCGCCGTCGTATCGCCACGAAACGGCAGCGTGCCAGTGGCCATCTCGTAGAGCACCGCGCCGAACGAAAAGAGGTCAGTACGAGCGTCCAGTTCCTTGCCCCGCGCCTGCTCCGGAGACATGTACGCTGCCGTGCCCACCGCCATCCCCGGACTGGTCAGGTGATCGACACTCACGCCGGCGGTCGCATCGGACATCGCCGCCGCTGTCTCTGCACCCCTGCCGCCAGCAGGCGTGAGCTTAGCCAGACCAAAGTCGAGAATCTTGGCGTGTCCTCGCCGGGTAACAAAGATGTTGGCCGGCTTGATATCCCGATGAATAATGCCTTCACCGTGGGCGGCATCGAGGGCGTCAGCGATCTGAATTGCCAAGGACAAAAGGGTCTCGGTATCGAGTAGGCGGCCGGAGACGCGGTGCTTCAGCGTCATCCCGTCCAGGAACTCCATGGCGATAAAGGCTTTGCCTTCACTTTCGCCAATGTCGTAGATGGTGCAGATATTGGGATGATTTAAAGCGGAGGCGGCTTGCGCCTCACGCTGAAACCGGCTCAAAGCCTGGGGATCGCGAGCGATTTCCTCAGGCAGGAATTTCAGTGCCACGAAGCGGTGCAGCCGAGTGTCCTCGGCCTTATACACCACGCCCATGCCGCCGCCACCGAGCTTTTCGAGGATGCGATAGTGCGAGATCGTCTGATTGAGCAGCGGACGTAACCTCCCAACCTGTGACCGAGCATGTTAGGGCGGAGTAAGCGTGGAAGTCAAAGAGAGAAACGTAAACGGAAATACGGAGTGGACCGGCTGGTTGTGACTATGGAGGGCAGAATGCGATTTTCGCCAATTTATTTTTTCATAGTTGCACTCGAGCGTAGGTTGCTGTCCGGTGCTGCCGCAATTTTTTCCCGCAACGGTTCGCGCTGACATCCGCTATGTATTTGTCGCCGTCAGTGCTGACACAATTAGTGCAAGAAAAAGAACAGGGGCGGAGATTCCGCCCCCTGAGTTTGTGCCCGTGCTAGAAGCTGTAGCGAAGCGAGAACTGCATCACTCGCGGCGAGCTCAGCGTGGAAATAAACTTGCCGAAGTTCGTCGAGTTAGCCAGGCTCAAGTTGTTGATGGTTGCAGTCGCGACGTCGAATCGCACGGAGTTGCTGATATTGAAAGCCTCCGCTCGGAACGCCAACCCTTGAGACTCGGTAAACTTCCAGGTTTTTCCGATTCCCAAGTCAATGCTGAAGAATCCGGGCCCGCGTAGTTCATTGCGCTGTCCGGATTCGCCTGGAAAGGCGAAACGGAAGGAATTGGTTGCGGCACCGAAATTCTTGAACACGTTTGGGTCACCGTTAGAATCGACGAACACCCCGGTTTTGGCGGGTGCAGTTTGAAACGCCCCTGAAGTAAGCTCCCAGTTCGTCGCCCAGAATCCCAAGCCCGGTCCTACGCCGAAGGGGAAACCGCTGGTCCAGCGGAACAAGCCGGAGATGTCCCAACCACCTAGGATCTTGTCCGCCGCGCCGGGCATGTTGCTCCCATATGCTTTGCCTTTCCCAACCGGGAGTTCGTAGAGCCAGTTTGTGGTGATCTGGTGCTTCGTATCGAAATCCGAAACCGCCCGCAGAGCATTGGGCTGCCATGCATTGATGATCTGACTGCCGAGGCCGAAGCCTTCAAACTGATTGATGCGTTCCGCATTGGATCCAATGTCAATCGATTTGGAGAACGTGTAGTTGAAGTCGAGAGACAACCCATGCGAAGTGGCGTGTCTCAACATGAATTGAGCGGCATGGTAGGAAGCATTACCGATGCTCCTCCAGGCGTACAGCGATGACCACTGTGGATCGAACATCGCGAAGGGTGATGGTGAGCTTTGACCCGGTAGCGTGGCGCAAGCCGGCTCACACAATAGATCCGCAAAGAACAACGCGCTGGTCTCGTTTCCCGGGAAACAGGAGTACATGTCATACATGGCCTGCGTAGCTGTATATCCGCCGAAATTGAAATTGACACCGGGTGCACAACCCGAGTTATTGCTGCCGTCTGGATTTAGGCCGGTCGGCCCAAAACCAACGTTACCGGCAGCCGTCGGGAACAGGTTTTGCCAGAAAGGAATAGGGGCAACCTGGCTTATATCGGTACCCGCGTTCGTAGCCTTCGTCAATAGGGTGGCCGCGGTAAAGTAGTCCATTCCCGAACCGGGATCAACAAGATCAAGAGGCATTGCCAAGTCATCTTCCTGCAGCAAGTGTCGACCCAGTCGACCTACGTAGGCTGCTTCGAACACGAATCCCGACGGAAGTTCACGTGTAATTGAGAAATCAAATACGTGCGAGTATGGAGTCTTGAGCTTGTCATCCAAACCCCAGGTAATCGCAAACGCGGTTGTGGGAGGTGTAACAGGGAAACTTCCGCCCGGCGGTGGATTGATAATCGAGCACGGAGGTGTTCCGCAAATACCCTTCACAGTTTGCTGACTCGTGGCCGGAATGGTAAACAGATCTGTCATGCGCGCCGCAGTGTCTACATCTTGGATGCCGGCGGGATTAGAGATACTTGTGCTCAAACCAAACGATCCATTCCGGTCAAAGCTGTTAGTAATTCCCTGTCCGAAATGGTCATAGTAGATTCCATAACCGCCTCGGATCGATGTCTTGCCCGCGCCGCCAAACAGCTTGTGGAACATACCGGTATCTGAACCCGGAGACCAGGCAAATGCGAACCGCGGCGCGATGTTCTTGTAATCCCAATCCCAGTAGGGCTGCTTCCCATTTGCCTGTCCGGACAGGTTGAATTGCACGGTGGGTGCATATGTCTGCCCCTGGTGCATCGCAATGAAGCGGTGTGTAAACCAGTCATTAAGACTTACCGATGGAGCTGTTTGTGTTCCCGTAGTTTCGTAGGGTGGCTCGAGCAGGGTGTATCGCAGGCCAAACGTGAGAACCAGGTTCGGAGTGACGCGCCAAGAATCCTGGCCGTAGGTTTCATATTCGTGTGTACGGAAGTGCCTCGGTACAAATGCACCTTCGGGTAGCGTCGCGAGTGTTTTGGTCAGGTTGTAGTTGGAATCTACTTCGACTACCAGACCAGCTAGAGCCGAGGCTGGCGAGTCATATGAGTTCGTAAACGCATCCGCGACATCAGGGAACCCGAACGCCCCCGGATCAAGACTGGATCCTTGTTGTGCTATCGCCGCATTGTCCAGCCAGGAGACATTCGTGCTGGCAGTGAAGAACGATGTCGAATCCGATCTGCGGATGTTGTTAACAATTCTGAAATTCCCGCCGAATTGAACGGTGTGCTTTCCCTTAGTCCAGGTGATGTCGTCTACAAAGTTGTTCACTGGTACGTGACTCTGGGTACTCGTGGTGAAGCCCAGAGGGTTATCCAATCCACGAAAATGAACGAAGTGCTGATTCTTTAGACCAATGTTGTCTACGCCCTGGCGGATGAAACCGTAGCGGAAGCTGTTGATGAGATTGCTGCGCAGGACAGCGTTGTATGAGGCGATGATGCCCTTCGAATTGCTTAACCCCGTCAGGTTTGGCGCCATCCCCGGAAACTCCGGTCCGGAATCGCCAGTCTGTGAAACGGACTCCTTCTTCTCTACGAAGTGATCATTTTGAAGCCCTCCGCGCACGAATATGTGGTGATTGCCGCTTTGAGAAAGGTTGAAGTCCAACTTGGCGGTGTAGGTGTCCAGCTTGGCCGGACCGGGCGCCGAGAAGGTGAATCCTCGGAAATTAATGCCATCGCCGACCGTATCGTTGTTTGGATGAGGGTAGTTTTGAAAGATGGCTAGAACCGCGGGATCCGCTCCCGGTCCCAATGGGCAAGAGCCGATGCCGCTGCAGTTAGGATCCATGCTCGCAAACTGCTGAGGAGTCAGATTCACCACTTGTGTGGGATTGTCACAATCGGTCGGTGCGCCTGCGCCGCAGGTCAGATAACCAATGCTTCCATTGCGAAGATTGTCGCTGGGGACAACGCGGGTAACCTGGAAATTCTCGGCGCTGCGCTGGCCTTCGTAAGCAGTAAAGAAGAAAACGCGATCTTTCTTGATGGGGCCGCCAACGGTCGCGCCAAAAGTGTTCCGAATCAAGTGCGGCGGCCTGTTGGAAAAGCCCGAATTGAGCTGGTTGTGCTTGTTGAACCAGTCGTTTGCTTCGCCAATGCTGGAACGGTTGTACTCGTATGCGCTGCCGTGGAACTTATTAGTGCCACTTTTCGTGAGCAGGGCTACCTGAGCGCCAGATGAGCGACCAGTATCTGCATTGGAGTTACTGGTAGTGACGCGGAATTCCTGGATGGAGTCGAGCGGGGTGCGAAGTGCGCCCTGAAATGCAAATCCGAGCTCCTGGTCGTTATTATCGATTCCGTCGAGCGTGACATTGGTCTGGTCGCTGCGAGCGCCATTTACCGATCCCCCGCGGCTGTCGAAAGTCTGATCGACGTTTCTGCCCAGGTACACTACGCCGGGCTGCAGGCTGAGAATACTCACGGGGTCACGTCCCTCGGATGGCAGGCTTTGAATTAGCTGCGCATCGAGGGGATTCCCAAGTGTCGCATCCTGGGTGTTGACCAGCGGCGCCTGGCCCCTGACCTCCACGGTAATTGCCTCCGCTTTCACCTCCATGTTGAAATTCAGCGTCCCAGGGGTGTTCACCAGCAATTTCACTCCGTCTTCTTTGACCCCGCTGAAGCCGGCGGCGGTGGCAGTCACGATGTAAGTCGACGGAGGAATTTGCAGGAACTGATACGTGCCCTGCGCATCGGTCTTGGTAGTGCGGCTGAACCCGGTGCTAGAGTCCTCGATAGTCACAGTTGCACCCGACAGAACCGCCCCTTTGGGATCGGTCACTGTTCCGTGAAGCGAGGTAGTGGCCGACTGCGCTAAAGCCAGCGTATTTAGGGCAAGCAACGAGACAAACAGCGAAACTGCCAGTCGCGAGCGGACGTACATGGCTGCTCCTTGTGAATCGTTTTAATACGGTCCTCGATGAGCCTGAGGCTGCTGAATGAGCAATTGAGAGCCGGACCTTTGGACGGATATTTTGCAATTGGCTCGCCACCTGTTGCAAGCTGATTTTACGGGAGTTGTTGGTCCAGGACGAACAAAGATACTAATTCCTAAACCCGTCTACAACTTTCAATATAGTCGGCTTTCGGGCTCTGGGCTGCGGTAGAGAGACAGAGCCAGGTGCGGAAGGGGAGGGGGGCGCGGGGCTTCAGGGGTGCTGGGAAAGGTTGGGTACGTGGAGAGGAGCATTTTCTCAGGGGTGCCTCTTCTTCGCTGCGTCGGCCCGGGCCGGGCGCGGTGCGGGATCGGATTGCTGAGTTGATGAAGAACTGGCTGCTCGTCGATACCCAACACGGGCCCCTATGGGGGATACGAAAAGCTTTCCGCCATGCTCAGCGCGATCGGCCACAGAGTCGCGAAATCTCCCCGGCATCCAGCAGGTGCTCGATCTCGGTTCTGAGGCTCTTCCTCACCGTCGGATACTGAATCCCCAGCTGTTCAAGGTAAGTCTTGTATTTTCCCGGATCGTAATAATACTTGCGCAGCTCCGGCAGAAACATCTCCATTGCATCTTCTGCTGATTAAACTCGATCGCCGGCTTATCATCGGGCCCAATGAGCGGCGTGTATTGCATGTCTTTCGTTTGAACGTTCTTAAAATAGCCCCACGCCTGCTTCACCAGTTCCGGCGACTAGCAAAAAATCCAGCGCGGTCAGGGCCTGCACCTTTGCCCCCGCAGTCGCTCCTTTGTGCGCGATAGGCGTCGCCATCGCCACGCCGTCCGCCCAGCTGTGCCCCGCGTGTTCGGGATGTTCGCCGGATACCGCAAATACCCATCGCCACATTCCACGAGATATCCCCTACGTCATGCGAGCCACCCTTTTCGGTTTCGGGCGACGGCGCTTTCAGCTTATCCACCGCCGTCTTGAGCCCCTCGACCGGTTGCCCGATCTCTTTCTGCAGCGCCCGCGCCAGCGTCTGGTCCGCCTCGCTCCACTGCGGCATACCGACGCGTTCAATATTTTTCTGCTGGACCTCAGCCACCACTTTGCTGTAATTCGGCGGCCATGCCGAACCCACAACTTTCCGCGTCACGGTAGTGCCGGTCATCATCGTGGCGGCTTCTGCCATGGCGTTTCCCAGAGCATAGAGCTCGCTGATGTGCCGGTAATCCAGCTCCCGGAAGTTGTACCAGACGGACGCTTCCGACGGCACTACGTTGGGCTGATCTCCACCATTGACGATTACGTAATGCGATCGCTGCGCCAACCGCAGGTGCTCGCGACGGAAATTCCAGCCCGTATCCATCAGCTCCACCGCATCCAGCGCGTTGCGCCCATCCCATGGCGCCATCGCAGCGTGCGCTGCCTTGCCGTGAAAAATGTACTGCACCGAAACCAGCCCCTGCGGCGCGAAACTGTGGCCGTATTGGGTGCCGAACGCATCATCCACATGTGCGCCCAGCACGACGTCTACGTCTTTGAACAGTCCCGCGCGCACGTAAAACGCTTTCGTACCCAGCAACTCCTCCGCAATGCCGGGCAACACCTTCACCGTGCCCGCAATTTTATATTTCTCCATCAGCTCGCGAAGCACCAGCGCCGCGGTTACGTTTACCGCCGGCCCCGCGTTGTGTCTCTCGCCGTGCCCCGGTGCCCCTGGCCGCTTCAGAAGAAAAGCCGAGCCTGGCTTACCAGCCTATAGCGCCGGCGTGGCACGCCGCCATTGTCGTCTTAATCCTTCTTTGGCTTTTCCCTCGCAGGTGCTCTGGGCGGAGACGAGATGCTCGACAAACTCCCTCACGGACGCATCGTCAGCTACGTTTCCGTAATGCTGATCGAATGGCTCACGGTGGTGTTAATGCTCAGCGAAGAACCACTGCCGAATCTGGCGCGGGTTTCTGCATTAATCATCGAAGGTTCAGCTCCTAGAGCGCGGGATGGGGGAAAAGGGATCGACGAAACGACCGCGCCGGCCACAGACCACACAGCGAAGAAAAGGCGGCCGCTGTTCTTGCGACGGTTTTCTCCAGGACGGCAGCGCCCGAAACCTGAGGGAAGGGGCGGCGGAGCCGACTCGGGCAGCGGTTCGCGCGGATCCGAAATCCCACGGAGGCATATTGCCCGACGTGGCGAGCGCAGCGGAAGATTTATCCGTCACGCGCCTCTGCGCACAGCATTTCCTATATTCCCGCTGACGGTCACGATGATCGAGACGACCCTCCGGGCTGTGTTGATGGCGGCGGTTGGTTTTGCGCCGTGGTTTGCGAAGGGCCGGGATCCGACACTGCGGACTGCAATAACGCTGACCGCGATCACAGTGCTGCGTTTTCAGATGATCGATGACAGTCTGCAAGTGGAGTTGGCGTGGGAAGGCCCCATTCGACTTCGCTCGGGCCTTCCGCACTTGCAGAAGGCGGACGCGGACCTGTTCATTACATTCTGCACAGGTGGGCGGCGAGTTTTACCTGAAGCAGCCCGTGATGTGGTGCTCCAGCATTGCTTGAGAAATCGATCAATCGATCTGCACGCTGTTGTGCTGTTGTGGTCATCCTGATCACACACACTTCCCCGCACACCACAAACGGAAAAGGCCATGCTCATTTCTGAACATGGCCTTTATTTATGCCGGCAACGACCTACTCTCCCACACACTTTCGCGTGCAGTACAATCGGCCCTGCGGGGCTTAACTTCCGTGTTCGGGATGGGAACGGGTGGATCCCCCGCGGTAAGATCACCGACAAAATCGCTGTCAGCCATCGGCCGTCAGCCCTCAGCTTGTTTCGTGTGCGGGCGAACGGCTTGCTGATCCAACAAGTTTGATCGAGCCTTTAGCATTTAGCACTTAGCCAAAACACAAGGCCAAATGCTAACTGCGAGATGCAAACTGATCCTTTTCAAAGAGCGCGAGGATGATTCCTCACAACTGAATAGATGGGGGGAGACGTTGCAAGCAACGTCTCTACAGGGCTTTTCGTCGGCGCACAGCGTCAGTACTTTGTCTTCAGTCCCGTCCAGGTTCTGACGGATCGCTGAGGACGCATGCAGCTTTCGAACAGATTCGAACTGAAAGCTGACCGCTGAGTGCTGACGGCTGTTTTTATGCACCGAGTAAATTTTATGGTCAAGCCGAACGGGCGATTAGTACAGGTAAGCTTCGTGTGTCACCACACTTCCACATCCTGCCTATCAACCAGGTAGTCTACCTGGGCCCTTCATAGACTTTTTACGGTCTTGGGAGATCTCATCTTGAGGAGTGCTTCCCGCTTATATGCATTCAGCGGTTATCACAACCGAACTTCGCTACCGAGCGGTGCCACGGGCGTGACAGCTCGATCACAAGAGGTTCGTCCATCCCGGTCCTCTCGTACTAAGGACAGGCCCTCTCAAATCTCCTGCGCCCACAACAGATAGGGACCGAACTGTCTCGCGACGTTCTGAACCCAGCTCACGTACCGCTTTAATAGGCGAACAGCCTAACC
>Ga0075433_10001224_pt1 | contig 18733 bp, 14 predicted proteins | sample RhiMethybrSRZTD2_FD_75299 | JGI IMG/M metagenome (GOLD analysis project Ga0075433, IMG submission 75299) | Populus rhizosphere microbial communities from Tennessee, USA - Rhizosphere MetaG P. TD hybrid SRZTD2 | ecosystem: Host-associated > Plants > Roots > Rhizosphere > Soil | place: USA... | reverse complement strand
GTCGAGCTGACCGAGGTGGACGGGTTCGTGTGGCACGGGTACCTGCCCGACGTCGGGCCCGGCCAGCGGTACGGCTACCGTGTCCACGGCCCTTACGAACCGGCCGAGGGTCACCGGTGTAACCCGGCGAAGCTGCTGCTCGACCCGTACGGGAAGGCGGTGGACGGCCAGGTCCGCTGGCATGAGGCGCTGTTCGGGTACCGGTTCGGCGATCTCGCGCGGATCAACACCGCCGACAGCGCCCCGTACATGCCCACCAACGTAGTGATCAACCCGTTCTTCGACTGGGGCGACGACCGGCCGCCGCGCACCCCTTACCACGGGACGGTCATCTACGAGGCCCACGTCCGGGGCCTCACCCTGTGCCACCCTGACATCCCGCCCGACCAGCGCGGCACCTACGCCGGGCTGGCGCACCCGGCCGTGATCGAGCACCTGACGCGGCTCGGGGTGACCGCGGTGGAGCTGATGCCGGTCCACCAGTTCGTGCCCGAACACGAACTGGTGGACCGCGGTCTTACCAACTACTGGGGCTACAACACGATCGCGTTCCTTGCCCCGCACAACGGATACGCCGCCGCCAGCACGCCGGGCGGGCAGATCGGTGAGTTCAAGGCGATGGTGAAGGCACTCCACGATGCCGGCATCGAGGTCATCCTGGACGTGGTCTACAACCACACCGCGGAGGGCGATCACCGGGGCCCGACGCTGTCGTTCCGTGGCATCGACAACGCCGCCTACTACCGTCTCGCGGACGAGGACAAGCGCTTCTACCTCGACTACACCGGATGCGGGAACAGCTTCAACGTCCGCCATCCGCACGCGCTTCAGCTGATCATGGATTCGCTGCGCTACTGGGTGCTGGACGCGCATGTGGACGGATTCCGGTTCGACCTCGCGGCAGCTCTCGCCAGGGAACTGCACGACGTGGACCGCCTGTCAGCCTTCTTCGACCTGGTCCAGCAGGATCCGGTGGTCTCGCAGGTCAAGCTCATCGCCGAGCCCTGGGATGTCGGCGAGGGCGGCTACCAGGTGGGCAAGTTCCCGCCGCTGTGGAGCGAGTGGAACGGCAAGTACCGCGACACGGTACGGGACTTCTGGCGCGGGCAGCCTTCGGCCATGCCCGAGTTCGCCTCGCGGCTGTCCGGCTCGAGCGACCTCTACGAAACCAGTAGGCGCCGGCCGGTCGCCTCCATCAACTTCGTCACCTGTCACGACGGTTTCACCCTCGCCGATCTGGTCTCCTACGACCACAAGCACAACGAGGCGAACGGCGAGGGCGGCGTCGACGGCAGCGATGACAACCGGTCGTGGAACTGCGGCGCCGAGGGGCCGAGCGAGGACGCGGCCGTGCTCGACCTGCGGTCCCGGCAGCAGCGCAACTTCCTCGCCACGCTGTTCTGCTCGCAGGGGGTGCCGATGCTGCTGGCCGGCGACGAGCTGGGCCGCACGCAGAGGGGCAACAACAACGCCTACAGCCAGGACAACGAGGTGTCGTGGGTGGACTGGGGACTGGCCGAGAGTGAGGCGGCCTTGCTGGAGTTCGCGCGCGACCTGGCCGCCTTCCGCCGCGACCACCCCGTCTTCCGCCGCCGCCGTTTCTTCCGCGGCGGTCCCGACGGCGGCGACGGCCTGGCCGACATCGCCTGGCTCACCCCGTCCGGCCAGGAGATGGCCGGCCGGGACTGGAACGCCCCCGATGCGCGCGCGATGATGGTGTTCGTCAACGGGGACGCGATCACCGAGCCCGGCCCGCGAGGCGAGCCGGTGCGGGACGACACGTTCCTGATCCTGCTCAGCGCCCAGCACGAACCGGTCACGTTCACGCTGCCCGGGCCGAAGTTCGGCCTGAGCTGGGCCATCACGCTCGACACGGCCGCGGGCCAGGCATCCGAGGGCAGCGGGACCGAGCACGAGCCCGGCGGGCAGATCGTGCTGGCGGGGCACGCGATGATGGCGCTGCGCAGGACGGATCCGGCCCCGGCGCCCCAGGCCGTCGCCGGCGCGTAGCGACCGGGCCCGGCCGCCACCCTGGGGGTACCGGCGGTGCTGCTAAGGTCCGGCCGTGCGGCAGATCTATCCGGAGCCAGCCGTCCTGACCGACCGACAGCTTGCCGCCAGGTACCGGGGCCCGGACCGGGCCGGGCAGACCTCGCACTGGCTGCGCGCCAACATGGTCGCCAGCCTCGACGGGGCGGCCACGGTCAGGGGCCGCACCGGAGGCCTGTCCGGCGGGGCCGACCGGCAGGTGTTCGCCATGCTGCGGGCGCTCGCGGACGTCATCGTGGTCGGCGCGGGAACGGCCAGGACGGAAGGCTACGGCCCGGTCCGGCCGGGCAAGGAGGGCGCGCGCTGGGCCTGGCTGCGCGCGGGCCGTGCCCCCGCGCCGATCGCCGTGATCACCCGCAGAATCGACCTCGACCCGGCGGGCCCGCTGCTCGCCGCGCCGCCCGGTCTCGCCCGTCCCATCGTGATCACCACCGAGGCGGCACCGGCCGACCGGCGGGCGGCGGTGGCCGGCCGGGCGGAGCTCATCGTCGCCGGCCGGGAGAGCGTGGATGTCCGGGCCGCGGTGGACGCGCTGACCGGCCGCGGCTACCGGCAGATCCTCACCGAAGGCGGCCCGTACCTGCTCAGCCAGATCATCGAAGCGGGCCTGCTTGACGAGCTGTGCCTGACCCTCAGCCCACTGCTCGCCGGGCCCGGGGCGAGCCGGATCGTCGCCGACACCGGGCCGCCGCGCCAGCCGGGCGGAGCCAGCGCCCGCCCGCTCGACCTGGCCCACGTGCTGGCCGACGACGGGCACCTGATCTGCCGGTATGTGCGGCCCGCGGACGGCTGACGCACCAGGGGCTAGGACCCGGCGGGGGCCTGGCCGGACAGGATGTCGGCCAGATCGAAGCTGACCGGCTCCTCCAGCTGCTCGTACGTGCATGAACGCGGGTCGCGGTCGGGCCGCCAGCGCACGAACTGGGCGGTATGCCGGAACCGCGGGCCCTCCATGTGGTCGTAGCGGACCTCCACCACCCGCTCCGGCCGCAGCGGGGTGAACGACAGGTCCTTCGCCGCGTTCCACCTGCTGTGCTCGGCCGCGCGCGGGGTCCGCGTCCCCGCCTCCTGGTGCGCCCAGTTCCACGGATGCTCGTCGAACGTGGTGACCAGCGGCTGGAGCTCGGCGAACAGCTCGTGGCGGCGGGCCATCGGGAACGCGCCAATGACGCCGACGCTGGCCAGCTGCCCGGTGTCGCGGTACAGGCCGAGCAGGAGCGAGCCGATCGCCTCCTCGCTGGACTTGTGTGTCCGGTAGCCGGCCACCACGCAGTCGGCCGTCCGCTCGTGCTTGACCTTGAACATGACCCGCCTGTCCGGCTCGTAGGTGCCGGTCAGCGGCTTAGCGACGATCCCGTCCAGGCCGGCTCCCTCGAATTGCTGGAGCCATCGCTGAGCCAGGGCGTGGTCGGTGGTCGCCGGTGTCACGTGGAGGGGCGTGGTCACGCCGGCCAGTGCCTCTTCCAGCGCCGTCCGGCGCTGCTCGAACGGCCGCTCGGTGTAGTCGTCGTCGCCGAGGGCGAGCAGGTCGAACGCGATGAAGTGGGCCGGCGTCTCGCTCGCGAGCATGTTCACCCGGCTGGCCGCCGGGTGGATCCGCTGCAGCAGGGCCTCGAAGTCGAGCCTGCGGCCGTCGGATCCCGGGACCACGATCTCCCCATCGATCACGCACCGGCGCGGGAACTGCTCGGTGACCGCGGCCACGAGTTCGGGGAAGTAGCGGGTCATCGGCCGCTCATTGCGGCTGCCGAGCTCCACCTCGCCGCGGTCGGCGAAGACGATGGAGCGGAATCCGTCCCACTTCGGCTCGTAGCTGTACGGGCCGTCGGGAAGCTGCTTGACCGGCTTGGCCAGCATCGGCGAGACGGGCGGGTTAACGGGAAGGTGCATCCCTCCATCTTCCACGTTGGCCATCCCGTGGTTACATGCTGGTCGGAAGATCACGCCTGATCCCGCTGGAGCACGCCGTGTCCCTGCACCGGAAAGTCGATCAGCCGGGCCAGCCCGATGTGGACATCAGCCGTGACCTGGCTGACGTGTTCCTGGCCGACCTGCGGCGCCACTGCCGGGCGCTGGCGGCGCATCCGCAGGCGCATACGCCGCTCGCGCCGGAGCCGTTCCGGCAGGGATTCGCGCACTGATCGGGCGCCGCCCCCGCGGCCGGGCGTGCCAGGCACCGGTCAGGCACAACACGATGACCGCCGCCAGCGCCGCCAGCCTGATCACCGGCACCACCAGGCGCTGCTCCACGGGCAGGAACCCGCCGAACACGGCGGGCAGCGGGCCGGGCATGCCCGGCAGGGAGTACAGGGTGCCAGCGGCCAGGCGGGCCAGGACCGGCCAGTCCAGGCGGGATGCCGGGAACACGGCGAGCAGGCAGAACACCATCGCGTCGTACCAGGGCCGCTGGTAGGGCCACACGAGCAGCCAGGCCAGGCTCAGCGCGAGGGCCGGACGGACCGCGGGCCAGCCCGCCGCGCCGTCCGGCAGCCGCCGCAGCAGCAGCCACCCGACCGCCACCAGCAGCGGCACGACCAGCAGGATGAGGTCGGGCGGCCGGGCCAGTCCGAACGGGCGCGAGAACAGCTGGTAGAGGTTGTCACTGGTGGCGCCGGCGTCCCGGTAGAGGAGCACGGTGATCGCGGGCGGACCGAACCACAGATACGACGGCACAAGCACGGCCAGCGCCCCGGCCGCCGCCGCGAGCACGGTGCGCACGGACCTTCGGGCGGCCCACGCGATCCCGAGGCCGAACAGGACGAAAGTGACCTTGATGTCGGCCGCCATGCCCACCAGGACGCCGGCCACCAGGCCGGGCAGCATGCCGGGGTTCCTGGCCGGCACTCCCCCGCCCGCCAGCCACGGGCTGACCAGCGCAAGGGCCAGGAACGCCACGGCCGCCGCGACCGCGTCCACGTGCCCGGCGGCGACCAGCCCCCACAGCAGCAGCGGGTTGAGCGACCAGAGCAGGTGCGCCCGGGTGCGGCCCACCGGATCGGCACGCAGCAGCCGGTCGAGCGCCAGCACCACCAGGGCGAAGGCCAGCGCGTTCCAGGCCTTCAGCCAGAACGTGATCCTCGCGGCCGAGGTCCCGCCGAGAATGGCCGCCGTGCCCTGCTCGATCGTCGCCAGCGGCCCGTAGAGCGAATGCTTGCTCTCCCAGGGGACGGGGGCGGCGGCGCCGACGGGATCACCGCTCAGCCGGAGCTGCTGGGGGGTCATGACGTAGGGGTCGTGGCCGATCGCCACCATCCGCCCGTAAGCGGCGTAGTCGAGGGTGTCGGTGGACCCGGCGGGCGGGAGCACCGCCAGCACCGCGGTGACGGCCAGCGCCGCCACCACCAGCATCCGGCCCGGCGCCCGGGCCCCCCGCCGGACCGCCAGCAGGCCGGCCACCACCCCGCCGGTACCGGCGGCTGCCGCCGCCCACAGCGCGACAGTCACCAGCGGTGCGGAGGGATGCAGGGCAAACCACCACGGCGGTCCCGCCCCCGCCCTGGGCACGTGCACGACGGCCTTGCTCGGGCCGGCCGCCGAGACCACGATCATGATCAGCAGTGACGAGCCGATGCCGGCCAGGGCCAGCCGGCTCAGGACTCTGGCCCCGGCGCCGGCCGACGGCCTGCCCGCCCCGGGGAATACCTGGGGGACAGCTGTGGTCACAGCATGTTCGCTGATGGGGCACGCTCCGGCATGGCTCGATCACCGACGGGACAGATCAACCCCCCCGGACAGCCGTCAGTAGGGCCTGCGGCGAGGATCACCACCGGAGGGCTGGCTCATGATCGGGAACGTCCCACCGCCGGGGCTGAGTTCCGCCGGGCGCCTGCTGCCGCGCAAAAACTCCGGCAGAAATGAGTCATGAATCCGCATGGCGCTCGGTTGAGCCACGCGGGGCCCAAAGAATAGGCCCCGGCGGGTAAAGAGACCGCCATTGCACCGGCCGGCGTCAAAAGGAACAAACAACGGCTCGGACGCGAAAGGATCACACGCCGGTAACAAGAAGGGCTGTGGCGGCCTCAGGCGTGCCTGCGGAGCCTCTCCAGGGCCTCGGCCAGGATGGCGGCCCCGTCCGAGTCGCTGCGCCGCTCCTTCACATAGGCCAGATGGGTCTTGTAAGGCTCGCTGCGCGGCGGCCCGGGCGGGTTCGCCTGGTCGCGCCCGGCCGGGAACCCGCACCGTGGGCAGTCCCAGGTTTCCGGCACGGCGGCATCACTCGCGAAGCTCGGCCGGGTTTCATGATTGTTGGAGCACCAGAACGAGACCCGCACCCGCGGTGCCGACTCGCCACGTTCCGCCTCGCCCATGGGACCCGCTCCGACACGGCTTCCCCGGATGGCGTTGCCACTACTCACAGACCACCCCTTGCCCTCTCCGCTGCCCTGTGGCCCTTCAGTGATTCAGCAACACGTTGAGGCCGACGATGCAGAGGAACCAGACGACCCCGGTGAAAATGGTGAGCCGGTCCAGATTCCGCTCCACGACGGACGATGAGCCGAGCGAGGAGCTCACGCCACCGCCGAACAGGTCCGACAAGCCACCGCCCTTACCTTTGTGCAGCAGCACGAGCACCACCATGAGCAGGCTGGTGATGATGAGGACGACAGAAATTCCGATAACCACTGCCGATGCTCGTCCTTCCGGGTGCTTTTGATGCTACGGCACTGCGGGCGTTCATGACGCGCCGCTATGACTCTCCGGCACGCACGGCCAGTTCCCGGTACCGGCAGATCCGGACGAACTCACCGGCATCGAGGCTGGCCCCTCCGACTAGCGCGCCGTCGATAGCTGGCTGCGCCATGATCGCAGCGATGTTGTCGGCCTTCACCGACCCGCCATACAGGATACGCATATCGAGGGCAACATCGTGCCCGTGAACCGCGGAAACCCGCTCCCGGATCGCCTGGCACGCCTCGTGCGCGTCCTCCGGCTCGGCAACCTCGCCGGTGCCGATCGCCCAGACCGGCTCGTACGCGACGACCAGGCTGGCGACCTGCTGCGCGCTGATGCCGCTGAGCGCGCCGTCGAGCTGGGCCAGCGTATGGGCGACCTGGTCCCCAGCCCGGCGGACGGCCAGATCCTCGCCCACGCACACGATCGGGGTGATCCCCGACCGGAGAGCGGCCACGGCCTTGGCGTTCACGGTCGCGTCGTCCTCGCCGTGGTACTGGCGGCGCTCGGAGTGGCCGACCAGCACGTAGGCGCACCCGAGCTTGGCGAGCATCGGCCCCGACACGTCGCCGGTGTACGCGCCCTTGTCGTGGGGTGAGATGTCCTGCGCCCCATAGCGGATCCGCAGCTTGTCACCGGTGACCAGGGTCTGCACGCTGCGAAGCGCTGTGAACGGCGGCAGCACCGCCACCTCGGTGGCGTCGAAATCCTTGCCGGTCAGGGTGAAGGCCAGCTTCTGGACCAGCGCGATCGCCTCAAGATGGGTGAAGTTCATCTTCCAGTTGCCCGCCATCAGCGGCATCCGGCCACCGCCGCGACTCATTGCGCCTCCAGCGCGGTCAGCCCGGGAAGCTCCGCGCCCTCCAGGTATTCCAGGCTGGCCCCGCCCCCGGTGGAGATGTGCGTGAACGCATCGTCGGGAAAACCCAGCAGCCGGACGGCCGCGGCCGAGTCGCCGCCGCCCACCACGGTCAGGCCGCCCGTGGCGCTGATCGCCTGTGCCACGGTCCGGGTGCCGCCCGCGAAGGCGGGGAACTCGAACACGCCGGGCGGGCCGTTCCAGAAGACGGTCCTGGCATCGGCCAGCTTGCGGGCGAACAACTGCTGGGTCGCCGGCCCGATGTCCAGGCCCATCCGGCCCGGCGGGATGTCGGCGCCGGGGATGAGCTCGGGCTTGGCGTCCGGTGCGAGCCGGTCGGCGGCCAGGTGGTCCACCGGCAGCACGACGTCCACGCCGGACCGGTCCGCCTCCGCCAGCATGGCGGACACCTGCGGGATCTGATCGGTCTCCAGCAGCGAGTCCCCGACCTGGTGGCCCTGGGCCGCGAGGAACGTGTAGGCCATGCCGCCGCCGATCAGCAGCCGGTCGGCGCGGCCAAGGAGGCTGCCGATGACCGCCAGCTTGTCTGACGGCTTGGCGCCTCCCAGCACCACCACGTAGGGCCGCGCCGGGTCGGTGGTGAGCTGGCGCAGCACGGAGATCTCGGCCAGCACCAGCCGCCCGGCCGCGTGCGGGAGCAGCCGTGGCAGGTCGTAGACGCTGGCGTGCTTGCGGTGCAGGGCACCGAACCCGTCGCCGACGTAGGCGTCGGCGAGCTCGGCCAGCCTGCCCGCCAGCACCGCCCGCTCGGCGTCTTCCTTGCTGGTCTCGGCGGGCTCGAACCGCACGTTCTCGAGCAGCGCGACACCGGCGGCGCCCAGCCCGGTGACGGTGGTGGTGGCCGATCCGCCGGCCACGTCGTCGGCGAAGGCGACCTGCCCGCCGAGCAGTTCCGACAGCCTGGCCGCCACCGGCCGCAACGACGGGCCGCCGGCCGCACGGTCCGCGTAATTGCGGCCCCGGGGCCTGCCGAGGTGGGCGCACACGACGACTCGCGCTCCGCGGGCGGTGAGGGCTGTCAGGCTCGGCAGGCTGGCCCGGATCCGGCGGTCGTCGGTGATCGTGGCGCCGTCGAGCGGCACGTTGAGATCGGTGCGCAGCAGGACCACCCGCCCCGTGACATCGAGGTCGTCGAGCCGCTTCATCAGGGTGCGGATCCCGTTATGCGCCCGGTTCCCGGGACCGGAGTACGGCGGACAGCGGTCATCCAAGCCGCCCGCCGACGAGTGCGGCGACGTCGACCAGCCGGCTCGAGTAGCCCCACTCGTTGTCATACCAGCCGATCACCTTGACCTGGTCGCCGATGGCCATGGTCAGTTCGGAATCGAAGATGCAGGAGTAGGGGGTGCCGACGATGTCGGAGGACACGATCGGATCGCTGGTGTAGTGCAGGTAGCCCTTGAGCGGGCCATCGGCGGCCGCCCGGTATGCCGCGTTCACCTCGTCCACGGACACCTCGCGGCCGACCTGGACCACCAGGTCGGTGACCGAGCCGTCCATGACCGGCACCCGCATCGACATCCCGTCCATCTTGCCCTTGAGCTCGGGCAGCACCAGCGCGGTCGCCCGGGCGGCCCCGGTGGTGGTGGGGATGATGTTCTGCGCGGCGGCGCGGGCCCGCCGCAGGTCCTTGTGGACGAAGTCCAGGATCACCTGGTCGTTGGTGTAGGCGTGGATGGTCGTCATCAGGCCCTTGACGATGCCGAAGCTGTCGAGCAGCACCTTCGCGAGCGGCGCCACGCAGTTGGTGGTGCAGGACGCGTTGGAGATGATGTCGTGCCGGCCGGGGTCGTAGGCGTCGTCGTTGACCCCCATCACGAGGGTGATGTCCTCCCCCTTGGCGGGGGCGGAGATGATGACCTTCTTCGCGCCGGCCGCCAGGTGCTTGCGGGCGTCCTCGCCCTTGGTGAAGTGACCGGTCGATTCGATTACGACGTCTACTCCCAGGTCGCGCCAGGGCAGGGCGGCCGGATCCCGCTCGGCGAGCCAGGTGATGCGCTGGTCCCCGGCCACGATGGCCCCGTCGGCGGTGTGCACGTCGAGGTCGAGGGTGCCGAGCACGGTGTCGTACTTGAGCAGATGCGCGAAGGTGGCCATGTCACCCAGGTCGTTGGCGGCCACGATCTCGATGTCACGCGCCTGCCCACCTGGCCCGGCTGTCTGGGCGGCGTGCACGGCGCGCCAGAAGTTGCGCCCGATCCGGCCGAATCCGTTGATGCCCACGCGGATGGTCACGGCATTGATCTCCTCATGCATAGCTCCGGGCCGAAGGTCACTTCCACCCTATGGCAGCAGCATTTCCGGCGTGAGATGCGCGTCGGTGCCGGGAACGCCTTCCTCCCGCGCGCGCTTGTCCGCCATGGCCAGCAGCCGCCGGATCCGGCCGGCGATCGCGTCCTTGGTCAGCGGCGGGTTCGCCAGCTGGCCAAGCTCCTCGAGGCTTGCCTGCCGGTGCTCGATCCGCAGCCGGCCGGCCACGGTCAGGTGCTCCGGCGCGTCGCTGCCCAGTATCTCCAGCGCCCGTTCCACGCGCGCACCCGCCGCCACGGCGGCCCTCGCGCTGCGGCGCAGGTTGGCGTCGTCGAAATTGGCCAGCCGGTTCGCCGTCGCCCGGACCTCGCGCCGCATCCGCCGTTCCTCCCAGGCGAGGACGCTGTCGTGTGCGCCCAGCCGGGTCAGCAGTGCACTGATCGCGTCTCCGTCCCGCACCACGACCCGGTCAACTCCCCGCACCTCGCGGGCCTTCGCGTGGATCTTCATCCGCCGGGCCGCGCCGACCAGGGCCAGCGCGGCCTCGGGGCCGGGACAGGTGATTTCCAGTGCCATCGACCGGCCGGGCCCGGTCAGGCTGCCGTGGGCCAGGAAGGCACCCCGCCAGGCGGCCTCGCAGTCGCACGTGGTGCCGGCCACCACCTGCCGGGGCAGGCCGCGGACGGGCCGCCCGTGGCTGTCCACCAGCCCGGTCTGCCGGGCCAGGCTTTCCCCATCCTTGCGCACCCGGACCACGTAGCGGTTGCCCTTGCGCAGCCCGCTCGGCGCCAGCACGATCAGTTCCGAGGCATGACCGAACACCTCGGACACGTCCTTGCGCAGCCGGCGGGCGGCGGCACCGGTATCAAGCTCGGCCTCGACCACGATCCGGCCGCCGGCCAGATGCAGGCCCCCGGCGAAGCGCAGCAGCGTGGAAACCTCCGCCTTGCGGCAGCACGGCTTGAGCACGGTAACCCGGCTCAGTTCGTCCTTCACCAGACCGGTCATGGCCATCGGCTCACTCCCCCTCGAAGATCTCCGCGAACGCCCCCGCCAGCTGCCGCGGGTCATGGCGCGGCGAGCCATCCCGCATCGCCAGATCCGCCAGGACCAGCCTGCCGCCGAGCATGCCCGCCGCCTTCTCCAGTTGTGCTGTCGCCCCGCCGGCCGCGCCACGGTCGGCCAGCACCACGTCCACGGTAAGCTCCGGCGCGTGGTCGGCGAGCACTTCCAGGTGGGTATGTGGTGAGAATCCCCCGGTCTCGCCCGCCTGCGGGACCAGGTTGAGCGCCACCAGGCGGCGGGCCCGGGTGGAGATCAGCGCGTCGGCCAGCTCGGGGACGAGCAGGTGGGGCAGAACGCTGGTGAACCAGGAGCCTGGCCCGAGCACGACCCAGTCAGCGTCCAGGATCGCGGCCACGGCCTCGGGACAGGCGGGGGGGTTGGCCGGGCTGAGCGAGATGGACCGGACCCGCCCGGTGGTGGCGGCGCACGCCGCCTGGCCCCGCACGATGCTGAGCTGGCCCGGGCGCGCCGGGTCGGCCCCCTCCACCTCGGCCGCCAGGTCCAGCGGCACCGACGCCATCGGCAGGACCCGGCCGTGCGCCCCGAGGAGCCTGCCGACCCAGTCCAGTCCCTGGACGGTGTCCCCCAGCAGCTCCCACAGCGCGACGATGAGCACGTTGCCGACCGCATGCCCGCCCAGCCCCGAGCCGCGGGTGAACCGGTGCTGCACCACCCGGCTCCAGGTGGTTCCCCAGGCGTCATCCCCGCACAGGGCGGCGAGCGCCATCCGCAGGTCGCCCGGGGGGAGCACCCCGAAGTCGCGGCGGAGCATGCCGCTGGACCCGCCGTCGTCGGCCACCGTGACGATGGCGGTGAGCTGACGGGTCACGCGGCGCAGCGCGGACAGGGAGGCGAACAGCCCGTGGCCGCCGCCGAGCGCGGCCACACGCGGGTTCAGCGGGCGCACGGCAGGAACCACCGGTGCCGGCTCGCCGCGCGCCGTCACAGCTTCCGCCCCGGGCTCATCGTGGCCGCCCGGCACGGGCTGGTGCGCCGTTTCTCCCGGTGTCACTCACGCCCCAGGTCACGGTGCACCACCTGGATACCAAGGCCGGTCTCCTCGAGCCGTTCGGCGATTTGCTCGGCCATCGCCACGCTGCGGTGCTTGCCGCCGGTGCAGCCGATCGCGAGAGTCACGTACTTCTTGCCCTGACGCTCGTAACCGGCCAGGATCACCCGCAGCGCCGCGAGGTAGGCGTCGAGGAAATCGGCGGCGCCGAGCTGGCTCAGCACGTACTCCCTGACCCTTTCGTCCTGCCCCGTCAGCGGGGCGAGCGCCTCGATCCAGCGCGGGTTCGGCAGGAACCGGCAGTCCGCCACCAGGTCGGCGTCCACCGGCAGCCCGTACTTGTAGCCGAACGACACCACGCTGACGCGGGGGCCTTCCGCCGGGCCGCCACCGAAGAAGTCCTGAAGCCTGGCCCGCAGCTCGTGCACGTTGAGCGCCGACGTGTCGAGCACCAGGTCCGCCTCGCCGCGGACGGTCCGCAGCAGCTCCCGCTCGGCTGCGATGCCGTCCACCACCCGGCCGTCCTCCTGCAGCGGGTGCGGGCGGCGCTCGCTGTCGAACCTGCGGACCAGCGTGTCGTCGGTGGCCTCCATGAAGACCACCCGGGGCCTGACCCCGCGCGTAGCGAGCTCGGTGATGGCGGACTGGAGATCGCTGGAGAAGGCGCGGCTGCGCACGTCCATCACGGCGGCGATCCGTGGCAGCGTCCCCTTGGCCCGGCGGGTCAGATTGATCATCGTGGGAAGCAGGCCGGGCGGCAGGTTGTCGATGACGAACCAGTCGAGGTCTTCCAGCGCCTTCGCGGCCGTGCTCCGGCCAGCGCCCGACATCCCGGTGATGATCACGATGTCGGTCACCGGGTCGGCGCCCGGGCCGGATGGCTCGCGCCCCGTCATCTTCTGGTCCATCCCCGCTTTCCCCCGCCCGTCACGGCGTTCCCCCGCCGGTGACCCCGGCGCTGTCCCCATCCGGCCGCAGGGCGGCCAGGACCGCGTCGGCCAGCTGCGGCCCGATGCCGGGCACCTGCGCTAGCTCCGCCGGGGTGGCCGCGGCGATCCGCCGGACCGAGCCGAAATGCCGCAGCAGCGTGGCCCGCCGGGCCGGGCCCAGGCCCGGGACATCGTCGAGCTGGCTGACCGCGAGCGCCTTCGACCGCTTCGCCCGGTGGTAGGTGATGGCGAAGCGGTGCGCCTCGTCCCGCACCCGCTGCAGCAGGTAGAGGCCCTCGCTGGCGCGGGGCAGGATGACCGGTGCGTCCTCGCCGGGCAGCCAGACCTCCTCCAGCCGCTTGGCCAGCCCGCACACCGCGACGTCGTCGATGCCCAGCGCGTCCAGCGCCGAGACCGCGGCGGCCACCTGAGCCGGGCCGCCGTCGATCACGACCAGGTTGGGCGGGTAGGCGAACTTGCGCTGGCGGAACTCCGGATCGCCCGGCCCGGCGGCGGGATCGCCCAGCACGTCAAGCTCGCCTGTGGTCTCACGCTCCTCCAGATACCGGCGGAAGCGGCGGGTGATGACCTCGTGCACCGAGGCGACGTCGCCTTCGCCGCCGGTCCCCCGCACGCTGAACCGGCGGTACTCGCCCTTGCGCGCCAGCCCGTCCTCGAACACCACCATGGCCGCAACCACGTGTGTGCCCTGCAGGTTCGACACGTCGTAGCACTCGATCCGGAGGGGTGCCTGCTCCAGTCCCAGCGCCTCCTGGATCTCGTTGAGGGCCAGGCTGCGGGTGGTGAGGTCGCTCGCCCGGCGGGTCTTGTGCAGGGCCAGAGACTCGGCCGCGTTCCGGGCCACGGTGTCGAGCAGCGCCTTCTTGTCGCCGCGGCGTGGCACCCGCAGCTTCACCCGGCCTCCCCGCCGGGACGCGAGCCACTCCTCCACCGCCGGGGCGGCGTCCGGCAGCACCGGGACGAGTACCTCGCGCGGGACGGTGGGGCCGGTGGCCTCCGGCCGGACCGTGCCCTTCCGGCTGGCCGTCCCGGTGGCGCCGTTCCCCGTGACGCTGCCCTCGCCATACACCTGGCTCAGGAAATGCTCGACGAGCTCGCCGTCGCTGATGTCCTCGACCTTGTCCACCACCCACCCGCGCTGGCCCCGGACCCGCCCGCCGCGGACGTAGAAGACCTGGACGGCGGCCTCGAGCTGATCCTCGGCCAGGGCGATGACGTCACAGTCGGTGCCGTCGGGCAAGACCACCGCCTGCTTTTCCAGCGCCCGCTCCAGGGCCTGGATGTCGTCGCGGAGCCGGGCGGCCCGCTCGAACTCCTCGGCCGCGGCCGCGGCCCGCATCTCGGCCTCCAGCCTGCGGGTGAACCGGGCGGTCTGGCCGGCCATGAAGTCGCAGAACTCCTCCGCCAGCCGGCGGTGGTCGGCCTGGCTGATCCGCTCCACACAGGGCGCCGAGCACTTGCCGATGTAGCCGAGCAGGCATGGCCGGCCGATCTGGCGGGCGCGCTTGAACACCCCGGCCGAGCAGGTCCGCACGGGGAAAACCCGCAGCAGTGTGTCGACGGTCTCCCTGATGGCCCAGGCGTGGGAGTACGGGCCGAAGTAGCGGGTCCCGCGCCGCCGGGCACCCCGCATCACCATGACCCGGGGGTACTCCTCGTCCATGGTGACCGCCAGATAGGGGTAGCTCTTGTCGTCCCGGTAGCGCACGTTGAACCGGGGGTCGAACTCCTTGATCCAGGAGTACTCCAGCTGCAGCGCCTCGACCTCAGTGCGGACGACGGTCCAGTCGACTCCCGCCGCCGAGGTGAGCATCGACTGGGTGCGCGGGTGCTGGCTGGCGAAGTCGGCGAAGTAGGAGTTGAGCCTGGCCCGCAGGTTTTTGGCCTTGCCCACGTAGATGACCCGGCCACGGCCGTCATGGAACCGGTAGACCCCCGGCGACTCGGGAATCGAGCCGGGGGCCGGCCGGTAGGCGTGCGGATCCGTCACGGGGCAACTCTATGCGGGCAGGGCTTCCCCGCGGGGTCCACGCGGGCGCGGCTTTCCGGGGCTTGCGCGGGCCGGACCGGGCCTGCGGAAGCCATCTCAGGCCGGGTCCAGGGCGGTGAGGCCGAGCGAGCGCAGCTGCTTCCTGAGCGCGCCGGCCGAGGTGTAATGCAGGGCGTGCAGGCCCAGGCGGCGGGCGGCCGCGACGTTGCCCGGCGAGTCGTCGATGAACACCGTCGTGGCCGGGTCCAGCCGGTACCGGCGCAGCAGGATCTGGAAGATCCGCCGGTTCGGCTTGGCCACGCCCTCGATCCCCGAGATGACGTAGCCGTCGAGCCAGCTCATGAACGCGAACCGGGCCCGCCGGGTGGCGAAGGTCGCCGGCTCCATGTTGCTGAGGGCCAGGCACCGCATGCCTCCCGCCTTCAGCTCGGCGAGCACGCCGACCGTCCCGTCGATCTGGCCGGCGATCATCTCCTCGCCGCGCTCCGCCCACGCCATGATCATGTCCCGGTAGCGGGGGTGCAGCCGGGCGAGGCGGCGGCATGACTGCGTGATGTCCTCCCCCAGGTCGTGCGCGTGATGCCAGTCGGCGGTGCAGATCCGGGCGAGGAAGTCCTCCATCTCGGCCGGGTCGGCGAACAGCTGCCGGTAGAGGTAGCGCGGGTCCCAGTCGAGGAGCACCCCGCCGAGATCGAAGACGACGGCCGTGATCTTCCGCCTGTCCGCCATGGATGTCACCATGCCCGTCGGCACCGACAGTTTCGGTGCTGGCCGGGCGTCAGTCCGCGAACGCTTCCGGCGAGGGGCAGGCGCAGACCAGGTGCCGGTCGCCGTAGGCCTGGTCGATCCGGCGCACCGGCGGCCAGTACTTGGCCCGGCGGTCCCCGGCCAGCGGGTAGGCGGCCTCCTCCCGCTCGTAGGGGTGCTTCCAGTCGCCGGCGAGCAGCATGGACGCCGTGTGCGGGGCGTTGCGCAGCGGGTTGTCCTGCGGGTCGTAGGCACCGTTCTCGACCCGCGTGATCTCCTGCCGGATCGCGATCATGGCCGCGCAGAACCGGTCCAGCTCGGCCAGGTCCTCGCTCTCGGTGGGCTCGATCATCAGCGTCCCCGCCACCGGGAACGACATCGTGGGCGCGTGGAAGCCGTAGTCGATCAGCCGCTTGGCCACGTCTTCCACGGTGACGCCGGTATCCCTGGTGATCGGCCGCAGGTCGATGATGCATTCGTGGGCGACCAGCCCGCCCTGGCCGGTGTAGAGGACCGGGTAGTGCGGCGACAGCCGTTTCGCAACGTAATTGGCGGCCAGGATGGCCACCTGGGTGGCCCGGCGCAGCCCGCCGGCGCCCATCATCGCGATGTAGGCCCAGGAGATCGGCAGGATGCCCGCCGACCCGTACGGGGCCGCCGCGACCGGCCCGGTGCCGGTCTCGCGCTCGGCGCCCGGGGCGGCGCTGCCAGGGAGGTACGGGGCCAGATGCCCGCGGACCGCGACCGGGCCTACCCCCGGCCCTCCCCCGCCGTGCGGGATGCAGAACGTCTTGTGCAGGTTGAGGTGGGACACGTCGGCGCCGAACCGTCCCGGCCTGGCGAGCCCCACCAGCGCGTTGAGGTTGGCGCCGTCCACGTACACCTGGCCGCCCGCGGCGTGCACGAGGTCGCAGACGTCGGTCACGGTCTGCTCGAACACGCCGTTGGTGGACGGGTAGGTCAGCATGATCGCGGCCACCCGCCCCTCGTGCTCGGCCAGCTTGGCCCGCAGGTCGCCGAGGTCGATGGCGCCGTCGCCGCCGCACTTGACCACCTTCACCCGCAGCCCGGCGAGCACGGCGCTGGCCGCGTTCGTGCCGTGTGCGGACTCCGGGATCAGGCACACGTCGCGCTCGGCGTCGCCGTGGGCGGTGTGGTAGTGCCGGATCGCGAGCAGGCCGGCCAATTCCCCCTGCGACCCGGCATTCGGCTGCACGGACACCGCGTCGTAGCCGGTGATCTCTGCCAGCCAGGCCTCCAGCGCGCCGATCAGCTCGGCGTAACCGGCCGTCTGCGCCTGCGGGGCGAACGGGTGAACGTTCGCGAACTCCGGCCAGGTGATGGCCTCCATCTCCGCGGCCGCGTTCAGCTTCATCGTGCACGAGCCCAGCGGGATCATCGACCGGTCCAGCGCGATGTCGAAGTCGGCCAGCCGCCGCAGGTAGCGGAGCATGGCCGTCTCGCTCTGGTGCTCGTGGAAGACCGGGTGGGTGAGGTAGGGCGAAGTGCGCCGCAGGCCCGCCGGGAGCGCCTCGCCGCCGTCGGCCGGACGCACCTCCCCGGCCGGGCGGCCGGTCAGCGCGGCCGCGACCTGCCGCACGTGGTCTCCGGTTGTCGTCTCGTCGCAGGCGACCTGCACCGTGTCCGGGTCCGCCAGGAACACGCTGTAGCCGGCCTGCCGGGCCCGCTCCACCGCCGCTGCCGCGCCGCCCGGCATCCCGTGGACCCGGACCGTGTCGAAGAAGGCCGAAGACTCCACCGCGGCGCCCAGGGTGCGCAGCGTCGCCGCCAGGGCCACGGCCTTGCCGTGCACCCTGCGGGCGATCGCCGCCAGGCCGTCCGGGCCGTGGTAGGCGGCGTACATCCCGGCGATGACCGCCAGCAGCACCTGTGCGGTGCAGATGTTGCTTGTCGCCTTCTCCCGGCGGATATGCTGCTCCCTGGCCTGCAGGGCGAGCCGGTAGGCCGGGTGGCCGTCGGCGTCCACCGACACGCCCACCAGCCGGCCCGGCAGCTGCCTGCGCAGGCTGTCATGCACCGCGATGTAGGCGGCGTGCGGCCCGCCGAAGCCCATCGGCACGCCGAACCGCTGGGTGGTGCCGATCGCGATGTCGGCGCCCAGCTCTCCCGGCGGCGTGAGCAGGGTCAGCGCGAGCAGGTCGGCGGCAACGGCCACCGTCGCGCCGCGGCCGCTGGCGGCCGCGATGATCGGCCGTGGGTCGGCGATCTCGCCGCTCGCCCCGGGATAGGCCAGCAGCACGCCGAACAGCTCCCCCTCCGGCTGGGCCGCCACCACCTCCGGGGTGAGGCGGGCGACGACCAGGTCGATGCCCAGCGGCTCGGCCCGCGTGGCCAGCACCGCCAGCGTCTGCGGCAGGCAGTCGGCGTCGGCCAGGAAGATGCTGCCCTTGCCGGCCGCCCGCCGGGCCAGCGTCATCGCCTCGGCGGCGGCGGTCGCCTCGTCCAGCAGGGACGCGCCCGCGACCGGCAGCCCGGTCAGGTCGGCGACCATCGTCTGGAAGTTCAGCAGGGCTTCCAGCCGTCCCTGCGAGATCTCCGGCTGGTAGGGCGTGTAGGCCGTGTACCAGCCGGGGTTCTCCAGCACGTTGCGGCGGATCACGGCCGGGGTGATGGTCGGGTAGTAGCCGAGCCCGATCATGGACGTGAGGACCTGGTTCCGGGCCGCGAGCCGGCGCAGCTCGGCCAGAGCGCCCGGCTCCGACAGCGGCTCGGGCAGGCCGGGCAGGTCCAGTGGGGGCACGCCGGTGGCGGCCAGGGCCGGCGGCAGCGCGGCGGCGGCCAGCTCGTCCAGCGAGGAGTAGCCGACGGCCGCGAGCATCCGCTCCTGCTCATCAGGGGACGGCCCGATATGGCGTGACGCGAAGTCCATGGAGCCTCCAGAGGGAGCCACCGGGTGCCGGTCACCCGGCTGTGGTCCTCCCCCTCTGTCATCGCCCCCGACGCCGGGCAGCACGACTCCAGAGACGCCTGTCCCGTCCGGTCCCTGGTGCCTGAGAGGTTCCGGGGAGGTTGCCCCTTCGGCGCCCCGCGCTGGCCGCGCAAGGTCTCTCCCGGACGGTGTCGTCGGCAGCCCCGAGCTTACCCGAGAGACAGGTTCATAT
>Ga0075433_10001223_pt1 | contig 18733 bp, 15 predicted proteins | sample RhiMethybrSRZTD2_FD_75299 | JGI IMG/M metagenome (GOLD analysis project Ga0075433, IMG submission 75299) | Populus rhizosphere microbial communities from Tennessee, USA - Rhizosphere MetaG P. TD hybrid SRZTD2 | ecosystem: Host-associated > Plants > Roots > Rhizosphere > Soil | place: USA... | reverse complement strand
CAAAGAACTCGCCACCGAAGCCGGTGAACCGAGCGTCTCCGGCGGCAGCGCCGAATCAGAAGAAAAGACCCTGACCGCCGGCGCCGTCTACTACTGGCAGGCCACCTATGAAGGCGACTCCCTGCACCAGGCCTCGACCAGCACCTGCGGCAAAGAGGTGCTCACGGTCAAGGCCGCCACCTCTCTAAGCACCCTCCTTGGCGGCGAAGACCCGATCGCCGAAGAATCGATCGAAGGCGAAGAAATCAGCGTGCCCAAAGGGTCCGCCGTTGCCGACTCCGCGACCCTCAGCGGCACCAAAGCCTCCACCGCGACCGGCGAAGTCAGCTTCAAGGTCTACGCCGACAAAGAATGCAAAGAACTCTTCGCCGAAGCCGGCGAAGCGAGCGTGGAAGAAGCAAGCGCGGCCCCTTCCGAAGAAGTCGAACTGAAAGAAGAGGGGACCTACTACTGGCAGGCCACCTACGAAGGCGACACCCTCCATCAGGCCGCGTCGAGCCCCTGCACCGAGGTGGTCCACGTGCTTTCCGGCACCTCCTTAGCGACGACGCTCTCGGGGGAAGGCGAAGAAGGGGAAGTGATCGAAGTCTCCGAAGAAGCCCACGTCTCCGACGCGGCGACGCTGAGCGGGGCGAAAGCGGCGGAAGCGACCGGCACCGTCGAATACAAGGTGTACTCCGACATCGAATGCAAAGAACTGGTGACGGAAGCCGGCGAAGTGACCGTGGCCGGAGAAAGCGTCCCTGCTTCGAATGAAGTGACGCTCGAACCCGGGGTCTATTACTGGCAGGCTGTCTATTCCGGCGATGCCGTCAACCTGGCCTCGACCAGCCCCTGCGGATCGGAGGTGGCCCTGGTCGTGCCGCCGGTCACCACGACCCTGACTGGCGGCGGCAAATCGGGCGCCGTCATCAGAGTCCTGGAAGGAACGCCTGTGCACGACCAGGCGACCCTGCAGGGCGAAAACGCCGCCGAAGCGACCGGGACCCTCGAGTACCTCGTCTATGCCGACGAAGAATGCGAAGAACTCGTCGCCGAAGCGGGTGAAGTGGTAGTCGAAGGTGCCACGGTCCCCGCTTCGAGCTCGGTCGAACTCGAAGCCCCCGGCACCTACTACTGGCAGGCGGTCTACTCCGGCGACGAACTGAACCCGGCCGCGACCAGCCCCTGCACCTCTGAGCTGGCGATCGTCACGGTTCCCACCTCCCTGACGACCTCTCTGTCCGGCGGGGGAGAAGAAGGCACCGAAATCTCGGTCGAAGAAGGCACGCTGGTCAGCGACCAGGCAACCCTGAGCGGATCCAAAGCGGCCACCGCCTCCGGCACCGTCAGGTACACGGTATATGCGGACAGCAGCTGCACCGAACCTGCCGCACCCGCGAGTGTCGGCTACGTCGAAGAAGGGGTGGTGGAACCCTTGAGCGAAGTGACCCTGCCCCCCGGCACCTACTACTGGCAGGCCGAATACTGGGGCGATGACGTCAATGCCGAATCAGTTGATGAATGCGGCGCCCAGGTGGAGCATGTCACCGCCCCGATCACCACCTCGCTGTCGGGGGAAAGCCAGTCGGGGACCGAAATCCAGGTTGCGAAAGGAGCCTCGGTCACTGATCAGGCAACCCTTCACGGCGAACACGCCAGCGAAGCAACCGGCACCGTCGAATACCTCGTCTACAGCGACGAAAGCTGCGAAAAATTGCTTACCAAAGCCGGTCCCTTCGAATTCAAAGATGGGAAAGTGCCGTCCTCTGTCTCTGTGGAAATCAAAGAACCAGGCGTCTACTTCTGGCGTGTCAACTACTCCGGGGACGGCAAAAACCCAGCTGCCACCAGTCCTTGCGGCTCGGAGATAGCCCAGGGGGTGGACCCAGACAAATGGGTGTATGCGGCCTTTGGGAACTCCTACTCGTCCGGTGAGGGAATCTGGGCGACCAAAGGCAAAGGGAGTTACTACGAGCATACGGCAACCTGGAAAGAGGGCGGGAATCGCTGCCACCGTAGTCCCTACGCATGGCCGGCGCTGATCGCGGAAAAAGCCTTCAAAGATGACAAAGTGATCAAACCGCCAGCCATTTACGAAAGGACTTCGCGATTCATCTTCCGGGCCTGCAGCGGCGCCAAAACGGCCAACATCTGGTCCGGGGCCGGCTCGGAACAGAATGGTCAGTACGACGAGTACGTAGAACCGAAAGAGTGGGTCAAAACCCCGACGCAGCTCACCTGGCTGCCGGCGAAAGGGGACAACCCGGACATCGCCAAAGTGTCGGTGGGAGTCGGCGGCAACGACGCCGGCTTCGGCTCGATCATCAAAGCCTGCTGGGCTGTTTCACGGAGATATGTTCCGCGGTGGAAATATGACCCAGGACCCTGTCAAACGGAAATTAAAAGTTGGGAAGACAGTGGATTCCCTGAAATCAAAGATAACCTCCAGAAAATCCTGCAGGAGATTGCCAAAAGAGCGCCGAATGCAAAGACCGTGGTCTTCCTCTATCCGCATGTGTTCAACCTCGCTGAACCCGAAATATCCGTCGGTGCGGGATTCGTCATCAATAACAAAAAAGACCCGAAAAACCCGAACCAAATCAGCGCGGCGGAATCCATCGACAACTTCATCACCAATCTCAACAGAGTCATCGCCGGGACGGTGGCGTCGGCTGGAATACGGAAAGCAAAAGCCGTCGACGCCACCGAAGCCGCTCTGACGGCGTTCGGCGACCATCGCCTCGGCGACAAAGATCCGTGGTTGAACGGCTTACGGTATCCGTTCGTAGAAAGCTTCCATCCCGGCATTTGCGCCCATAAAGCGGTGGCAGAACTTGCCCGACGGTACATCGACCTCAATGCTGCCGCGATCGGCACCTGTAAATGAGCTGGTGGTCTGCCCTTCCCGTCGCTGATCTTCCGTTTCAGCGGACTCGCGGCCGTGCCGCTCGAGACCCAGGTCCGCGGCCCCGCCTCGGCCTTCGACTCCGACCACACTGCGGGCACGGCAACTTTGCGCCCGCCGGATGGTGAACGTCCGGTCGCCGGTACCGACGTAGACCTGTTCCACTTCGCCGTTTTGGGTCATCAGCCCACTGCCACGGAGGAGGGAAACCGGGGAGGAAGGCGTTTTGTTGGCGATCGGGCTGAGGACACAAGTGGGTCGACGTTTCGATCACGGCCGGCCACGAGCATCCACCTAGCCTTCGGGAAGCTCGCAGTCCCCTAGAAGATTTCGGGGCTGACTACCCCTACCTCGAACCTGAGGATGTCCTCGCTGCGACCGAATACGCCGCTGATTCGAGGCTGAGCGATCCTGGGCTGCGTGCCCAGCCCTTGTCGAGTCGCCCGAGGGTGAGCTGACCGACGATGAGGCGTCGATGAGGCGCCTGCTTGACCTTTGAGCCTCGCCGCTGGCGCGATCTGTCGGTGCGCCCGGGTCGATGCCCTACGTAGTGCCCTATACTGTTTTTCCATGCGCAAGACCAGTATTTACCTGGATGACGAGCAGGCGGATCGCCTCGCCCGTCTTGCACGTGCGGAGGGTCGCCCGCAGGCGGAGATCGTCCGCGAGGCAATCTCCTGCTACCGGCCCGCGCCCAAGCGGGATCGGAACTTCGCTCTGGCTGGCAACTTCGAGCGCATTGATTCCGATCCTCGGTCGATCTCGGAGATCCTCGAGGACGAGTTGATACGCGGCTTCGGCGAGTGACGCTCGTCCTCGACGCGGCGCCGCTGGTCGCGTTGGCCGACGCCAAGGAGCCTCGGCTCGAGGCTCTGCTGACGATCCGTGACGAGGAGGAGGGTCAGCTGGTCCTGCCGGCACCGGTCGCGGCCGAGGTCGACTACCTGCTCGGCGTCCGCTTCGGCGAAGCGGCCCGGCGCGCCTTCCTCAGCGATCTGGCCGCCCAGCGCTATGACGTTGCATGCCTGGAAGCCGATGATTACCGTGCGGTCTCCGAGCTCGACATCCGCTATTCCGATCTCGGCCTCGGTCTCGCCGATTGCTCGATCGTGGTTCTCGCGGAGCGCTACGAAACCCGACGTCTGCTCAGCTTCGACGAGCGACATTTCCGGGCCGTTGCGCCACTTCAGGGCGGGTCATTCGAGTTGCTGCTGGCGGATTCCTAGCCGGGCCCGCTGTCGCTGACGCCTTCGTCAGATCCGCCGAATCGCTGTATTCGAACCGGTCATGGCGATTTCGGGCACTTCTGGCCGGAAGTGCCCAAAACGCTGCATATCGGCGCCTATCCACGCATATTCACACCGGACAGGAGCATTCTCGTCAGTTACGAAAGCCCTGCAAATCACGTTTGATTGAGGACTGTCGATCGCCGTTGACCTCCCTAATTGCCATGCAGAAGGTCGTGGGTTCGAATCCCATCAGCCGCTTTTTCGCGAATCCCCTGCAAATGGCCACCTTGGCGTTCGGTGAAATTCGCGAAATCGAATCAAACCGCCCCTGTTTCACCCTCCATTTTGGGCACGAGTGCCCAAAATGGCCCCGATCTGAGGCGATTGGCCCCGATTTAGCCCGATTCGTCTTCGCTTTCGCACCGCGGTTGAGCTAATGGCGCCGACCGTCATTCCAAGCATCCCACAGCGTAGGACCGGTCGCCGTGCCTGTTTGGATCTCGCGCTATCGATCGGCAGCCTGGCGCGGATATGTGCGCCGTACAAAATCGCCGAATAGCGGCGCAGTGTAGGCATAGCTGCCTTGGCTGACGCGGTAGACATGGTTGCTCTTTAGCAGCCGGTTGACGCTTTGCTGGGTAGCGTTGGCGTTGCGGCTTTGGAACTGGGCGGCGAGCTTTGCGATCTCGAATCGCTCACCGCCGAGGTGGGCGGCGACACGGAGCGTAAGCTGATCGGCGCGCGGAGCATCGAGGTAGCGGTTCTCGAAGAACTCGGCATCGAGAGCGTCCTGCACGCGCAAGCGGGTGCTTGCGTACAGCTTGGCGGTGATCGCGTCGAGGTCGGCCGCGTCGGCCGCGTCCCAGAGGGCCTCGCCGTACTTCTGGATGAAGTAGGGGTATCCGTCGACATCGGCGACGACTTGCTGCGCGACGTCGGGTTCGAACGGGATGCCGGTGTCGGCAGCTGGTCGTATCAGCGCGAGGGCAGCCGGACTTGGCTCGTGCTGGTTCGAGGACTCGAGGGCGAGATTGCCGAGCTCCTCGACGCGAAAGAGCCGCTCGGCGTGGCTCCGCGCCGCCTGGAGGTTCTGAACGAGTGGCGGCAGCCCCGAGACGACAAGCATTACTGGCAGCGGTGGTTCCTCTTGATCCTGGGCTTGGACAAAGGCACCCAGCAGCGCGCCGAGGGGATATTGGTGCTGCCGCGGCTGGTCGTACAGGGTGTGCGCCTCGTCGTAGAGGAAGACAACGCCGCGGCCGGCCTTCGCAGCCAAACGTCCGACTTGGCCCAAGGCCTCACCGCAACGATCCTCGAGGACGGACACGCCGCTTCGCGAGGTCCCTGGCTTGACGCTGATGCTCGTCCCATCTGGCAAGCCGACAGTGATTTCCCCGACAGCCCTACGCGCGCCTGCGAGCAGGGCGCGCAGCTTGGCCATGTTGGAAAAAGCGCGGATCGCCGTGTCGAGGTCATCGGCGATCGCGGTTGCGAAGGCATCCTCTTGGCGCAGCCGGGCAGTGAGGTCTCGGCGAATGACGACCCAATCGCGCTCGCGGGCCGCGTCGCGGAACTCCTTGAGCAGCACGGTCTTGCCCACGCCGCGCAGACCACTGAGGCGGACGTTGCGACGCTTCTCGGGGAAGTCGCGCAGGTAGCCGCGGAATCGCTGAAGTTGCTGCTCGCGGTCGGCGAGGTAAGGAGGGGTCGTCCCGACGCCTGGCTGGTAGGGGTTGCGCGCCACGTGCACGAGCGTACCATTCCTTACGGCACCTTACGGAAAAGCCATAAGAGGCTGTAAGAACCTGTAACTACGGCGGCCTTCCCTCGTCCCGGGGGAGGGCTGGATAAAGATACAAAGATGGTCTATCCTGTCTTTATGATCATTGAGAAGAAGGAGGATTCAATGCCCACTCTTGAGATAAGGCTGACCGTTCCAGAGGGGACGGCTGTGCAGGTCGTCGGCCTGGGTAGCGAGGGGATAGAAGTAGCTACCGCCCTCGAGAATCCCGTCGAGCGGTACTTCGACGACTACTTGAGCAACAACGGTCGAAAGGTCTTCTCTGCTGCTGCGCTCATTGAGGATTTTCGGGGGAGACCCGGATTTACGCTGGAGGATTTGGCACGGAACCTCAGCGTCGATTACGACACGGTGAAGAGCTGGCACCGAACCACGGGACGCGCCGCGAAGCGCTGGCGCGCCGACACCGGTAGTCAGGAGCCGATCCGCTTCGATTGGATCGGTTACGGTGAGGTTCAACCTGGGGGCGGAGAGCGGACGACCTACCGTCTTCCGCAGGATGTTGCCGCGATCATCAAGAATTTGCCCCGCTTTCAGCCCGAACCCGAGGAAGTTCGCTGATCGGGGACGGTTTTGCTGGATCTGGCGAACCGGCGAGCAGCTTTCAGCTGTGGCCCGAACGGCCAGGGAGTTAGCGTAGTGCCCCCGATGCCTCGGGCTGGCGTGTCCTTGTCTACGTAAGCGGGCGTTACCGGCGTGGGGCAACGACTGGCGTGACCTAGGACTAAGTTGAGTCTGAGGCGAAAGGTTCCGTCTCATACCTCATTGAGATCAGGCCCGCTAGCCGGGCTCGTCCTCGGCTACTTGAAGAAGCACCGAGGCGAGTTGCCGGTGACCGTGACGACGGTCGCCCGCAATAGACGGCTCCTCTGACGCCGTCGGCAACTCAGTTGCCCGGTCTGACTTCTCGCGGCGAGATCTCGCGGCGAGCCTGGCAGTCACGAACCCTTCACGCAGAAGCCACCGACTCGGTTCGATCAGTGATTCCCTCGTCAGACTTCTTGACCAAGCAATATCTTTGGTCGACTTCGACGTAGCGATCGAAGATGCCTCGGAGCGCATCGATCAACGGCTTGTCACTGGTCGCGAATCCAACCTCGGTCATACGTTCGCCTGCATAGCGCCGGAGGGAGAAGATCGCCTTCCCATCTGCGACCCAGAAGTAGAGCGGCATAACCAGCGAGGTGTGCCTCGTGAGCCGCGCGAATGCGACTTCCGCCTCGGAGTTTTCCTTTTTAGCGGCCTCCAGGTACTGCGCCTCCGTTCGGTAGCCGGCCTTGCGCTTGGCGGATTCGGATTCCCGGTAGCTCTCCGCTGCCAGCTTCTGTCTGGTGGATTCATCAAGGCAGAGGATCTTGACGCTGGGCTTGTCGGCTTGGACCTGACGGCAGATGGCCTCGAAATAGTCCTTGTAGTCGTCTGGATTGGAGAGCGCACCGTAGGCGGGAAAGTCACAGAAGATCAGGATCTCCTTTTCGGCCTTCCCAAGCAGCTCAGCGATGTTCGACAGGAAGAAAGGCGCCTCGTCCAGCCGCCTGGTCGATAGCTGGTGTTGAAGGTCGATTAGCCTGTGGACGGTGCCGTTGCCTACATCGAACTGAATCGCGGCGTAGATGAACGAGGGGACACCGAGCGCAAGCGCGACCGTGAGGCCCAGCTCGAGGCCCGACAACCAAAGGGAAACGAAGATCAGGACCGCTAGGCCGAGCATGACGCCGGAGAAATCCCTCCGGCTTAGCCGTTGCGACTGCTCGAAAACGAATTCGAACGGCCTCGCGTTCTTCCTTGCGCTCAGGGCTCTGTCTCTAGGGGTTCGACTTCCCGGTCGTGCTGTTCTCATAGCCGCGTGTTTGGTCGCAGTGCTCGGCCGTCGTGTTTGCTCAATAGAACGCCGAGGCCGATATCGTCAGCACCTTCGCCTCCTGCGTCGTTGACGAGCGGCGGCGCCGAGGTCGATGACGACTTGGCATCCGCGTCGACTTTATACCCAGGTGTCCTTGAGCAACAAACACGAGGGGGTTTTTAGATCGGCGGCGAATCGTGGCCAAGGCACCGCGAGAGAAGCCATCGTTAGGGGGTGTCGGCCACGGGCGGCGGCTGTCGCACAAACCCCTAGCGGCCTCGTGAGCGGCGATCTCGACCCCCGTTAACAATCGGGGCGAAGTCTGCCTCGGCCACCACGCACTTGGCCCACGTATCGTCTGCGCACCCGCTCGAGTCGCTATTTCAGCATGCCAGGAGTGCATCTCGCGATGACCTTTGTGCGGCAGCCTCAGCGAGAAGCAGTAGACCCAGCGGGATCCCGTGTCAGCGAGGCCCGGTCTACGTAAGGGTGCGTTATCGGGCGTGGGGTTACGGGAAGCGAGCACTTCAAGCGAGTCGGGCGTCGCCACGGCCTCCACATTCTCGAGCAGGCGGTCAAGCATCGCGGCGGCGACCTCCGGTGTCATTCGCTCCGCCAGCGTCGCGAGACCGTTTGCCGCTTCGTAACGGTAGCGATGTAACTCGGCGCTGTTCAACGCAGCCAGGGACGCGCTCCAGCGGCTAGGACGTGTTCAGTGCCACGGCGGCGCGAATGAGCGCCTTCAACGCCTCTTCATCGATCTCGTCGCCCTCATGGAAGTCGATCGCCCGCCTGGTGTTGCCTTCGAGGCTGGAGTTGAAGAGGCCCGAAGGGTCCTCCAGGGAAGCGCCCTTGGCGAAGGTCATCTTCACGACGTTCTTGTAGGTCTCGCCGGTGCAGATCATTCCGGCGTGGTACCACACCGGCACCCCTCTCCATTTCCACTCCTCGACCACTTCTGGGTCGGCCTGCTTGACGAGAGCTCGGATCCGAGCGAGCGTCTCGCCCCGCCAGTCGCCCAGCTCCTCGATCCTCGCGTCTATCAGCCGAGAAGGAGAGTCCTCTCCTTTCCCTTCCTGCGAGCCGCTTTTACTCTTCTTCATACGTCATCGCCTTCTTCACGGTCGTTGTCGCTCGTCCGTCGCTTGAGTATGGCCGTTTCGACCACTCGGCCCTGAACCGGCCGTGAAGGCGCTTGCCGTCCGCTTTCGGCTGCATGCTCCGCGTAACCGATGACGGTGGCCGGGAACGATCGCACTCGCTTGCCGTCGCTCGTGCGCCCGCGCGAAGTGGCGCGCGCCGTCACCCCGCTGGAGCTGTTCTTCGACCTGGTCTACGTCTTCACGGTCAGCCAGCTCGCGCGTCATTTGTTCGACAGCGTTGACGCGCGCGGCATGGCCGAGACGCTGGTCCTCACGTTGGCGGTGATGTACGCGTGGTTCATGACGGTCTGGACCTCGAACTGGCTCGACGCCGACCGGCAGCCGGTCCGTCTGCTGCTGCTCGGCTTGATGTTCGCCAGCCTGGTGATGGCGACCGCGATCTCGGAGGCGTTCGGCGACCGCGCCGGCCTCTTCGTCGCCGGCTACCTCGCGATCCAGATCGGCCGCACCGCCTTCGCCGTCGTCGCCTTCCGCGGTCACCGGCTCCACATGCACTTCACCAACGCGCTCGCCTGGGAGGTAGGCACCGCGCCTATCTGGATCGCGGGGGTCGCCACCGGGAGCAGTGCCCGGCTTGTTCTCTGGACGGTGGCTGTCCTGATCACTTACGGCGGCGTTATCGCGGGGCATCCGCTGCCCGGGCGCAAGAGCCCCTTCAGCTCGGACAGCCAGATCTACGCCGAGCACCTGCTGGAGCGTTTCCGCCTCTTCTTCCTGATCGCCCTCGGGGAGACCGTTCTCACCCTGGGCAACGCCTTCGCGGGAGAGCCGGTGGCCGCCGACCGCCTGCTCGTCCTCGCGGTCGCCTTCACCGGCTCCGTCGCGCTCTGGTGGTGCTACTTCCACCGTGCCGAGGAGGTCGGCGTCAGGGCCGTGCAGGAGACGGACAACCCCTCGCGCATCGTCGCGGTCGGCAACTACACCCTGATCCTGATGGTCATCGGCATCATCGCCATCGCCGTCGGCGACGAGCTGGCGATCGTCGACCCGGGCGGCTCGACCAACTTTGCCGTCACCGTCCTCGTCTTTGGCGGCCCGGCGATCTTCCTGCTCTCGCAGATGGGGTTCATGCGGAGGGCAACCGGTCGGGCGCCGACTTCGCGGATCCTCGCCTGCATCGCGCTGGTCATCCTGGCGATCGCGACGGCGTCCTTCAGCCTCCTCGCCGCCATAACCGCCGCGACGGCGGTTCTCGTCGCCGTGGCGGTCGCCGACACCCGAGCGGAACCCGAGCCGATCAGCCCGAGAATGGCGGCTCCCTGAGCTGGAGGTCACAGCCGCCGCCGCACCTTCGCGCCGCTAGGCTTTGCTTCGTCTCGGCGCCTTGGCGGAGTGGCTACGCAGCGGCCTGCAAAGCCGTTTACACCGGTTCGATTCCGGTAGGCGCCTCTGAACGGAAAAGGGCCCCGGACGGGGCCCTTTGGTTCCGAAGGACGTACCGCCAGAAAGGTTTAAGTCGCTGGCTCGTCGGTCCTCAAACTTTGAAGTTCGCCGCCCCCTGCTGGCGGCTTGTATAGATAAACACGCCGTCTGGGGAAAAGTTGCACGGCCTGCATCGGCTGTTGCAGCCGCGAACTTGAGCGGCCGGGGAGTCCTGGCGGCGCACTGCTAAATTCAGACTCCCCGGGGCGCATAGCTCAGTTGGGAGAGCGCCGCCTCGACAAGGCGGAGGTCACTGGTTCGAGCCCAGTTGTGCCCACTCCATCTACCCAGGGGGTGTCGCGTGGCCTATCGCCTGCTCCGTGCCAAGGACTCCTTCTGGCGCGAGTCGAACCAGATGCGGGTGCTGAACACGGACCTCGGCAAGCAGCTGGAGGCGGGCAGCCTCGGGGCGCGCTTCTGGCGCCTGCGACCGGGGCAGGCCTCGACCAAACACCGGCACTTCGCCACCGAGGAGCTCTACGTGCTGATCGAGGGGCGCGGCCGGATCCGGGTCGACGAGGAGGTGTTGGAGCTTGAGCCGCTCGACGCGCTCCTGGTCGAGCCGGAGTCGGTCCGCCAGATCTTCAACGACACCGAGGAAGACGCGTTGTGGCTCGCGATGGGTGCGCCCCCCGAGGCCGCAAACACCCTCGAGATGAGCGAGGAAACGCTGCGCTCGCTCTATCCCGAGGGGCCGCGCGCCCTGCCGCCGGAGCTCGGCGGCGGCGAGCTCAGACCGCCGCCGGCAGCTGAACCTGGGTGAGGCGGATGCTGTTGCCGGAGGGGTCGCGGAAGCCGGAGTCGATTCCGTAGGGACGTTTTTCCGGGGTCTCGGTGAATTCGACCCCCCGGCCCTTCAGCTCCTCGTAGGACGCCTGGCAGTCGTCGGTGGTGAGGAAGACCGTGCCGGCGAAGCCCTTCGCCATCACGTCGCGGACCTGCTCCGCGGTCTCGGCATCCATCACCGGCGGCCCCGGAATCGCCATCAGCGTTATCGAGACGTCCTCCTGACCGGGAGGGCCGACGGTGAGCCAGCGGAAGTCGCCCATCTCAGGCAGGGTGACGTCGGCGCGCACCTCCATGCCGACCTTCTCGGTGTAGAAGGCGAGCGCCTCGTCCTGGTCGTGGACCCATAGCTGCGCGTTTGCGATCTTGATCATCGGTTCCTCCTTGCTCGGCGGAACAGTTCGTCGTCGACGCCGAGCGGTTCGAAGTAGCGGGCGTCGGCGAGGTCCTTGGCGCGCAGAAGATGGCGGGCGGGCGGCACGTGGGCCATACCGGCAGCATAGGCTCGCGACCTTGTGATCGCGACCTACGCAGCCGTGCTGGCCGTCTGTGCCGCCTCGCTCCTCCTCGGTCAGGCCGCGCTGGCGCTTTGCGGCGTCAGGAGCTGGTCCTGGCTTTCGCCCGCCGTCGGCCTTGGCCTGGTCTGCGCGATCTGCTGGGCGACCGTTCGCTTGCCCGGTCACGGTGTCGTCCCGGCGGTGATGGTCCCGCTGCTGGCCGCGGCCGCGGCGCTCTACCTCCGCGGGCGAAGCAAGGGCGGGGGAGAGGCGCTGCGCGCCGGCCTGCCGGTCGCCATCGGAGCTCTGCTCGCAGCCTCCTTGCCCTTCTTCGTCGAAGGCCACTTCGGCATCCTCGGCACCGGCTTCAACCCCGACATGTCGCAGCACCTGCTGGCGACCGACCGCCTCGCCGAAGGCACCGGATCGCAGCTGCTGCACCAGGGCTACCCGCTCGGGCCCCATGCGGTCGTCGTCACCCTCAACAAGGGCCTCGGCATCGCCATCGTCCAGGGCTTCGACGGCCTCACGATCGCGGCTGCGATCCTCGCCCCGCTGACCGCCCTCGCGGCCTTCCCCGATCAACCGCTGTGGCGGCGCAGCGCCGCGGCCCTGGTGGTCGGCCTCCCATACCTGGTCGCCTCCTACTACGCCCAGGGCGCCTTCAAGGAGCTGATCCAGGCACTCCTCGTTCTCGCCTTCGTGCTGGCCCTCCGCGAGTCCACCCGAACCTGGCGCGATCTCCCCCTGCGCTTCGTCCCCGCCGCCCTCCTCGCGATCGGCTCCGTCTACGTCTACAGCTTCCCCAGCCTGATCTGGCTGGCGGCGATTCTGGTGATCTGGCTGGTTTACGAACGAGCGCTTCCGGTTCGGCCATTGCTTCTGGCTCTCGTCGTTTTCCTCGTTGGCACGCTTCCTGAGCTCGGCCGCATGATCGACTTCCACAGCTTCGAGACCTTCGACCCCAACGGCCCGGGCCTGGGCAACCTCTTCGGCCAGGTCTCGCCCTTCACGGCCCTGGGCGTTTGGCCCTCCGGCGACTTCCGCCTGGCTCCGGGCGACGGCGCCGTTCCGGCCTTCGTCTACTACCTGGGCGCGGTCTTCGCCACGGTCCTCCTGATCTTCGGGATCCGCTGGGCGTGGCGGGGTAAAGAGCGCGCGGTTTTCTCGGGATTGGTTTCGGTGGCTGCGCTTTACGCCGCGGCGCGTCTCGGCGGCACGCCCTACACGGCAGCCAAGGCGCTCGAGATCGCCGCCCCGCTCTGCGCTCTCACGATCCTGCTGGCGCGATCGGCTGTCGCGCTAGTCCCATATCTGCTCGCCGCTGGCACCTGCTCCCTTCTCGCCCTCGCAAACGCACCGGTCGGTCCGACCTCCTACTCACCGGCCCTCACCGGCCTGCGCCCTCTGCTCGCCACCGGCTCGACCCTCGTCCTCGCCCCAGACCAACTGCTCGAAGACGACCAGGGCACTCCCTACATCGCCTGGGAGCTGCGCGGCGGGCGTGTCTGCATCGAACCGGCGAGCGCGGCGGGGGGGAGGCCGCCGAGCGGGATTCGCTTCTTCGTCAGCAGCGACTCGCCCCGGCACTCGCCGTTCACCGGGCTGACCTTTCGCCGCCAAGCCGGCCCCTATGCGGTCTGGGAGCGCCGCGGGGTGCTCGGCGGCCCCAGCCCCTGCCCCCTGGTCGCCGTCCGCCAAGCGCGCGCCGGGCGCGAATGATGCATTTGGGGGCATATAGACCCCAAATGACTTCATGAGCGTTGAGCGCCGGCGGCCCCGTAGCATGGGGCCGATGGAGGCCGCGACCAAGATCACCGTGCGCCTGCCGGACGGCAAGCCGCTCGAGCTGCCCGACGGCGCGAGCGGCGCCGACGCCGCCGCGGCGATCGGCCCCGGATTGGCCAAGGCCGCGCTGGCGATCCGCGTCGACGGCGAGCTGCGCGACCTCTCGGCGCCCTTGCCCGACGGCGCCGAGATCGCGATCCTCACCGACCGCGACCCCGAGTCGCTGGAGCTGATCCGCCACGACGCGGCCCACGTCATGGCCGAGGCCGTGATGGAGCTCTACCCCGGCACCAAGGTGACGATCGGGCCGCCGATCGAGCAGGGCTTCTACTACGACTTCGAGTTCCCGCCCGACGTCAGGGTGACCGACGAGGACCTCGACCGGATCGAGGCGGCGATGCGCGAGCACATCCGCGCCGACGAGCCCTTCGAGCGCCGCGACGTGCCGACCGCCGAGGCGATCGAGATCTTCCGCGCCCAGGGTCAGGACTACAAGGTCGAGCTGATCGAGGACCTGGTCCGCGACGAAGGAGTCGAGACCGTCTCGCTCTACCGCAACGGCCCCTTCGAGGACCTCTGCCGCGGCCCGCACGGGCCCTCGACCGGTCGCATCAAGGCGATCAAGCTCAACTCCCTCGCGGGCGCCTACTGGCGCGGCGACGAGAGCCGCGCGATGCTGACCCGGGTCTACGGCACGGCCTTCTTCTCCAAGAAGGACCTCGACCTGCACCTGGAGCGAATCGAGGAGGCAAAAGCGCGCGACCACCGCCGCCTCGGCCCCCAGCTTGGCCTCTTCATGCTGCGCAAGGAGGCGCCGGGGATGCCCTTCTGGCTCGCCCACGGGACGACCCTGCTGCGGCTGATCGAAGCCGAGGTGCACAAGCAGCTGCGCAAGCGCGAGTACGTCGAGATCAAGACGCCGCACCTGATGGACGTCGAGCTCTGGCACCGCTCCGGTCACTGGGACAACTACAAGGAGAACATGTACTTCACCGAGTCGAAGGAGCGCCAGTACGCGATCCGGCCGATGAACTGCCCCGGCGCCTGCCTCGTCTTCGACTCCGAACGTCATTCCTACCGTGAGCTGCCCCTGCGCATGGCCGAGTTCGGACAGGTTTCGCGGGCGGAGCGGGAGGGCGTCCTGCACGGTTTGCTGCGGGTGCGCGCCTTCACCCAGGACGATGCCCACATCTACTGCACGCCGGAGCAGATCGTCGACGAGGTCACCGGCATCTGCGAGGCGATCGACGAACTCTACGCCCGCTTCGGCTTCGAGGACGTCCACATCGAGCTCTCCACCCGGCCGCAGAAGTCGATCGGCACCGAGGAGCAGTGGGAGCAGGCCGAAGCCGCCCTGCGCGACGCGCTGGAGAGCCAGGGCCGCGAGTTCACCCTCAACCCCGGCGACGGCGCCTTCTACGGCCCGAAGATCGACTTCCACATCACCGACGCGCTCGGCCGCTCCTGGCAGTGCGGCACCTGCCAGGTCGACTTCTTCATGCCGGAGCGCTTCGACCTCACCTACACCGACCAGAACGACGACCCGCAACGCCCGGTGATGATCCACCGAGCCCTGCTCGGCTCGCTGGAGCGCTTCGCCGGCATCCTGATCGAGCATCACGCCGGCCGCTTCCCGGTCTGGCTGGCACCGATCCAGGCGACAGTGCTGCCGATCTCCGACCGTCACGTCGCGCACGGCGACAAGGTCGCGGCGCAGCTGCGCGAGCTCGACGTCAGGGTCGAGGTCGATCGCCGCTCGGAGTCGATCGGCAAGAAAGTCCGCGATGCCGAACTGGCCCGCAACCCCTACATGGTCGTCGTCGGCAACCGCGAGGAAGAGAGCGGCGAGGTCGCCGTGCGCTCTCACACCGACGGCGAGCTGGGGGCGATGGCGCTGGCTGATTTCGCCGCCCTCGTGCACCGCGCCGAGCAAGCCGGCTGAATGCTTTCCAGCCGTCGATCGGCGCTGTCTCTATACTCCGGACACTTGTTCGCAGGCACGCCAAACACTCCACGCCGCTGAGCGTCCCGTGGCCGCCGCCGCATCCCTCGTCCTCTTGAAGCTCCACCTCTTCTCTCACTAGTGCCTGTCCCGCGCAGGTTCGATCGCCGTCCGCCGGAGCGCGACACGACGCGCATCAACGAGCGCATCCGCGTGCCGAAGGTGCGCCTGATCGGCGCCGACGGAGAGCAGCTCGGCATCGTCGAGACCGCCGAGGCGATGAAACGCGCGCAGGAGGCCGACCTCGACCTGGTCGAGGTGGCGCCCAACTCGAAACCGCCGGTCACCCGCCTGCTCGACTACTCGAAGTACAAGTACGAGCAGGAGCAGAAGCAGAAGCAGGCGCGCAAGCACCAGCAGCAGGTCAATGTGCGCGAGATCAAGCTGCGGCCGAAGATTGCCGACCACGACTACGAGACCAAGAAGAGTCACGTCGAGCGCTTCCTGCGCCACCGCAACAAAGTCAAGATCACGATCATGTTCCGCGGCCGCGAGCAGGCCCATCCGGAGCGCGGGCGGGACCTGCTGCAGCGTCTCTTCGAGGATCTCGACGGGCTGGCGACGATCGAGTCGGAGCCGTTACAGGAAGGGCGCAACATGAGCATGATGCTGGCACCCAGCCGCGACGCGACGAACCCGGTAGACAAGGCAGAGTAAGTGGTGGCGACGCCCGGCGTCCTGATCATCGATGCGCAGGAGCGCTCGGCGGCGGCGGCGTGCCGAACCCTGCGCGCCGCTGGGTACAGGGTGGGGGCGGCCTGCAGCTCCCGCCCGGCGCCCGGGCAGTGGTCGCTGGCCTGCTCCAAGCGCTACAAGTTGTCGGACCCGCGCCTGGGCGGTCGACGCTACGCCGAGGAAGCGGCGGCGATCGCCGATTCGGACGGCTACTTCACGGTCATGCCGGGGGCAGACGCCTCCCTGCTTGCGGTTTCCCGGAATCGAGACGTCTTCGGCGAAGGCGTCGACCTCAGCCTTCCACCGGTGAAGGTCGTCGAGACCTGCGTGAACAAGGTGGACCTGCTCGAGGCCGCCGCCAGCGTCGGTCTCGATGTGCCGGAAACGATTGTCTGCGACACTGTCGCCGACGTCCGAGCTGCCGCCCGCGAAATCGGCTTTCCCCTGCTCCTGAAGCCCCGCTCCACGGTATTCCAACACGACGGCAAGGTCCGCGAGAAAGCCAGCTTCCTGGCGCCCGACGCCGCTGCGCTGGAGAGCCGCATGTCAGAGTTCGGCTTTCCCTGCCTGCTTCAGCGCCGCGAAGACGGATTTCCGATGTCGTTTGCCGGCGTTTTCGCCGGGGGTCGCCTGCTTGGCGCGGTGTGGAGCCGCTACCGGCGCGTCTGGCCTCCCAGCGCCGGGTCCGTCTCTTTCTCGGAATCGCTTGACGTCCCTCCCGCGCTGGCCGAGCAAATCGACGGGTTCCTTACCGCGATGGGCTGGCAGGGCATCTTCGAGCTCGAGCTGATCGAACGAGGCCCGGAAAGCTACGGGGCGATCGATTTCAACCCGCGGCTCTACGGGTCGCTCGCGCTCGCCGCACGAGCAGGTGTGCCACTGCCGGCGATCTGGTGCGACTGGCTCTCGGGCCATCAGGGCGAGGTGCGCACTGCCCGTGCGGGATTTCACTATAGGTGGGAGGACGCCGAGCTGAGAAACATGATCGCCCATCTGCGGGGGCGCCACCTGCTGGCGGCCACGTCGGTGATCCGTCCGCGCAGGCGCTGCGCTCATGCGTTCTTCGCTTGGAACGACCCGGGTCCGCTGCTGGCCAGGGCACTCGAACTGCGAATGCGCTACAGCGCGATCAGGAAGGGTTCCGACGGCACCCGCATGCACCGGGATCGGCTGGTGGGCTCGTGATACCGGTTGTGATCATCGGTGCCGGTCCTTATGGCCTGGCGGTGGCCGCGTATCTGCGCAGTGCGGGCGTGGACGCCCATGTGTTGGGCGAGCCGATGGAGTCCTGGCGCCGATACATGCCGGCCGGAATGCTGCTTCGGTCCCGTCGTCGAGCCTCGCACATCGCTGCTCCCGGGCTCAAGTTGGGCATCGAGGCCTGGGCAGACGAGACGGGCGTACCTCTCTTGGAGCCGATGCCCATCGAGGACTTCGTCGCCTACGGGCTCTGGTATCAGCAGCGGGTCGTCCCCGAGGTTGATAGGCGTCGAGTCAGCAGGCTTGCTCTCGCGCCGGGTGGGTTCTCGCTGGAGCTCGAGGACGGAGAGGAGCTGCTCGCGCAACGAGTCGTCGTCGGAGCCGGCATCGTCCCATTCGCGAATTGGCCGGAGCCTTTTCGAGGACTTCCCGAGAACCTCGTCTCCCATTCCTCCGCGCACTCGCACTTGGGGGTCTTCAGCGGCCGCAGGGTGCTTGTCCTGGGGGCGGGTCAAAGCGCCCTCGAGACTGCCGCCCTACTTCAGGAGGCCGGTGCATCACCCAGCGTCGTGGCCAGGGCGGCGGGCTTTGGCTGGCTCCCACCGCACAATCGCGGCGGCTTTGGCCCGGCCCTCCGGCGAAAGGTGCTGCCGCCGACTGATGTCGGCGGCCGGGTGACCGGCTGGCTCGCCGCGACCCCGGGGGCCCTCAGCAGCTTCCCAACCGGGGTCAGGTCCTGGGTCGACCGGCGCTGTATGGCGCCTGTCGGCGCCGACTGGCTGCGCGAGCGCCTCGCTGATGTCCCGCTTGAGGCCAACCAGACGATCGAAACCGTGCAAGCGGACGGTGAGGCGCTGCGGGTCGGCTTTCGGGAGGGACGCGAGCTGACGGTCGATCATCTGATCCTCTGCACCGGCTACCGGGTCGATCTGAGCGGGTACGACTTCCTCGACTCCGATCTTCTCGCCGCGGTAAGGCGCGTCAACGGCGCTCCACAGCTTGGCCGAGGCCTGGAGTCATCGGTCCCCGGTCTGCACTTCGCGGGTGCGGCGGCGGCTGCCAGCGTCGGCCCGATCACCCGCTTCGTGGTGGGTACGTGGTACGCCGCGCCGGCGATCGCGACCGCGATCAGCGGCCGCCACCAGAGGCCTGCGCATTTCGCCTACAGACCCCGCGTCGGGCGCGACGCCCGGGCCCTAAAGGGCGGCGATCGTCTCGGCGATTCGCTCTGAGGCCCTTCCATCCCAAAACGGCGGCGGCTCGGGGCGCTGCGCCGGCCGCTTCGCCAGCGCCGCCGGGATCCTGGCGATCGCCGCGGGGTCGAGGCCGAGCAGGGTGTTGGTGCCGGCGCGGATCGTCACCGGCCGCTCGGTGTTGGCGCGCAGGGTGAAGCAGGGGATGCCGAGGTAGGTCGTCTCCTCCTGGATGCCGCCGGAGTCG
>Ga0075433_10001222_pt1 | contig 18745 bp, 16 predicted proteins | sample RhiMethybrSRZTD2_FD_75299 | JGI IMG/M metagenome (GOLD analysis project Ga0075433, IMG submission 75299) | Populus rhizosphere microbial communities from Tennessee, USA - Rhizosphere MetaG P. TD hybrid SRZTD2 | ecosystem: Host-associated > Plants > Roots > Rhizosphere > Soil | place: USA... | reverse complement strand
CATCTCGCTGCATGACCTGGACCACGCTGGTCGGAAAGTAGGTTCGGATGTCGCCGAGCCAGCGAGCAACTCGTGGCGCCGACGAACCTAGGCCGCGGGAACGCCGCGGCTGCCCAGGGACGTCCTCCTCGGCTGCGTCGTACAGGGCGCCGAGCGCGGCATCCATCCGCTGCTCTTCCCGGCTTAGCGAAGTGTCGAGCTCCTCTGCCGAGGCCTCTCCGAGCAGCAACCGCCAGCGCAACAGCCTTGCCGGGTGATCATTGCGTTCAGAGGCTTCAGTCACGCTGCCCACCCAAGATCAAATCACCCAAGATCAAATCCACGGTGGCTAGTGCGGGCGCGGCCAGATCGAGGTCAATCTCTTCCGGACGATGCCGATCGACGTCCTCGGAGCCAACGGCGATCCGTTGCGCGATCGCCTGACGCTCGGCCGCTGCGAACGTGCCGAATGTCCGCCGCAAGAGTGGCAGCATGTCGACGAACTGCGGCTCGTCCAGCTGGCAGACCCATTGATCGAGCAGACGCCGGAGTTCGGCATCGTGAATCAGCAGTAATGCGCCGTCGGAGAAGAAGCCATCGATCCAGGCCGCCTTGTCCGCAGCAGAAACTCCTGCCGACAGCGCACGTTGCATCCGTACCGGAGCATCGCTGAGCTGTTCGGCATCGAGGAGCAGTCGGACAATGCGACCCAGTAAGAGTCCATGCACATCAGTTCGGTCGATCATGCTGGCGAGCGTCTCGAGCCAACGGGCACGCAGCTCGAGCTGGGTCAACTCCCCTGAAGGCTGTCGGTCGGACTCCGTTGCGTCACGGGAGGACTCCGTCAGAAGACCAATGGCGGCATTGACGCCATCGATCCGACGTCGCATGGTGGCGGCATTCTCGGCATCCAGGCTCGCCACCGCTTGTCGTAGACCCGCGCATATCCGAACCACCAGCACTTCGCTCACTTTGCGGAGCGCTCGGGTATCGGTCTGTCGTACGTCGCCGTAGCGCTGTGCTCGAGCCAGCGCCGGCAGCGCATCCATGAGATGCACCACATCGGCGTCTAGCGCCGCCTTGTCGGCTAGCGTTGCCAGCAGCTCATCAAGCGCCCGCGGTAGATCGGCGAGAAGGCACCGTTCGACCGCCTGCGTCAGATCGACCAGCGATCCCTCCTCGATGATCTTCTGTACGCGCGCGGTGGCTGCCGACTCCACGGTCGTTCCCCAGACGGATGCCTCCACAATGGCGATCGAATATTCAGGCTCCCATCGAGACTCCCAGGTCTCCCGGAACGTGCCCTGACTCTGCACAGAGCTCTCCGCCGGTACGATCCAGCGCAGTCCGAGCAGCCGCAGGCGGTGGAACAGCTGAGAGCGGGCTTGATCGATCGGCCTGCGTAGATCAAGATCATGAAGCCGGGTTTGCGCCTCGCGCCTCACCCGCAGTGACCGGCAGGTCCTGACAAGGTCGGCCTCCAAGGGGACGGTCGGCACTGCATCGTTGACTGAGCCAAGAGCCTGCCCAACGACGAGGTGGTCGGTGACATACCGGACTGCCAGCTCATCACCGTCACACAGCACCGCTCGAGTCGCCTCCGTGACCTCCGCCAGACCGGCCAGCGGACGGCCGCGCAGGCTGGCCAGTGTCTCGGCAAGCCGGACTGCCTCGATGACATGCGCGCTCGACACCGGCAGGTCGCGGTCGCGTAGCGCCTGCGCGACCTTGGCAAGCCAGCGCACGATCGGCCGGTCTGGAGCGGCCCAAAGATGGTGATACCACCCGGGCGATGCCACACCGGCCCCATAGCCAGAGGCCGCGGCAAGCCGCTGATGAGTCCAGGGCACCCAGGTCACGATGATCTTGCGCCGCGGCATACCGCGGAGCCTTCGGGCGTCGGTGGTCGCCGGAGGCAGCGGCCAGCGGAGCACAGGCGCATGCCAGGCGCCGCAGACCACGGCAACACGTTCCCGACCTCGCTTGAGAGCAGCCCGAATCCTTTGTCGCATATACGCCTCACGGCGGGCTTCCCGGTCACCGTCGCGACCGTGCTGGCCCATGATCATTCGTAGCTCTGCCATCGCGTCGGTGATCACGGGAAACGGCGAGGAGGAATCCAGCCGGGACTCCACAAGGTCGTCCCACCACCGTTCCGGATCGTCGTATCCAGCCGCCTCGGCCAGCAGTGCCAGCGGATCCTGCTGCTCGAGCGGAGCGGCGCTCAGAGTCTCCGCCGCACCTTGGGTCTTCTCAAGATCATCATGATCTTCGGGTACGCCGCTCCGCCAGCGGGCCAGCACAGCGGATGCTGGAAGATCGCAGAAGGCCACCTCGATGTCGCGCTGCAGCGCAAAGATCATCGCCTGCCACTCCGGGGAAAAGACCGCGTACGGCCAGAACGCGGCAAGCTGTGGACGATCAGGGGCGTACGCGAGGAGGGCGATCGGCGGCCTCATGCCGTCGGCCCGAACCCATCGAACCAGCGGATCCGCATCCGCGGGGCCCTCGATGAGCACCGCATCCGGCTGATACTCCTCGAGCGCCGTGATGAGCGACCGCGCCGAACCGGGTCCGTGGTGGCGGATACCGAACACCTCGACTGGCGGCCTCTCCTCAGAGCCGTTGCCGGTGGGCTCGGCAGCATGATGATCAGCTGCGTCACGCGCGCCGTCGATGTCGGTCGCCGGAGGGGTGCCTGAGTGCAACGTCGTCACGACACGTCACGGCAGGCTGTGTAGAACTCCGACCAGCCCTCGCGCTCCCGGGCGACCACTTCGAGATATTCGCCCCACGCCACACGATCCGCGATCGGGTCTTTGATGACCGCTCCGACAATGCCGGCAGCGACATCGGACGGCCTGAGGCGGCCATCACCGAAATGGGCTGAAAGGGCCATGCCGCTGGTGATCACAGAGATCGCCTCGGCCGTGGACAACGAGCCGGACGGCGATTTGAGCTTCGTACGGCCGTCTGTGGTGACGCCAGACCGCAGTTCCCGGAATACGGTCACGATTCGGCGGATCTCATCGACCGCGGCAGGAACCTCGGGCAGTTCCAGCGAGGATGAGAGATCGGCCACCCGAGTTGTGACGATGTTCACTTCGTCGTCCTCGCTGTCAGGCAACGGCATGACGACGGTGTTGAAGCGGCGACGAAGCGCCGAGGACAACTCGTTGATTCCCTTGTCGCGGTCGTTGGCGGTGGCGATCACATTGAACCCGCGCAGCGCCTGGGTCTCCTGGCCCAGTTCGGGGATCGGCAGCGTCTTCTCGGACAAGATCATGATCAACGCGTCCTGCACTTCGGCTGGGATCCGGGTCAGCTCTTCAATACGAGCGATCGAGCCGCGCTCCATGGCCACCATGACCGGCGAAGGCACCAGAGCTTGTAGGCTCGGACCTTCGGCGAGCAGCCGGGCATAGTTCCAGCCGTATCTAATGGCTTCCTCCGCTGTCCCGGAAGTGCCCTGGATCATCAAGGTCGAGTCGTCGGAGATCGCGGCTGCCAGATGCTCTGACACCCAGGACTTTGCCGTACCCGGCACACCGAGCAGAAGCAGCGCGCGGTCGGTGGCCAAGGTGGCTACCGCTACCTCCATCAGCCGACGAGAGCCGACATATTTCGGCGTGATCACAGTGCCATTGGCGATTTCGCCGCCCATCAAGTACGTCACCACTGCCCATGGAGAAAGCCGCCAATGCGGTGGCCGCGGTCTATCGTCCAGAGCCCGGAGTGCTGCCAACTCAGCCTGATATGCCTGCTCCGCGTGCGGCCGGAGCGGCTCGCTCGCCGCGTCGAACGACTGATTCACGGAATCTCCTTGTTGCTGCCTGCCATCTGAGCCATCACCACTGCGATATCTCCAGACGTTCGACCTTGATCGGCTCGCCCGAGAAGGCACTGTGCATCTCGATACGAAGCCAGAGCGTGCGCTCGAGCGCGAGAAGTGCCTCCCGGACAGACCGCAGTCCGGCTGCCGTTAGGGGCACCTCGCCGTTTGCGCTTTGCTGAGCGATAGATCGCAGCAACTCGTAATGCTCCAGTGGCAGCCGCGCTCCTACTGCGGCGGCGTAACGGACGCCACGCTGTTGAAGTCGACCGCTGGCGATGATCTCCAGGACTGCTCGGGTGAGTCTGCTCGACAATGGCGGAGGAATGCGCATGATCATCTCCGGATTGGCGCGTACGGCATGCTCGCTGGCGTCAGCTTCAGGGACCTCCGATTGCTGGCCAACTTCGTCCTTCGCATCAGACCTGAAGCTCTTTGCAAGCCGCGCCCACTGCGGATTCTGCTCAACGAACCAGACACCACGTCCACCGAGAACTCGTACCAGCATCATCCGGTCGAGCTCGGTGGTACGAGCCGCCACCATCGCCAAAGGCGTCCAATACGCGGCCGAAACGCCCTGTCCATGTTCGGCAGCAGCGATCAACCAGAGGTTGAGCAGCTCCACCTGCGGTGGTGACAGCAGGCGTACCAAGATCTCGTGTGCTGCCCAGCCGGCGGTGGGCTGCCGTTCCGGTGGAGCGACTGCCCCCGGCGCGCACGACGGCAATCGACCACCTGCTCGGTTGGCGGCACGATGCCGGGCGGCAAGCGTCAGTACCGCGCGTGCGGGATCAAGATCCTGATCAAGTTCCGCACCCCAGCCCTGCGGCAGCTCATGGGGTAGGGCCCGCCGGTCCGTGCCGATCAGGCCGGTAGCTACAACGTCTTCCCACACCGCCACTGTTCAAGCCGCCCGCGTCACGACAGAGGTGCTGAATGGCTCGGTTGCAGTCGTACCGAGCACGCTCAGTGGCCGGAAACCGCGGGTAGTCCACTCCCCGAACGCCTGAATCGGCTCGCCGCACGAACGGGCAAGCAAGGGCCAGGGCTCGTCGGAAAGATCGATGATGTCGCAGCATTCGCCGGTGGCGCACCGCATGCGCCACTTTCCAGGGCACGGTATGGGATTCGCAGAGATCACTGCAGGCATCCGGGAAGCCCATGGGTCCGCTGCGATGAGCTGCGCGAAGCGAGCGCGTACGTCGGCAATGGACTCGGCCGGTGGCATCGTCGACCTGGCAGTGGCGCTCGTTCGGTCCCCGATCAACGCCCGGAACTGTCCAGAGCCTGGATAGAAGTGCAATTGGGCATGGAGCAAGTAGCCCGCTAGCACCGTGTCGTCGAGCGGGCCGCCAGGCGGGGCAAAGCTCATGATCACTGCCCAGCGGCCAGTGGCGGCGCCATAGAGCCACACCCGGCGGGTATCCAGCCGATACTCGGCCGTGTCCACGATGCCGATGGCGAACCAGTGATCGATGACTCCGGGTAAGGCGAGGACGTCGGACTTGCTGACTGAGTATCCAACCCGTGCGCGAACCGTTGCCGCAAGATCAGCTGGCAACTGATCAAGCCGTCGATGGGCCTGAATCAGCAAGTGGAGGGCGCCCAGCTGTTCCAGCACTCGGCTCGGCCAACCGGCGGTCGCGAATTCGGCCGGAATGATTCGCAGCATCCCCGCCACTCCTGGCGCCTGCGCGTCGACCATGCGGGCGGCCATCGTGTCGAAGTGTGCATAGCCGGCTCTGTCCAAACCAGCGATACCACCGCGTATCTGGTCGCAGAGCCATTGGTCGAGCTCGTCGAGGCCGGCGGCTACTCGATCAGCACGCGCAGCCGCACGCTTGGCTGCGGCCGCCGGATCGACCAGTTCACTACCCTGCCGTCCGGTCGTCGCCGGCCCATCGGCGACCTTCCGTGTGGCTCGTGCTTCCAGCCACGCGGTTGCGAAAGGCGGAGGGTCCCCGGCCGGTATCAAACCGTCGCTCCACTGCAGGAGGAGCGCGAGCGCATGCTTGCAAGGCACTTTTCGGCTTGGGCAGCTGCAGGTGTACGCCGGGGGTGAGCCGAGATCAACAACCGTCTCGTAGAGTCGACCGCCGCCGGCGCAGGAGCCCCACACTCCTCTGGAATCCGCACCGACGCCAAGCCAGGTGCGCGTTCCCGCCAGCTCGACGGCCGCAACCACCGAGGCGCGGTCGGGAGCCAGTCCAAGCACCCGTTCCCGCGGCCACGTCTGCATGCCGAACACAGTAGTTGTCGACCCCGACACGGATTCGTGCAGTGTTTTCAGCTCATGTTGTGGTGTAGGTCGGCGAGTTGTCGAAAGCCCAGCACCGCCTCAATCATGCGAGCCGCTGCCACTGAGCCGGCTGCGTCGTGCATCCGTAGGATGCGCGCACCGTTGAGTGCACAGATTGTCGCTGCAGCTATCGATGGCGCCAGGCGATCAGACTTCGCCGAACCTGTCGCCTCACCCACAAAGTCCTTGTTGGACACGGCCGCCAGCAGCGGTAGACCAAGATCGGCAATCTCGGTCAATCGCTGTGTCAATTCCAGAGTGTGCAGCGTGTTCTTGTTCAGGTCGTGGCCGGGATCGATGACGATGCGACTCTCCGGGAGTCCATGATCAACGGCGAGCTGTACGCGTTCGGCGAGGAAGGCCTTGATCTCGGTCACGACGTCGCTGTACTGCGGCCGGCGGTGACGCTGGTGAGGCAGCGCCAGGCTGTGGGTGATCACCAGTGTTGCGCCTTGGGCAGCCGCCAGGTCCGCAAGGTGCGGGTCGCTTAGCCCGCTCGTGTCATTGATCACCGCAGCGCCAGCATCGATGCAGCGTGCCGCGACCTCTACACGGAACGTGTCGACGGAGATGACGACATCACTGGCGGAGACGACCTTCTCCACGACCGGCACGACACGGTCGATTTCCTCTGCCACTGTGACCTCTGGAGTGTCAGGTGAGAACGGAACGCCGCCGACGTCCACCCAGTCCGCACCCGCCCCGGCGGCAGCCAGCGCGGCAGCCACGGCTTCATCGAGCGCGAAAGTCCGGCCCTCATCAAAGAAGGAATCGGGCGTACGGTTCACGATTCCCATGACGACGATCTGACGGTCGAAGTCAAACCGCCGTCGGCCGATGGTCCGAACCGGATCACGCAGCGGTGGCAGGTAGCTCACGCGGCAAGTCTTAGGCCAGTCACTCACTGGGACAATTCCAAGAGGCAAAAGCGACGAACGCCCATGGTCAGCCCATGGGCGTTCAGCCGTGGAGGTGGCGGGAATCGAACCCGCGTCCTCGAGCGACGAACCAGGTCTTCTCCGGGCGCAGCTGGCTAGTCGTTTTCTCGGCTCCTGCACTCGCGCCAGCACGTTGCAGACAAGCCCAGTCTCAGTTGCTGTCCCTGCTAAGTCCTGAGACAATCCTCAGCAGGTGAGCCTCCTTGACGAGGCCAGGATCCGGGACGAAGGCTAGCCCGGTCTGACCACCCGATCACTGTTTAAGCAGCGAGAGCGAGTTCAGTGCGTACAGGTTTCTTGGCACTTATTGGTTTCCAAGGAACATTAACGAGTTGACCTTGGATTCTCGGCCCGCTTCTCCTGGGACTATCGACCCAAGTCGAAACCGATCACCCCCTGTTGAGTTGTGCTGCCGATCATCCCGTATCACTGGAATCGATCGCAATCACAAATTCTATCTCTGGTGTAATGCCGAAGCAGCCCAATTGATTCCGGAGCCGGAGACGCGAAGGCGCCGGACCCTGTCGGATCCGGCGCCGCACTACGCACAACTACTTCTCGGAGAGCACCTCAACCTTGATCACATTCTTGACCGGGTTCTTCCAATCGTCACCCTGCAGGGCCTTGGCGCCGCCGACAATGGTGAGGATCAGCCAGCCGAGACCCATGAAGGGGATCAGCCACCCAAAGATGTCGAGGTTGGTGATGCCACCAAGAATGGCGACCAGCACGAACGCGATCGAGGAGATGAGCTGGAAATTGAACGACTTGGCTGCTTCCTTTCGTGCGTACGTCCCTGGCGTCGACAGGGCGTAGACGAGGCCTGGGCCGAAGAGCCAGAGAAAGAACACCGAGAAGTGAGCGACGGCAGCCGCTCCTCGACCCACCTGCTCACGCGCCTCCGGTCGAACCAACGGCTGGTAGGCGGGGTGCACGCCGAGCGCGCGCGACGGTGTCGGTACTTGGACGAGACCGTAGAAGGCTTCGTTGAGTTCTTTGCGAGTGACTGCCGTCAGGACCTGCCCGATTCGGTAGTCGAACTCCGACTCGGTGATCCGCCCATCGGCGTAGGCATCCTTGAGCCAGGATTCGGCGCGGTCACGCTGTTCTGGGGTGACCTGCATCTTGAGACTGGGGTGCTCGTAGATCGCGTTCATGAAGACCAGCATCGTTTCGAGTGGAGTCATGCACCATCGGGCACTCCCCGGGGCCGACCCCGAGTGGGCCTTGGTCTGTCGCGCGTTTCTTGTACACGGCCGCGCCGGCCATCTTGTGGCTCGAGAGTGCACTAACCGCCCACTCCGCGTCAAATATGGGCTGTTACTGCACGATGATCATGACTTGCAGCGACGATGGATCACCAGCTGCCGCTGCCGCCTCCTCCACCCCCACCACCGGAGAACCCGCCACCGCCAAAAGCGCTGCCGCCACCAAACCCGGTGCCGCCGGCACCTGAGGAGGATGCCACCGGCATGGCGGCCGATGTGAGGCTGCTCGTCAAGAAGGACGTGTTGAAGGCTGTCATTGGATAGTTCCCGACATACCAGTACGGTGTCTCGTTCGGCAGGCGGCCCATCGCCACAAGATCGCCACAGATCCTTGCCCAGCGATCTGCCAACTCGAAGATGATCGCCCAAGGTAAGTATTTGGAGAAGATGTCCTCACCCTCTTCGAACTTCAGCTGATCAGCTTCAGCCGTAGCGAGGTAGGTTCTGAAGCCTTCGACTTGATCGCACACCGCTCGACCCTCGGCGGTGCGTTGTCCTCGCTTGAGCTTCGAACGGATCACCGCGAGCGTAATCAAGATCGGCAGCAGGGGGATGCAGAGCAGCAGGAGCCAGAAACCGACCGCGAACGACGCGAAGACCGCAATGACGATGAGCCCGAAGCCGAAGCTGCTCGTCGCTGCTGCAGAAGGCACTTTGCGGAACCAACCGCGGGAGGTCACCTGGTTCCGAACGGAGTCTCGCATCCGTTCATGCGCTTCCGCCATGCTGCCCTGAGCGGAGAGATCTCTGACGGCACCAGGAGGGTCGCCGTCGAAGAGGCTGGTTAAGAGCACCATCTCGTGTGGAGCTGTTGCTCGGTTGGGATCGATCAGAGTGACTTGGAAGTCATCCTTGCCGTAACTCTGGACCGTGAGTGCACCGCGCACTGCCAGGTCGATGATCGTCGCAGCGGTCTCCCTGGTATCGACCTGCCCATTGATCAACAAGCCGGCCTCAGCCACCGGAATCCGTGGTGGCGAGAAGGCGACCGGGATAGGGATATCGGGATCGTTGGGCACAATCTCCGCTTCCTGCCCGGCAAGCGGAACGGTTCCCGGCGGGAGACCCGCATAGCGCTTATCGCGGCCGTTCTTACGCCACCAGAACACACCGATAATTGGCGAGAGCACGGCGGACAGCAATGAGACCCCAGCCAGTGCGAAAACACCAACCCTCTCGGCCGGCGACATCTTCGCGCCGTTCGGCGCCATGTGCGGCTTGTTATCCGTCACCAGACCGGACTTGATCATGACGGCAACGCTGACGCTGGACCCCGGCGCGACATTCGTCTGGCCGAAAGTGGCCTTGCCACCTTTACTGAAGTCCTTGGTCTGGCAGGGTGTGGTACTCCGCGGCGGCCCGTAGTAGCAGGCCGCGTCCTGCGCCCCACCAGGAACCGTCGTCGTAATCTTCAAGTCCTTGATCAACGGATTGCCGAATCCGGGACCGTCCCAGTAGAACTCGTCGTAACCGTTGAAGGACCGCATTGCGCCAGTGACATCGTAGGAAATGACATAGGTCGCAGTGGGCGCAGAAATGGTCCGGTTAGGGTCGCCGATCCGTACGTTGAGTTCCGCCTCGCGGCCTCCCTGGGATTCGGTGGTCTTGGAGCTGAACTGGGTTGCCACGCCCTCGTCCGGACTCGTCACCGCAATGTTGGTGATGCCGTAGACAAAGTCCTGGTCGCTGTTGGGATCAGGCTCCCGGGTGACTAGGTCGCGTTGAATTCCGTGCCGACCCGAGTCGCTGCCGAAACGCCAGGTGATGGTCTCTTTTACCTTCAGCACACCGCTCGGCTGCATGTTGTAGTCGATGATGAAGGAATCGATCTGGTCATCGGCCGCGTACGCCCTGGTCGGCGCAACCACTGTCCAAGCCAACGCGGCCATGATCATCAACAAGCACGCCACGAGAGCCCGAGAGAATCGACCGCCAAGCTGCCAGATGCTCTCGCCGGCCGCGCGGAATTGCACCATTACTTCATTGTCCCCGACGCCGTACAGCGAGCGCTCTCTCAGCCTCACGCCTCGACTCGCGGGCTGCAATGGCCTGGCGCTTGTCGTACTCCCGCTTCCCAGTTGCCAGCGCAATCTCCACTTTCGCGTACCCATTGGAAAAGTAGAGCGACAAGGGCACCAACGTGGTGCCCGAGCCCTCGAGCTCGCGCTCGATCTTTGAGATCTCGCGGCGCGTCAAGAGCAGCTTCCGCGTACGCCGTGCCGTGTGGTTGGTCCAGCTTCCGTGCGTGTACTCGGGGATATGCGCGCCTCGCAGCCACACCTCGCCATCATCGACTGTTCCGTAGGCGTCGGTCAGGTTGGCACGGCCCTCGCGCAGCGACTTCACCTCGGTCCCGCTGAGAACGATGCCGGCCTCATACGTGTCATGTATGTGGTAGTCGTGCCTCGCCCTGCGGTTCTGTGCGACGAGCCTGCGGCCTTTCTCCTTCGCCATAGTCCAATCATCCCTGCTTGGGCTAGCCGGGCGGACGGCAGCGTTCAGAACCAAGTCATGGGGTTCCGCAAGCGTCCGTTGATCCAGACCATCAGATGTAGATGGCAGCCGGTTGAGAATCCAGTCGTACCGACATAACCGATGATCTGACCCTTACTGACTCGCTGACCCACCCGAACGACGTAACGAGAGGCGTGGTTGTAGCCCGTTGTTACGTACCGGCCGCCAATGTAGCCGTGGTCAATCATCAATCGGTTGCCATAACCGGCGTTGTAGTACCGCTCAGCGACTCGGCCTGCGCGCGGAGCCCGGATCGGCGTACCACAACCGGCGCCGAAATCGGTGCCATCGTGCAGCTTCCAGTAGTGCAGCACGGGATGGAATCGCATGCCGAATGGCGATGTGATGCGCGCAGGTACCGGGAAGGAGAAACCGTGGCCGGCATCCGACCCGGTGGAGCGCCGATGCTGCGACGGGCGCTGCGAGTGCTTGACAGTGGCCTTATGTGCCGCTCGCCTACGCTCGGCCGCCGCCCGCGCCGCGGCACGCTTGCGCTCAGCAGCGGCCTTGGCGATCCGCGCGGCAATGCGCTTTTCGACCGAGGCGCGTTCCTTGATCAACTTTGAATACTCGGCCTTGTCCTGGGCCACCTCGTCCGCGGCCGCGTCTTCGGCTGTTTTGCGCTGGCGTACCAGCTGCGCCACGGAGGCCTCCTCCGCGGCGGCGCGAGACTGCAGTGCCTTGTGGATCTTGAGGTTGGCTGCGGCGTCGTGACGAGCGGCAGCGACTCTTGCCTCGAGTTCGGCTTGCTGGATCCGTGCAGCATTGAGTTCACGCTGCAGCACAGTCAGCCGGTTGATCTGGGCTTGGGTGGTGTCGAACAGCGTGGTCGACCACTGGAGACGCGTCTGGAGATCTTCGGTGGAATCTGGATCGGTAAGCACTGCTATGGGCAGCAAGTTGGTTTGCTTCTGGTACTGGTCGCGGATCATCTGACCGGCTTTGGCCTGTTCGGCGTCTAACCGAGCCTGTCCCGCGGCAACGGCCGCAACCGCAGCCGCCAGATCAGCTCGGGCCTGCTCGAGATTGGCTGCCATTTCAGCGTCTCTTGTCTTGGCAGCAGTCAGCGCCTGGCGAGTTGTGGCCAGCTTGGCCGTAGCGGCGTCCAGCTTGTTTTGTGCCTTGTCAACCGCGACTGCGGCAGCACTGAGGGTTTTGGTGGATTCGTTCAGATCGCTCTTGGTCTTCGCGATCTGCTGCTTGACCCGCGCACGTTGGGTGGTGAGTTCGTCTGCGGACGCTTGTGGCCCGACCAACGTGAGCACGAGCGCGGCGGCGATCGCGACCGCGACTGCGGTCTGCACAGGACGCCTACCAGCGGCGTACGCGGCTGCCCACACGGCTGACAGGTATGCAGTTATGCCCTTGGACGCAGGCGGTATGGCGAGGGGCTTTGCACTCCTCGCCGGCCTAGCGAAGCGACCACCAACTTGAGGTGCTTCGCTGTCGTCCGGAACGTCCTGGCGGACGTAGGGAAGGTCCGGAACCACAGCTTTCCCCAATCCAGTCTTCGATTGTAAAGGTCCGCTCACGATCTCTCGGCTGCTTGCATCAATCGGAAGCGGATGTCTCGCTGCTCCGCCTGCTGTTGCGCCTGCGACTGCACGCGGACTCGGCATGATAGGCAGGTCCGGACACCCGGCTGCAATCACCGAAACGCGGAAAGCCGCATTTCGTCATCTTTCAGAGATGAAGTCTGAAGTGATACTTAAGTTATAGCGATGAGCTTGTGATGCTTTTGTGACGAAAGTGAAGCGAGTCGGAGGCCAGGCGATCTTGGTTTTTCGGCGGTACTCAGACTCGGAGATAGCGCCTAGTGGTCACCAGAGTCGGAATAACGGCAAGTACGACGCCAACCACGACGACGCCAAGCATGGCCAAAACGGCCTGTTCCCAACCGATCCAGGCGACGAAGCGGACCGAATCTCGAACTCCACGAATGATCCAGAAATAGACGCCCGCCGCCATGGTTAGACATGCCAGTGCGACGCCAATCAACGCCGAGATCACCGCTCCCAGTAGGAACGGCACGGTGATGTAGAAGTTGCTCGCGCCGACTAGGCGCATGATGCCGATCTCGCGGCGTCGCGCGAAGGTTGCCAGGCGAATGGTGTTGCCGATCTGCAGTGCGGAGGCCAGCAGCAGCAGCGCCGAGGCGCCAGCGGTCGACCACTGCAGCACGTTCAATGCTCGGAAGAACGGATCGAGCAGCTGGTGCAGATCTTGAACCTTTTGAACGCCTTTTAGCCCGACCACTGAGCTGACGACACCCTGGTATTCCTCCGGGTTCTTCAACTTGACGCGGAACGACTCCTGCATCTGATCAACGGTCAGAGAGTCCTGAATCGGGCTGCCTTGATAGGCTCGCTGAAACTCGGTGTACGCCTCATCCTTGGTCTCGAAATAGATACCTTCCGGTGCGACCTCGGGATTGGTCTCTAGCGTTCGCCGGATTTCAGCCTTTTGCGCCTCGGTTGCATCCTGGCCCGGATCACACTGGTCGCCGTGGGTGTCCTTGGCGCACAGGAATATCGAAATCTCGATCTTGTCGTACCAGCGACCCTTCATAAGGTCGACCTGCTGGCTTGCCAGCAAACCGGCGCCGAACAGTGACAGTGAGACCCACATGGTCATGATGACCGCGAGGGTCATCGTCAGGTTCTGTCGTAACCCTGCGCGGGTCTCCGACATGATGTGGCGAAAACGCATCAGATATCCCCAATTGCTCAGCTGGCGGCGGTCATGTCGTCCGGCGTGACACTACGACCGAGTGCAGGTACGTCTTTCCGCATTCCAGGACTCACTGGTAGCCGTACACGCCCCTGCTTTGATCTCGGACAACTTCCCCATCGTCCAGTTCGATCACCCGCTTGCGCATCTGATCAACGATGGTCGAGTCATGGGTCGCCATCAGCACAGTGGTATCGGCGCGGTTGATCCGATCAAGCAGCTTCATAATGCCGACGCTGGTGGCAGGGTCGAGGTTTCCTGTCGGCTCATCAGCGATCAAGATCATTGGCCGGTTCACAAAGGCGCGCGCAATAGCGACTCGCTGTTGTTCGCCACCAGACAGCTCTTCGGGAAGGCGTTCGCCTTTACCGCCCAGCCCAACAAGTTCAAGGACTTCCGGCACCACTCGCTTGATCGTTGAGGTTGGTTTGCCGATCACCTCCAGCGCGAACGCGACATTCTCGGTTACGGTCTTGTTCGGCAGCAGCCGGAAGTCTTGAAAGACCGTACCGATCTGGCGGCGCATGCCAGGGATCTTCCAGCTGTGCAGCTTGTTCAGCTCGCGGCCGGCGACGAAGACCTTGCCTTTGCTTGCCCGCTGTTCGCGCAAGATGAGTCTCAAGAATGTCGACTTGCCGGAGCCCGAGGCCCCAACCAGGAAGACGAATTCCCCCTTGTCGATGTCGACATTGATGTTGTCCAGCGCCGCTCGGCGCTGACCGTCATAGGTTTTGGATACGTTTTCAAACCGAATCACGGTGAAGCTTTCCCCCGAGATAGACAGCTCCGACGCCTTGGAGACGTCAGACGGCCAGGGATGAGTCTAAGTGAAGCTGCGGTAACGAGAGACGGTCACCGGGGTCAGCCCGTCATGTGGAAGCTTGCTCGCTGCTCAAATTGCTTGCTACGTGGCCGCTGCTTCGCGCGTTCTCCGCCAGCGGATACCGGACTCGATAAAGCCGTCGAGGTCGCCGTCGAAGACCGCATCTGGATTCGAGACCTCATAGTCGGTCCGTAAGTCCTTCACCATCTGGTACGGATGCAGCACGTACGAGCGCATCTGCGAGCCCCAACTGTTGCCGCCGTCACCCTTGAGGGCATTGAGCTCGGCCTCGCGCTGCTGCCTCGCCCGCTCAAGCAGCCGGGACTGCAACACGCGTAGCCCGGCGGCCTTATTCTGCAGCTGGGATTTCTCGTTCTGACAGGACACCACTATGCCGGTCGGGAGATGTGTGATCCGTACGGCGGAGTCAGTGGTGTTGACGCTCTGGCCGCCCGGCCCTGATGACCGGAACACGTCTATGCGGAGATCCGACTCGGGAATGTCGATGTGATCCGCGGCCTCGGTAACAGGCAGCACTTCGACCCCCGCAAACGAGGTTTGGCGCCGTCCCTGATTGTCAAATGGCGAGATGCGCACCAATCGATGGGTGCCCTGCTCCGCGGAGAGTGTCCCGTACGCGAAGGGCGCCTTGACCTGGAAGGTGGCGGACTTGATGCCCGCCTCCTCGGCGTAGGAGGTGTCGTAGACCTCCGTCGAATAGCGGTGGCGTTCGGCCCATCGCAGGTACATCCGCAGCAGCATCGCGGCAAAGTCGGCTGCGTCGACCCCGCCCGCCTCGGAACGGATGGTGACAAGCGCGTCGCGCTCGTCGTATTCCCCAGAGAGCAGCGTACGGACCTCGAGTGCCTCGATCGCCTTTTGTAGCGACGTGAGCAGCTCAGCGGCCTCCGCGAGACTGGCTTGGTCTCCCTCTTCCTCCCCCAGCTCGACCAAAACATCAAGATCGTCAAGCTGAGAACGCAGGCCCACGACTCGGTCGACTTCAGCCTGAAGAGCCGATAGTCGGGACGTCACCCGCTGCGCATTGTCCGGATCGTCCCAGAGGTTGGGGACGGCTACCTGTTCCTCCAATGCGGCGATCTCGGCGCGCTTCCGATCAGGATCGACGACAGCCTCGATCGACCGCAGTGCCTTGTCAAGGTCTGCGAGCGCGACTGCGAAGTCGGGTCCGGCCACAATGATCCACTTTACTTGGCCTGACCCGACAAGGCCGGTGCGCGACGGTGCCCTGAGTGGTGCCTACTTCACAACGTCATGAGTCATCCACGCTGCGGAGCTCTTCGATGCGGACGAACCGCTCCTCCCCAACCGGGCGGCGCGGCGGCCAGTCACTCACCCAAATGACTCCAAAAGCGGCAAGGGAGCAGGCCAGTGCAACCACAGGACCAAGAACAAAGAGCCACACCACCACGCAGCCGACAAGATCCAGCAGCAACACTGCCAACGCTCCGCGACGACTGAGGTGGCCATGGCGAGCGCGCCATGCCGCATATCCGATCCAGGGCACCATGGCAAGAAGGATCGCTATCCACGCGAAGGTCGACATCCCATGGCTAAACGCGCCAGACACCAGTCGGATCATTGCGATGAGGCTGACCAGGCCGGTCACGGCCCCAAGCGCCGCAGCGAGGTTTCTGTTGGGCACGCCTACTCCAGTGCGTAACGCTTGTGAGCTGCAAACGTCGGCATTGCGCAAGCAGCTCCTATAACTTGGTCGAGCCAGAACCGACACACTAGTCTTGTCGGCTGCGTATATGCGGCAGCGACCCGGGAGCATAGCTCAGTTGGTTAGAGCACTTGCCTTACAAGCAAGGGGTCAGCAGTTCGAGTCTGCTTGCTCCCACTGGCAAAACGCCTAGTGAGGCGCGATTTCCTACCTTGGTGAACCTCGCGGCGCTGACCAAATGTAGCCATAGGTGTAGCCATCGGAGTAGCCACGTGGGCGACTGCTCATTTATCTCTATCATCGAAAAAATAAGTCGCGTTAAATACCAACTGTGCGCTGCATTCTTGCGCCTTGTGGGAAAAAATGGTGTGGAAGTAGATGAGAAGTGTTCCACGTGGTGCCCTCGGCCACATACCGAGAAACGACGAGGATGCCATGGCTTGGCGAAGCACTAAAGACCTTGCCGTGCGCGGTGTGTGGCAGGGCGATTGCTTACAGCGAAGCGGTTGGGCTGGACCGAACAGCAGATAAACGCTTTGTCGAATCTTCGCCCCGAGTGCAGGCAGTGTTCGCATCGTACGGGGGCGCGGGAGGGGAATCGCGTGAAGCGTGCGATGCGTCAGCGGTCGCAGCGAACCGGTGCTGTTTTCCCGCTTGATGACAGTTCTAGGTGGTGAAGGAGCCCAGTTTTTAGCTCTCGATGAACTTTGGATCACGTGGGGAAAAAGTTTCTTCCCCTCCGATATCCCGCCCTAGGGATTCCAAATCCGGTCGCGACTAGAATAGCTTTCTACGATTGCGACCGGTGACAGTGGAGGCAATGACAACCAGCACCGCTGCTACTGCGATGGAAATCAGCCAGCGAATCCAGTCAATTCCATGCGTAGGGCCGCCACCCAACGCTCCGTAAATGTACCAACCGATAAGAACACCGCCGATCCCGCAAAGGATGGTCAACCAGAGGGGCGTATTGTCCCTGGTTCCGGGTGCGACGAACTTGCCCAGCAAACCGATGATGATCCCAGCGATAATCACTCCGATCACTGACATGGCATCTCCCTTCTTTGAGCCGGGCCGAGCCTTCCGGCTGCCTCGGATCGCTACCCGCGGCCATACCAGCCAAACGAGGGTGCCGAAATCGATATCGATATGTCACCATGTTGTGTCCAATGGCCAGAGCGCTGGTGCGAGTGGCGGAGAGCAACCGCGATCGGCTCATGAGGGTGTGGACGGGCAACGTCTTACATCCAGTCAGAACCCCGTTCCCTGGACTTCCGGACCCGTGCCGAGGTGGGTGGTGCGCTGCTGTGCGGTGACGGAGACTGAACAGCCCGCCTATCCCGTTCGGCGCTGGGAGGCCGCACGAGTTCTGCAACCGTGCGCCATGAGCGGGTGAGGACCAGAAAGCGGAAGCCAAGAGCTGCCTACGGGGCGCGGTAATGGATTTGCACGGTTTGTTGCGGGGCCCGCTTAGGCGGGTTTGTAGCGTGCATCTTTGCCTGAGATAAGAGATAATTAATGTAGAAACCTCGCGGAGATTGTGCGCAGGATTTGTAAACGGTGTCGTGGCGAGTTCATGTTTGAGTATTTCCGTGGACGGCCACGCGAATATTGCAGTCTCTGCCTACCTCCAGGCACCAGATGGATTGGCAAGAACACTGTGGATAATTCACCGGGATTTACGGCCTGCGCCCGCGAAAGTCTCTTGCAAAGGCTTGGCGGGCGCGGCGTCAATGTCACCCAAAGCCCGGCGGCTTTCCTCCTTCTGACGCCGGGGTCGGGAATCGAAGGCGGCTCAGTGTGTCTATACCTCCTTCCATGCACGCATGCACACCGCCTGCCGCCCCTATTAACACAAATGACTGATTGGATGAATATGTTTCGTGCTGTCCCTGAGCCGGTGAAAATTGGCGAAAGTGCCGGTTATTCGGCAACCGACCCGGTTCCGTTGTCGGTGCTTGGACTTCGGTGGGGTTCCGGCTGAGGGTTGGCCCAACTTTTTGGGTCGCCGCGCCATGCCGATAATTCCTGACAGTTTGGGCCGTGACAGTGTGAGCCATAGTCATGCCCGCCAATTGTTGGATGGGGCGCGGGAGGCTGAGCTGCGTCGTCGGAAGCGGGTGGCGATTTTGCAGGCTGAGCAAGATGAGTGGCATCAGCAGCGAGCCGCCCAGGTTTGGCGGGGGCTGCCCGTTGACCAAATGCCTGCCGGCGTGACTGCTACTGAGGTGATGTTGCAGGCGGCCGCGGCTGACATGCCGAACGTCGGGTGTCGCCGGTGGAGGAGGCGTTGGGCGGCTCGGGGATGCCCTACCACAGCATGCAGTCCATGCCGGATGCGTCGTGACCGTTCCGGCGCCATTGGCGGCTGACGCCGTGGTGGTCAAGGATCCAGCTGAATGGAGTCTGATTGTGAAGCCGGCGGAGAGCCGCGGCAAGGACGGCAAGCAGCGGTGGATCAAAGCTAGTGATCTACGTCCCGCAAGGCCGTGGTCATAACCTCGTTGCACAGAGATGGCATCAAACCGCGAGACGGGTCTCGGTGCTGGTTATCGGATTTGTCCAGTGAGCAAGAGCACCAGCATGACGAGCTGCAAGGCTACGAGCAGTGCGGTAATCCAATCGTTCTTCAGACCTCCGCCCGGATCTGATTTGAGCGGGCGCTCGCCATCGCG
>Ga0075433_10001221_pt1 | contig 18746 bp, 17 predicted proteins | sample RhiMethybrSRZTD2_FD_75299 | JGI IMG/M metagenome (GOLD analysis project Ga0075433, IMG submission 75299) | Populus rhizosphere microbial communities from Tennessee, USA - Rhizosphere MetaG P. TD hybrid SRZTD2 | ecosystem: Host-associated > Plants > Roots > Rhizosphere > Soil | place: USA... | reverse complement strand
TTTGTCGGAGGCCCTCGCCGTATTCGGGCGGTACTCGTCCGACCAGTTTCGAGAGGACCGAGCCGAGTGCTGGTCGCGTGTTCCGCCATCCACCCTGGCCGCACGAGCGCGGACGATCCTCTGCATGGACCGCCGCTGGAGACTGCAATGTCACATCCCGCTGCTCTACGTGCGGGGCTCCGCGGATATCGTCGTGCCGCGCTGGAACGCCCGCGCAGTGTCACGCGCGATTCCTTCGACGCGCATAGTCACCATCGACGGGCCGCACCTCGCGTTGTATACGAATCCTGTAAAAGCGGCGGACGTTATTGCGCACTTCGTCCGGCAGCACGCGTGATGCATTAGTCGAGGCAGGCGATTGCCAATGACTCGCCGTTGACGGAGACTCGACACATGAACGAGACGAAGAGGTATGGAACGTTCGCCGACTTCTATCCCTTCTACCTCTCCGAGCATTCGAACCGTACGTGCCGCCGTCTCCACTTCGCCGGCACCACGATCGGCCTGATCTGCCTGATCGCGGCGGTGACCACCGGTCGACTCTGGTACGTGCTCGTCGGGCTCGGCGCCGGTTACTTGTTCGCGTGGATCGGACACTTCTTCTTCGAGAGGAACCGTCCCGCCACCTTCACGTATCCGCTTTACTCGTTCATCGGGGACTGGGCGATGTGGCGAGACATCCTCACGGGAAAGATCAGGCTCTAGGCGCGCGGTGTCACCTCGACGTTCGCATCGAACGCCGCCTGACCGGCCGAGAATCCGAGCGCATCGACCGCGGCGTCCGGGATGACAGCGTCGCCGGACGTCAGCGTGTTCAGCTCGGACCAGCCGTCGCGCATCCACACGGTGCCGGCGGGGATCTTCGGCGTGACGTGAGCGCGGCAGCGCATCTCGCCTCGCGCGTTGCGCATCGCGATGAGTCCACCGTCAGTGATGCCGCGCGCGGCAGCATCCGCCGGCGAGATCCAGAGCAGCGGCTCGGGGTCGGCCTTCGCGAGCGATGGCAGCGCGCGACCATGATCGTAGAAGCCGTGGAACGCCGTGAGCGTGCGGCCCTGACGTAGCGTCAAAGGATACGAAGGCTCCGCGCCCGGAGCTTCGAACACGGGAAGTCCCGGCAAGCCCAGCGTGACCGCGCGCTCGGAGAACAGCTCGAGCTTGCCCGACGGCGTCGGGAAGGTCAGATCGGGATGGCCGACGTGCGATACGTCCATCGCGCGCATCCCGCCGTCGGCGGCGAGCGATGCGACGGTCGCATGGCGTGTCGCGCGCACGTCGAGCATCGTGTCGACGAGTGCCGTCTCATCCTTCCAGGGGAAGAAATCTTCGAGGCCGAGTCGCTCCGCGAGCGCACGCAGCACCCACGGTACCGGGCGCGTCTCGCCCGCCGCCTCGAGCACCTGCGGCATCAGGTACACGTGCGTGTTTGTCGCCTTGCAACCGAGCTCCTCCAGCCACGACGTCGACGGCAGCAGGACGTCGGCGAAGCGCCGCGCCGTGTCGTTCTCGAACAGATCGTACGAGACGATCAGCTCCTGACGCGCGAGCCCCTCGGCCACGCGATTGACGTCGGCGAACGACGACAACATGTCGGTGCCGAACAGCAGCAGCACGCGCACCCGGCCGGTGACGAGCGACTCGGTGATGCGCGACATTTGATCGGGCACGTAGTCTCCGGGCGGCCGCCGCTCGAGCGCGACGATGTTGCCGAGCACCTGACCGCGCAGGCTCGCACCGTGGCGCGGCCCGAGCCCGCCGCCAGGGATCCCGACCTGGCCCGTCAGCGCGGGCAGACACGCGATGGCGCGCGCGGCCTGCCAGCCGTTGGACGACTTGTGCATCGACGAGCCGCCGACGACGATCATCGCGGGGCGCGTCGTCGCGTACCGCCGCGCGAGATCGACGATGCGTGTGGCCGCGATGCCGGTGACCGCCGCCGCCCACTCGGGCGTATACGCGCGCACATGCGCGGTGAGACGCTCGAAGCCGACCGTGTGGCGTCCGACGAAGTCGCGATCGACGAGGTTTTCGGTGACGATCACGTGCATCAGCGCGAGCGTGAGCGCGGCATCCGTGCCCGGACGGATCAGCAGTGTCTCGTCCGACTGCGCGGCGGCCTCGGTTTCTCGCACGTCGATCGTGACGATGCGCGCCCCGCGGCGCCGGGCGGCTGCCAGGTACCGCGCCGTGTTCGGCTGGCTCGCGAGGTTCGCGCCCCAGAGCACGATCATCGCCGCGTTGGCGCCCATGTCTTCCTTGGTGTTCGGCTCCAGCAGGCCGGTGAGGCCGAGGCCGAAGCCCCCGAGCGCCCAGCAGATGATCGCGGGACTCCACCACTGGCAGCCCCAGATGTTCGAGAACCGGCGCAGCAGGTGCGAGTGGATCCGTGTGCCGTAATTGTTCGCGAAGACGCCGTGTCCCGACCACGTGGCGACGGCCTCGCGGCCGACGGCGCGCATGCGCGCGACGATTGTGTCGAGCGCCTCGTCCCACGTGGCGCGTCGCCAGCTTCCGCTCCGTGTCGCGCGCAGCATGGGATAGAGCAGGCGCCGCGGATTGTCGAGGATCTCGGGCGCAGCCTGGCCGCGAACACACAGGAAGCCGCGGCTGTCAGGATTGTCGACGTCGCCGCTCACGCGAATCACGCGGTCATCATGCACTTCCACGAGCATCCCGCAGAGCGTGGGGTGGCAGTTCATCGGGCACATGGTGCGGACCAGTCGTGGCACGCGCACATGATATATCGCGCGTGGCCTATCTCGCGCGTGGCCGCAACGAGGCTTCGGTGGCACAGGCCGTGCACGACACGTCGGCGTGCGTAACGCGTGCATGCGGCTGGGCACAGCGGCGGTCTGCCTGACGCTCTCGGCTTGCACCCTCGCGCGGCCGCATTACGCGCCGGCGCCCGATGTCTCGATCGATCGGCCCACGTTCGGCCGCACGCTCGAGGGACAAGCCGACGCCGAGCTGGTTCACGGCAACCGCGCGCAGGTGCTGCTGAACGGCGACGAGATCTTTCCCGCGATGCTCGCCGCGATCCGGCAGGCGAAGGTCACGATCACATTCGCCAACTTCATCTATGAGAAGGGCGACATCGCGCGTGAGATGGCGGAGGCGCTCGCCGAGCGCTGCCGCGCCGGCGTCGGCGTCAACGTCCTGCTCGACGCCGTCGGCAGCGAGAACATGCCGAAGGCGTACAAGGAGACGATGAAGCGCTCGGGCTGTCACGTCGCGAGCTACCACTCGCTCAATCCGCTGGCGCTCAAGCGAATCAACCACCGCAATCATCGCCGCGTCCTCGTCGTCGACGGGCGCATCGGCTTTACCGGCGGCACCGGCGTGGGCGAGAAGTGGACGGGCAATGGACGCGGCCGTGATCACTGGCGGCAGACGGACGTCCGGGTCGAGGGACCGATCGTCCGCCAGATCCAGTCGGCCTTCGCCGAGAACTGGCGCGACGCGACGGGTGTGCTGCTCTCCGGCGACGCGTACTTCCCGGAGATCCGTGCACGCGGCCGCCTCGTGGCGCAGACGATCAAGAGCTCGCCGGCGAGCGGCGCCGCGGACGCCTATCTGTTGTTCCTGCTCGCTATCGAGGGCGCGCGCTCCTCGATCCTCTTGACCAATCCCTACTTCGTGCCCGACGGCACGATGACCGATGCGATCGTGCGCGCGGTCAAGCGCGGCGTCGACGTGTCGATCCTCACCGCGGGCGTCGCGGACACGACGCTCGACCGGCTCGTACGAGAGGCCAGCCATGCGCACTTCGGCCGCGTGCTCGACGCGGGCGCGAAGATCTACGAATACGGCCCCGCGTTGCTGCACGCCAAGACGATGGTCGTCGACGGCCGATGGGTGAGCATCGGCAGCGCCAACCTCGACAACCGATCGTTCAGCCTGAACAACGAGCTGAACCTCGCCTTCATGGATCGCGCGCTCGCGGCCCGCATGACCGAGGTGTTTCGCGAAGATCTGAAATACGCGAAGCCGGTCGGCTACGACGATTGGCGACGCCACCGCGTCCGCAACGCCTTCTACCTGCCGTTGATCCCGCTGCGCGATCAGCTCTGAGCCCCCACGCCAGGCGTGGCATACTCGGCCATCTCTCGCGAGGAGGCGAGCATGCCCGCACCGAAGCTACCGACGCAGGCGGACGTCGAGTCGTACTTCAAGCGGCTGAACAACTGGGGACGCTGGGGCGGGGACGACCAGCGAGGCACCGTGAACCTCATCACGGACGCGCGGCGCGCTGCGGCGCGCGCGCTGGTGAAAACCGGCCGCACCGTGTCGCTGTCGCGCGAGATCGTCGCGCAGCCGCACCTGCAGTTCATGTATCACGTCACGTGCCCGTCCAAGCGTGAGCGCGCCGACGTCGTGCTGGATCGCTTCGACCTCGTCTACCACGGCTTCTGGATCACCCACGTCGACGCGCTCTGCCACGTCGGCTGGGACGGCGAGCTCTACAACGGCCGCTCGTTCGCGGACAGCCTCTCCGCCGCGGGCGCGACCTGGTGTCCGATCGATCCGCTGTTCGACGGGATTCTCACGCGCGGCGTTCTGCTCGACGTGGCGGCCGGCCGCAAGGAGGGCTACGTCACCGTCGGCGACCCGGTGACGCCGAAAGAGCTGAACGAGACAGCCGCGCGCTTTGGCGTCCGCATCGAGCCCGGCGACGTCGTCGTGGTGCGCAGCGGCGACGAGCAGTTCCGTCGCGAGCATCCCGAGTGGGTGCCGCGCGTGTCCCCGCATCCCGGGCTGCACATCTCGTGTCTGGAGTGGTTCCGCGAGAAGGACATCGCGGCGATCTCGTGGGACATGATGGACGAGCGGCCGATCGGCTACGCCGGCTTCGGCATGGGCGTGCACCTCGCGATCCCGTTCCTCGGGCTGGCCCTCGTGGACAACACGAACCCCGAGCGACTGGCCAAGGCATGCGCGGAAGAAGGGCGCTACGAGTTCCTCTTCACGGCGACGCCGCTGCGATTGACGGGCGCCACGGGCGCGCCCGCGCATCCGCTCGCCATTTTCTGATGCCGGCGGCCGCGCGCGCGCTCGTCGAGACGCTGGTGGCGGCCGGCGTGGAGCATCTGTTCACGCTGTCGGGCAATCAGATTCTCTCGGTCTACGATGCCGCCATCGGTCGACCGCTGACGCTCTATCACACGCGGCATGAGGCGGCCGCCGTGCACATGGCCGATGCGTGGGCGCGCCTCACCGATCGTCCGGGGGTTGCGCTCGTCACCGCGGGGCCCGGACACCTCAACGCGCTGTCCGCGCTGTACGGCGCGCGCATGGAGGACTCGCCGGTGCTGCTGCTCAGCGGCGCTTCGCCCCGGGGCGAGCGCGGGCTCGGCGCGTTTCAAGAGATCGACCAGGCGGCGGCCGCCCGGCCCGTGACGAAGGCCGCGTGGACCGCCGAGGATCCGCAGCGTCTGGCCGATGATGTCGCGCGCGCGCTGTCGCTGGCGCAGTCGGAACGTCCGGGACCCGTTCATCTCAGCTTGCCCGGTGACCTGCTCGAGGCGAACGTCGCCGACGCCAGCGCGGCGCGCGTCATGCTCACCGCGCCGGCTCGCGCCGGCGACGCGGAGACCAAGACGATCGTCGAGATGCTGGCCGCGGCGAAGCGGCCGGTGATCATCGCGGGACCAGGCATGGCGCGCGGAAGCCGCTGGGCGGCGGTGCAGGCGTTGGCGCGGACGACGGGCGTGCCGGCGCTGCCGTCTGAGAGCCCGCGCGGTCTCAACGATCCGTGGCTGCACGGCGCGAATGCGTCGCTGGCGCAGGCCGACGTCGTGCTGCTGCTCGGCAAGACGCTCGACTTCTCGCTGCGCTTTGGACGCGGACCGGCGTGGGCCGCGGGCTGCCACTTCGTGCAGGTGTCGGCGGAGCCGACGCCCACGCGCGACGGCGTGCTGACTATCGTGGCTGATCCGCTGGCGGTGACCGAGCAGCTCACGGCCAAGGCGGGCTCAGCATCGACGACGGGATGGACCGACGAGGTCGCTCGGATCCGCGCCACCACGCCGCCGGGATGGAACGATCTGCGCCGCGGAACGTCGTCGCCGATGCATCCGTTGGCTGTCTGCGCCGCCGTACAGCCGTGGCTCGATCGCGGGGCCACGCTCGTCGCCGACGGAGGCGAGTTCGGCCAGTGGGCGCAGGCTGGCCTCGAGGCGCGCGAGCGGCTGATCAACGGCCCGTCGGGCTCGATCGGCAGCGCGATGCCGATGGCCATTGCCGCGCGACTGGCCCGGCCGACGGCGCCGGTGTTTGCGCTGCTGGGCGACGGGACGTTCGGCTTCCACGCACTGGAGATCGACACGGCGCTTCGCTATGGCCTGCCATTTGTCGCCGTCGTCGGCAACGACGCGCGTTGGAACGCCGAGCATCAGCTGCAGCTCAAGCACTACGGCGCCGAGCGCGCCGTCGCGTGCTCGCTATTGCCGACGCGCTACGACCGCGTGGCCGAGGCGCTCGGCGGCCACGGCGAGCACGTTGAGCGCGCGTCGGATCTGCCGGCGGCGCTCGCGCGCGCCGTCGCTTCCGGAAAGCCGGCCGTCGTCAACGTCGTCATCGACGGAGTTGCGGCGCCGACGTTCGGAACAGCCGCGCGAGGTCACTGAGTCCGCTCGGTTCCTAGTCGATCGCGTGTCGCATCCAGACGTTCGGGTCTTCGTAACGTCCCTCATCCGCCTGGCGGTCGATGACGACGGGCTGAAGCGCCCCGGGGACGACGTACGAGCCGGAATCGGGAAAGCGCATGTCGGTCCAGCGCTCCCAGTCGGCGACGCGCCCGGTGATCACGAGTGTTCGCGGCGCCACAGCGAGGATGTCGGCGCCCAAGCGCGCGTGCACGCGGATCCAGCGATCCATCGGCAGGCCGTCTTCGTTGTCCCAGCGCGCGTAGCGCTCCATCGGCGCGAGGGGATAGTTGCTTTTGTCGGCCGGCCGAACCGGCGCGATCAGGGTGCGCAGACCGTGCGCACGCGCCAGATCCCGCATCGCGCGCACCGCGACCTGGCTCATGCCCTTGCCACGGAAGCCCGGATCCACCATCGCGGCGAGCGCGCACAGCGTATTCGGCGTGCGACCGGCCTCGTGATCGGCGGTCGCACGCGCGAGGATCTCGGCGATGCTCGAGGGCAGGTCCTCGACGGTGTCCTTCCACACGAGCGGGACGGCATGGGTGGCGGCGATCGTCGGCCCCATGCCGTCGACGAGAACGAGCTGCCACTCGGCCCACGTCGTGTAAAGCGACGGCCAGTATTGCCCGTAGCCGAGCTCGTCGCGCTGCCGCAGGAAGTGTGGCCACGAGGTTTCGGACAGTCGCTCGAACTCGTCCTCGAGATCGGCGCGCTCGCGCAGCGTGAACGTCTTGAAGGGCATGCGTCATGATACGGTGGCCTGCGATATGACGGAGACGATTCCGCCGCTGCCCGACACGCTGCCGCGCGATCCGCTCCCGCTCGTGGCGGCGTGGCTCGCCGAGGCCGCGAAGAGTGTGCGAAACTCCACCGCGATGACGCTCGCGACCGTCGGCGTCGACGGCCGCCCGGCTGCGCGGATGGTGATCTGTCGCGGCTTCGATGCTGCCGCCGGCGCGTTCGTCTTCTACACCGACCGCGAGAGCGACAAGGGCGGGGAGCTGGCCGCGCGCCCGTGGGCCGCGCTCGTGTTCCACTGGGACGTGGTCGAGCGGCAGATTCGGGTGGGCGGGCCAGTCACCGACGTGGCCGATGGCGACAGCGATCGGTATTGGGCATCGCGACCGCTCGACGCGCGTGCGGCCGCCGCGGCGAGTGATCAGAGCCGGCCGCTTGCCTCTCGCGCCGTGCTGCTGGAGCGCATCGCGGACGCCAGGGCGGGCGCGCACGGCGGCGAGATTCCGCGACCCAAACGCTGGGGCGGTTACCGCGTGTGGGCCGAGCGCGTCGAGCTGTGGGTCGGCCAGCCCGGACGCGCGCACGATCGCGCGCGCTGGACGCGCCCGCTCGCGCGTCACGGCGACGGCTTCACCGGCGGCGCGTGGTCGGGCACGCGGCTCATGCCGTGAGCGCGCCCTCCGGCGATACGCGCTCGGGGTCGGCTGGGACGCGGGGCTGGCTGCCAGCCACGGACATGCCGCGCTACGTGCGCGAGCTGTGCGAGTTCGTCGGCTTCGGCGATGCGGACGCCGCCGTGGTGCGGGCGAGCGCGCCGGCGGTGCTGGAGCGCGAAGCCGAGCTGACCGCGGCGCTCTACGATCACTTCCTGAAATTTCCGGAGTCGGCGCGCTTCTTCCTCGGGGCCGACGGCGCGCCGGACCTGCCGCGGATCGAGCGCCGCAAGCACAGCCTCGGGCGCTGGCTGCGCGAGACTGCGCAGGCGGCGATCACGCAAGAATCCTCGTATTACCTGCTCGCCGTCGGCCTGTCCCACAGCCATCGTCCCACCGGGCCGGGCGGCGTGGTGCCGGCACATCTCGTCGTCAATGCGATCAGCCTCGCGCAGAGCGTGCTCGCGGGTGTGTTCGCGCACGCGCTCCCGCCGGCGCAGGCGCTCGAGGCCAGCGTGGCGTGGAACAAGCTGCTGCTCGTGCATCTCAACGTGTTTCTTCTCGGCTACCTCCCGCCGACGCCGAGATGACGGCGCCTGCGCCGCTGACCGTCCGTGAGCGAGTGGCGCTGGCGCCATACACGACGCTCGGCGTCGGCGGGCCCGCGCGCTGGTTCGTGGAAGCGACCGACGAAGCGACGCTGTTCCAGGCGGTCGGCTGGGCGCGGGCACGCGGTGTCGCGCTGCGCATTCTGGGCGGCGGCTCCAACATCGTCGTGCCCGACAATGGCGTGGACGCGCTCGTCGTGCAGATCGGCCTGCGTGGCGTGACGACGCGCGAGACCCGCGGCGCCGTCGAGGTCACGGCCGCGGCCGGCGAGCCGTGGGACGATCTGGTCGCGCTCGCCGTCGGCCACGGCTGGGCCGGACTGGAATGCTTGTCCGGGATTCCAGGGCTCGTCGGCGCCACGCCGATGCAGAACGTCGGCGCATACGGGCAAGAGGTCAGCGAAACCGTCATCGCGGTGCGCGCGCTCGACACGCGCAGCGGCCAGGCCGTGACACTGTCGGCGGCGCAGTGCGGCTTCGCCTATCGCGACAGCGCGTTCAAGAGCCGCGAGCCGGGACGCTATGTCGTGCTCGGCGTCACGTACCGGCTGCGACCGGGCGGTCAACCGACGCTCGGGTACGCCGACGTCGCTCGCGACATCAATGCGCGCGGCCTCACGACGCCGACGCTGTCAGATGTGCGCACGAGCGTGCTCGCGATCCGTCGCACGAAGTCGATGGTGCTCGTTCCCGGCGATCCGAATCGCCGCTCGTGCGGCTCGTTCTTCACCAACCCGATCGTCCCGCCGGCGGATGCCGAGCGCGTGGCGCGCAATGCCGGCGACGGACCGGTGCCGCGCTGGCCGCAGGCCGATGGTGCCGTCAAGCTGTCCGCGGCGTGGCTGATCGAGCGCGCGGGCTTTCGCCGCGGTCAGCGGGACGGCGTGGTGGGACTCTCGACGGCGCACGCGCTCGCCATCGTCGCGCACGACGGCGCGGGGGCGACCGACGTGCTCGCGTTCGCGCGGCGCCTGCAAGATTCGGTGGCGGACCGCTTCGGCGTCAGGCTCGCGCTCGAGCCGGCCGTCTGGTCGTAGGGCCGGCGAGGCGTCGCCCGAGCCGGATCAAGCCCGCGCCGACTACGCGTCGCAGCGTGCGCTGACGCAGACGCTCGACGACGTCGCGCCGCGCGGCGCGCTCGCGCGCTTCGGCGAGCCGGTCTCGCGCGAGGAAGTCGGCGTGATACTCGTTGAGCCACATGCCGTGACTCAGAGCAGGCGCTCCATGACGACGACGTCCACCCAGCGCCCGTCGAGCCATCCCTGCTCCCGATAAATGCCCACGCGCGTGAACCCCACGCTGCCGTACAACGCCATGCCGGCCGCGTTGTCGGGAAACGCTGCGAGGACGATCTTGTGATACCCGATCGCCCGCGCGCGCTCGATCAGTGCGTCGAGCAGCGCGCGCCCGATGCCATGCCCGCGCCACGCCCGGTCGACGTAGACGGAAAGGTCGGCGACGTGGTCGTACACCGGCCGCGGATTGAATCGATTGAGGCTCGCCCAACCTGTTGTAGCGAGTGTCGCGTGCTCGGTTCGAGCCGCGGATGGGCTGTTCGAGATGATCGGTGGCTCCGTCTCCGCGATCAGGACCGGGTGACGTGGGCTCCGGGCGGCCAACCACTCGCGGCGCTCGGCGAGCGTTCGCGTTTCCGTCTCCAGCGTCGCCACGCGATCCTCAATGCCCTGGTTGTAGATGCGGCAGATCGCCTCTGCGTCGACGAGCGTCGCGTCGCGGATCGTCAGCGCCTTGTCCACGGTCGTCGGCGTCATGGCGTCACGGTGCCACCGTCCGAGCCATGAGGGAAATGAATTGTCGGAATGCAATCGATTAGCGATACTGCGGGCTCGATGGAGCTCTCGCCGGTGCATGTTCGGACGTTCGCCGAGGTCGTGCGCCACGCGTCGTTCTCGCGCGCCGCGGAGGGTTTGCACTTGAGCCAGCCGGCGGTGAGCCACCACATCCGGCATCTCGAGCAGGCGCTCGGCGCGCGACTCTTGGAGCGTGTCGGCCGTCGCGCCTTCCCGACGGCCGCCGGCGAAGTCTTGCTCGAGCACGCCGGGCGCGCGCTCGCGGAGCTCGAGGCGGCGCGTCAAGCCATCCAGCGGCTGCGCGGTGTGGTCGCCGGACGCGTGCGTCTCGGCACCGGCGCGACGGCCAGCACGTATTTCCTGCCCGATGTGCTGCGCCGTTTGCGCGCGCGGCATCCCGATCTGGAGCTCGTCGTCGTCACCGGCAACTCGCCCGAGCTCGCGGCCTCGGTCGCGGCCAGCCAGCTCGACCTCGCCGTGCTGACGCTGCCGGTGCGCGGCCGTCAGCTCGTGACGACGCCGTTTCGCAGCGATCCGCAGGTGGCGATCGCCGCGCCCGATCATCGCTGGCCGCGCCGCGGCGCGCTCCGGCCCGCCGACCTCGCGGAGGCGCCGCTGATTCTCTATGACCGCGGCGGCACCATCCGCCAGGTGATCGACGCGTGGTTTCAGCGGGCCGGCGTGCGCCCGCGTGTGGCGATGGAATTGGGCAACGTCGAGGCGACGAAGCGGCTGGTCGCGGCGGGCCTCGGCGTGTCGGTCCTCTCTGCCGTCGCCGTGCGCGCGGAGCTGCGTGCGAGGACGCTGACGGCGCGCGCGCTCGCCCCGCCGCTGGCCCGGCGGTTGGCCATCGTGCGGCGGCGGGACAAGCCGCCCACGCCCGCGCTCGACGCGGTGCTGGCGGCGCTCGACGGTGTGGCGGGCGCGTGATGGATCCGACTGCCCCGCGTCGCCGGTCGATCTTGTGGCGCGCGCGCGGCGCGAACCTGTTCGGCGCAGTGATGGCATTCGCCTACTTCCGCTATCTCGATCCCGTGACGTCCGCGCCCGAGGTGACGTGGGCCGAAATCGTGTTCGCCGTCGGCGCCTTCATCGCGCTCACGGTGACCGGCGCGAGACTGGCCACCCGCTGGGCCGCGCCGATGTTGACCGGCGACCCTGGCTCGACCGACGCGCGCCGGCGGGCGTTGCTGTTTCCCTGGGTCACGGCGGGCACCACCATGCTGAGCTGGACGCTGGCGGGAGTCATCTTCGGCGCCGTGTGGCCGTTTCTCAACGGTCGGTTCTCAATGGAATCGGCATTGCGGTCGGTGGTCGGCGTCACCGCTGTGGGCGGAATCGTCACTGCCTCGATCGTCTTCTTCTCCGTGGAGAACCTCTGGCGGCAGGAGCTGCCGCGGTTCTTTCCGAGCGGCGGTCTTGGCGTGGTGCGAGGCGTGCCGCGGGTGCCCGTTCGCGCGCGCCTGCTCGCCGTGTTCCTGCTCACGAGCATCGGGCCGCTGATCCTGCTCGGCATCGTGGCCTGGCGCCGCGCCGCGATGGCGGCCGCCGAGCCGGGAAACGCGGGCGCGATGCTCGGCGACATGCTGACGCTGATCGGATTTTTCATCGTGGCCAGCCTCGTGGCCGCGGTGCGCTTGTCGCTGGTCGTCTCCGACAGCGTGGCGACGCCGCTGCTCGGTCTCACGTTCGCCATGGCCCGCGTCGAGCGGGGTGAGCTCGACGCGCACTGTCCCGTCGTCTCCAACGACGAGATTGGCGCCGCCACCGAGGGCTTCAATCGGATGCTCGATGGCCTGCGCGAGCGCGAGGCCATCAAGGAGACGTTTGGTCGCTACGTCACGCGTGAGGTGCGCGACGAGATCCTGGCCGGGCGCGTGAGCGTCGAGGGTGAGCAGCGCGAGGTGACCGTGCTGTTCGCCGACCTGCGCGATTTCACGCCGTGGGTCGAATCGACCGAGCCGCGTCAGGTCGTGCGCGATCTCAACGCCTACTTCGCCGAAATGGAGGCGGCCATCCGAGCCCACGGCGGCCTCGTCCTGCAGTTCATCGGCGACGAGATCGAGGCCGTGTTCGGCGCGCCGGTCGCCGCGCCCGACCACGCGGCGCGGGCGCTGCGCGCGGCGCTCGACATGCGCGCACGGCTCGCCGCCTACAACGCCGGCCGCACGCGGCCGCTGCGTCACGGCATCGGCGTGCACACCGGTCCCGTGCTCGCCGGCGCCATCGGCAGCCGTGAGCGACTTTCCTATGCACTCGTCGGCGATACGGTGAATCTCGCCTCGCGTATTCAGGGCCTGACGAAGGATGTCGGCACCGATATTCTCGTCAGCGCGACGACGGCGCGGCAGCTCGACGCTGCGGCGATGCTGCAGGCGCTGCCCGCCGTGCGCGTGAAGGGCAAATCGGTCGAGGTGGAAGTCTTTCGCGTCGTCTGAGGGTGTACGCTGGCCTCGTGCTCCCGTTCGACGAGATTGCGCGCGCCAATCCCGAATACGTCGATGCGCTCTACCGCGAATATCTCCGCGACCCGGCGTCGGTGGACGATCGGTGGGGGCTCGTCTTCGCGGGCTTCGACCTCGCGCTGCGCGACGGCGCGCGCGCCGGCGGCTCGATCGGCGAGCTCGTTCACAGCTACCGTGAGCTCGGCCATCTCGTCGCCGATCTCGATCCGCTCGGCGGCAGCGCGCGCGAGCATCCGCTGCTTCGATTGTCGGAGCTCGGGTTCGCCGAGCGCGATCTCGATCGGATCGTCGACTGGACGCCGTTCAAGGGCGGCACGCGAGGGCCGCTTCGCGAGCTGATCGCGGCGCTGCGCGAGACGTACTGCGGCACGCTCGGCGTCGAGTATCTCTCCGTGGCGGACAAGGCGCGGCGCGAGTGGCTGCAGGAGCGCATGGAGCCACGCCGAAATCATCCGGACCTGTCCGCCGACGACCGCCGGGCGATCCTCGAGCGGCTGGTCACGGCGGAGCTGTTCGAGCATTTCCTTCAGGCGCGTTATCCTGGGCAGAAGCGCTTCTCGCTCGAGGGGGGCGAAGGGCTGATCTCGCTGCTCGACGCGCTGGTGGACGAGACGGCGCGGCTCGAGGTCGCCGAGATGGTGCTGGGCATGGCGCACCGGGGCCGGATCAACGTGCTCGCCAACGTGCTGGACAAGCCCTACGAGATGATCTTCGCGGAGTTCGAGGGCGCGCCGCTGCCCGATGACATCCTGGGCGACGGCGACGTGAAGTATCACCTCGGCTATTCGAGCGATCGCCGCACGCGCTCCGGCGCCGAGATCCATCTGTCGATGACCTCGAACCCGAGCCATCTGGAATCGGTCAATCCCGTGGTCGAGGGTATCGTGCGCGCCAAGCAGGCGTACCGCGACGACCGTGACCGGCGTCGCGTCGCGCCGGTGCTCCTGCACGGCGACGCCGCCTTCATGGGCCAGGGCATCGTCTACGAAACGCTCGCGCTCTCGTCGCTGCCGGGCTTCACCACGGGCGGGACGATCCACGTGATCGTCAACAACCAGATCGGCTTCACGACCTCGCCCGAGGAATATCTCTTCACGCGCTATCCATCCGATCCCGCACAGGTGCTGCGCGCGCCGGTCTTTCACGTCAACGCCGACGATCCGGAAGCGGCGGTGCAGGCGGCGCGGCTGGCCGCGGGCTATCGCCAGACGTTCCGCGCCGATGTGTTCATCGACTTCGTCTGCTACCGGCGCCACGGGCACAACGAGCTGGACGATCCGACGCTGACGCAGCCGGTGATGTACGAGCAGATCCGTAATCATCCCTCGGTCGTCGAGCGGTACACCAAGCGGCTCGTCGAGGCCGGCGTGGTGGACGAGGCGCAGCTGGCGGAGGTGCGCCGTGCACGTCGCGCGGCGCTCGAGGCGGCGCTGGCCGCCGCGCGCAAGGACATGCCGCGGCAGCAGGTGTTCGCGTTCGGCGGCGTCTGGCGCGGCCTCGGCTGGGCCGGCGACGACTGGAGCGCCGACACACGCGTCCCCGCCGAGCGGCTGCGCGCGATCGGCGATGCGCTCATGCGGTTGCCGGACGATTTCACGCCCAACTCGCGCGTGCGCAAGCTGCTCGAGGATCGCCAGGCCCGCATCGCGCGCGGCGAAGGCCTCGACTGGGGCATCGCCGAGACCCTCGCCTACGGCAGCCTGCTGCTCGAGGGCACGCCCGTGCGCGTGAGTGGCCAGGACACGGTGCGCGGAACATTTGGCCACCGGCACGCCGCGATCTTCGATGCCAAGGACGGCCGATCGTGGGTGCCGCTCAACCACATCCAGGCCGAGCAGGCGCAGCTCGAGGCCATCAACAGTCCGCTGAGCGAGGAAGCGGTGCTCGGTTTCGAGTACGGAATGTCGAGCGGTGATCCGCGGCGCCTCACGGTGTGGGAGGCGCAGTTCGGCGACTTCGTCAACAGCGCGCAGGTGATCATCGATCAGTTCATCGCGAGCGGCGAATCGAAATGGCAGCGCATGAACGGTCTCGTGCTGCTGCTGCCCCACGGCTACGAGGGCCAGGGCTCGGAGCACTCCAGCGCGCGGCTCGAGCGATTTCTCCAGCTGTGCGCGGATCGCAACATGCAAGTCATCGTGCCGACGACGCCGGCACAGATCTTCCACGCGCTGCGACGTCAGATGCACCGCGGCTTCCGCAAGCCGCTCGTGGTGATGTCGCCGAAGAGCCTGCTGCGTCACCCGCAGGCCGTCTCATCGCTGAAGGAGCTGACCGACGGCGCCTTTCGGCTGACGCTCGACGACCCGACGCCGCCCTCGACGCCGCGCCGGCTCGTGATCTGCGCGGGCAAGATCTTCTATGGGCTCGATGCCGCGCGGCGCGACGCGAAGCGCGACGACATCGCGCTCGTCCGCATCGAGCAGCTCTATCCGTTCCCGACGGACGAGGTCCGTGCGCTGCTCGCGAGGTATCCGTCGACGTCCGAGGTGTGCTGGGTGCAGGAGGAGCCGGCCAACCAGGGTGCATGGTGGTTCGTCCGGCCGCTGCTCTCTCCGCTGCTGCGGCCGGACGTGCGCTTCTCCTATATCGGCCGCGTCGAGGCCGCCGGCGTGGCGACCGGCTCGCACCAGATCCACGTGGCGGAAGAGCAGGCGATCATCGAGCAGGCCCTGGAGCGTTGAGATGGCCGTCGACATCCGCATCCCACCGCTGGGTGAATCGATCACGGAGGCGACACTCGTGCGCTGGCTGAAGGACGATGGTGCGCACGTCGACGCCGACGAGGTGGTGCTCGAGCTCGAGACCGAAAAGGCCGCGATGGAGGTGCAGGCCGAGACCGCCGGCCGCTTGAGCATCGTGGTCCCCGCGGGCTCGCGTGTGGAGCCGGGTTCCGTCGTGGGCCGGATCACGGAAGAGGCGCCCGCGGAGCGCGCGGCGCCGGCGGCGGAGCGCGCGGCGCCGGTGGAGTCCGTCGCCGCCGCGAGGCCTGCGGCTCGCGTCGAGGCGCCGCATCGAGAGCCGCCGGCGCGCGTGGAGGCGCCACGCCCGCCGACGACGCCGCACGACGGCGACGGTCGGAGCGTCGCCGCGTCCGAGACCGACGCCGAACGCGAGCCGATGAGCCAGCTGCGGCGCACGATCGCCGCGCGGCTGGTGGAAGCGCAGCGCACGGCGGCGATCCTCACCACGTTCAACGAGGTCGACCTCGGCGAATTGATGACCCTGCGTGCGCGTCACCGCGAGCGGTTCCGCGCCAAGCACGGGGTCGATCTCGGACTCATGTCGCTGTTCGCGCGCGCCGTCATCCACGGCCTGCGCGAGGTGCCGATCCTCAACGCGCGCATCGACGGCACCGACATCGTGAAGCCGCGTCGCGTTCACCTCGGCATCGCCGTCAGCACGCCGCGTGGCCTCGTCGTGCCGGTGGTGCGTGACGCCGACGGACAATCGCTGGCCGCGCTCGAGAAGGCGATCGGCGACGTCGCCCGGCGTGCGCGCGAGGGCAAGCTGGCGCCGGCTGATCTGGCCGGCGGCACGTTCACCATCACCAACGGCGGCGTGTTCGGCTCGCTCCTGTCGACGCCGATCCTCAACCCGCCGCAGTCCGGGATCCTGGGCATGCACAAGATCGAGGACCGCCCCGTCGCGCGCGAGGGGCAGGTGGTGATCCGCCCGATGATGTACGTCGCCGTCTCGTACGATCATCGCCTCGTCGACGGCGAGCAAGCGGTGACATTTCTCGTGCGCGTGAAAGAGGCGCTCGAGGACCCGGCGCGCATGGTGCTCGAGGTGTGAGCGTCCTCGCGTACACGCGCGCCGGCGCCGGCGCGCGTGCGATCTTTCTGCTGCACGGCTTTCTGGGCTCCGCGCGCAACCTCGCCTCGCTCGCGCGCGGGCTGGCGCAGCGGCTGCCCGATCGCAGCGTCATCTCGCTCGACCTCACCGGGCACGGCGAGTCGTCACCGCTGCCGCCGCGACCCGACGTGGCCGTCATCGCGCGCGACGTGCTGGATACCGCGCGGGGGCTCGAGGCGGCGGCGCCGTGGACGGTGATCGGCCATTCGCTTGGCGGCCGCGTGGCGCTGCGCGCCGCGCGGATCGATCCGGCCGCGCTCGAGCACCTCGCGCTGCTGGATGTGAGCCCGTCGCCGCGATCGGCCGACGGTGAGGTCGCCACGATCGTGAAGGCGCTCGCCGACGCGCCCGAGGCGGCGCGGGATCGTCAGACGTTTCGCACGTGGTTTCGGAAGGCGGGTCTGTCGCCCGCGGCCATCGACTGGCTCTTGTTGAACCTCGTTCACGAGGCGGACGGCTATCGCTGGCGCATCGATCGTCCGACGCTCGTCGCGCTATATGCGGAGATCGGCACCGAGGATCTCTGGCCGGCGATCGAGGGACGGCGGCCGTACAGCGTCCATGTGATCCGCGGCGGCGCGTCGGACCACGTCTCCGACGCGGACGTGCGGAGGTTCCAGGCCGCGGGCTGTCGTGTCGACACGCTGGAGGGCGCGAGCCACTTCGTTCACGTGGATCGCCCGCGAGAGTTGTTGGACCGGATCGTGCAGGGGCTGCGCTGAGGAGGCATCGATGGCCCTTCGCGAGGCCGATCTGATTCGTTTGCGTGAGCAGGTGACCGCGACGATCCGGCGCGGCACGGGTCTGCTGTCGGATTTGAAGTCGCTCGACGACTGGCTCCAGGCGCTCATGCCCGCGCTCTCGCGATTGTCGGAATCGGAACGCGAGGCGTTCGTCGCACGGCTCTGCGGCTTCGACGCCTCGCTGCCCGAGCGGCTGCGGCAGCTGATCGAGGGACTCGCCGACCTCGTCGGAGGATTGACGACCAGCGACGGCGCACAGCGCTGGGTGCGCCAACAGGTCACACGCCTCGAATCGGGCGACGACAGCGAAGCGGCCTGACCGCGTGCGCCGCGTGCGGTAGCATGGCACGCGTGACCGACGCGTTCTACCGTCTCGACGGCGCCACATTCGTCCCCACCGCGCACACACGCGGTCCGTGGAGCTCAGAGCATCAGCACGGCGGGCCGCCCTCGGCGCTGCTCGCACGCGCGCTCGCGGCAGCGGCACCCGGTTTCAGTGTGACGCGAATCACCGTCGACCTGCTACGTCCTGTGCCGATCGATCGCCTCAGCGTCGATGTCGAGACGCTGCGCGCCGGCGCCAAGGTGCAGCGTCTGGCCGCACGGTTGGTGCATGCCGAACGCGTCGTCGCCCAGGCCGTCGCGGTGCTGGCGCGCACCTCGGCCGTCGTTATCACGTCGCCGCCCACCGACCCGCCGCTGCCGCCACCCGAGGGAGGCCAGCCGTTCGAGTTTCCATTCTTCAACGAGCCGGAGAGCTATCACGGGGCGATGGAGATTCGGATCGTGCGCGGCGACTGGGGCAGCGGTCGTGTGGCCGCGTGGATGCGTCAGCGCATGCCGCTCGTTGCGGGCACGCCGACCTCGCCGCTCGAGCGTGTGCTCGTCGCCGCGGACTCCGGCAGCGGCGTGAGCGCGGCGATCGAGCACAAACGCGTCACCGCGATCAACGCCGATCTGTCAGTCAGTGTGCATCGGCCACTCGAGGGCGAATGGGTCGGCATGGACTGTGTGTCGCTCTATGAGGCCAGCGGCATCGGACTCGCCGACACGCAGCTGCACGACCGGCGCGGGCCCATCGGCCGGGCACTACAGAGCCTCCTCATCGAGGCGAGGCCCGACGCGCCGGGCTAGCGCAGGATTCGCTGCAGCCACGCCGAGACGTCCGCGATCTCCTCCATGCAGACCGCATGCGCCATCGGATACTCGTGCCACTCGATCGC
>Ga0075433_10001220_pt1 | contig 18748 bp, 17 predicted proteins | sample RhiMethybrSRZTD2_FD_75299 | JGI IMG/M metagenome (GOLD analysis project Ga0075433, IMG submission 75299) | Populus rhizosphere microbial communities from Tennessee, USA - Rhizosphere MetaG P. TD hybrid SRZTD2 | ecosystem: Host-associated > Plants > Roots > Rhizosphere > Soil | place: USA... | reverse complement strand
GACCTCTCGTCGGCTCCGGTGGCGGTGGCCCTCTTCGGACTCTTCCTCACCGTGTGGCTCAGCGCCCGCGGCTCGAGCGGCGCGCTCCTGGTCGGCATCCTCGCGAGCACGGTGGTCGCGATGGCGGTGAACATGGCGACCGGGGGCCGCGCGTTTCCGATCCCGGGGCAGGCGGTCTGGCCGGCGGCTCTGGTGGCGTGGCCGGACTTCTCGAGCCTCGGGGCCGGCTTCGATCTCACCGTCTTCGCCCGGGTGGGCGTGATCACCGCGGTGGTGGTGATCTTCTCGATCATGCTCTCCGACTTCTTCGACACGATGGGCACCGTCATCGGCATCGGGGGCGAGGCGGGCTGGCTGACTCGGGACGGACGGCTGCCGCGGCTCGATCGGGTGCTCCTGGTGGATTCACTCGCCGCGGTGGCGGGTGGCGCGGCGGGGGCCTCGTCGGCCACGACCTACATCGAGTCGGCGGCGGGGGTGGCGGCGGGGGCGCGCAGCGGGCTCGCCTCGGTGGTGACCGGGGTGTGCTTCCTGCTCGCGCTCTTCTTCGCCCCGCTCGCCGGCGTGGTCCCGGCCCAGGCCACCGCGCCGGCCCTCATCGTGGTCGGCTACCTGATGAGCCGCGTGGTCCGCGACATCCCGTTCGACGATTTCGAGGAGGGCTTTCCCGCGCTGCTCACCCTCGCGGTGATGCCCTTCACCTACTCCATCACCAACGGCATCGGCGCCGGCTTCATCGCCTACTGCGTCATCAAGCTGGTCCGCGGCAAGGGCGCCACCGTGCCGGCCATGATGTACGCGGCCGCGGTCGCCTTCGTGATCTACTTCGGGCTGCCGCTCGTCCAGCGGCTCCTCGCCGCCTCCTAGGCCGTCCGGGGCCCCGCCCCCCGTGTGGTACGCTAAGGCCTTGACCGCCAAGCCCTCGACCCACTCCCGCTAGGAGGCCGCCGTGATCAGCGTGATGCGCGAATACGCCAGGAGCTTGAAGATCGTGCTCCTGTTCGTGGTCGTGGTCTTCATCCTCACCTCGGGCGTCCTCTTCTACTTCGGCTCCGGACCCTTCAGCAGCGGCGGGAGCCACGCGGTGGCGGTGGTCAACGGCGAGGAGATTCCCCCCGAGCGATTCCGGCGGGCCCAGGCCAACATGATGGCGGCCTACGAGCGGATGGCGCGCCAGCGGCTGACTCCCGAGCTCGCCGAGCGGCTCGGCCTCTCCCAGCAGGTGATCAACGAGCTGGTGACCGAGGCCATCGTGATCCAGGGCGCGGCGCACGAGGGGGTGCGGGTCAGCGACGACGAGCTGCGCGCCACCATCCAGCAGATCCGCGAGTTCCAGGAGAACGGCCGCTTCTCGCGCGACGAGTACCTGAAGGTGCTGCGCCAGATCCGGCTCGAGCCGGGCGAGTTCGAGACCGAGGTGCGGCGTGGCCTCGTCCGCCGCAAGATGGAGAGCCTGATCAAGCAGGGCGTGAAGGTTTCCGAGGAGGAGGCGCGCGAGGCCTACCGCCAGCGCCACGAGCAGGTGCGCGCGGTGTGGGCCTACGCCGACGTCAAGCCCACGATGGCCGCGGTGCAGGTGGCGGACGCCGATCTCGAGCCCTACGTGAAGAGCCACCAGCCGCAGTTCAGCCAGCCGGAGCGCCGGCGGCTGCAGTACGTGCTGGTGACCGCGACCCCTCAGGCCGCCGCGGTCTCGGACGCGGAGGTCGAGGCCTATTACAAGGAGCACGGGTCCGAGTTCGAGGAGCCGCGGCGCCTCCGGCTCGCCCACGTGCTGGTGCGGGTGCCCCCGGTAGGCGGCAGCGACGCGGAGAACGCGGCGAAGGCGAAGGTCGAGAACGTGATCAAGCGCGCGCGCGCCGGCGAGGACTTCGGCAAGCTCGCGAGGGAGGTCTCGGAGGACAAGGCGAGCGCGGTGCAGGGCGGTGATCTCGGCTTCGTCGGCCCCGGCGAGCTGGTGGCGCCGTTCGAGCAGGCCGCGTTCGCCCTGAAGAAGGGCGACATCTCCGATCCGGTGCGCACCCCGTTCGGCTACCACGCGATCCGCGTTCTCGACGTGCGCGACGGGGGCAAGACGCCGCTCAAGGAAGTGGCGCCCAAGATCAAGGCGACCCTCGCGGCCCAGAAGAGCGAGCAGGCCGCCCGGACTCGGGCGGACGAGGTGAAGACCGCGGTGGCCGGCGCCCCCGACTTCGCGGCGGCGGCCAAGCGCGCCGGCCTCGAGGCGCGCGAGATCACCTTCGGGCGCGGCGACGCGCTCGGCGAGGCCGGCCGCGACCCGCAGCTCGATGAGGCGGTGTTCGGGCTCGCGGTCGGCGGCGTCTCCGTCCCGATCAAGACCGCGGCGGGCTACGCGGTGGTCAAGGTGGCGCAGCAGATCCCGGCGGGGGTGCCCCCGGTGGCCGAGATCCGCGACCGCGTGCTCGAGGCCATCAAGCGCGAGCGGGCCGAGCAGCAGCTGTCCGACAAGGCCAAGACCCTCGCGGTGGCGGTCACCAAGGGCGGCGACTTCGCGGCGGTGGCCAAGGCGGAGGGCTTCACGACCGGGAGCATCCCGCTCTTCTCGCGCGCCGACCCGCCGAAGGAGCGCGGCAGCATCCCCGGCAGCGTGCTGCTGGCCGCGCTGCAGACGCCGGCCGGCCAGGTCGCGGAGCCGGTGCGGGCGGAGGGTGGTGTCTACGTGGTCAAGACGCTCGAGCGGCAGCCGGCCAACCCCGACGGCTTCAACCGGGAGCGGGACGAGCTGGACAAGCAGGTGCTCGAGCAGAAGCGGGCGCTCGCGTGGGACACGTGGATTCGCGGCCGGCTCGCGTCGGCCAAGGTCGAAGTCGGCGGCCAGCGCGCCTCGCTGACGCGCTGACCGGCGGGAGACTCGCGATGGACAAGACCGCGCTCCTCATCATCGACGCCCAGCAGGAGTACTTCGCCCCGATCGGCAAGGTGGTGCTGCCCGCCGGCCCGCGGGCGGTGGGCCGCATCGCGGAGACCCTGCGCTGGGCGCGCGAGAGCCGGATGCCCGTCTTCCACATCGTCCACGAGAGCCGCCGGCCCGGGGCCACCACCTTCGTGCCGGGCAGCCCCGCACTCGCCATTCACGACGCGGTCGCGCCGCGGGCGGAGGAGCCGATCATCACCAAGCACCTGCCCGGCGCGTTCACGGATACCTCGCTCGAGTCCGAGCTTCGTCGCCGGGGCATCGAGCGGGTCATCGTCTCCGGCTTCATGACCCAGATGTGCTGCGACACCACCACCCGCGAGGCGGCCCACCGCGGCTTCAAGGTGACGCTGCTCTCGGACGCGACCGCCGCGATGGACGTCAAGGATCCCGACGGCGTGGTGATTCCCCACGACCAGGTCCATCGCACGCACCTGGGGAGCCTCAACGGCTTCCTCGCCGAGGTGAAGCGCAGCGACGAGGTGATCGGGACATGAGCGTCCAGCGCACCCCGATGACGCGCGCCGGCTATGAGCGGCTGCGCGACGAGGTGGAGCGGCTCAAGAAGGAGCGCCCGAATATCGTGCGGGCTATCGCGGAGGCGCGGGCCCACGGCGACCTGAGCGAGAACGCGGAGTACCACGCGGCGCGCGAGCGGCAGGGGTTCATCGAGGCCCGCATCACCGATCTCGAGTCCAAGGTGGGCACCGCCGAGGTGATCGATCCGCCCACGTCGGGAGATCGGGTCACCTTCGGCTCCACCGTGAAGCTCGAGGACGAGGACGGCAAGGAGACGATCTACCAGATCGTGGGCTCGGACGAGGCGGACCCCAAGCAGGGCCTGATCTCGATCATGTCCCCGCTGGCCCGCACCCTAATCAGCAAGAAGGTCGGCGACACCGTGATCGCGACCCTCCCAGGTGGCAAGAAGACCTTCGACATCCTCGCCGCGAACTTCCGAGTGAACCGCGCCTAGACCGGAGGAGAACTGGGGGAGTGCGGGGGCCATTTCTGGGCCCCCGCAGATGAAGAGAAGCCCCGGTAGCTCGGAGCGCTGCCTAGTCCTGCCGGGCCACTACCCCCGCAGGGCCTCGCGCAGCTCGCGCGTGAGGGCCTCGACGGTGCCGCGGGTGCCGCCCGCGAGCTTGTTCTTCCACTCGCCCTCGGTCTCGAAGCGGCGGTCCTTCAGGCGGTCGCCCCACGGCTTGACCGCCTCGCGGATGGCGTGGAAGTCGAACGCGTCGCGCTTGAGCTCGCGGGCGCGCGCCATCACGTCGGGAGCCACCCGGATGAAGGCGCGCAGCGCGGCGCCGGTCTTGATCGAGTACTTGCGCCCCGCCCACGCGGTGGGGAACACCCCCGCCACCGCCTTGATGTAGTTGAGGAAGAAGCGCTTCGCGTGCTGGCGCACCTCGTTCATGCGGGCGCCGCCGCCGATCTTCTCCACCGTGTCGAGGAAGTCCACGATCTCCTCGGCGAGCGGGGCCTGCGAGACGCGCCCGCGGCCGGTCCCGAGCATCTTGATCTCGCCCGCGAGCGGCGAGGTCTCGTCCTCGTTGAGCGAGCGGATCACGTCGTGGGCCATCGCCTGGTTGGGATCCGGGTAGAGCTTGCGGCCGGCCAGGCTCACGATGTGCGACGGGTTGAGCCGCGTGTGCTTGGCGTTGATGGTGACGAAGAGCTCCACGATCTGCCGCGCGTCGAGCCGGTCGAAGAGCACCGCCGGCACCTCGATGCCGAGGTTCTCGCCCGCCTGGGTCAGCGCGTGCAGAGCCAGCAGCCGGTGCTGGCCGTCCAGCACGCGCAGGACGCCGTGCTCCTCCGGGATCTGCAGTAGGCCCAGGTCGTGCTGACTCGCCATCGGAGTGAAGGTGAAGCGCTTCTCGGAGGTGATGATGACCGCGCCGGGAATGGCGGGCAGCGTGCCCGCGTCCTTGCAGTCGCGGTAGTAGTTGACGAGCTCGTCGATCTTGCGGCGGATGACCGGGCGCTGATAGGCGGTCTCGCTCTCGCCGATCCGCTTCTCGAGCGCTTCCCAGTTCACGCGCGCGCGATTCGCGCGCTGCTTGCCCTTGCCGGGCGGCTGGGTCTCGGCGCCTCCGTACCCGAGCACCTCGAACTTCACCAGCCGGTCGATGTCCTTGGCAGAGAACGAGGCCTGAAAGAATTCGACCCCGAATTGTTTCACGCGGTGCGCGGGAACCGTGATCATCGGCCGTTCCGCCTCCGTGGGGACTAGGTCGCTGTAGGGGGTAGCTCGCCCACTCTAGTCGAAGCTTAAACCCCTGTCAACATGTGCCTTTTCGGCCCTGAACCCATTCGGCGTCACCCCCTACGAGTTGTGGTGGGCGGGCCGGTTATCCCCAACATGTGGGTAGGCTGGGGATACGGGAAATCCTGTGGATAGCTGTGGATAATCTGCCGACCTATCGACTGGACAGCGCGCCGGCGAGCGCGAGCAGCCCGAGCCCGAGGAAGAGCCCGGCGGCGGCGCGGCGAAGCGTCGCGGGGAAACGACGCGGGTGCTGGGATCCGCCGAAGCCACGGTCCGAACCCGATGAAGCTCGGCCCCAGCGCCCACGCGAGCGCGTCGGGAAGCAACAGCCGCGCATCACGGTCCACGGACGCCGATACTGCGTGGCGAGTGCCCAGGCCACGAGCTGGGTCCTGTCGCCCATCTCGGTCAGCGCCACGACGAGGAATGAAGCCCAGAGCGCGGTCATTCGTGAGAAGACGCGCTCGATCCTACATCCCGTGATCGCGCGGCCAGGCCCGGCCGCGTTGACAGGGTAGGGGGTGGATGCTAGGCTCGCCGCGTTCGAATCACGCCCGTCCCACTCACTCGATTCCCGCTCCGGAGGACACGATCGATGTCGAACGACCAGCGCGATCTCGTGGCGATGCCGATCGGGCGCCGCCGCTTCCTCACGACGATGGGCGCCGCCTCCGCGGTGGCCCTCGCCACGCCGGCGCGCGGGCGGGCCCAGGCCCGCGAGGTGAAGGTGGGCTACATCCTGCCGGTCACCGGGCCGCTCGCGTTCGAGGCGCAGCTCGCGCTGAACGGGCTGCTGCTCGCGGTCGACGAGATCAACGGGGCGGGCGGGGTCAAGTCCCTGGGGGGCGCAAAGATCACCCTGCTGCCGGGCGACACCCAGAACAAGGTGGAGCTCGGCAACTCGGAGGCGGCGCGTCTGATCGACCAGGGCGTCACCACGCTGATCGGGCCCTTCTCGAGCCTGGTCGCCTTCTCGGTTCGCCAGGTCACCGAGAAGAACAAGACCCCGTTCCTCCTGCTCGCCGCCGTGGCCGACAACCTGCTGGAGGGCGGGCTGCGCTACTGCTTCCGCATGCAGCCCAACGCGCGCGCGATGGCCACCCTCACGGTGGGCAACATGATCGAGATGGCCAAGAGCGCGGGCACCCCGATCAAGCGCGTGGCGATCATGCACGAGGACGGCAACTTCGGCACCACCATGGGCAACCACGTCGAGGCCTTCGCGGGGAAGATGGGCTACGAGCTGGTGCAGCGGGTGCCCTACAACCTGCGCTCGCCCGACTTCACCGCCGAGCTGTCGAAGGTGAAGGCGGCCCGGCCGGATCTCCTCGTGATCAGCGGTTACTACGGCGACTCCAAGATCATCGCGGAGACCGCGGCCAAGCTGCGCATCGGGGTCCACGCCCTGGTCGGCCTCGCCAACGCGGCCTACTCGAATCCGAAGTTCATCGCGGACAACCGCGACCTCACCGACCTGCTCTTCGACGGCAACTACTGGCACAACCCGCAGAGCGCGCGGGCGCGCGCGGTGTTCGACGCGTACCAGAAGCGCTTCGGCGCCACCATGTCGAACCACGGGGTGCAGGGGTACCAGGTGATGTTCGTGCTCAAGGACGCGCTCGAGCGCGCCGCCTCCACCGACCGGGAGAAGGTGCGGGACGCGATCGCCAAGACCAACCTCGCCGACCACATCCTCACCCAGGACGCGATCCACTTCGACGAGACGGGCGAGGGCGTGAACGCGACCCCGGCCCTGCTCCAGGTGCAGGGCGGCCGGCCGGTGGTGGTGGGGCCCGCGCGCTTCCAGGAAGCCAAGCCGGTCTTCCCGGTGCCGAAGTGGAAGGGCTAGTCCCTTCCACGAGGTGACCCGGCCGAGGTGACCTGGCTCTTTCTCCAGGCCGTCGTCAGCGGCCTCCTCCTGGGCGGCGTCTACGGGCTGGTCGCGAGCGGCCTCTCCCTGATCTTCGGGGTGCTCCGCATCATCAACTTCGCCCACGGGGCGGTGATGATGTTGGGGATGTACGCCTCCTACTGGCTCTTCGTGCTCGTGGGCCTCGATCCCTACCTCTCCATCCTCGTCACCGGCCCGCTCTTCTTCGGCCTCGGGATGCTCGTCCAGCGAATCGTCATCGAGCCGAACCGCGCCGCCGCCGAGCACAACCAGCTGCTGCTCACCCTCGGGGTCGCGCTCTTCTTCGAGAACCTCGCCCTCGTGCTGTGGCAGGGCGACTTCCGGACGGTGCGGGTCTCGTACTCGGGGGCGTCGTTCCTGGTGGCCGACGTGCTGGTCGAGGTGCCGCGCCTGGTGGCGGCGGGCGGCGCGATCCTCATCGCGCTCGCGCTGTGGGGCTTCCTGCGCACCACCGACGCGGGCAAGGCGATTCGCGCGCTGTCCGAGGAGCCGGAGGGGGCGCGCCTGGTCGGCATCGACGTGGCGCGCATCCGCGGCGTCGCGTTCGGCATCGGCTCGGCCTGCGTGGCGGTGGCGGGCGCGCTGGTCACCCCGTTCTTCTACGTGGCCCCCGACGTGGGCGAGAGCTTCAACATCATGGCCTTCGTGGTGGTGGTGCTGGGCGGCATGGGCAATTTCCTCGGCGCGCTGGTGGGCGGCTTCATCGTGGGCCTCGCCGAGTCGCTCGGCGCCGCGTTCCTGCCCGGCTCGCTGAAGCAGCTCGTGGTCTTCGGCCTCTTCGTGATCGTGCTGCTCCTCCGTCCGGAAGGTCTGTTCGGAGCGCGCGGTGGCCGGTAGGCTCGTCCTGGTCCTGGTGGTGGCGGTGCTCGCGCTGGTGCCGGCGTGGCTGCCCAAGTACGCGCTCGAGGTGCTGATCAGCGTGCTCTTCTTCGGCTACCTCGGGTCCTGCTGGAACATCCTCGGCGGTTACGGCGGGCAGTTCTCGTTCGGCCACGCCGCCTTCTTCGGCATCGGGGCGTACACCTCCACCTTGCTCTTCCTGCACCTCGGCCTCACCCCCTGGATCGGCATGCTGGCCGGCGGCGCGCTCGCGGCCGCGTTCGGGCTCTTCGCGGGGTACCTCTCGTTCCGCTACGGGCTGCGCGGGCCCTACTTCTCGCTGGTGACGCTCGCCTTCGCCGAGATGCTGCGGGTGATCGCGGTGAACTGGAAGGCGGTCGGCTCCTCCCTCGGCCTGGTGGTGCCGAATCGCGGCTCGGCCCCCGCGCTCTTCCTGTTCGCGGAGAAGCTGCCCTACTACTACGTCATCCTGGGCCTGGCCCTCGCCGCGCTCGCCATCACCCGCCTGATCGAGCGCTCGCGCATGGGCTACGCCCTGGCCGCGATCCGGGAGAACGAGGACGCGGCGGAGGCGGCCGGGGTGGACGCGCTCTCCACCAAGCTCGCCGCGATGGCGATCTCGTCGTTCCTCACCGCGCTCGGGGGGACGTTCTACGCGCAGTACTTCGCCTACATCGACCCGAGCCTCACCTTCGGGCCCGCGATCTCCATCGGCGGCCTGCTCCCCGCCATCGTGGGCGGGGCCGGCACGGTGGCGGGGCCGCTGCTGGGCTCCTTCGTGCTGACCCCGATCTCCGAGCTGACCCGCGCGCTCCTGCGCGGCCGGGCCGGCGCGGACATCATGCTCTACGGGCTCATCCTCATCCTCGTCATCTCGTTCTTGCCCAACGGCCTGGTGGGCTGGATCCGCGGCCGCCGGTCCGCGGCGGAGCGGCCGGCGTGAGCGCGCCCACGGGCCGCGGCCTCGAGATCCGCGGCCTCACGCGGCACTTCGGCGGGCTCGTGGCGGTGAGCCGCTTCGATCTCACCGTCGCGCCCGGCGAGATCGTGGGCCTGATCGGGCCCAACGGGGCGGGCAAGACCACCGTGTTCCACCTGGTCGCCGGCTACCACGCCCCGAGCGAGGGCTCGATCCACTTCGACGGCACGAGCCTGGTGGGGCTCAAGCCCCACGCGATCTGCCGGCTCGGGCTCGCCCGCACCTTCCAGCTCGTGCAACCGTTCGCCGGGCTTACCACGCTCGAGAACGTGATGGTGGGTGCGTTCAACCGCGCGCGCGAGGTCGGGGAGGCACGCCGTCGGGCCGCCGAGATCGTGGACTTCGTGGGGCTCGGCCCGCGCCGCGACGTGCCGGCCCGCCACCTGACCTTGCCCGACCGCAAGCGCCTCGAGGTGGCGCGCGGGCTTGCCACCGAGCCCCGGCTCCTGCTACTGGACGAGGTGATGTCGGGGCTCAATCCCACCGAGATCGAGGCGATCATCGGGCTCATCCGCCGCATCCACGCCCGCGGGGTGAGCCTCCTGATCATCGAGCACGTGATGCGGGCGATCCTGGCCCTCTCGCACCGCCTGGTGGTGCTGCACCACGGCGAGAAGATCGCCGACGGCCCGCCGGCGAGAGTGGCCCGCGACCCTCTGGTCGTCGAGGCCTATCTCGGCGAGACCTCCGAGTCCGCCGCGCGATGAGCCTGCTCGCCCTCCGCGCGGTGGACGTGGCCTACGGCGACCTGCCCGCTCTCACCGCGGTCGACCTGGTCATCGAGCCGGGGGAGATCCTCTCGGTGGTGGGCGCCAACGGGGCGGGCAAGACCACCATGCTGCGCGCGATCTCGGGCCTTCTCCGCCCGCGCGCGGGCGAGATCCTGTTCGACGGCGCGCGGCTCGACCGCCTGCCGACCCACGCGGTGGTGGAGCAGGGCGTGGTCCAGGTGCCGGAGGGCCGCAAGATCTTCCCGAGCCTCACCGTGCTCGAGAACCTGGAGCTGGGCTCCTACACCCGCGGGGCCCGTCCCCACCGCCGCGAGAGCCTCGAGCGGGTGCTCGCGCTCTTCCCGATCTTGGCCGAGCGGCGCGGCCAGGCCGCCGGCACCATGTCGGGCGGCCAGCAGCAGATGCTCGCCATCGGCCGCGCGCTGATGGCGCGCCCGCGGCTGCTGATGCTCGACGAGCCCTCGCTCGGCCTCGCCCCCAAGATCGTGCAGGAGATCTTCCGCATCGTCGGCGAGATCAACCGGGCGGGGACCACCGTCCTGCTGGTCGAGCAGAACACCCGCCAGGCCCTGGCCCTGGCCGGGCGCGGCTACGTGCTCGAGAACGGCCGCGTCGTGCTGACCGGCGCCGGCCGCGATCTTCTCGACAACGAGCACGTGCAGCGCGCGTACCTCGGCATGTGAAGGGAGCCTCCCCATGGACGACCTGACGTCTTCCCCCCTGAGCGACCTGGCGCAGGGCATCCGCCACCGCAAGATCTCGCCGGTGGAGCTGACCCGCGCCTACCTCGACCGCATCGCCCGGCTCGACCCCACGCTCCACGCCTTCATCACGGTGGACGGCGACCGCGCGCTGGCCGCGGCCGCGACCCTCGAGCGCGAGGCCGCGGCCGGGGCGTGGCGCGGCCCGCTCCACGGGGTGCCGCTCGCCCACAAGGACCTCTTCCGGATCCCCGGCCTGCCGACCTCGTGCGGGACGCTCACCCCCGACTACTTCGTCGGCGCGCCGCCCGCCACCGCGGTGGCGCGGCTGCAGGCGGCAGGCGCCCTGACCCTGGGCAAGCTCAACATGACCGAGCTCGCGCTCGGCCCCTTCGGCGACAACGCCCATCACGGCGACGTGCAGAACCCGTGGCGCATCGGCCACGTCTCGGGCGGCTCGAGCAGCGGCTCGGGCGCGGCGGTGGCCGCCGGGCTCGCGGCCGGCGCGCTCGGAACCGACACCGGCGGCTCGATCCGGCTGCCCGCGGCGGCCTGCGGGGTGGTGGGGATCAAACCCACCTACGGCCGGGTGAGCCGTGCCGGCGTGATGCCCCTCTCCTGGTCCTACGATCACGTGGGCCCGCTCGCGCGCACCGTGCGCGACGCGGCGCTGATGCTCGGCATCATCGCGGGGCCCGATCCCCTCGACGCGACCACGAGCCGGCAGCCGGTGCCGGACTACGTGGCCGCCCTCGAGGACCCGGTCGGCGGATTCCGGCTCGGCGTGGCGGGCGGCTTCTACGCGGACGGGCTCGACGCGGGCGTGAGCGCGGCGCTCGCGGAGGCGGTGAACGTGCTCGGCGGCCTGGGGGCGCGCGTCGAGTCGCTGGTGGTTCCCGATCCGGGGCCCATCGTCTCGGCCTGCAGCAACGTGATGGTGCGGGCCGAGGCCGCGGTGATCCACGCCCGCCTCCTCAAGGATCGGCCGGGCGAGCTGCAGCCGGCGGTGCGCGATCGCATGAGCCCCGGCCTCACCGTGACCGCCCAGGAGTACCTCCTGGGCCAGCGGCTGCGCGCGCAGCTCACCCGCGAGTTCATCGACCGCGTGTTCTCGCGCATCGACGTGCTGGTCACCCCGACCATCCCCGAGCCGGCGCCCGCGCTGGCCCACGTGAAGTCGGGCAGCACCGCCGACGTGATCGGCCGCATGGGCCGCTTCTCGCGCCTGACGCGACCGTTCAACGCGCTCGGCCTCCCCGCGCTCTCGCTGCCCTGCGGCGCCGCCCCCGACGGCCGCCCGCTCGCCATGCAGCTCGTCGGCCGCCCCTTCGACGAGGCCACGCTCCTGCGCCTGGGCCACGCCTACGAACGAGCCACCGCGTGGCATCGCCGGCGGCCGGCCCTGCCGTGACGCCGCCGCGCCGGCGTCGGCTCGCGGCCCTGGTCGTCCTGTGGGTCGCGGGCTCGGTCGCTCCGGTGGGCGCGGCGGCCGCCGACCTGCCGAAGATCGGCCTCGTGACGACCTCCCCCGCCACTCGCGATGCGTTCGTCCAGGGGCTCAACGAGCTCGGGTACCGCGAGGGCCAGAACGTCGAGCTGCACTGGAGCCGCGCCACCGAGGACGGCGGCGACGATCTACCGGAGCTCGTCCGGCTCAAGCCGGCGTGCCTGGTGCTGCCGGGCCCGCTACGCCTGGCTCACGGCCGCCGGCTCACCACGACCATCCCGATCATCGCCCTCGACCTCGAGAGCGATCCGGTCGGCGGCGGCATCGTGGCGAGCCTCGCCCGACCCGGCGGCAACGTGACCGGCATCTTCATGGACCTGCCCGAGCTCGCCGGCAAACAGATCCAGCTCCTGCGCGAGGCGCTCCCCCGACTCGCGCGGCTCGCGGTGGTGTGGGACGAGCGGATCGGAGGCCCGCAGCTCCAGGCGGCCCAGAGGGCCGCGAAGGCCGCAAAGGTCACCCTGGTCCCGATCCCGTTTCGCCGCGCGGCCGATCTGGACGCGGCGATGGCCCGGGCCGCGCGGAGCGGTGTCGAGGCCCTGCTGGTGCTGACCTCGCCCGAGATCTTCCTGGCGCGCGAGCGCATCGCGGAGAGCGCGCGGCAGTATCGCCTGCCGTCGGCCAGCATCTTCCCGTCGTATGCGGAGGCCGGCGGCCTGCTCGGCTACGGGCCCAACCTGATCGAGCTGTACCGTCAGGCGGCCCGGTACGCGGACCGCCTGCTGAAAGGCGCCCGCCCGGCCGATCTCCCGATCGAGCGGCCCAGCAAGTTCGAGTTCATCGTCAATCAGAAGGCGGCGCGCGCGCTCGGGCTCACGATACCCCCGCTGCTCCTGACTCGCGCCGACCGGGTGATCGAGTGAGCGGACGGGCTGGCGTTGACGGCCTGCGTGACCTGGGCTAGGCTCCGATCGTGCTCGACCTCGTGATCCGCAACGGGCAGGTCATCACGCCGCAGGGCGTGGGAGTCTGGGACGTGGGCGTGCGCGGCGAGCAGATCGCGGTGGTGGCCGCGCCCGGCACGCTGCCCACCGACTCCGCGCGCGTGATCGACGCGGCGGGCCAGATCGTCTCGCCGGGCGGCGTCGAGCCGCACGCCCACCTGGCCCACGGGATCATGTCGCATCCCGAGCAGCCCTCGATCACGCTCGGGCCCGAGGACGACACCCGGGGCATGGCGTGCGGCGGGACCACCACCCACATCGACTTCGCCTACGTGCGGCCGGGCACCGACATTCAACCGGTGATCGAGCAGCGGGCGGCGCGGTGGAAGGGCAACTCCTACGTCGACTACGCCTTCCACCTGACGCTCGCGGGCGCGCTGCCGATCCGGGTGTTCGACCAGATCGGGGAGGCCATCCAGGCCGGGCACCCGAGCTTCAAGGTGTTCACCACCAACGTGCTGCCGCCGCATCCGAAGCGGGCGGGCAACCGCATCGACTTCGGGCGCATCCACTTCGCCATGGAAAAAGTGGCGAAGGCGGGCGGCATCATGGTGGTCCACGGCGAGGACGAAGATCTCGTCCAGTTCAACTACGAGCGCTTCCGCGAGGAGGGGCGGATGGAGGGGAGCAACCTCCATCTGGTCCACACCAAGCTCTCCGAGCTCCTCGCGTTCCGCCGCACCGTTGCGCTCGCCAAGGCGAGCGGGGCCGGCGTCTACTTCGTGCACGTCTCGGCACGCGAGGGCGTGGAGACGGTGGCGGAGGCGCGCAGCCAGGGGCTGCCGGTCTACGGCGAGACCCTCCACCAGTACGCCTGCTTCAACGCGGAGTACTACAAGACCCCGCGGGGCTTCTGCTCGCACACGTATCCGTCGCTGAAGTTCCCGGAGGACCAGCAGGCCCTCTGGGATGGCCTGGTGCACGACGGCCTCTCCACCCTCGCCACCGACGAGTACCCGACGAGCCTCGAGCTGAAGCTGCGCGGGCGCACCATCGAGGACGTCACCGGCGGCAACGTGGGGGCGGAGGCGCGCATCGGCATCGGCTTCACCGAGGGCGTGGTCAAGCGCGGCATGTCGCTCACCCGCTTCGCCGACGTCACCGCCACCAACGCGGCGCGCATCCTCGGCCTCTACCCGAAGAAAGGCGTCATCGCCCCCGGGAGCGACGCCGATCTCGTGCTGATCGATCCGACGATCCGCAAGACGCTCGCGAAGGACGACTTCCACGTGACAGACTACAGCCCCTGGGAAGGGTGGCAGGTCTCGGGCTGGCCGGTCATGACCCTCCTGCGGGGCAAGGTCATCGCGGAGCGGGGCCGCCTGATCGGCAGCCCGACCGACGGCCAGTGGGTGGCGCGCCGGATCGATCCGGCGGTGCTCCGCCGGCCGGCCTGCTAGCTCGCCCGCCGGCATGACCGACTACGCCGGGCAGTTCAACCCGGGCTTTCGCCTCGAGCCGGCGCGCGTAGCCCTGGTGGTGGTCGACATGCAGTACGCGAGCGCGTCGCGCCACGAGGGGATGGGTCGCCTGCTCAAGGACCAGGGTCGCTCCGAGCAGGGCGCGGCGCGCTTCGACCGCATCGAGTCGGTGGTCGTGCCGACCATCCAGCGCCTCCTCGCCGCCTTCCGGGAGCGGGGGCTCCGCATCGTGTACCTCACCGTCGGCTCCGAGCTGCCGGACTACAGCGACCTGCCGCCCCACATGCGCCCGATGGCGGAGGCGGTGGGCAACACGCGCGGGCGGCGCGAGCACGAGATCCTCGACGCCCTCGCCCCCGAGCCTCACGAAGCTCGGCTCAACAAGACCACCATGAGCGCGTTCCACTCCTCGGGCTTCGAGCGCCTGGTGCGCGCGTGGGGCGTGGACCAGCTCCTGTTCACCGGGGTCTCCACCAACTCGTGCGTGGAGGGGACCGCGCGCGACGCGGCCGACCGCGGCTTCCGCTGCGTGCTGGTGGAGGACGGCTGCGGCGCGGCGAGCGCGGCCCTGCACGAGGCGGCCTGCCACAACTTCCAGCGGCTGCTGGGCCGGGTGGACTCGAGCGCCCGGGTGCTCGCGGAGCTGGGCGCCGCGCGCTGAGCGGCCCCGTCCCGCCGGGAGGAGCGATCAGATGGCCGGCAAGCTGTTCGAGGAGCTCGAGATCGGCCAGACCTTCCAGCACCAGCCCGGGCGCACCATCACCGAGTCGGACAACGTGTTCTTCACCTGCCTCACCATGAACCCGCAGCCGCTCCACCTCGACTTCCACGCGGCGCAGAAGGCCGAGTTCGGCAAGCCCCTCGTCAACAGTCTCCTCACCCTCGGCATCGCGGTGGGCCTGAGCGTGGGCGAGACCACCCTCGGCACCACCGTCGGCAACCTGGGCTTCGAGAAGGTGGAGTTCCCCAAGCCGGTCTTCCACGGCGACACCATCTACTCGGAGACCGAGGTGGTGGAGAAGCGCGAATCGAAGTCGCGGCCGCAGTGGGGCGTGGTGATCTTCGAGCACCGCGCGAAGAACCAGCACGGCGACGTGGTGATGCGCTGCCGGCGCGCCGCGATGATGCGGCGCCGATCCGCCTGAGCGATGCGCCGCTCGCTCCACTTCGTGCCGGGCGGAAACGAGAAGATGATCGCCAAGGCGCTCACCCTGCCCGCCGACGGGCTGATCCTGGACCTGGAGGACGCGGTCACCCCCGAGCGGAAGGCGGCCACCCGGCCCATCGTGCGCGGCTGGCTGCAGAACCTGGACTTCGGCGGCCGCGAGCGCTGGGTGCGCATGAACCCGATCTTCACCGATCACGCGGAGGCCGACATCGCGGAGACCATCGCGGGGCGCCCCGACGGCTACGTGGTGCCCAAGCCGCGGCGGGCGGAGGACGTGCGCCGGGTCGCGGCGCTGCTCGACGCCCAGGAGCAGGCCAAGGGCGTGACGTTCGGCTCCACCCGGCTGGTCCTCATCGCCACCGAGACCCCCGAGGGGCTGCTCAACATCCAGGAGATCGCGGGGGCGAGCCCGCGTACGGTGGCGGTGTCCTGGGGCATCGAGGATCTCTCCGCCGCGATGGGGCTGCCGCGGACGCGGGACGAGGCGGGGCGCTATCTCGACATCCCGCGCTACGCCCGCGTGATGTGCGCGGTGGCCGCGGCGGCGGCCGGGGTCGAGGCGATCGACACCGTCTACACCGACATCCCCGACCTCGACGGCCTGCGCCGCGAGTGCCGCGAGGGCGTGGCGATGGGTTTCAGCGGCAAGATCTCCATCCATCCGGGCCAGATCGAGGTGATCAACGCGGAGTTCACCCCGTCGAAGGCCGACGCGGAGGAGGCGATGGCGCTCATCGCCGCCTTCGAGGAGCACGCCCGCCGTGGGGCGGGCGCCTTCGCGTGGAAGGGGCAGATGATGGACATGCCGCATCTCACGCGGGCCCGCAAGATCGCGGATCGCGCGCGCCGGGCGGGAGTGCTCTGAGCCGCGCGCCCGCCGCGGCGCTGATCGGCCTGCTGCTGGTGTCGGCGCTGGTCGTGTTCGCTCTGCCGGTGGGCCGCCGCCCGCTCGTGAACCAGGACGAGGCCCGCTTCGCGCTCCTCGCCCGCGAGGGCGTCGAGCACGGCCAGTGGCTCCTGCCGCGCGTGCGCGGGGTGATCTACCTCAACAAGCCCCCCCTCTTCTTCTGGACCGTCGGGCTGCTCGCGCTGCCTTTCGGGGTGGTCGACGAGCGCACCGCCCCGATCGCCTCGGTCGTCTCCGCGCTCGCCACGCTGCTCGCGGTGATCGCGCTGGGGCGCCGGCAGTGGAGCCTGCCGGTGGGGCTCGCCGGCGCGATGGTCCTGGCCACCGCGCCCTACTTCTACTTCATGTCGCACCAGGTCCTCTCCGACATGATGATGACCGCCTGGCTCGCGTGGGCCCTCTACTTCCTGGTGACCGCGCGCGCGACGCCGAACCCGACCGGCCATCTGGTCGGCTTCTACCTCTGCGTGGCGGGCGCGCTGGCCACCAAGGGCCCCGCCGCGCTCATGGGGCTGGCCGGGGCGCTCGCGGTGGTGCTGATCGAGGACGGCTGGCGCGGCGTGCGGTGGCTGCGCCTGCCGACGGGCCTCGGGATCCTCGCGCTCTCGACGCTGCCCTGGCTCCTGCCGTACCTGCTGCAGACCGAGCGGAGCTACGTGGGCGGCGTGGTCGTGCACCACTATGGCGACTGGTACCTTCGCGAGAAGCGGAGCTCGCGAATGGTGGAGCTGCTCGACAACCTCGGTCGCTTCCTGCCCTGGACCATCCTGCTGCCCGCCGGGCTCTGGTGGTGGTGGCGCGACCGTGACCCGCGCCGCCGCCCGCTGCTGGCGTGGACGGTGGTGATCGGGGTGGCGGTGAGCCTCTCCGGCGAGCAGCGCGCGCGCTACTTCGTGCCGGTCCTGCCGCCGCTCGCACTGCTGGTGGCCGAGCTGCTCGTCCACGCGCCGCGCGACCGGGCCGCGCGCCGGACGCTCGCCGCCTTCCTCGGCGTCACCCTGCTGATCGTGCTCGCGCTCGTGGTGGTCGTGCTCTGGCTGCCGATCGGGGCGGCCGCCCGCGCGCCGTCGACTTTCATGCCGGCCGCCGGCTGGGAGCGGATCGTCGCGTTCGGGCTGGCGGTGGCCGGGCTGGCCGCCGCCACGTGGCTCGTCGCGCGCGGCGACGGGCTCGGCGCGACCACCGTGCTGGCGGTCGCCCTGGCGGGTGTCCTGCTCGTCGAGGGCTGGGGCTATCCCACGCGCTTCGCCGAGATCACGAACATCCGCGGGTTCACCGGTGAGATGTCCGCCCACCTCGCGCCCGACTCGCGCGTGCTCGCGTACCCGGACGCGGGCCTCTCCTACGACTTCTACCTGCGGCGGCCGGTGCGCGAGCTGGGCGGCGCCGCGGAGCTGGAGGCGGAGCTGGCCGCGCCCGGCGCGTCCGACGTTCTCCTAATCCGGGAGAGCCGCTGGGCCGCGCTCCGGAGCCCGGCCCAGGACCGGTGGCGGGTGCTGATGGCCGATCGGGTCGGGCGCGAGCAGGTCCTCCTGCTGGGGCCGCGGCGGTGAGCGCGGTCGCGCCCGAGCTGTCGGTGCTCCTCCCCGCGTTCAACGAGGCGGAGAGCGTGCCGGTCATCTGGTCGGAGCTCGGCCCGGTGCTGGACGCGATCTCCCGCCCGGCCGAGGTCATCTTCGTGGACGACGGCAGCGCCGACGCGACCCCCGAGATCGTGCGCTCGATCCGCGCCGCGGACCCGCGGGTGCGGCTCGTCCGCCTGGCCGCCAACGCGGGGCTCTCGGCCGCGCTGGACGCCGGCTTCCAGCGCGCGCGGGGCCGGATCATCGTGACGCTCGACAGCGACCTGCAGAACGACCCGCGCGACATCCCGCGCATGCTGGCCGCGCTCGAGGGCTACGATGCGGTCACCGGCTGGCGGCAGCAGCGCGACGACCCGTGGCTCAAGCGGATGTCGTCGCGGATCGGCAACGGGATCCGCAACGCGATCACCGGAGATCACGTGCACGACAGCGCGTGCACGCTGCGGGTGATCCGGAGCGGCTGCCTGGCGCGCCTGCCGCGCTTCCGCGGCTTCCACCGCTTCGTCCCCACGCTGCTGCGCCTGGCCGGCTGCCGGGTGCTCGAGCTGCCGGTGGGCCACCGGGCGCGGCGCTTCGGGATCTCGCACTACGGGATCCGCAACCGCGTCTTCGTCGCCTTCGAGGACCTGCTCGCAGTGCGGTGGATGCAGGATCGCTGGCTGCGGTACGAGGTGTCCGAGGAGACGTAAGCCCGGGCGGGCGGCGCGGGCGGGAGCCGGGGGGCGCTCGCGGGGACACGCTGAGTCGCGATCCGTGGGTGGGCACTCGTTGGAGCCACGAGGTCGGCGCGTGCTGGCTTCGACTACCCGCAGAAGCCACGGTCCCCGCGAGCGCCCCCCGGCTCC
>Ga0075433_10001219_pt1 | contig 18753 bp, 12 predicted proteins | sample RhiMethybrSRZTD2_FD_75299 | JGI IMG/M metagenome (GOLD analysis project Ga0075433, IMG submission 75299) | Populus rhizosphere microbial communities from Tennessee, USA - Rhizosphere MetaG P. TD hybrid SRZTD2 | ecosystem: Host-associated > Plants > Roots > Rhizosphere > Soil | place: USA... | reverse complement strand
GCTCGGCGAAGACCTCCTCCAGTGATTGATGGGACATCAACGTGCGCAGATTGTGCACCGTGTCCTCGGCCACCACGCGGCCGCGGTGCAAGACGATGACCCGGGTGCACAGTTTCTCGACCACTTCGAGGATGTGCGAGCTGTAGAGCACCGCCTTGCCGCGCGCCGCGAGCGTGTGAACGAGATGGCGGAGCACCAGGGTCGTGGTCACATCCAGGCCGGAGTCCGGTTCGTCGAAGATGAAGAGATCCGGATCGTGCAGGAGCGCCGCGATGATCAGCACCTTCTGCTTCATGCCCTTGGAGTAGGCGCTGATCGACTGTTCCGCGGCGTCGGCCATGCCGAACAGCTCGAGGAGCGCGTTCATCTTCTTCTCCATCGACGCCGCCGGCAGCTCCCGGAGCCGGCCAAGCAGCCGCAACTGCTCGCGCGCCGAGAGGAACGGATAGAGCGTCGGCTCTTCCGGCACGTAACCGAGCCTGCGGCGGTACGCGATGGGGTCATCCGAGACGTTGCGGCCGTCGAAGAAGACGGATCCGCTCGACGGTTCGACAAGGCCGGTCAGCATGCGCCCGGTGGTCGTCTTTCCCGACCCATTGGGACCGAGATAGCCGACCACCTCTCCCGGCTGCACGGCGAAGCTCACGTCGTCGACGACGGTGATGCCGTAGAACCGCTTGACCAGATGGCGTGCTTCGAGAAGCGGACGGGACATGGCGGCCTCGGGTTCAGGATGGGCAGAGCTGACGGGCGGCGTCGGCGATCGGGTCGAGGCTCATGAGCGGCGGTTTGAGCGGCGGCCAGAAGCGTTCCACGCCTTCAGCGTCGATGCGGGTGAGATCGCTCTCCGTGAGTTTGTTCGCTTCACGGAGGCGGGCCTTGCATTCCGCAGCCCGGCGCATCGCCGCACTGTCGCCGCCGGTGCCACACCCGTACGACTCCGCGAACAGCTTCATGCGCACGTCCTGATTCACGCCGGGGAGCGGATCGCTTGGCGGCCCGCTTCCCTGGACTTGCCGGATGGCGTCGATGTTTGCGTAGGCTCGCGTTCCCGCTCCCCGGCTCAAGGCGTACGTCGTGCCGCCGGCACGGAAGGCCAGCGCGCCGCCGTCACACGCAATCGTGCCGACGCCTACCGAGAAGGGCCACTTGTAGCCTATTTCGTTGCGGCTGATCGTGCGCTGCTGGGTCGCTGGAATGCCGGGCACCGGATCGTCGACGGGTGCAGGTTTCCCGTGACATCCCGCCGCGACGGCGAGACCTGCGATGAGCAGCGGAATCCGCGATGCCGCGGCCGGGAAAGGCATGCGAGTTAGACCCCGTGGGTGGGAGTTTGTGCCAGCCCGGGCGTTCTTGTCCCTTGTCCCTTATCCCTTGTCCCTTGACAGGACAATCGTCATCGTCACTCCGTACGAATCGCCACCAGCGGGTCAATCCGGCTGGCGCGTCGGCTGGGGACGATGGCGGCAAGGATCAGTACAGCCAGCAGAATCGCGACCACGATCGCCAGCGGCACCAGGTCCGTGGAACGGATGTCGACGGAGCCGCTCGAAAATGTCCGGTCCCACAAGGCCGTGAGGATCACCCCGGCGCCGAAGCCCAAGGCGGCCTGGACGACGAGCCGCCGGAGCATCCGCGCGACGATCTGCCGGGGGCGGGCGCCGAGCGCCATTCGAATCCCGATCTCGTGCCGCTCGCGGCTCACGCCGTGCGCGGCCGCGGCGTAGAGTCCAACGGTCGCCAGGGCGACGGCGATGAACGTCAGGAAATTGAACAGGCCGCTGGAGACCCGGCCATTCCATTCCGCATCGTGCCGCACTTGCGGCAGCGTGCGTGCCCGATACACCGGCAAGCCGGGGTCGATTGCCTGTACCAGCTGGCGGATGGCCGCGACCGCGCCAGCGGTGTCGAGATCGCTTCGCACGATCAAGGCTGCGCTTCCCGGGACGCTCGAGGTTAAGGGGAGATAGACGACCGCGTCCGGATCGCGGCCGCGGCGCTGGCGGATCGACGGGGAGACGCCAACGATCGTGAGCCACGTGGGCGCGGCGGTCGGCGTTCCGTCCGGTGACCCGAGGGAGAGCCGTCGCCCGACGACACTCTCGCCGGCAAGGAATTTCCGGGCGAACTCCTCGTTGACGATCGCGCTCTCCAGACCGGGCCGCCCATCCGCATCGCCGAAGTCTCTGCCTTGCAGGACGCCGAGGCCGAGTGCCTGGAAGTAACCGGCCGTAATGCCACTCTCCAACGTGGTCTGCCTTGTCTTCTCGTCGGTCGCCGGCGTTCCGTCGATCGTGAGCGTTCTCGACTCCCCGGGCGACAGCGGCGCGGTGCTGGCGAACGCCGCGCCGGCGAACGCGGGGACACCACGCAGGCGGCCGAGCAGCGTGTCGTAGAACGCCGAGCGCGACGCCGGGGTCGGGAACGTCGCCGCCGGCAGCGTGATGGTGGCGGTGATGATGTCCGGGTCGTCGAAGATGCCGTCCGAGGCGAGCCCCGGACCGCCGCTGCGAAGGTTTACCGCGAAATGCGCCAGCAGCACCACGGCGAGCGCGAGCTGCGCCGCGAGAAACGTCGAGGCCAGGATGCGCCGGCGCCCCGGCGTATTCGAACGCCCTCCGTCCTTGAGGACGGCGACGACGTCGGTCCGGGAAGCCTGGATGGCGGGCACCAGGGCGAACACGAAGACGGTCAGTGCCGACACGCCGATCAGCGCGGCCAGGACCCGCCAGTCGACGGAGTAGTCGAACCAGTAGGGCAGCGCGTCCCCGGGAATGGCGCTGCGGAACGCGCGGATGCCCACGATGCCGAAGAGCAGCCCGGTCGCGGCGGCGGACGCGGCGATCACCGCCCCTTCGACCAGCAGCTGCCGGACGAGACGACGGCGGGTCCCGCCGACCGAGGCGCGAATGGCCAGCTCCCGCGCCCGCAATAGCGACCGGTCGAGCATCAGGTTCGCGACGTTGGCGCACGAGATCAGCACGACGATGAAGCCGACGGTCATGAACGCGCGCCAGACCGGGTCGGAGGCACTGCCGAGGAACCGGGAATTGATCGGGACGGCCCTCACGCGGGTGTTCCGGTTGGTGTCGGCGTGCTCGGTCGCGAGCCGATCGGCGATGCCCGCGACTTCCGCGATCGCGTCGTCGACGCGCGCGCCGTCCGCGACCCGCCCGAAGACCTGCAGCGTTCGCGCGTCGCGCTTCGCGGCGGCCAGTCCCGGCGCCTGCCAGAGCGGCATCCAGATCGTCGCGGTCCCTGGGAAGCCCGAGCGGTCGGGCATGACGCCGATCAGGGTCACGGCGGCACCGTTGATGGTCACGGCGCGGCCGATGACGGCGGGGTCCGCGCCGTAACGCGTCTCCCACACGGTGCGACCGAGAAGCGCGACGCCGGCCGCGCCCGGCTCGTCGTCTGATGTGGACAAGCCGCGGCCGAGAATCGGCTGCGTCCCGATCAGGTCGAACGTGTTGGCGGTGACGAACGCGCCATCGAGCCGTTCGGCGGCGTGGCCGTCTCCGGCGATCGCCATCGGGCCCGGCCGGAACGCCGCGATGCCCCGATAGTGTCGAACGGCGAGGACGATGTCGCGGTAGTCGGGGAACGAGAGGCCGCGCTCGGGACCGCGGTCGGCGACGGTCGACAGGAACAGCACGCGGCGCGACGCCGGGATCGGCAGTCCGCGCAGCGTGTGGGTGTTCAGGATCGTGAACAGCATGTTGTTCACGCCGATGCCGAGACCCAGGACGAGGATCGCCGTGAGCGCGAACCCGCGGTTCCTTCCCAGCAGGCGGATCGCGAAGCGGACGTCCTGGCCGATCGCGTCGGCGATCGGCAGCCCGCGCTGATCGCGGTAGGCCTCCTTCATCTGCTCGACCCCGCCGAACGCGCGCCGCGCCGCCGCCCGCGCCTCGTTCGGGGTCATCCCTGCCGCGACGTACTGCTCGGCGAGCAGGTCGAGATGACCGCGGATCTCTTCCTCGAGGCGGCGCTCACGGCGGCCGGACAGCACCAGATCCAACAGGCGTGAGAGGGCGGTACGGATCGACGTCATGACGCGTCTCCCAGCAGCCGGTTCACCATCGAGACGGTGCGCTCCCACAGCGCGGTCTCGCGGGTGAGCTGGCGGCGGCCGGACCTGGTGATCGCGTAGAAGCGCGCCCGGCGATTGTTGTCGCTGGTGCCCCACGCGCTGGAGATCCAGCCCTTCTGCTCGAGCCGGAGCAGCGCCGGATAGATGGTCCCCTGATTGAGCTCGAGCGCCCCGGCCGCGGCCTGCTCGATCCGCCGCGCGATGCCGTAGCCATGGAGCGAGCCCATCCCCGCGAGCGTCTTGAGCACCATCAGATCGAGCGTGCCGTAGGGAACTTCCTTACTCATGTCGATAGACCACAGGAATGCAACCATGCCACCTTTCGTGTGGAAAGACAAGGCGGGTCAGCTGGTCAGCAACGCCTTGAGCAGCCTGACGCGTTCCGCCGACACCGGCGCGGTCGCCTCCTGCGGCTCTCTGGCTGCACGTCCCACGTGGGCTTCGCTGACGCAGCGCGACGCCGCCAGCGCTTTCAGCCCCTCCTCGTCCACACCTCCGCCGGGCAGGAACGTGAGACCCGATCCGCCGCGCGCCGCGTACTCCGCGAAGCGCCGGCACCGGCTCGTCCAGTCGCCGCCGCCGCCATCGGTCAGGATCCGATCGATCTGCGGGAACGTGAGCGCTTCGTCTATGGCGGCGAACGGGTCGTGGACGCTGTCGAAGGCGCGATGCAGCGTGACCGGGAGATGAGGCGCGGCCGAGAGAACGGCGTGGATGGCGTCGAGGTCGAGCCGGCCGTCGCGCGCGAAGCCGACGACGGCGCCGTGGACCTCGAGGTCGGCGAGGATGCCGAAGGTCCGCTGGAGGCTTCGCAGCTCCTCCGGGCGCTTGATCGTGAAGCCGTCGCTGTCGCGGACCATCACGCGCAGGGGAAGCCGGACCTCCGCCTGGATGGCGCGCACGAGATCGATTGAGGGGGTCAGTCCGTCGCGCTCGATCTCGCGCACGACCTCGAGGCGGTCCGCGCCGCCCGCGTGCGCTTCACGCGCGTCGGCGATCGATTGGACGATGACCTCGAGGAGCAGGATGTCCCGTCACTTTTCCGGCAGACCGAAGCACAGGATATTCGGTCCGGCCGCGACCGCCACGTACTGCCTGCCGCCCCACATGAAGGTCATGGGCGACGCCTTCATCCGCGCGTTGGTGGGAAATCGCCACAACGTCCGGCCGTCGCGCTGATCCACGGCGATGAACCCGCCGTTCGGCTGTCCATAGAAGAGCAACCCGGTCGTCGTGGCGAGAACCCCGCTCCACGTCTTCGCGCGCGCCGGCCCGGGCTGCGGGATCTCCCACGCGATGGCTCCGGTCTCGATGTTCAGTGCCCTGAGAAACCGCTGTCCGCTCTGATCGGGATAACCGGTCGGCTTGCCGACGCACTCTTCGAGCGCGAGGACGTAATACAGACCCGTGTCCGGCGAGAAGGCCGTGGACGCCCAGTTGGCGGCGTCGTCCGGGCAGCCCCGCGGATCTTTCACGACCGGCCGGCCATCGGATCCGATACTCGAGGCCCAGTCGACGCGGCGCAGAAAGGGTTTCGCCAGCAGCACGGCGCCGTTCGTCCGGTCCAGCACGTAGAAGAAACCGTTGCGGTCGGCGTGCAGGAGCAGCCTGGATGGCTTGCCGTTGTAGATGCGATCGACCAGCACGTTCGGTTCGGCGGCATCGCGATCGGCGACGTCGTGTGGCGTGAACTGGTAGTACCACTTGATCTCGCCGGTCCTCGCGTCGAGCGCCAGCACGCAGTTCGTGTACAGGTTGTCGCCCGGCCGGTCACGATCGTCGCCACCGGGCCAGGGATTGCCCGTGGCCCAGTACAGCGTGTCGGACGAGGCATCGTACGAGCCGGTGAGCCAGGTGGAACCGCCGCCTGTGAGCGGCTCGCCGGCTTTCCAGGTCTCGATGCCCGGCTCGCCTTTGCGCGGCACGGTCCAACGGCGCCAGACGAGCCTGCCGGTTTCGGCGTTGAAGGCCGCGACGAAGCCGCGGATGCCCTCGTCGGCGCCGGCGACGCCGGCAATGACCGTGTCGCGTACGATGAGCGGCGCCACGGTGCCGCCGTAGTGATGACGCTCTCCGGAGGGCGCCTCCGGCGCCATGGCGGTCTCCCATCGCAGCGTGCCGCTGCCGCGGTCGAGCGCCAGGAGGCGCGCGTTGTCGGTCACGAAGAAAACCTTGTCGCCGAGCAGCGCGACCCCGCGGTTGGTGCCCAGTCGCGCGTCGCCGACGAGGCCCGGCGTCGGCGGACGCGAATAACTCCACAACGCAGTGCCGGTCAGCACGTCGAGCGCCACCACCTGGTTCGGGCCGGTCACGTAGAGCACGCCGTCGGCGGCGAGCGGGGTCATTTCAATCCCCCAGTGCGGCATGGGGAAGACCCACTTCAGCGACAGCGCGGAGATGTTGTCACGGGTGATTTGCGAGAGCGGACTGTAGCGGTTGCCCGAATCGTTCCCGTTGTAGGTGCGCCAGTCGCCAGGTTGCGGTGGGCCCAGGGCGATCGCGGCAGCCGGCCCGGCGGCGGGCGGCGGAATGATCGTCTCGTTGTTGATGCGGCGCAGATAGCGCGCCAGCGCGAGCAGATCGTCCGACGGCAGATCGGCGAAGGCCGGCATGCCGGCGCCCGGATTGCCCCGCGCGAGATACGCGCGCAGCTCGTCGACCGACTGCACGGCCACGCGCGGATTCATCGCCAGTCCCGGTCCTCTGGCCGTGCCGCGCGCCTCCTCGCCATGGCAGGTGGCGCACCGCTCGGCGAAGCGCGGCGGCGGCGTCGGCTGCGCCGCCAGGGCCAGCACCAGGGGGAGCAGGATCATGGCGCCGCACGATACCCCAGGTTGGATGTCGAACCCCAGCCGTTTGTCATCGGGCATTGATTCGAGGCCGCCGATGTGGGAAAAGGGGGGGCTCCCTGCGTCCGGCCGGGAGGAGTTTCAGCATGTTGCAAGCCGACCCTCAACCAGAGCACACGGCATCGACCTTCGGCGAATGGTGGGCCGCGTCAGGCTGGGCCTCCCTGCTGATGGGGGGAATCATCGCGCTGGCCGGCGTGGGTGCGTTCACCGCCGTGCGGACGTGGTACGCCCCCGCGCGCGGCACGGGCCTCGTGCCTGCGACCCTCAGCGTCGGCACGCAGCCGCCCGGCGCCGCGCTGGTCAGCGATCAGCAGTCACGCGGCAGGACGCTGTCGGTCATCACCGATCCACCCGGCGCGCGAGTGGTGATCGACGCCCGGTTCCGCGGCATGTCACCGGTGATCCTCAACGATCTCGCCGCGGGCGAGCACACCATCGTCGTGGCATCCGACGCCGGCTCGGCTCGGCGCACCGTCACGGTGAGCAACGCCGTGGCAAGCGAGGTGGTCTTCTCGTTGCCAGCGCCGGCGCGCGGCGCGGCAACACCGGGCGCAGGCTGGTTGGCCGTGGCCTCGCCCTTTCCCGTCGATATCGTCGAGCGCGGCGAGGTGATTGGCACGAGCGGCACGGCGAAGATCATGCTCCCCTCGGGCAGGCACGACGTGGTTCTGCGCAACGACGCCGTCGGCTATTCGGCGCCGCGGACGATCGAGGTCGTCCCGGGTCGCGTGGCACCGGTCACGGTCACGCCGCCGACCGGACTGCTGAACGTGAACGCGACGCCGTGGGCGGACGTGTCGATCGATGGCCGGCCGGCGGGGCAGACCCCGCTCGGGAACGTCGAGATTGCGATCGGTCCGCATCAAATCACGTTTCGCCATCCGCAATTCGGCGAGCGGACCAGACAGGTCGTGGTGGCCGCACAGGGCGTGAATCGAGTTGCGGTCGATCTGAGTAAATGAGAGCGAAGCCGTTTCTGATCAGGAACGCCGCGGTTGCGGCGCTCGTCGGCAGCACGGCCGGCGGGGCGGTCGGGCTGTGGACGGTGCGCGATCCAACGCCCGCCATCGCGATCGACGAGAAGCCGGCCGTTGTCGCCACGTCGTCGGCGGCGGCATCAGAGGCCACCAGCGGTGCGGCGAAGCCGGACATGACGGCACGCGATGGGGTGGTGCCATCGATTGGCGTCGGGGCGCGAGCCGACGCCCGACCGGCCGCGATCCGTCCAGGCTTCACGCCCGTCGAGAGCCAGACCCTGGTGGCGCGGGCGCGAGCGCTCGCGGAGCGGCCGGACGTTACTGCGCTGGTGGCGCTGCGGGAGAGCATCAGCCGCCGGGCCGACGCAGCCGGCGAGCAGGAGTCGCCGGCGACCCAGCGTCTGCTCGCTGAAGTGGATCGATACCTCACCGAGGCGCGGCAGCGACGCCTGAGGCTCGACGGTGAGGCGCTGCGAAAGAGTCAGAAGTAAGCGGTCAGATCGTCAGGTCCTCGATCATCCCCGTGCTGTCGCCCAGGCTCTCCGTCCGCACCCCCATCTTGTCGAGCAGAGTCAGATAGAGATTGGTCATCGGCGTGCCCTTCGGGTAGACGATGTGCTGCCCGAGCTTGACGTCGGCGCCGCGGCCCACCATCAGGACCGGCAGGTCCTCATGCGTGTGGCGGTTGCCGTCGCTCAGGCCGCTGCCGTAGACGATGATCGAGTGATCGAGCAGCGAGCCGTCGCCATCCGGCGTGTTCTTCATCTTGTTGATGAAGCCCGCGAACAGCTCCACGTGCATCGTGTTGACCTTCGTCACGCGCTCGATCCAGTCGGTGTTGCCGCGATGGTGGGTCAGCGGATGATGCGGATCCGGCACGCCGATCTCGGGATAGGTGCGCATGCTGCCCTCGCGTCCCATCATCAGCGTGACCACGCGGGTCATGTCGGTCTGGAACGCGATCAGCTGCAGGTCGAACATCAGGTTGACGTAGTCGGCGTAGAGCACCGGGATGCCGGTCGGCTTGTCGATGGTCGGCACCAGTCCGGTGAGATCGCGCTCGGCGCGCTCGATGCGCTGCTCGATTTCGCGGATCGACGACAGGTATTCGTCGAGCTTCCGGCGATCGGCGGGCCCCAGATCCTTGCTGATCGCGGCGGTTCGCTCGCCGACGAGATCGAGAATGCTGCGGCGATACCGGAGCCGGCGGGCCCGCGCTTCGGGCGTGAGGCTCGTATCGATGTCGCCGAACAGGCGCTCGAACACCAGCCGCGGATTCGTCTCGGGCGGCATCGGCGTCGTCGGGCCGCGCCACGCCAGGCTGTTGGTGTAGGCGCAGGAGTAGCCGGAGTCGCAGTTGCCGACCGTGCGCGAGTCGTCGCAGCCCAGTTCGAGCGAGGCGAAGCGGGTCTCGGCGCCCACCGCCTGGGCGGCGAGCTGATCGACGGAGACGCCGTTCTGAATGTCGGCGCCGGCGGTCTTGCGCGGGTGTACGCCGGTCAGGTACGAGGCCGCGGCGCGCGCATGGTCCCCCGGACCGTCGCCGAGCGCCATGCCGTTGCGGTGCGCCAGGCCCGAGAGGATGACGCTCTCCTGCCGGAACGCCTCCATCGGCTTCATCACGCGCGAGTACTCGAACGCGGCGCCCGCCCCTTTCGGCGTCCAGTCGGCCATCGTGATGCCGTTCGGGACGTAAGTGAAGCCGAGGCGCAACGGGGACTTTGCCGCGGTCCGGCCCATCGCGCCGAGCGCCGGCGTCATCGCATCCAGCATCGGGAGCGCGATCGCGGCTCCCATGCCCTTCAGGAACGTGCGGCGCGGCAGGTGCTTGCGTGTGAGCATCATGGCTGATTGGCCTTCTGTGTCGGCGAAAGCGATTCCCTCGACGGACGCCGCGACTGGAACGGCAGGCTCTTCGCGATCTCGAGCACCAGCGCCGAGAACCGGTAGTCGCTCGCAGGCAGCCTGGCGGCAATGGTCTTCACTGTCTTCGTATCGTAGCGCTCGAGGCCGCGCCCCAGTGCGTAGGTCAGCAGCTTCGATGTCAGTGCCCGCGCGAACGCGTCGCGATCGCCCGCCAGGATCGACCGCAGCTCCTCGGGGCCGTTGAACGTCCGCCCGTCAGGCAGGAGGCCCGTCGAGTCGATCGGCAGCTTGCCATCCATTGTGCGCCAGGCGCCGACGGCGTCAAAGTTCTCGAGCCCGAACCCCAGCGGATCCATCCGGCGGTGGCACGACGCGCAGACCGGATTCTTGCGGTGCTCCTCGAGCTGCATCCGGACCGACGCGGACGTCCCGATGTCGGTCTCGTCCAGGTTGGGCACGTCGGCCGGCGGGTCCGGCGGCGGCGCATTCAGCAGGTTCTCGAGAATCCATTTGCCGCGGAGCACCGGCGACGTCCGCGTCGCGTACGACGACACCGTCAGCACGCTGCCCTGCGTGACCACGCCGCCGCGGGGTGTGCCGCTGAGATCGACGCGGCGGAACTCGGGCCCGGTGACGTTCGGAATGCCGTAGTGCTTTGCCAGCCGCTCGTTGAGGAACGAGTAGCGGCCGGTGACGAAGTCGAGGATGCTGCGATCCTCGCGAATGACGTGCTCGATGAAGAGCTCGGTCTCGCGGCGCATCGAGAGCCGCAGGTAGTCCTCGAAATCCGGGAACCGTTGCCGATCCCGCGTGACCGATTCGAGCGCGCGGAACTGCAGCCACTGTCCTCCGAAGTTCTCGGCGAGCGCATGCGCGCGCGGGTCCTTCAGCAGGCGGCGCACTTCCTGCGCCAGCACGATCGGGTTACGCAGCGTTCCGGCGTCCGCGGCGCGCCGCAGTCGATCGTCCGGCATGCTCGCCCAGATGAAATACGACAGGCGGGTGGCGAGCTCGTGCTGCGAGATCCGGTGCGAGGTCTCCGACGGCGCCAGACGTCTGTCGCGCTCGATCCGGAACAGGAAGTCGGGCGAGACGAGCAGCGCCGAGATGCCGACGACGAGTCCTTCTCCGAACGAATGCTCCTGCTGTTCGGTCTCGCGGACGAGCGACACGTACTGATCGATTTCCGCCGCAGTCACCGGCCGGCGGAAGGCCCGTCGCGCCAGGCTCGTGATGATCTGCCGCGCGCACGCAGGCGCGTGGTTTCCGTTGGTATGGCCGCAGGTGTACAGCCGCGCCACGCTTTCGGCGGACGGCGCCGAGACCTGTGAGTACGGGCCGCCGACCTCCACGTTCGCAATCCGGACGCCGTTCAGCGGAATCCGCTCGATCTCGACCGTCGCTTCGTCGAACGTTTTCTTCGCCGCGGCGACGCGCTCGGGAGTCGCGTTCGGCGGCGGCGTGAAGACGCGCGGCGGATCGGGGCGCACCGACGGATTGGGGCCGTTGAAGCGTAACGGCAGACCCTCGAAGATGCGGGGGATGGCGACCGCGATGCGGTGATCGCCGGCGCTGAGCCCCACGCGGAACTCCGCGGTCTGGCCGCCGAAGTCCTGCCGATCCAGCGCGAATCGTCCGTACTTCTCCTGGTCGTGGACCATCGTCCGCACCTCGCGATCGTCGATCCACAACGACAGCGAGATCGCATCCGAATTCGCCGGCCGCAGCCCGCCGAGGAACACCTTGACGACGTACTCGCCCTCGACCGGGACGCGATGCACGGCGTGGAACGCGTTCGGCATGCTCAGGCCGGTGACGTCGTACTGCGCCGGGAACGTCCGGGCGTCGCCGTTGCGCCGGCCATCGGAGCGCAGCCTGGTGAGCGTCGGTTTCAATGCCGCAGGACCGAAGACCGCGGTGCGCGCGACGACGTCGGCGGCCGTCAGGTACTTTTCCATCAGCACCGGCGACAGCGAGAGCACGTCCGCGATGTTGTCGAAGCCGTACCCGGCATCGTCCTGCGGGAAGTCGTCGGCGGGCCGGAGGTTCACGCCGAGCAGGTCGCGCACGGTGTTGTTGTATTCGGCGCGATTCAGCCGGCGCGCGGTGACGCGGCCGGCGTCGGGCGGCGTCACGCGATCGATGCGCGCCAGCTCGCGCTCGATCCAGGTCGCGACCGCCTGCCGGCGCGGTTCCTCGGGCTGCTCCTCTTCGATCGGCGGCATCTCGCCGCGGCGCAGCATGCCGATCACGTCTTCCCAGTGATTGCGGTGTTCGATCAGGCTCTCGGCTGCCTGAAAGGACTGCAGGTTGAGGCCGTTCTTGGGCTCGCCCTTGTTGCCATGGCAGCCGTAGCAGTACTCGGCGAGGAACGGTTTCACGCTCGACTCGAACCCCTTGACGCTGGCGGCGTTGATGATCGGCGCCGGGAGACGCGAAACGGACGAGCGAGCAGCGGGCGTGGCAGAGGTCATCGGACGGCGGGCCGCCGCCGAAGCGGACGAGGTTGTCCCCGCCCGAGGCGACGCGGTCCCCGACTCCTGTCCGTGGAGCACGATCCCCACGACGGCCAGGCACGAAAGAAAGACCAGGGCAATCAGCCGGCGCACGCACACTCCGCTAGAAGAACGAGGATCCGTGGCCTCGAGCCGTGCCGCAGGGAAGAGATGGCCGGCCGGGCTCGGACGACGTCGAAGGAAGGGCTAAATCGTTAGCCGACCAGTAATTATGAGGAAAAGGCCGGAAAAAGGCAATCGATCCCGCCTTCGCGCTACGCGCTTCGGCGAGGCAGGCTCAGCTCGGACTTCGCCACCGCGGCAAGCCGGGCGGCGATGAAATCAGATCGTTGTTGAACAGCCACGAAGGCCAGCGCGAGTGGACCACTCGCGATTCGTGCGGTCACGCGCCATCGGTGCCGGCGGCGGCCTGACGGCCCGACGCACTGCGGGACCGCCGGCCCGCCTTGTCCCGGTACATTCGCGCGTCCGCAGCCGCGAGCAGCTCCTCGAAGGTCGAGCCGTCGACGGGGAACCGGGCCGGTCCGGCGCTGATCGAGAGCGACACCCGCACGCCCGGACGCGGCTCGAACCAATGAGCGCCGACGGCGGTCTGGAGCTCCTGCACCCGGCGCGCCTCGTGCTCGGGGCTGCAATCCCACAGCACCACCACGAACTCGTCGCCCGCGAAGCGCGCGCAGAGGTCGTTCTGCCGGACCGTCGACTTCAGCACACCGCCGATCGCGCGGAGCGCCCGGTCGCCGGCCTCGTGGCCGTAGGTGTCGTTGATCTCCTTCAGGCGATCCATGTCGAGGACGACGACGCTGATGCTGCCGTGGGTGCGGATCGCATGAGCCAGCCCGGTCTCGAACTGCCGGTCGAGCGAGCGGCGGTTCGACAGGCCGGTCAACGGATCGGTGTGCGACTCGTGCTGGGTCTGCTCGAACCGTGTCGAGTTGAAGATCACCGCCGCCGCCTGCTCGCTGACGCGGCCAAGCACGCGGCGATGCTCGTCGGTGAAGACCGCGGGCACCGTGTGGTAAATCACCAGGCCGCCAATCAGCCGGCCCTCGAACGCCAGCGGGCAGGGCAGGAGCGACGTCAGCTCCTGACCGTGGGCGCCGCGGCCATCGGCGCACGACGGCAGCCGGAGCGCGATCTCGCTCCACGAGCGCGGTTCCCACTTGAACAGCGCCTCGGTGCCCGGACCGTGCGCGTAGCGGCATGCGTAGCCGCTCTCGTCGTCGCCCAGGAACAGCGCACAGGTGACGAACGGGACCAGGCGGCTGACCTTGTCCTGGATCAGGGCCATCGCGTCGGCCACGCCGAGGCTCGAGCCCAGCGCCTGCGCGATTTCATAGAGTGTCTGCTCTTCGCGGTGCGCGCCGGCGATGTCCTGCAGCGCCATGAGACCCTCGCGCTCGATCCACGCGTGATCGGCCTCCGCCTCGTTGGTCACGACCGGCGAGATCGTGGCCATGTTCAGGCGGGCGATGAAGAGCTCGACCAGCGCCGGATCGAACGCGTTGCCGGCGTACTCGCGCAGCAGGTCGATGGCGGCGGTCTCGCTGCGGGCGGGCCGGTAGGGGCGCGTCGCCTGGAGCGTGCTGTAGCAGTCGGCGATGGCCAGGATCCGCGCGCCGATCGGGATGTCGTCGCCGCGGGTGCCGGCGGGATAGCCGAGGCCGTCCCAGCGCTCGTGATGCGCGAGCACCAGCTCGCTCACGGGCACGCCGAACTGGACGTTGCGGAGGATTTCCGCGCCGACGCGCGGATGAATCTTCACGCGCTCGAACTCCTCCGGCGTCAGCGATTCCGGCTTCGAGAGGATGTGCTCCGGCACCGCCATGTTGCCGATGTCGTGCAGCAGCGCCGCGGTGCGCACGCCCTGGATCTCCGCCTCGGTGAGACCGGCGGCCTCGGCGAGCATCCCGGCATAGTGCTGAATCGATCGGATGTGCTCCGGCGTACAACCCGCACGGGCCTCGATCGCGAGCGCCAGCGCTTCGATCGTGTCCAGCTGCACGGTCATCGCGCGCCGGGTCTCGTCCTGCTCCTCGCGCAGCCGGGCGACGACGGTGTGGTAGCTGCGGAACACGAGATAGAGCGGCACCGCGAGCACCGCCAGCCACCCGAACCAGCCCCGGGCCGACGCGGCGGTGGCCACGGCCGCCAGCGTCGCGCCGGCGAGGTAGCTGGGCGCGCTCCAGACGAAATTTCGCTGCCAGACCCGGACCACCTGCTGGCGCGTCGAGAACGCGATCGCGCCGGCGATGAGGGCGGAATTGACGAAGAAGTAGAGCGGCGCCACGATCGCGGCGGTACGGATCAGCGGCGCGAAGCTCGAGGGATCGTGGCCGATCAGATCGAGCGGCAGGCCGGCGACCCAGGCGGTCACGGTCAGCGAGCTGATGCTGAAGACAATGCGGTGCAGCGGGTTGCGGCCGTTGCCGGCGCGCAGCGTGCACTGCGCCCAGGCGCCCACCGCGGCGATGCAGGCCGTCTCCGCCGGGCCGAGCGCGAACAGCGCCCAGAAGTTGACCGCGTGCGACAACGAGAGGTTCGACTGGCTCCGGCCGAGCGGCAGATCGATCTTGGCCGCCGACGTCAGGATCGCGAGCCCGAGCAGGACGGCGAACAGCATGCCGTGCTCGAAGCGGAGCGCGGTCGCGGACGCGACGAGGCACGCGGCGCCGGCGAGCACCACGGTGGCCACGAAGATCCGCGCCGCCATCGGCAGCGCCAGGAACCTCGGCGTCTCGTTCGGACGCGGGCTCATATCACCCTCGCCGGGTGCAGGCGATAGGGATGGGTCGCGAGGAAGTCGCGGGTCAGGACCGCGTCGGTCGCCCGCAGCCGCTGCACCACGCGGACGAACGCATCGAGGATCGCCGGGTCGTACATCGTCCCGCGGCGCTCGACGATCATCGCCAGCGCGTCGGGGTGCGTCACGGGCTGCCGGTACGGACGCTCGGAGGTCAGCGCGTCGTAGCAGTCCACGACCGCGAGAATGCGGGCGCCGAGCGGAATCTCGCTGCCGCGCAGGGCGTCCGGGTAGCCGGTGCCGTCCCAGTTCTCGTGATGGTGGCGCACGATCTGTGCGAGCGGGCGGCCGAACTCGATGCCGTCGAGAATCTCGGCGCCGAGGGCTGCGTGCCGCTTCACCAGCTCGTATTCCTCGGCGGTGAGCGGACCGGGCTTGTGCAACACGGAATCGGGAATCGCCAGCTTGCCGATATCGTGCAGCGGCGCCGCAGCCTGGACAGCGGCAATCAGGAGGTCATCCCCGAGCGCCACCTCCTGCGCGACCGAGACCGCCAGCCGCTGGACCCGCCAGGAGTGTTCCGCCGTCGCGGGGTCGCGCGTGGCCATGACGCGGGCGAGCGCATCGAGCATCGCGCGGGACGGGTGGACGGTGCTCCTGACACGGGTATCGAGGCCGGCTTGCAAGCCGGCATCGAGCCCGTTTCGGTTTTGAAACCGCGTTGCACGAGGCGACAGGAGCGTCACAGGGATCGATGGATCGCAAGGGAAATGCCCGGCGCATCCGGCGCATCCGGGTGTCGTGGGGCACTCGCGTTCACAAGTCGAACGCGGACCCGATCTCGTTTAGAGCAAGTTGCTTACCGTTGAGCCGGGGACCGAGATCCTGATGTGGAAAGACCGCTGACCGAGGCGCGCCAGCGGCGCACGAACGCAGACCGATGTTCCGTTTCGGCGCACGGATGACGATCCTGGAAGCCGATCGACAGAATTGATCGCGACCCTCGGTATCATGGCAGGTCCGTGTCCACTCACCCGACCCTTCCGCCTGAAGGCGGAAGCCACCCAGAGAGCAGGGAAGCGATCGATGCCCGCGACGTCCTGTACGCGCTGATCGTCGGGGTGCTGGCCGGCATCCTTTATATAGCGACGCTGCAGCCCGATCTCGGCGGGCCCGAGGACACGCCGAAGTTCCAGTTCCTCGGCTATGTCTTCGGTACGGCGCATCCCCCCGGATATCCGCTGTACTCGATGCTCTCGGGCGTCTTCGTCCGGCTGGTGCCGATCGCGACGATTGCCTACCGCGCCAATCTCTTCTCCGCCGTGATGGCGGCGCTGGCGTGCAGCACGGCGTTCGTGATTGCCAGGCTGATCGGGGCCTCGCGATGGGCGGCGGCCTGCGCGGCCCTGGGACTCGCGACCGGCGCGAGCTTCTGGCGGAGCGCGGTGTTCGCGGAGGTCTACAGCCTTGCGGCGGCGGCCGCGGGACTCTCGCTGGCGCTGCTGCTGGTCTGGGGCGACCGGCTGCGGCCGGCCTGGCTGCTCGGGGCGATTGCCGCCACTGCGGCGGCGTTCGGTAACCATCTCACGATCGTCGGGGTCATCCCCGCCTATGTCGTCTACGTCCTCGTCCGGCATCGGCGCGTGCTCACCCCGCGTGTGATCGCGGCGGCCGCGCTCATCGTCATGCTCGGCTTCGCGCAGTACGGATTCATCGTCCTCCGTACGAAACAACATGCGCTGTACCTGGAGAGCCGCGCCAACTCCCTCTCCGAGCTCGTCGAGATCGTCACCGCGCAGCGCTTCGCCGAACAGCGGTTCGCCTATTCGCTTTCCACACTGCTGACCGTGCAGCTGCCGGTCGTGGCCGAGACCATGGAGGAGGATCTTCGCCTCGGCGGCCTCGTCCTCTTCGCCATCGGCATCGGCGCGGCGATTCGCCGCCGCCGGAGCGGCGCCCTGCTGGTGCTCGGCGCCGGTCTCGGCATGCTGTGGATGGTGGTGAACCTCGGGGGCGACGTGAAAGGGTTCATCACGCCGCTGATGGTCTTCGTGTGGCCGTTCGCGGCGGCCGGCGCGGACGCGATCGGCCGCGTGCTGGCTGCGGCCTCGCGGCGGCGCCTGGTGGGCGTCGCCGCCGGCGGCATCGCGATCGCCGCGCTGCCGGTCGTCAACGTGTCGGGGAACTATCGCGAGGCCGATCAGAGCAAGCAACGGGAGAACGCCGAGTTCTTCCGCACGCTGCACGCGCAGCTGCCCGACGGCGCCGGCGTCGTGACCGAGGACTATTTCTACGACATGTCGTTCTACTACTATCGCGTGACGCGCGAAGCTCCAGGCGGGAAGCACCTGATTCCGCTGCCCTTCGATGCGCCGAACGTCCGGCAGGCCATGAAGACGCGGCCCGTCTTTGCCTTCGCGGGGGCGGCGACCTTCTTCCCGGTCGAGGGCCTGCAGTTCGTGCCGATTCCCATTCACGGGCTGCCGCTTCCGGAGTGGCTTGCGCGTCTGCCGTCCGGCGTCGTCCTCACCGGCGCCTCGTCTTATGCCGCGGGCCCGCTGGATCTCACACCGGTCGGCCATGCGACCGCACGACCGGCCGGCCGTGCGCAGAACTTCGAGAGCTTTGCCATCATCGTCCGCAAACCTGGCGAGACGTGGGCCAAGGACTATCGATCGACGACGCTGGTGGTCAACAGCGAGACCATCGGCGCGCCGCTCCCGGCGTTCGGCGGAACGCTGCGCGCGACCGCGGACGAGCGCGGAGCGCGCATCGAGCTCGGCGAACGGACGGTCGTGGCCACACCCAGCGGCCTGGCGCTCGCGGCGTTCTGGCCTGATGGCTCGTTGATGCGATCGATCGACTTTCCCGATCGCGGCCCGTGGATGGTGCCCTATCACGGCGCGGTCTACCGGCTCGTCGGCGAAACGCCGTGCGCGGCGATCGCCAGGGCCGCGTGGACCGACATCACGCCGGCGCTCGCGAGCGGGAGCGCCGTCACGACGCTCCTGGACAAGGGCAGCGTGATCGTCGAGACGCGCTTCGAAGGCGCAGCGCCCGCCAATCCGCTGGCGGCCGGGATTCATGGCGATGCCGATGCCCGCACGGTCGGCGTGCAGCAGGACGCCGACGGGAAGACCCTCTGGACCGCGGAGCTGACCCGCAGCGGCGGCCGGCGCACCGTGTTCCGCTTCGCGCTCGATCGGCCTGGCTTGCGTGCCGTGGCGCGAATCCGGTCCGGCGTCGCCTCCTCGATCACTCTGTGCAGCCTGCCGCCCACACCGCTGTTCCGCGACTCCGGCAGCGTGGACTTCATCAGGCCGAACTTCGAGAACGAGTCGTACTTCGGAGCAGGATGGAGCGGCGTCGAGCTCGCCGGGACGGGACGCGTGCGCCTCGGGAGCACGCGAGCCACGATGCTGGTTCCACTGGAGGGTGGCCGCTCCTACCGCGTCGCGTTCGATCTGACCGCTCCCCCGAACAGCCGGACCACGATCGAGCTGAACGGCGCCGCGGTCGGGACCTGCGCCGCAGCCGAGGTCATGTCGTGCTCGGTCGACCTGCGCCCATCGCAGACCGCCGGTCCGGTCAGCGCGCTGACACTCGTCACCATCAACGCCGACGGCACGCCGATCCGTCCGCGCACGGTCATTTTCCGCGGCGCGAGGATCGAACGGCAGTGAACACGTGCTACGTGCTACGTGCT
>Ga0075433_10001215_pt1 | contig 18793 bp, 21 predicted proteins | sample RhiMethybrSRZTD2_FD_75299 | JGI IMG/M metagenome (GOLD analysis project Ga0075433, IMG submission 75299) | Populus rhizosphere microbial communities from Tennessee, USA - Rhizosphere MetaG P. TD hybrid SRZTD2 | ecosystem: Host-associated > Plants > Roots > Rhizosphere > Soil | place: USA... | reverse complement strand
TCCGCCGACGCCGTCGCGGCGAACAGGACTAGGGCCATGACGACCGGCAGCCGCACTATCTCGCCCCCTCGCGGCGGATCTCCTCGATGATGCGGAAATCGACCATTTTGTTGAGCGGGATCTCGCCCATGCCTTTTTCGCTGCGTCGGATGATATCGGCGTGCACTTTCATGCCCGCGTCGCTCGCGGCGCCGTCCCTGCTAATCGATTTAAGCACCGACGCATAGGATTCCTTCGCGACGGCCGGCTCCAGCTTCCATTCGCGCTCGACGATTTGGACCGTCTCGGCGGACTTTTCTCGCGCGAAGACAAGCCCGCGGTAAAGCGCACGTAGAAAACGCTTCACCTGCCCCCGCGCGCCGGTCAATTTCTTCTCCGTGGTAGCGAAGCCGTTGCTGGGGAATTCGATCGCGTCGCCTAAAAATAATAATTCGTTGAAGCCCTTCTGCTTCAAGAGCACGTTGTCAGGCGGGTTGGCGATCGTCGCCGCGACCGAGCCCGACATGAGCGCCGCGGTGCGCGTGGACGGCAGGCCGATCATGATCAGCACCACGTCGCGCTGCGGGTCGAGGCCGTTCTTGCTGAGTGCGACGCGCGCGGCGAGGTCGGTCGTGCCGCCGAAGCGGCTGATGCCGACGTATTTGCCCTTGAGCTCGGCGACCGAGCGGATCGGCGGCGCCGCCATGAGAAAATAATTCGGCAGCGCCGCGCCGAAGAAAATGGTTTTGATCGGCGCGCCCTTGGCGGCGAGCCTTAGCGCCGAGTCCGCCGCGCCGTGGTAGTCGATCTCGCCCTGGAACAGCGCGCCGTGCGCGATGTCGGGCAGCATCAGCACGACTTCGAGGTCGATGTTCTCCTCTTTGAAGAAGCCGCGGTTCAGCGCGACGTAGAGCGGCAGATAACCCAGCGACTTCGACGGCAGCGCGAGCTTCACGCGCTCGGCGATCGTCTCACGCGGTGCCGAGAGGCAGACGAGCACAGCCAGAGTGAAGATACGGCCGACCCGAGCTCGGGCACTTTTAACTTTCGAACCCATGCGCTTGTGTCCGTGCTTTTCGTACTACGAGCTGGAGGGACGTTTCAATACGGGGCCTTTATCCGCTCGTATTCATAGTTATTGAAGTCGTGGAGTTCCTTCACCGCTATCGGTCCATTAGATCCAAGCCGCGCGGCGAAGAGCTTTCCCGCCTCGGCCCAGCAGAGCCGCTCGCCGTCGACGTCGGCCCACTCCCATTGCGGAAACGCCAGCGACTTCCCGCTGCGCGAGTTAAACAGCTCGTGCTCGTCGTAGTAGACCCCTTTTCCGGCAGGATTGCCGAGGCCGGCTTTCGCGGTCTTTCGCAGAAGCCATACGTCGCCGCAATGCTTCTCGAAGACATCCGCGCGGTGCCATTTTGGATTTTCGACGGCGGCCATTAATTTCCAGCCGTCGCGCAGCAAGCGCGGATAGTAGATGCCGAGGCATTCGTTGTTGGCGACGGGCCCCTGAGGAAAATGTTTCAAATCGCGTTCGACTTCCTTCGTATCGCGCACCAGAGAGTGGCCATAGCCGTCGTTCAGGCAATATCGACGGTTCGAAACGAACAGTCCGCCGCCGTTCCACGCATCGCCCTTCGCCCACAAACAAATCGCCTTGAGATACGGCGCACGCGAAACCGCCGTCCACGAGCCTTTCGCCTCGGATTTCCACGCGCCGCTCAGCGCGAAGTAGATCATGTATTTTCCGTCCGGCGACAGATCGCAGCGCCGCTCGTAGATCCTGCCGCTCAGCCACTGCCCCACGGTGAACGTATCGTCGCTGCGGTTCCATCCGACCGTCAAAACTTTTTTCGACGGCCCTCGGCGGATCACTACTGCCGTGCGCGCCTCGCGGCTCAGCAGAACGTGCAGGCGGGCTTTGATCTCAAGCGGCTTCGGATTCGCCATCGATTCGACTATCCGCTCAACAAGCCGCGACTTTTCACCCTGCTTTGAATCCGTGGGGTGGTTGTTCTGGCCTTGTTGCTAGCGCTTTAACCAACCAAGTACAGATCCCCACGGCAGTACCGCTGTAGAGACTAATAAGCCACCAAAGCGATTGCGGAAGAGCTGCCACGGCATCAGCTCCCTTGTAAAAAGCTAGAGCGAAAAGAAAAGCCGTAATAGCAAATACAGTGGAAAGCAAAGAGAAAAGCAGAATGCGACAGAAGCGGGGATGCACCTCTAAGAAACTAATTATAGAACGTCTCACCGCGCCACTCCCAACTCCTTCTGCACTTCCCGCAGCACCGAAAAGTCCACGACCTTATTGATCGGCGGCGGCTCTTTCATCTGCAGCGGCGCGGCGATGGTGAGCTCGATGTTGCGCCTGAGCGATTCGTCGCTCGCGCCGCCGGGGTCGCGCGGGTCGATGGCGCGCACGGACACGGCGGAAGCGCCCTCGGCGACGTCGCGCGGATGGTTGAACTCCTGCATCGCGATCTTGATCGTTTCCTCGCGCTTGGTGAGCATGAACTGGAGCGACTTCACCATCGCGCGCGTCCAGCGCTTGATCTTATCGCGCTCCTGGTTGAGCTTCGCCTCGGTCGTCGCGTAGCCGGCCCACGGCCAGGCGCCGATGTCGGCGAGCGAGGCCAATTCGGTGAAGCCCTTCTTCTTCAAGATGAACGCCGCGTCGGGGTTGAAGGCGCGCGCGTGGATGATCTTCTGCTGCATCGCCTGCACGGACGTCTCGGCGCCGCCGGCGGAGAAATAGGTCACGTCTTTCTTCGGGTTGAGGCCGTAGTGCTCGAGCACCATGGCGGAAGCGATCTCGGTGCTGCCGCCGGGCCCGGTGATACCGATCACCTTGCCCTTCAAGTCCTGCACGCGCTTGATCTCCGGCGCGCCGATCAACACGAACGTGCAGCGCTGGTGCGTGAAGAAGATCGCCTTCAGCGGCGCGCCGCGCGTCGCCGCGCGCATCGCCGAGCCGGCCGCGCCCGCGACGTCGAGCTCGCCCGCCATCAGCGCCGTGACCACGACGTTGGTGTTGACGACGAGCCACTGGACCTCGAGCCCTTCTTCCTTGAAAAAGCCGGCGCGCATGCCGACGAAGAGCGGCAGATAGCCGTAGTCCTTCGTCGACAGCGCGACGCGGATGCGCTCGGGCGCGGCCGCGGCGCGCGCCGGAAGCGGCGCGAGCAGCGCCAGCCCAACGGCGAACGCGGTGAGAATTCTCATGCGGCTTTTTAGCGCGGCGTCGGGAAGTGGAGCTCGAGGTAATTGCCCTCGGTATCGAACATGTAGATCGTCTTGCCGCTCTTGCGCTCGACGATGCGGTGAAAACGCCCCAGCTCCTTGGCTTTCTTGAGCGCCTCTTCGTAGTCGCTCATGTCCATGTCGAAGGCCTGGTGCGCGATGCCGTCCTGGTCGAGCGCGTCGCGCTCGATCGGCCGCGGCCGCTCGAAGAGCACCACGTCGTCGTTGCCGCAGCGGAGCCGGTCGAGCCGCTGGTACTTGCCGTGGATCTCCAGCGCGTCGGGATTGTTCGGGTTGCCGCCGACGCGGTCCATGAACTCCATGCCGAGGACTTTCGTGTAAAAATCGCGCGCGCGGTCGATGTCGTCGACCGGAATGCCCACGTGGTAGAGCTTTTTGACCTTCATGACGGTCTCCTTTTATTGCTTCAAGAACAGCTTGGCGTATTCCTTGCGCTTCTCGGCGAAGCCGGCGGTGTCGAGCTCGTCCATCTCGATCTCCTGAATCTTGTCCGCGCCGTCGAGCGGCGGGTAGATGCCCTTCCGCGTCACGAACTCGCCCATGCGCGCCATCGTCTTCATGCTGTCTTCGCCGAGGAAGAAATCGATGAAGGCCTTCGCCGCGCTCGGACGCGCCGCCTTGCTGTCGAGGCCGATGTAGTGGCCGTGCCCCAGCATTTTGGGCTCGCGCACGTAATCGAGCGGCGCGCCTTTCTGGCCGAAGGCGACGACGTATTTCAGATAGCTGATGCCGAGCGGCGTCTCGCCGGTCGTGACGCGCTCGGCGGCGTTCAGCACGCCCTCGACGATCGCGGGCCGCGTCGCGGCGAAGTCGCGGATGAATTTCTCCGCCTTTTCTTTGCCCATGAGCTTGTAGAGGCTCGCGGGCCAGCTCGCCGCGATCACGCCGCGCGTCGGATCGGGCATCGCGACCTTGCCGCGAAACTCGGGCTTGAGCAAATCCTCCAGCGACTTCGGCGCCGCCTCCGGCTTAATGATGCTCTTGTTATAGATGACGCCGACGACGCCCGTGCGGTAGCGCGGCCCGAGCTCGGCGTGAACGATATCCGGCGCGAAGTCCTTGCTCGTCGGCGAGATATATTTCGTGAAAACCTTTTCCTTCAGCATGATCAGCATCGGCGTGGAGTTGGTGACGATCACATCCGACTGCGTCTTGCCCGAGCGGTGCTCGCTGATCGCGCGGTCGGTCAGCGAGGCGGCCGAGGCGCGCCAGTAATCGACGGCGATGCCGGTCTTTTTCTCGAAGGCGCTTTTGATCTCGTCGAAGATGTCGCTCTCGAGCGAGCCGTAAATGACGACGCGCCCTTCTTTCTTGCCTTCCGCGATGAGCTTGGCGTCCTGCGCCCATCCTGATTGAGGAAGGCAGAGCAGCAAGAAAATTACGCCGATGTAATTAGGCTTCATTCACTCCCCGCCCTGACACCATGCTTCGAATTCATCGAGCCCCAGGCGCTGAAGCGTGTCCTTGAACGGCCGGCCGCTGCGCTCGTGGCGGCCGGAGAGACGATAATATTCGAAGATCAAATCCGGCAGCCATTTGGCGATCGTGAAGCCCTGGTATTTCCCGTCGGGGATCGGCTCCAAAAATCGCGGGCCCACGTCCTTCCAATCGTCGTCCGCGACCCAGCCGCGCTGCGTCGCGAAGATGCTTTGCAGCAGCATGCTGCGATGGCCGGCTTCGAGCGCCTCGTCCATGGTAAAATTCCAGCCGGTGATCGCGTTGAGTGCATCGACGACGCTGTTGAGGCCGTCGGCCTTGTGGTGCGTCAGCGCGAACCAGCAGCCGCCGAAGATGCCGGTGAACTGGCGGTACTGCTCGGAGAGCATGTGCGAGCGCGCCCAGCCCCCGGGCTCGTTGTCGTCGAGAGGCCCCCAGTTTTCGCGGTAGCGCAGGTCCGGCGGCGGCTTCACCGACCCGCCGCCCTGCGGCTTCATGCCGCCGCTCGCGACCAGCTCGCGCAGCATCTCGCCCAGCTTCGGCCGCCACTCGTGCATCGCCGGCGTGCCGCCTTTCGTGTGCACCGCCCATTTGGGCGCGTCGCCGCCGATCGCCTCCGCGGTCTGCTTCGGCCCGTCCGCGAGCAGATTGCCGAGCCAGCCCTCGCGCCGCGCCGCCATGTCGAGCAGTTTCTCCACCGCCTCGACGTTACCCCATTCGAGCTTGAGGCCGTTCGTTTTATCCGGGCCGAGCAGACCTTTTTCCCACGCCTCGAACGCGACGCCCGCGCCGCAGGAGAAATGGCTGCATTCGATCCCGAGGTCGTTGATCTTCTCCGCGAGGTGGAGCGCCGCATTGCCGCGCACGCCCAGATTGAAAAACGTGTCGAGCCACTCGCCGCCCGCGTTGAAGCGCACCGTCTCGCCCTTGTACGGCCCTTCGCCCAGCTTCGCGTCCCACGGGCAGAGGCGCTGGCATTGAAAGCAGGGGCGCAGCACGACGTCGTTCTTATCGAAGCCGGCGATGTGGCTCGGGTCGAGCTCGGTGCTGCGCCAGTTGTAATTGTTGAGCGCGCCCCACGCCTCGCCGTGCCCGTACTTGGTCTTCTTTTTCTTGACGTCGTGCACTTGTAGAACCGAGCGCCAGCGCATCCCGGCGTCGATGAGCTTGGCCTTGTCGACGAGCCGCGGGCGCGCCGTGCCGCTGACGACGATCGCCTTCAATTTCTTCGAGCCGAACACCGCGCCGCCGCTGTGGGCGGCGAAATGATTGTAGTCGTTCGCGAGCATCGCCGCGCGGTTCAAGTTCTCGCCGGCCGGGCCGATGCAGAGGACGCGTGCGTCCTTGACGCCGACTTCTTCACGCAGCCGGTCTTCGGTCGCGCGCGTGCCGAGCCCCCAGACTTTCGACGCGTCGCGCAGCTCGGCAATGCCGTCATGGATGTAGAGATAGGTCGTCTGCGCCGCGGCGCCGCTCAGCACAATACCGTCGTAGCCCGCGGCCTTGAGATAAGTTCCCCAGAATCCGCTGGTCGCGCCGCGCCCGAGCGAATAATTCGTCAGCGGGCTCAAATAGACCGCGGTCATCTTCGTGCCGCCGGGCGTGAAGCCGTTGCCGGTAAGCGGCCCCGTCATCATGACGATGCGGTTCTCAGGACCGAAAGGCGTTGCGTCGAGCGGCAATTCTCTCAAAAGAATATACGTCGCGAGCGCCTGGCCGCCGATCAATTTTTTTAGGATATCGTTTTCCGGCAGGTTCTCGTCGCGCAAATCGCCCGACGTGAGGTCGGCGCAGAGGATTTTCCCCATATAGCCGCCGGGCAGCGGCGTCCTCCGCGTCCGCGGAAAGAGCTCGTTCATCGCAAGAGAAAATAGGAGAAGAGCGCGATGGCGTCAAGGGCGAAGGAGAGGCAAAAGGCCTTAGGCAATCGACCGGAAGAAGCGGGAGAGATCCTTCACTTCGTTCAAGATGACAAACTAACCTCTGTCATTTTGAGCGAGAGCGGAGAATCTCGCGTTTCTTGCCTGTTGCCTATTGCCTGTTGGCTTGTATCTCGATCAGCACCGCCTCGGGGTCGGCGCCGTAGCGCCACGGGAGGCCGACGCTGCCGAGACCGCGCGAGACGACAAGCAGCGAGGAGGCGTGGGCGTAAAGCCCTTCGTCGAGGCAGAAGCTGCTCTGGCGCAGTATCGGCGGGCCGTAGTTGAAGCGAATCTGGCCGCCGTGTGTGTGGCCGGAGAGAACGAGCGGCACACTGCGCGCAGCCGCCTGATAGAACAAGTCGGGATGATGCGCGAGCAGCAGATGGGGCGCGCCGTGCGCGGCGAGCAGGGCGTCCCAGTCGGGCCTGCCCATGATGTAATCGTCGATGCCGCCGAGCACGAATTTCCCGTGGCCGTGGCGCAGCTCGACCGATTCGTTCTTGAGCGTGCGGATGCCGATGTGGCCGAGGCGGGTGCGGATCTTCTCGGCGTCGCGGCCGAAATAATCGTGGTTGCCGTGGCAGTACCATGCGCCGAGCGGCGCGTGCGCGAGCGGCGCCAGAGCCGGAATGAAGCCGTCCAGATCGCTCGCCTGCGCGGTGACGATATCGCCCGCGATCGCGACGAGATCGGGCGCGAGCTCCATCAAGCCGTCGATGATATCCGAAACGATCTCGGGCTTTAAAAACGTCCCGGTATGAATGTCCGAGAGCAGCAGCACCCGAAGCCGCGGCATCTCTTGGGGCCAGCCGAGCGGCGTCAGCGAAGTCTCGGCAAGGCAAAACCGGCGCGGCAAAAGCCAGGTGTAGGGATGCCAGAGGCCGAGCAGATGCGGAAAGACGTAGCGCGAGACGTAGCGGTCGATGGCGCGCTCGAAGAGCTTGAAAAACCCTCGATTCGGATCGAGCCAGCGCCGCTCGTTTCCCGTCATCAGACGCGGCGGCTGGAGCGCGCGGCGGCGGTTGATATAGATGCTACGCTTCTGTTCTTCAGGCAATTTCACTGCGAGTTGCTCATCGGTTCTCATAATAATCTTAAGATAGTGCCGGAAACGAAAGGGAGAGACAACCGATGAATGAATTTATTCCGCGCGCGCTACCAGACTCGCATGCCGATGGATGACAGGTCCGCCGTGGCGATCATATGGGCAAGCGGTGGTCCGTAGGAAAGAACGATCAAGGCGATCGCGGCGACGAGCCACGGCACCCACGTGTCGAGCCACGCAGGGGTTTCGGCCGAGGCGCGCAGCGGCTCCGCGACGGGCATTTCGACACGGGCGGCGGACTTCCGCGAACCGAAAACCGTCCCGATGACGAGGACAAAATGGAGCATGAGACTCGCCCAGAGCAAGATCCCTCCGACCGCCGCGACGACGAGCCAGGGCCGCCACTCAGGGGCAAAATAGGGCGCGGCGCCGAGCATCGTGCGGCGCGGCACGCCGTAGCGGAAGCCGACGTAATGATGGCTCGCGGAGAAGATCGTCATCGCGGCGGCGAAGCTCCACACTTGGACGCGCGCGGCGCGCGCGCTCCACAGATCCTTTCCCGTCAAGTGCGGCACCAGCCAGTAGGTGATACCGATGAAGCTTAAAGCGACGGCCGCGCCGACGGTCAGATGGAAATGGCCGACGATCCAGAGCGTATTGTGGACGACGAGATCCATGTTGTACGACGCGTTGATGATGCCTCCGATGCCGCCGAAGGCGAAGATCAACATCGCGAGCGCCTGCGCGGCGAAGGATGGATCGCTCCACGGGAGCTTGGCGATCCACCCGAAAAGCCCCGTCCCGCCGCGCGCGCGCCCGCCGAGCTCGAGCGAGGCGATGACGGTGAAGGCGGTCATGAAACTCGGAAACGCCACGCCGAAAGTTAAGATCGTGTGCAGCCCCTTCCACAGCGGTGCGATTCCCGGATCGGCGAACTGATGGTGCAGGCCGACCGGAATCGAAAGCACGAGAAAAAGCCAGAACGCCAACCGCGCCAGCGGATCGCTGAAGAGTTTTCCGCCCGCCTGCTTCGGCAGCATGCCGTACCACGAGACGTAGACCGGCAGCAGCCAGAAATAAACGATCGGGTGGCCCGTAAACCAGAAGAGCGTTCGCCCGAGCAGCGGATCGGTGCCTTTGACCCAGCCGAGCGACCACGGGATGAGAAGGAAGAGCATCTCTGCGGCGAGACCGAGCGAGGCGATCAACCACATCGCCATCGTGAGCACCGAGCCGAATGCGATGAACGGCGTCCGTTCCTGCGGATGCGTCTTACGCCAGGCGGCGAGCGTGAAGAAGAGACCGACGGCCTCGATCCACGAACCCACCACGACGAGCGTCAGGCCGATGTAGAAAAAAGCGCTGGCCTGAAGCGGAGGGTAAAAAGTGTAGAGCACGGTCGCCTGGTTGAGCAGTAGCGGAATCGCGGCCATGACGAGCCCGAGCGCCATCACCAGAAATCCCGTAACGTTCACAACGGGAAAACGAAGCTTCATTTGTAGGCTGTGAACCGTGGTGAAAGTCAGAAATCCGCTGATGAAAAAGGTCGTGTAGACGAGCGCGTTCAACACGCCGTGGAGGCTGAGCCCCTGATAATAGCTCTGGATGCCCGGCGCGAGCTTGCCGTAGAGATCGAGGCCGGCGTGCTCCAGGACCTGCAGCGGGCCGAACCAGGTGCCGAGAAAAAGCGCGCCGAGCGCGATGCCGATCTGCCACGCGGTGAGCTTTTCTTCCAGACGAAAGGCGTTTTCCTCCATGACGGCCCCGCTACGATTTCGGCGTCACGATCACCTTGCCCGACATGAGGTGATGTCCGATGCCGCAATACTCGTGACAGACAAAAAGGTATTCCCCGGGCTTGTCGAAGCGCGCGCTGATCTTGCTCACCTGTCCGGGCAGCACCATGACGTTGACGTTGGTGCGCTCGATCATGAAGCCGTGCTGCACGTCGGGGCTCGTGAGGTAAAATGTCACCGAAGAGCCGGCGGGAACTTTGATCTCGTTCGGAACGAATGCCCAGATCTGCACCCGCACGTAAGCGTCATAGCGGCCGGGAGCGCGCTCGACGACGGCGGGCTGGGCGAAAGGAGGATCGACCATCGTGCGCGTCGGGTCGAGGCGCGGCTCATCGCCGGGAAGAGAGAAGCCTTGAAAAACGCTCGCCGCGACCGCGACAAGAAAAACGGCAAGCAGGACGCCGCTCGCCAGCATCCAGACTTTTTCATACGAATCGATTCTTAGGCCGTTCATTGCGTCGAGCCGCGGAACAGCAGCGTAAGATACACCGAGCCCCAGAGAGCCAGGCTCAGGGCGGCGTAGACGATCAGAACGGCGATCGTTCCGGTAGGCTTAGGATGCGGCTCTTCCATACGCCAGGTTCCGGGGTCGAGGATAAGGCCGTTGGATGGCGAACGTCAATGAAAAAAGCTTGCGGCGTCAGACCCCCACTTTAAAGCCCATCTGTTCCAGCGCGGCGCGGCCGCCGAGGCCGAAGGGGTTCGCCATCGTCTCCTGCATCTCGAAGTGGTTGTAGCCTTCGCCGATGAAGAACTCGACCGGCTTGCCGGCCGCCTTGACCGCGGCGGCGAACTCGCGCGTCTGGCGCTGGAACTCGGGGGTCTCCAGCGTGCCGTGTCCGACGATGAGCGGCGTGTGGAGCTTGTCGAGATGACGCTGCGCGCTCAGTTTCTCTTCGGTCTCCTCGTCGAATTTGACGTATTGGCTGCGCTTGGAAAGGCGCACCGCCTTCAAATCGTACATGCCGCTCACGAGCAGCGCGCCTTTGAGGACATCGCGCGGCAGGTCGAAATCTTTTTCCCAATCGGTCACTGTGACGACGCCGCCGAGGTGCGCGCCGGAGGAATGGCCGGCGAGGTAGATGCGGTTCGGATCGCCGCCGAAGCTCGTCGCGTTCTTGCACACCCACGCGACCGCGCGCCTAACCTGGCCCGCCATCGTCTGAAGATTTCCGCCGACTTCCGTAACCGCGTTGAAGTCCGGCACGACGAAATGGGCGCCCGCGGCGAGATACATCTCCGCCATGTAGGCGGACTCTTTCGAAGCGCCGTTGCGCCACGCGCCGCCGTGAATGAAAATCCGCACCGGCGCGTTCGCGCGCTTGGTCTTATAGATATCGAGCTTTTCGATCTCCGTCGGCCCGTAGGCGACGCGCTCGGGCGCGCCGAGGCGTTTTAATGCCCGCTCGCACGCGGCGATGCGCCGCTTGCGGATCTCGCCCTGGTTGGGCGCGTAGACGCTCTGGTCGTACGCGTCGTCGAGCTCTTTCTGATCCATGTCGAGCCACACGATCGGTCCCTTGGCCATCTTCGTCTCCTTGGTTTTTTCCGCCCCCGATGCCGTTCCGGCGGCGATGGCCGTCGCCGCCGCGGCGGCGAGAAAATCGCGCCGCGTCACGCGCGGCCGTACGTCATCGTGCATTGGACCTCCTCGTCTCGCTGTATCAGCGCACTTCCTTGGCGATGCGTCGAATCGAAAGCCCCAGAGCCTGCGCAGCATTGCCTTCGAGAATCGCGCTGCGCTCGTCCGCGGAAACGTCGAGCTGCATGATGCGGCCGATCGGATCGAAATCGCCCATCGCCATCGGGTAATCGGTGCCGATCACGACGCGATCGGCGCCGACCATGCGGATCAGATATTCGAGCGCCGCGACGGAGTGGACGATCGTATCATAATAGAACCGGCCCAGGTATTCCGACGGCTTCTTGTCAATGTATTTTCTCAGCTCCGCGCGCACACTGTGGGCGTGATCGAGCCGCCAGATGTTGAAGGCGAGCAGCCCGCCGCCGTGCGAGAGGCAGAGCTTGAGGTTCTGAAATTTCTCGAAAAGCCCTTTGAGGATCATGCGCTCGATCATCAGCGTGGTGCGGTAGGGAAACTGGAGGACGTTGCCGAGCATCGCGTTCACCGGATCGTCCATGTCGATGCCGTCCTCGGTCGGATGCACGAAGAGGAGGAGATCGAGAGCCTGAGCGGCCTCGAAGAACGGCTCGAAGATCGGATCGTCGAGCTGCTTGTCGCCGACGGCGGTGCCGATCTCCAGCCCGCGCAGGCCGAGGCGCTTGGCGTGCTCGGCCACGGCGATCGCCTCGCGGACGTCCTGCAGCGGCGCGCTGCCGAAGCCGACGTAGCGGTCGGGATAGCGCGCAACAACCGCCCGGATCGCCTCGTTCTGGAGGCGCGAGAAATAGCCGGCGGCGGCCGGCTCTTCCCAGTAAAACAGCATAATCGGCGATGGCGAGAGGGCCTGAAGATCGATCTGCATGCCGTCGAGCTCGCCCAAGCGCTCGGCGGCGTCGTACATCGCCGCGCCGAGATTGCCGCGCATGCCGCCGCCGGAGCGGATCGTCAGGCGCCCGTCGGCGACAGTCGCGCGCGGCGCCTTGTCGCGGTGTTGCCCGGCGCTTTCGAACGCCTCGATGGGAAAAAAATGCGAGTGGAGATCGATGTTCATGCCACGCTCTAGGCGCGCCGCAGGTTGGTTTTAAAAAACTCGAGCGTCCAGGCCCACGCCTCTTTCGCCGCCTCCGGATGATAACGCTCGGGCGAAGTATTGGTGTGAAAGCCGTGCTGCGCTCCGGGATATATTTTATAGCTGTAGGGCTTGTTGTATTTAGTCATCGCCGTGACGGTGGCGGGGATATCCTGATTGACGCCGGGATCCTTCTCGCCGTAATGCGCGAGGACCGGCGCCTCGATGTTCTTCACCCGCTCGAGCGGCTGCGGGCTGCGGCCGTAAAAAACCACCACGGCGGAAAGTCCGCGCACTTCGGTCGCCGACGAGAAAGTCATCTCGCCGCCCCAACAAAAGCCGATCAAGCCGAGGCGATCGCCGCGCACGTACGTAAGGCTGCGGAGGTAATCGCAGGCGGCGGCGCAGTCTTCCGCGACCGCCTGCCACGGCGCCAACTCGCGAATGTTGCTCAAGCCTTCCCCCTTGGGATTGACCGCGCCGGTGCCGCCGCGCCGCGAGAGAAAATCGACCGCCAGCGCCGCATAGCCTTCGCGCGCGAGGCGACGCGCGATGTCGCGCGCGTATTCGTTGAGTCCCTGGTTCGCGTGAGTGATGACGATGGCGGGATTCTTCCCCGCCGCGGGACGCGCGAGATAGCCGGAAAGCGGCCCAGCTTTGCCTTTGAATTCGACGTTTCCGGCGACGGGCGCGCCGTCGTTCGTCGCCGCGCCGTCGCCTGTGCGCGCGGCGCAGCCGAACAACATCGCGGCGCCGGCGAGGCCGAGCGCCCGCGCGACGAACGCGCGGCGCGAGAGCCTGCCGTCGCGGTAGTCCTGCAGCAACGCTTTGATTCGATCGCTCATTTTACCTCCCAGTGGCCCAGCACCTCGATCGTCATGGGCTGCTCCGGCGTCGGCTTAAAATAGGCATAACGCCGCGCGCGGTCAACTGCTTCTTCGACGGCCCTGGACGAGAATCAAATGGAAATTTCATTCGCGGGACGTCGGCCTCGATGAACCCGGAACGAGCCATTTCCCATCCTTGGGCCGATTGATCTTTCGCGGCCGATGCCATACAATTTAGCCCGATAGATTCTTCATTGTAGGGCAGCAGAGACTGAGGCCCCGCGGGACTTCCTATCGCCTTCGGGGCTTTTTTATTTGATATGTATCGATACAGGAGGGAGACACGATGACCGGACGCGAGGTGATCAAGGAAAACGAGGCGATGTTGAGGGGCATCGTCCGCAGCATCGACAAGAACCTGGATTATTCCACCTCAGAAACGGCTCAAGGCGAAACGCCGCGGTTCACCGTGCAGCTCTTGCTTCGCGGTCGGCGCGCCGTGGTGTCGCTCGCGCTCGACGATCTCATCGCCGCGGCGCAGGACGTCGTGCGCCGCAACGCGGTGCGCCAGAAAATCAAGAGCGCGCGCGATCACATGATGGACAATCATGTCGTCGACGTCATGGGGAACAAGACCGCGAGGATGCTGAAGGAATCCGCCGCGAGCCAGGAGGCGTTTCAGCGTCCGAGCTTCAACCGGCGCGGGCCGCGGCGATAAGTCGGAACGGATTCAACGATAATATAAAAGGCCCGGATCGAAAGATCCGGGCCTTTTTGTTTCCGATACTAAAAATCTACGAACGTCAGTTAACGATTCGGTCCACCGTAGGGCGGGGCCGCAGGTCCGCCCCGATCGCCCCACTCGCGCAGCGACCAGGCCGGTAGCTGGCGCGCGCAGAACTGGCGATCGGCATCCACCGGCCGGCGCGTGCCTTCGAGGTCGGCAGTCACGGTGAAACAGTGCTCGCGCCCGCGCAGCCGGTGGCCTTCCGCCGGCTGCATCTGGATTTCATTGACTCCGGGACGCAGCGTATAGCGCCCCCGGCCGACGAGATCGTTGCCTTCGCGGACTTCTATATCAGTCTCGCATTGGCGGTCCCCGTCAAAACGAATCTTCACGATCCAATTCCGCACCCGCTGTCCCTGGATGACCGGATCCGGCGACATGTCGAGATCCTGGATGAAGAGCCGATCGCCCCGGCGGCAGCCGCCGCCGCGCCCATACGGCTGCGCGTTCGCTTGGGCTGCGAAACCGATCAGCATTAGCCCGGCGAGCGCAGCAAGCACAGTTTTTTTCCACCAACGCATAGTTTGCCTCCTTTGGTTTTTATGGCCTCAGCCGCCCTCAACGCTTCTTCGGCCGCTTACGGCAATTTGTCGAATCGATTTTTGCCGGCATGGTTCACCCCTTCTAACGGCAATAATGGTAACGGCAATAGTCGGAACTGCCGCCGTAATATCCACGGCCCCCGCGGTCGACCCAGATGCAGCCCGCGAGCGACCCTAAAAGAACAACCGTTAAAACCGCTTTCGCCAGCTTTTTCGCCTTCGTCATCTTTCCTCACCCCCTTTCAACCGATTAGACGAACGAGTTTCGAAAACGGTCAAAACGCAGCGAAATCCATCGCTTAGAAAGTATAGCCCAGGGAAAGTTAAAAAAAAGGCCCGAGCCGGTCGGCTCGGGCCTGGAAAGTGGTTCGGCTTAAATTTTAGCGATAGCAGTCGCGAGAATATCGGCAATCGCGATCACGGTTGTAATATTCTCCGGGGCGATGGAACGTGACCAGCGGGTAGGGCCCTCGAACCTCGTAATAACAGCCGCCGAGCGAGGTCAGAAGCAATGCTAGAATAGACCCCCGCAAAAGCAGCTTTTTCGCCTTCTCCATCCAGTTCCTCCTTTCTCTGCCAACGATTAGACGACAAAGCTGCAAAATAGTTTACAGAAGTACGGTCAAACTCCGCCTCATCTAGCGAAATTGGCGACCTTGCGCGCGTCGCCGGTCAATTCAAGAATATGCATGCCGGTGTTGGCGCGGTCGACGACATAGATATAGCCGCGGTCGTCGACTTCGACGTTGTTGCTCTGGATGGCAATTTTGCAGGCCTCGCCGCCGCCCGCGGCCGGGACGCAGCGCTTGTCGGTCTTGTCGGTGATCGCCGGTATGTAATAGCCGATCTCTTTCGGCCGATAGGGATCGCGGATGTCGACCGCGCGCACGCCGGCGTTGAAATAGGTGACGAAGATGACCCGCTTATAGTAGATCGGCGTGAACGACTCGTTGGACGAGTGTGCGCCGAAGCGGCCACCGCGCGAGCAATAGTTGCCGCTCGCTTCGGGCACCTGAAAGTTGGAGACGGAAAACGGCCGGGATTCGGTCGTGATATCGACGAAGAAAACCATCTGGCGGAACTCGCGGCACTCGTTCTGCGTCGCCTCGTTCACCACCACAACAAAATCGGCGGTCTTGCCTTTGTCGCTTTTCGCAAACTCGGGCATTTCCATTCCCAGGACCGGAAAGGTCGTGTGCGCTCCTGTATTCGGATACAGATCGATCCGCCCGAGCTGCGCGTAGAGAATATTTTCGACTGTCGGCGCGAACGGGTCGCGGGCCTTGGGGTCCCCCTTGAGCAGCTTGTCGCGGTCGACGATCTGGAGCGTGCCGCTGCGCGCGGTACCGTAGCCGAAATAGACGCGGTTGCCGAGGCGGATCGGCCCGTGGAGCGGCTGCGGCGGCTCGCCATCCTTCGAGCCGGGCTCGGCGCCGACGAGACCGTATTCACGGATGAAGCGCGGCTTGGCGGGATCGCTGAGATCGAAAATTTTTGCCGGCCGGCTGCGCCATCCTTCATCTTTTTTGTATGACACGAGGTAGGCGATGCCGGAGTCGCATTCCCACCAGTTTTTATGTGTGGTGGTAAGGCCGGAAAGCACGGTACTCACATGGCTCGGATGCGTCGGATCGGTCACATCCCAAACCTCGTGACCCTGATTGCCGAGTGTGCGCAGCAAAAAGAACTTGGCGCGGTCCGTGCCGGGTAAACCGCCGCAGACGCGCACCATCTGCGCGCCGCCGGCCTCGCCTTCGCCTTCCGCCGAGCCGGGAATGTGGAAGAGATAGCGCGGTTTGCGCGGGTCGGTGACATCGATGATCGAGGTGCCGTTTGGCTCGGTTTTGCCGGTGAGCGGGTTTGGCGCGCTGCCGCCATGATGCCCGACGTAGGCTATGAAGCGGCTGCCCTGCTGCTGGATAACGGGCTGGTAGGCGCTCCGCGCCTGGAGACCATCGGCGCCGACGAGCCGCATGTTTCTGGCCTCTGCCGGGCGGGGTTTTTCCGCCGCAAAGCCGGCGCCGGCTGCGAGCAGGCCCGACGCGGCAAGCACCCCTGCGAGCGGTTTCATCGCCTTAAATAATAGAGTCATCGGCTGCCCTCCTTCGCGGCTTTAATCGGCCGTGAAAATAGGTCAACTCGATCCGCGCGTCAAGCTGATTTCTGCGGAAGAAAAGAGGGATGAAGAGACCGGAAGGAAAAACAATGTGACACCGGCGCCGCCGCCGGCGATTAAAAAGGCTCCTCGCTACAAGGTAAAAACCGTCGCGCCTTGTCCCCTCACCTCGATGGGGTCGAAGTCGCGGAGCTCGCGGATCTCGATCGTGTCCTCGATAAAGTCGCCGCCGGTGATATTGCTTAACAGCTGAATCGCCTTTTCCTTGGTGGGCTGTGCCGCGGCTTCCGCAAAGAGGGTACGGGACACCTTCGACTGGCTGGCCTTCACACGGAATTTAAGGACATAAACCACGGCCGTCCTCCTTCGGTACGGGGTGAATGCTATATTTACCCGCGGCTCGAGTCCCGGCGGCTCGTGGTGCGGCGCTGCGGCGATACCTGCACCTTGTTTTCGATCGCCCGCAACCATGCCAGCAAGACCACCAGCGAGCCAAATACGATCATCGTTTCGATCATGGCAACCTCCGACTTCGTTCCTACGGAATTTTTTGGAGCAATGTGCATGCCAACGGACGATAGAGGCAAGATTGAAAACTTTCTCGCCTTCGATGAACTACCGGTGACGCAAATCGGCACATCTGCATATTGGACGAAACAAATTTCTGGCGTATTCATGCCATTCGAGACGAAATGTTGTCCGTCGCGCCGAAAGGAGAAGGCGGAAATCTGGCACTGGGACCGGAGAAAATTCCCTCGGGGAAAAGCCGGAGCCCGGGCGGCTGCGGATGAGACCGCCCGGGCTCTGCGGGTATTACGTATCGGCGGGCCTTTGGTCCCCCACGCTACTTTTCGACCTTGACGCCGGCCTGCTGAAGGACGGCCCGCATAAGAGCGATCTGCTCGTCAAAAAAGGGCGTTAAAGCCCCGCCTTTGAGAAAGACGTCCTCAACCTGATTCTCCTCCAGATACCGCTTCCAGCTGGGGGTTCCGGCCAGACGGGCGAAGAGATCCTCCCAATAAGCGATGACCTCCCTGCGGACCCCTGGCGGAGCCAGGATGCCGCGAGCGTTGGCGATGATAGGCATCTGGATCCCCTGCTCCTTAATCGTCGGTACGTCGGGCAGAACCGCGAGCCGTCTTTCGGTGAAGGCGGCGATCGGCCGCATCTTGCCGCCGACGATGTACTCGTTTACGTCCTGCGGCTGGGGAATGATGATCTGCACATTGTTGGCCAGCAGGTTGGCGATCCTGTCCTTGACCGCCGGCGTGGGGACGAAGGTCCATTTCGCGCCCGTGGCGCTCTGGACGAGCAATCCGGTCAGGCTTTCGATCGCCGTCACCGACCCGCCCGCCTGCTTGAGCGCCATCGGCTCCTTTTTCGCCGCCGCGACAAAATCGTTCATATTCTTGTACGGCGAGTCGGCCCGGACGACGGCAATCGTCGGCTCGAGGACCAGACGGACGACCGGCGTCAGGTCCTTGACGGAATACTTGGCGTCTTTGCTCGTAAGCGGCGTGGCCACCCACGTATTCGTGAAGACCGCGACGGTATGGTCGTCGCCTCTCTTCTCCACTAGATAGGCCATCGCTTCGAGGCCGGCGCCGGCAGTCTTGTTCACGACGCGGAGCGGCTGGTCGAGAAGCTTTTCTTTCTCAATCATCTCGACCACCGCTCGGGCGAAAACGTCGGAACCGCCGCCCAGCGCGCTATGGACGACGATGTCGACGGAACGGCTCGGCCGGAAGGTCTGCGCCTGAACCGGCGCGCAAAACAGCGCGACGGCAAAGAACGCCGAAAAGATCAGAGCTTCGTACTTCATCGGAACACCTCCTCAGTTTTCGGCTTGGTCGCTGCGGCGAGAATCGCGGGCATGGGCAGCTCGACGACACTGTCGCGCTGGTAAAGCCGGCATGCATTGGCCATCATGACGCGAATGCTGCGCAGCGCCTCGGCGCTCTGGCGGGCGAGCAGGCCCGCCGTTCGCACCGTGGCGTTTTCCATGACCTCGAAGAGCGCGTCCGCGGAAGCAAGCCTCCAGGTCTGGGGAATTTTTCGGATTTGCGGGTCGACGAAGCCGGCGGCTTCGAGCGTGCGGGCGCACTCCGCCCACTCGCTGAAGCGGAAAAACGGCGGCCCCTCGGGCAGCGGCACGCGCAGATTGCCGTGCGTCTGAACCGCGCCGAGCGTAATGCCGAAGCCCGCGGCTTCCTCCGGCTTGGCCCAGACCGTAAAAGCGAACCTGCCGCCGGGGCGCAGCACCCGGCATGCCTCGACCAGCGCCTGGTCGGGATGGGCGAGGTGGAGCAGGCCGAAGTTCATCGTGACCGCGTCGAAGCCGTTGTTCGCGAACGGCAGCGCTTCCGCATCGCCCCGGCGGAAATCGAT
>Ga0075433_10001212_pt1 | contig 18810 bp, 12 predicted proteins | sample RhiMethybrSRZTD2_FD_75299 | JGI IMG/M metagenome (GOLD analysis project Ga0075433, IMG submission 75299) | Populus rhizosphere microbial communities from Tennessee, USA - Rhizosphere MetaG P. TD hybrid SRZTD2 | ecosystem: Host-associated > Plants > Roots > Rhizosphere > Soil | place: USA... | reverse complement strand
CGGATGCGGGAGCGGCGCCGACGGCCGATGTCGCTCGGGGTGACGTGACCATTGGTTCTCAGCGGCAGCAGTTGATCGGCGTGCGGCTCGCTGCCGCGATGCGCGAGACGATGGCTGGCGTGGTGCGGACCACCGGCGGTGTTCGGTACGACGAGACGCGTCAGTCGGACGTGAACGTCAAGCTCGATGGATGGATTCGAGATCTGTTTGTCGACTACACGGGCCAGTTCGTCCAGAAAGGCCAGCCGCTCTTCGCGCTCTACAGCCCCGATCTGCTGGTGGCGCAGAACGAGTATCTCCTCGCGCTCAAGACCCGCGATCAGATCAAAGACTCGACGATCGCCGATGCCCGCGAGTATGCCAGCCGCGTGGTCGAGGCGGCGCGACAGCGGCTGGTTCTGTGGGACATCCAGTCGGATGACATCGCCGCGATTGAAGAGGCGCGCACGCCTCGAGAAGCCATGACCTTCCGCTCGCCCGTCAGCGGGTACGTCCTCGAGAAGCCGGTCGTTCGAGGCATGCACATCACCGCCGGCCAGCCGCTCTACAGGATCGCCGACCTCTCCGTGGTGTGGGTGGAAGCCGACGTGTATGAAAGCGAGATCGCGCAGGTGCGGGTCGGTCAGCGCGCCACCGTCACGCTCGACGCCTATCCCGGCGAGTCGTTCGACGGACGCGCGATCTACATCTATCCGTTCGTGCAGGAGAACACGCGAACCGTCAAGGTTCGTTTCCAGCTCGCGAATCCGCGCACACGACTGAAACCCGGGATGTTCGCCAACGTCGAGATCGAGCGCACGCACGCGATCGTGTTGACGGTGCCCTCGAACGCGGTGCTCGATTCAGGCGCGCAACAGATCGTCTTCGTGTCGCGGGGAGATGGCATCTTCACGCCGCGGCCGGTGAAGGTTGGGCGTCATCTCTCCGATCGCATCGAGATCGTCGACGGTCTCGCCGAAGGCGAGGAGGTCGCCACCGGAGCCACGTTCTTTCTCGATTCGGAGAGCCAGCTGCGCGCCGGGATTCAGAACTACACCGCACCGCCGCATGTCGACGCTGCCGCTTCCTCCTCGCGCTCGAACGTCGACATCGTCTTCCGTTCCCAGCCCGATCCGCCGAAGACCGGCGCCAACATGTTCGAGGTGGCGGTGAAAGATGCATCAGGCCAGCCGGTGGTCGATGCCGAGGTGGCTGTCCAGCAGCTCATGCCCGCAATGCCGACGATGAACATGCCGGCGATGCGGAGCGAGACCAAGCTGCCGCATCTTGGCGGCGGGGTGTATCGCGGACCGGCGCAGGTGCTGATGGCCGGCCGATGGGACGTGACGGTGACCGTCACCCGAGGCGGCCGGCAGATTGCCCGTAAGCAGTTCGCGATGGCCGCGCAATAGCGGCGCAGAGGGACCGCCATGATCGGCAGGATCATCGACTGGTGCGCGGACAACCGCTTCCTGGTGTTCACCGGTGCCGTCGTACTGACGGCATGGGGCCTGTGGGCGATGACGGCCACACCGCTGGACGCGGTGCCCGACATCTCGGATGTGCAGGTGATCGTCTCCACTGAATGGAGCGGGCGCAGCCCCGACATCATCGAGGACCAGATCACCTACCCGATCGTGACCGCGCTGCTGTCGGCTCCGCGCGTGCGCACCGTTCGGGGCTTCACGGACTTCGGGATCTCGTACGTCTACGTCATCTTCGAGGACGGCACCGACATCTACTGGGCTCGCAGCCGCGTCGTCGAGTACTTGCAGGGCATACGCGGCCGGCTGCCCGAGGGCATGAATCCGACGATCGGTCCGGACGCCACTGGGGTCGGCTGGGTGTTCGAGTACGCCGTCGTCGACGACTCGGGACAGCACAATCTCGCCGAGCTGCGAGGCGTACAGGACTGGTTCCTCCGCTACTCGCTGGCGTCGGTCGATGGTGTGGCTGAAGTCGCGAGCATCGGCGGCTTCGTGAAGCAGTATCAGGTCAACCTCGATCCGAACAAGCTGGCGGCGTACGACAAGTCGGTGAGAGATGTCGTGCAGGCGATTCGATCGAGCAACAACGAGGTCGAGGGTCGGCTGCTCGAGTTCTCGGGCCGCGAATACATGGTGCGAGGCCGCGGCTATTTGAAATCGACCGATGACATCGCCGCCGTCTCGCTTGGCGCGGATGCACGCGGCACACCTGTTCGGGTTGGCGATGTCGCCGAGGTCGTGCTCGGTCCCGACATCCGCCGCGGCGTCGCCGAGCTCGACGGCACGGGCGAAGTCGTCGGCGGCATCGTCGTCATGCGCTTCGGCGAGAACGCGCTGCGCGTGATCGAGCGCGTCAAAGCGAAGCTGCACGACGTGCAACACGCGTTGCCGCCCGGCGTTCGGATCGTTCCCACCTACGACCGCTCCGGGCTGATCAACGAGTCGATGGCGACGCTCCGCCGCACGCTCATCGAAGAAGCGGTCATCGTGTCGCTCGTGATCCTGATCTTTCTCTTCCACGTGCGATCCGCGCTGGTGCCGATCCTGGCGCTGCCGGTCGCCGTCGTGGCCTCGTTCATTCCGATGTACTACTTGGGCGCCACCTCGAACATCATGTCGCTCGGCGGGCTGGCGCTGGCCATCGGCGTGCTGGTCGATGCGTCGATCGTGATGGTCGAGAACGCTTACCGTCACGTCTCTGAGCCAGGCCAGCCGCTCGCCTACGACGAGCAGCCGCGAGCGATCACGGCCGCTGCCAAACAGGTCGGCCGCGCGATCTTCTTCTCGCTCGCCATCATCATCGTGTCGTTCGTGCCGGTGTTCCTGCTCGAAGCGCAGGAAGGCCGGATGTTCCGGCCGCTGGCGCTGACGAAGACGTCGGCGATGGTCTGGGCCTCGCTTCTCGCGATTACCGTCGTACCGGTGTTGATGGTGCTGTTCATCCGCGGCCGGCGCTTGCGCCCCGAATCCGCCAATCCGATCTCGCGATTCTTTGCGTGGCTGTACGAACCAATCCTGCGATTGGCGCTGCGGTTCAAATGGACCGCGCTCGTCGTAAACTTCGCGGTCGTGCCGCTGACCATTCCGTTGCTCTTCGTCATCGGCAGCGAGTTCATGCCGCCGTTGTACGAAGGCGCGATGCTGTACATGCCCACGGCACCGCCCGGCATGTCGATCACCGAGGCAACGCGGCTGCTCCAGGTGCAAGACCGCCTGCTGAAGAAGGTGCCCGAAGTGGCTCAAGTCTTCGGCACGGTGGGGCGAGGCACCACGCCGACCGACAACTCGCCGATGGGCATGGTCAACACGACCGTGGTGTTGAAGCCGCGCGCGCAGTGGCGTCCGGGACTCACGCTGTCGCAGCTGCAGAGCGAGATGGACGCGTCGCTGCAGTTCCCGGGATTCCCGAACGTGTGGACGCAGCCGATTCGCAACCGGCTGGACATGCTGCTCACCGGCATCAAGACGCCGGTCGGCATCAAGGTGTTCGGGGCCGATCTCACCACGATTCAGGGGATCGGACAGCAAATCGAGCGCGTGCTGCAGACCGTGCCGGGCACGCGCAGCGTCTACGCCGAACGCGTCACGCAGGGGTACTTCACCGACATCGGCATCGATCGTCAGGCCATCGCCAGGTACGGGCTCACCATCGAAGACGTGCAGGAAGTGATTCAGTCGGCCCTCGGCGGCGAGAACATCACGCAGACCGTCGAGGGGCGCGAGCGCTATCCGGTCAATGTGCGCTACGCGCGGGAATTCCGCGACACCCTGCCGGCGCTCGAGCGCGTGCTCGTCAAGACGCCAACCGGCGCGAATGTGCCGCTTGGGCAGCTGGCCACCGTGACGCTCACGACCGGTCCCGCGATGGTGCGCGATGAGGACGCGCAGCTCGCCGGCTATATCTACGTGGATACCGACACCAACGACATCGGCGGATATGTCGATGCAGCGAAGGCCGCGATCGCACGCACGCTCACACTGCCCGCGGGCTACACGCTGCAGTGGACCGGCCAATACGAGTTCCAGCTGCGTGCGCGCGAGCGGTTGAAGCGGCTCATCCCGGTCGTCTTCTTCATCATCTTCCTGCTGCTCTACATGACGTTCCGTTCGGTATCGGAGGCGACGATCGTGATGCTCTCGGTCGTGTACGCAATGACCGGTGGCGTCATTCTGCAGTGGCTGCTCGGCTACAACTTCTCGGTGGCCGTCTGGGTGGGCTACATCGCGCTCTACGGAGTGGCGGTGCAGACCGGCGTGGTCATGGTCGTGTATCTGCACGAGGCACTGGACGCCCGCCTGCGACAAGGCGGATCCATCACCCTCGATGACGTGCTCCACGCGACGATCGAGGGGTCGGTGCTCCGGCTTCGTCCGAAGCTGATGACGGTCACCGTGGTCATGGCCAGCCTCGTACCGATCATGTGGAGCACAGGTGTAGGGTCAGACGTGATGAAGCCGATAGCGGCGCCGATCATCGGCGGGATGATCACCTCGACCATTCACGTGCTGATCATCACGCCGGTGATCTTCTACATCATGAAAGCGCGTGCGCTCAGAACCGGCAGGCTGAAGATCTCAGGTCTGTAGTGCGGGAGTAGACGGGGTGTTTCCCTCGTGTGATGATTCCCCCGCGTTCGGTTGCCGCCGGAGGAGGACTTGATGTCTCGGTACTTGCCGTGGCTTGCATGTGTGTGGCTCGTGATGCTCGTCGCCGCGAGCCCCGCGTCGGCGCAGTCGGCCTGCGATCGAAGCTGTCTGCGGACGATGCTCGATCAGTACTTGACCGCAGTCATCAAGCACGACCCGAGCGCGGCGCCGCTCGTCGTCGGTTTCCGTCAAACCGAGAACGCGATCAACGTACGGCCCGGCAACGGCGTCTGGAAGACCGTGACCGGTCTCGGCAAGGTGCAACGGCGGTATCTGGATGCGGCCACTGGCCAGGCGGCCTACTACGGAACGGTCGAAGAGGGCAGTGCGACCGCGATCGTCACGGCTCGTGTGCGAGTGGAGAACCGCCAGCTCACCGAGGCCGAATGGTTCCTCGCGCGTGAAAACGATCCCGGCTTGAATGGCGCGCGGCAGCCCGGACGTCCGCCCGCGAATCTCCACAATCCGGAGTACCTGGCCAAGAATCCGCCGGCCGATCGCGTCGTTCCGCGCGAGAAGCGGTCCGATCGCGCCAGCCTCACGCGGATCGTCGAGAGCTACTTCGACGCGATCACCTCGCACGATGGCTCGGTTGCGCTGACTTACCAGGGCTGCGGCCGCGTCGAGAACGGCACGCCGGCGCCGGCGGGGCGTTTCCTTCCGCCGGTGACGCCGGCAAACCCACCGGCGGCCCCGAACGCACCCGCGCCGTCGAACGACTGCGTGTCTGGCCTGCAGAACTTCAACGGTCAAATGGTGGTGGCGCGACGAATTCCACTGGTCGATGAAGAGGCGCAGGTCGCGCTCGCGATTGCAGTGTTCGTTCGCCGCCCGGGATCGCCGACGCCGCGGAACGTGTTCAGCGAGTGGTTCATGATCGACGAGCAGAAGATCAGAACCATCTACACGGCGATGTTCTATCCGCCGCCGGAGCTCGCGGTGCCGAACTGGCCGCCCTACGATGGCAACTGGCCTCTGCCCGCCGGCATCGTGCCGGCACCGCCTCAGTCGAGACAGCCGTAACCGCGTTTTACTTGTCGGTCGGCTTCTTCTCGTCTTTTCCGTCTTTGTCTTTGGTCAACGCGCCCTTGACGCCGGTGCCAACCTTCTTCGCGCCTGTTGCTGTCGCTTTGGCGCCGCCGGCCGCTGCCTCCGCTGTTTTTGTCGTGCCCTTTGCGGCTGTCGCGGTCGTCGACTTCGTTGCACTCGCGGTTGTCTTCGCCACGCCCGTCGTGGCCTTCGCGGTGGTCTTGGCCGCGCTTGTCGTGGTCTTCTCGGTTGCTTTGGCTGCGCTCGCTGTCGTCTTCTCCGTTGTTTTCACCGCATCGCTCTTGGCAACGGCTTTCGCCCCCTTTGCTGTCGCAGCGGCCCCCTTCTCGACGGTCTTTCCTGTGGCTTTCGCAGCATCAGCAGTGGCGGTGCCCGCCGCTTTTGCGGTTGAACTCACCGTGGTGCCCGTCTTCTTCGATGCGTCCTTGCTGGTATCGCCCGTGCCCTGCGCCGCGCTGGCGCCGACGGCCACGAATGCAAGGGCAGTTGCTAGTGAAATGCTTCGAATCCATGTCGTCATGGCTGTTCTCCTGAACACTCGTACCGTACTGCCACGCACCTTTTGAGGTCAATGGAGTCGCGCAGTCCGATGATGTGCATGAATTCGAGGCAAGAGAGTTCTTCGAATCCGGCGAGCACGTCGCTGTCCTCGGCTGGGAGCGAGCGACCGCGCGCGACACCGGACACGCCTTCGAATCGGGGCACCTGTTTAGGTTCTTGACACCGCGCTTCCGCGGGCATATACGTCAGTCGCATTTATCGAGCGCAAAGATGGCGCGGCGATGTCACCACATCCGCGCGCCATCAGCGCATTTTTTGACGATCGGGGCGGGCGAAAACGGAGGCACGATGGAGAAGGTCATCAAGATCGTACTCACTGCGGCGGTATTGCTCGTGCTCTCGGCATCGGTTGCGCGCGCGCAGGCCACGATTGCCGGCATTGTCAGAGATTCATCGGGCGGTGTGCTGCCCGGCGTCACCGTCGAGGCGACCAGCCCCTCTCTCACCGAGAAGTCGCGAACAGCGGTGACCGATGGCACGGGGCAGTACCGCATCGTGACGCTTCCGCCTGGAACCTACAGCGTGACGTTTTCGCTCACGGGATTCAGTGCGGTCAAGCGCGACAACATCACGGTCTCGGGCCAGGGCGTGATCCCCATCAACGCCGACCTGCGCGTGGGATCGCTGCAGGAAACAATCACGGTGTCTGGTGTATCGCCAGTCGTCGACACGCAGACGACGCGCCGGGAAACCGTCGTCAATCAGGAGACGATCAACGCGCTGCCGATCACGCGCAACTACGGCGGCGTGCTCTACGCGACGCCTGGACTCCAGGTGCAGCCCGGCGTCAACAACAACGCCCTGATGCCCGGCATGTCGCTCTTCTCGGCGCACGGCGGCATCAGCACCGAGGGACGGGTCTTCGTCGACGGCGTCTCGGTGAACGGGCCGTTCGGTCAGAACAGCGTCACGCAGTTCGCCTTCGACGTCTCCAACGCGCAGGAGATGCAGGTGCTCGTCGGTGGTGGTCTGGGCGAATCCGAAACCGGTGGCCCCATCGCCAACATCATTCCGAAGTCGGGCGGCAATGCCTACAACGGCAACTTCTTCATGAGCGGCACGACGTCGCGGTTCCAGGGGAACAACGTCACCGACGCGCTGCGCAGCCGCGGCATCGCCAGTCCGCCGACCGTGCGCAAGAACTGGGATGGCAGCGCGGCGATAGGCGGTCCGATTCAGCGCGATCGGCTCTGGTTCTACGCGAACTTCCGTTCCGTCGGCATCGCGCAAGTGGTGGCGGGAGGCCTCGGACCCAATCGCAACCTGGGTGACAACTCGAAGTGGCTGTACGCGCCCGAGCCGAACATCGAAACCCGGTTCACCGAATCGAAGCTCGATTTCTCGGGGCGACTGACGGGACAGGTGACGCCGCGTAATCGCGTGACGTACTCCTATCAGCCTCAGTACCGATGTCTCGGGTCGACGCTGACGACGAGCGCCGATGGTTGCCGCGTGCGCGGCAGCAGCTGGATTGGTGCGCCGTTTGGTTCGGAGACCACAGCCCCTGAAGCGGGACCCGGATATCAGAGCGGTCCGGTCAGCCTGACACAGGCCACCTACACCTCACCGGTGTCGAACCGACACCTGATCGACGCGGCGATCTCGCGGTTCTGGTACGGCATCATCGGCTCGGGTTACATGCCGCCGGATTCGCCGATGGGTCTCGTCGGTGTCACCGAGGCCTCCAATCTGTACGGCCGTCCGAACATCTCGTACCGCGCCGGTTACGGGTGGGGTGAATACGACACGGTGTCGTGGAACTGGCGCGCCGCGTGGTCGTACGTGACTGGCGGTCACAGCGCGAAGCTGGGATACCAGGGCACCGAGATGAAGTACGACTGGGTGAACTACACGAATCCCAGCCTGATGCGCTACTCGTTCAACGCGTCGAACGCCGCGAACCCCGCGACGGCGACGTCGTGTGTCGCGCAGGACGGAATCAATCTGTGTCCGACCGCGGTGAACTACACGCTGTCGCAGCAGTGGGAGAACGCCAATCGCGCGGTGGCGCATTCCATCTACCTGCAGGATCAGTGGACGCGCAACCGGATGACCGTGCAGGGCGCGATCCGCTACGACTACGTCTATAGCTGGGCGCCGGCCGAACACAACGGCACCGATCAGACCACGCGCTTCAACGTGAATCCTGTGCGATTCGATCGGACGGTCAGCGTCTCTGGTTACCACGATCTGAGTCCGCGCTTTGGCCTCGCCTACGATTTGTTCGGCGACGGCAAGACGGCGTTGAAAGCGAGCGCCGGCCGCTATCTCTCAGCGGCAACCGCCGACGGCATCTACTCGTCGCAGAGTCCGGGCGCCAACTTCGTCCGCTCGGTCAACAACCGTTCGTGGACCGACTCGAATCACAACTTCCTGGTCGACTGCGATCTACTGAGTCCCGCGGCGCAGAACGCCTCGGCCACCGGCGGCGACGTCTGCGGTGCGCTCGTCGGCGGCAACTTGAATTTCGGCAACTTGAATCCCAACGTGGCCACGGTCGATCCGTCCATCCTGCATGGATTCGGGATCCGGCCGTACAACTGGAGCTACGGCGGCTCGGTGCAGCGCGAGCTCTATCCGGGCGTGTCGCTCGAAGTCGGATACAACCGGCGCACCTGGGGCAATTTCTTCGTGACCTACAATAGCCTCGTCGGCGCGACCGACTACGACCAGTGGTCAGTGCCTGTGCCCAGCAATCCGAATCTGCCGAATGCCGGCAGCACCGCCACCTTCGTGGCCATCACGCCGGCCGCCGCGGCTCGCGGCGTGCAGGACTTCCAGACCAAGGAGACCAACGTCGCCGGCGACGCGCGAACCGCGTACTGGCACGGCATCGACGTCAACGGCACGGCGCGGCTCAAGAACGCGTTGACGCTGCAGGCCGGCACGTCGACGGGACGAGGCGTGCGCAATTTGTGCGCGTTGTGGGCCGCGCGTCCGCAGCTGGTCGGGTCCAATCGCGTCGACGCGTGCGATGTGACCGAGCCGTGGCTGACGACGTTCCGCGGTCTTGCGTCGTATCGCCTCCCGAAGGTCGATGTGCAGGTCAGCTCGACGATCCGATCGGCGCGCACGACCGCGAGCGAGAACGCCAGCAACGGCTCGTCGCTGGCGGCCAACTACCAGCTGCCAAACACAGTGGTCCAGACGCTGCTCGGCCGACTGCCGGCCGGCGCCTCCGCCGCGCAGACGACGACGGTGAACCTGCTGGCGCCGAGCGAGCTCTATCCGCTCACGCGGCGGACCGAAGTCGACATGCGTTTCGCGAAGATCCTTCGCTTCGCGGGAACCCGGCTCGACGTCGGTGTCGACCTCTACAATCTGTTCAACTCCAACACCACCACGACGTATCAGCAGACGTATCTCTATTCGAACAACGGCGCGAACTGGCTCGATCCCACTGCGATTCTCGGATCGCGCCTCGCCCGCTTCAACGCGACGCTGACGTTCTAAGGGCACAGAGAGAAGACGGAGGGCACGGAGTTTCAACACAGAGATCACAGAGACCACAGAGAACGGGTGGCTGCCGGCCTACGGCCGTGAGGCATTAATCGCGCCGTAGGCCGGTAGCCACCCGCACTCCGTGATCTTTGTGGTCACCGTGTTGAAACTCCGTGGCCTCTGCTCTTCGCTTGACTCCGCCCTGTGCTCAGAAACTACAATGTAGGCTAAATGGCGGCGACGCCTGCGCTCGGCGAATTCGAACAGGTGGTGCTGCTCGCGATCCTCCGTCTGGGCGACGATGCCTACGGCGTGACCATCCGGCGCGAGATCGCGACGTGTACCGAGCGCGAGCCCGCGCCGGGCGCGCTCTACACGACCCTCGACCGGCTCGAAGAAAAGGGCTTGGTCAGGTCGACGCACGGCGATCCTACGCCCGCCCGCGGCGGGCGCGCGAAGCGCTACTTCATGGTGACGGCGAGCGGTGTTCGTGCCGTCGCGCGCGCCCAACGCGCCTATCAGCGGCTCTTGAAAGGCCTGGTCCTGCCCGGAGGTGTGTATGCGTAGAGATCGGGTCGCGGAAGCACTGCTGTCGCTTGTCGCTCCGGCCGACCATGCGGCTTCCACCGTCGGCGATCTCATGGAGGAGGCCGACGCGCGCGGACGTCTGTGGTTCTGGCAGTCCGTCGTGCGGGTGGCGCTCTCGCTGCTCGCGCGCGACCTTCTTGCCGCGCCGCTCGCGATGGTCGCCGCCTCCGCGTTTACCTGGTTTCTCTATATGGGCCTATGCCTCGTTCTCGGTCTCGGCGGGTATGTCGTCGTCACACTCATTTGGGGCGGCGCCTACATCCTCGCGCACCACACCGGCCTCGAACTGCTGGTCGATCTCCTGCGTCTCCGCTTCGATTGGCCACCGATCCCGGCGTGGATGACTTACGCGATCCAGGCCGTCGTCCTCTTCGCGATTGCGCCGTTGCAGATCGGCCGCAGCAGCGCGCCACACTTTCGAGGGCACGAGCTGAGCCTGGTGCTCGTAATGCTGCTGATCTGGTCGGCGATGGCCGTGTTCGCGCCGATCGTCGGCATCGGCATCGCTGCCACCCCTCGCACGATGCCGGTCATCGCGACCTTCGTGCTCCTCGGCATCCTCATGGAGCGGCACCGCGCGGCCTCGACGTCCTAGGGCCACGAAGGCCACGAAGATCAGCCACGAAGAGCACGAAGATCACGAAGGAAGGAAGAAGAAATGGGGCAACCTTCGCGTTTTTCGTGCGCTTCGTGTCCTTCGTGTTCTTCGTGGCTCTTCGTGGCTCTTCGTGGCTCGTGACAACGCGAGCGGGTGATCGCATAATCTGCGGACGACATATGCGTCCAGCGAATCACGGAAACGGAATGATCGGACGGAACCGGACGCGGACGGCTGCGCTGGCGCTCGCAGTTGTTGCCGCTGCGTCCATCAACATTCGCGTCACCGCGCAGTTCGGCGGCGGTGGGCGGCCGCCGGACATCGCCGGCGAGTGGCGGCTCGATAGCGCCGAAGATCCGGGACAACCGCCGCTCGCGGATTATCTCGGCCTCGCGTTGAACGAAGCCGGCCGACTCCGCGCCGACACCACCCCGGAGTCGATCTGGGGCACGCCCGAGTACCAGTGCCGGCCGCACTCGGCGCCGCATCAGTGGCGCGGCGTCGGCGGTGCGCGCATCCTCAAGGATCTCGATCCGATCTCGCGCGAGATCGTCGGCTATCGACTGCAGTTCATGCGATCGCTCGACCGCCCGATCTTCATGGACGGGCGTCCGCATCCGCCGGCGTGGGCGCCGCACAGCTGGAGCGGATTCTCCACTGGCGAGTGGATCGGTCAGACGTTGAAGGTCACGACCACTCACTTGAAGGACGGCTACTTGCGTCGCGGGGGTCCGCAGACCTCCGACATGCTGACGATGACGGAGTACATCACGCGGCATGACGACATGCTCTCGATCCTGCAAGTGGTCGACGATCCGATTTACCTGGACGAGCCGTACGTGTTGTCGATCACCTACACCTACGATCCAAACGCCGGACCGGCCACCGAGAATTGCAGCGGCTCGTCGTTTGCCGAGAACGGCGGACGCGATCGCCATCACGTGCCGCATTTCCTCCCAGGGCAGAACACCGCCATCGGCGAGTTCATCAAGACGCAGTCGTGGATTCCCCTCGAGCCGGTCCGCGGCGGCGTGAAGACGATCTATCCCGAATACCGCAACGTCATGGGTGGGTCGGCGGCGCTCAACACGCTTACTGTGCCCGTGTCGAAGTCGGCGAACGACGTCGCCAAGCGCATCGCCGACGAGAGCCCGCGCGACGGGCAGGTGCACGTGCTGCCGGTGCAGGGAAACATCTATCTGCTCGTCGCCGACGGCACGAACATCACCGCCTCCGTCGGCAGGGATGGCATTGCGGTCGTCAACAGCGGTACAGCACAGATGACCGACAAGATCCTGGCTGCGCTGAGCGACTTGTCGAAGGCGGTGGTGAACCCGGCGGTGACGAATACGTGCTTCGGCGCCAACTGCCCCGGGATTCCAAGCTGGTCGAGTCCATATTTCAACGCGGTGGTCGCATCACCGGCACCGGCACACGCGATGCGCTACGTGATCAACACGAGCGCGGCTGCCGATCACATTGGTGGGAACGAGAAGCTGTCGGCGTCGGCCAACTTCCGCCGCGCCGGAGGCGCGGCCGGATTCGGCGGCGCCGCGCGCGATCTCGGGACGGCGGCAACCATCGTGGCGCACGAAGGCGTGCTGGCCGCGATGAGCACGCCGCCCGACAAGAAACCGCCCGCGCCCGAAGCGGCGTGGCCAGTCGACACGTTCTTCGACGAGTTCCACAAGCTGTCCGAGTACGTGAACGGCGAGCCGGTGATCCTCTATTACGCGAAGGCGGCGAACACCGACGGCGACAGCTTCGTGTTCTTCCGCCACTCGGAAGTGATCGCGGCTGGCGATCTGTTCTCGACGATCAGCTATCCGCTCATCGACACGGCGAAAGGCGGCACGATTCAGGGCGTCATCGACGGGCTCAATCACATCCTCGATCTCGCCGTCGCCGAGTATCGCTCGCAGGGTGGCACGTGGATTGTGCCCGGGCGAGGCCGACTGTCCGATACCGCCGATGTGGCCTCGTATCGCAACATGCTGGTGATGATCCGCGATCGCATCGCCGATCTGAAGAAGAAGGGCATGACGCTCGAGCAGGTCAAGGCGGCGCGCCCGACGCTCGATTTCGACGGCCGCTATGGATCGACCACGGGAGCGTGGACGACCACCATGTTCATCGACGCGGTGTACAAGACGCTCCCGGAGAAAAAATCGTAGAGCACGTTCTCTCGAAGCCGACAAGGAGACGCAATGATACGCAGGCTGTTCTTCATCGCTGCGGCCGCACTGCTGGTCGCCTCGACGACGTTTGCTCATCACTCGTTCGGTGCAACGTACGAGACCAGCAAGTCGATCAAGCTCGATGGCACGATCGTCCAGTTCGTGTATCGCAATCCGCACTCGTTCGTGCACATCGAGGCACCGGATGAGAGCGGCGCGATGCAGCGGTGGGCCGTCGAATGGGGCGGTACGAGTCAGCTGGCGCAGGCGGGTGTGAAGCGCGACTCGCTGAAGGTCGGCGACAAGGTCGTCATCAACGGCCGGCCGTCGCGCGTGCCTGGTGAGTACCGCGTGCTGATGGTCAACCTGTCGCGTCCCGCCGATGGGTTCAATTGGGGCCGCTCCGCCAACGAGGTCGTCGACTAGATTCCTATGCGAATTCGCTTGCGCTGATCACGACACACCGAGGCACCGAGGCACAGAGGTAACCACATTTGTCCTCGGTGCCTCGGTGCCTCTGTGTGTCGTGATCGTCAATCGATGAGACAACCATGAGCAGACGTGTTCTACTGGCTGTGTTGTGTGTGTGTGCCTCTGGGATCGCGCTCGATGCGCAGCGCGGTGGTGGCCGTGGCCGCGCCGCGGGTCCGGCGCTCAGCCCGCGTCAAGCGTCGCCGATCGATCTCACCGGCTACTGGGTGTCGCCGATCATCGAAGACTGGAAGTTCCGGATGGTCACGCCGACCAAGGGTGTCTTCGATGCGCTGCCGCTCAACCCCGAGGGCCGCAAAGTCGGCATGAGCTGGGATCCGGCGAAAGACGAAGCGGCGGGAGAGCAGTGCCGCGGCTACGGCGCTGGCGCCATCATGCGACTGCCGGGTCGCTTACACGTCACCTGGCAGGACGACGCGACGCTGAAGGTCGAAACCGATACCGGAACGCAGACGCGGGTCCTGCATTTCGGCGACGCGCCCGCGCCGGCCGACGCCACGTGGCAGGGACACTCGATCGCGCAGTGGAACGTCGCCGCGCGCAGTCTCAAGGTGGTGACCACGCATCTGCGTCCTGGCTACATCCGCAAGAACGGTGCTCCGTACAGCGACAAGACGTCGGTGACCGAATACTGGGACATGAACGTGCTGCCGAACGGCGATCGGTGGCTGACCGTGATCTCCAAGGTTGAAGACCCGCAGTACTTCACCCGCGCTTACACGACGAGCTCGGATTTCAAAAGGCTGCCCGACGCGACGGGGTGGAGTCCGACTCCGTGCTCGGCGAAGTAGGGGCGCGCGCTCCGCGCGCGTGGGGCCGTCCGCCTGCCTTCGGCTTCGGCGAGACGGTGTGGCGGCTCGCGTTCGCTCGCCGTAGGGCCGCTTCGCGGTGGGGCATTCAGCCGCCCATCCGCTATCGCTAACGCCCCGACAGATCGATCAGTGATCGGCCCGGCACCTTGCTGAACGCCTCGCTGTCGGAGAGCGCCATGCCGAGCACGCGACGGCCGATGAACCCATGTTCGCGCGCCAGGCTTTCGGCGCGCGTCCCGTGCCGGTTGCTGATCGCCTCGATGAGTCCGCGGTGGTGCTCCTTGGCGATCGCGAGCGTCGCATCGGCGTGCGCGAAGCCCGAGGTGGGAAACACCATCGCGCTCGGCGACGCAAACGGCAGCGACACCGCGTGCTCGAACGCGCGCCTCAGCATCACACTCTTGGCGAGATCGATGATCGCCGAGTGAAACGCTTCGTTAAAATCCATGTAGTCGCCGAACGAGTCGAGCGTCAGACGATCGAGGCGCTCGATCTCGTCGCTGATGCGGCGCAGCGGATCGACTTCGCTGCGATCGACGAGCCGCTCCGATGCCAGACGGGCGGCCGTGCCTTCGAGCACGCCGCGGATCTCGATCGCGTCGAGCGCTTCCGATGGTGTGTAGCCGCGCACCGTGAAACCGCCACTGGCGCTGACGTCGAGCAGGCCCATGTGCGCCAGCCGCTCGAGAGCCAGACGGATCGGAGTGCGCGAGACGCCAAAGCGTGCGACGAGCGGCAGTTCGGCCATGCGCTCCCCGGGGGCGAACTCACCGCGCATCAACGACTCGCGCAGGCTGAAGAGCGCGCGCGCGGTTTGCGAGGCGACGTCGGACGGCCGAGGGCCCCCGAATGCCGCCAGCTCAGATTTGTTCGCCATGTTAAGTCCCTCTCCGGCCCATTGGATCGCCCGCGGAATCTACGAGATTCTCGCTGAAAAACCGACCGGATTTTTGGATTACTTGCCCACGCTGTCCTGCGGTTGCATGCAACTTGGCTCGCGGCCCGACATTCGTATCACAGAATGCGCAGCGATTCCTTGACATTTCAATTGATCGGCGCGTACTCTGCTTCACCCCTGTATGCAGTTCACCGAAATTGGTGTACTGGAGTCCGTGCGCGGTGAGCGGGACCGCGCCCCCCGTCTTAGACGACTTCTTGAAAGGGAAAGACGCACTGTATGCGAACCGCGCTGAAGTGTTTATCGATACTCGTTGTACTGCTCCTACCGGCAACTGTGTTTGCCCAGGCGACTCTCACAGGAACGGTCCGCGATGGCTCCGGCGGTGTGCTGCCAGGCGTGACCGTCGAGGCCTCGAGCCCCGCACTTATTGAGAAGACACGAACGGCCGTCACCGATAGTACGGGCCAGTACCGCATCGTCGATCTACGGCCCGGCACCTACACGCTGACGTTCTCCTTGCAAGGCTTCAACAACGTGAAGCGCGACAACATCGTGCTCTCTGGCACACAGGTCATCACGATTCCGGTTGATATGCGCGTCGGCGGCATCGAGGAAACGATCATCGTGACTGGTGAAACGCCGGTCGTCGACGTGCAGAGCTCGCGGCGTGAAACCGTCATCAAGTCGGATGTCATCGAGGCGCTCCCGGTGACTCGCGCAGCGGGTGCCATCCTCGGCATCACGCCCGGCATCGTGACGGCCGAAGCCACTGCGGGCGCGTTGGCCCCGACGATGACCGCGTTCAATGCGCGTTCGAGCACGATCAATGCAGGCTCCGTCGCCGGTGAAGGCCGCTATGCGATGAATGGGTTCCCCGTGACTGCGGCGCGCAGCGGCGGCTTCGCATCGATCGTCTACGACACTGTCAACGTGGAGGAAATCAACATCACGGTTGGCGGTGGGCTGGGTGAAAGCGACATCGGCGGCCCGCTGATGAATATCATCCCCCGCTCCGGCGGCAACAATTTCAACGGCACCATATTTTTGAACACAGCCGGCGACTGGTCGAGCGGCGACAACATCGACAGCCAGATTACAGCGCTCAACCCAACCATCGCGAAAGCGGCGGGCGTCAAGAGTGCCTACGACTGGAGCGGATCGTACGGTGGCCCGATCAAGAAAGATCGTCTCTGGTTCTACGGCAGTTACCGCGACCTGAGCACGACGGTTCCGCGCCCGGGCATCGTCAACAACCTCAACGCCGGCAATGCGGCGCGGTGGGACTGGATGCCGGGCACCGATGCAGCGCAAAACGTCAAGGACCGGACGATGTGGATCGGCCGCGTCACCGCTCAGATGGGGAAGAGCCGAGTCCGGGGCAGCAGCGAGTACCAGGCGCGCTGCGAAGGCACTCCGCTGAGTGTCGACACGAAGGGTTGCCACAACCGTGGTAGCGACTGGGTCGGTCTGGGCGTCGCCGGCAACAACGGCCAGTCGCCAGAAGCGACTTCGACCGCTGGTGATGGGTACTTTGACGTGCCGTACTACCTCAGTCAGTTCTCGTGGACGATGCCGGCTACCAACAGGCTGCTCTTCGAAGCGGGCTACACACCGTTCCGCTACCAGCCGATCTTCGGTCACCCGGCGCCGGACGCGAACCTCGACTTGATTGCGGTGACGGAACAGTCGAACGCGCTCCGTTGCAATCCGGACGGCACACCAGTGTCGGCCCGCGCGGTCGGTTGCACGCCGCAGAACGCCGCGACGCTGCGGTGGGCGCCGGTGACGAACTTCCGCTATCGCGGTGTTCCACAGTGGGGCCCCGCCAAGGGCAACACAGACGACGTCATGGCTTCGGCGTCGTATGTGACGGGTGCGCACAACGCGAAAATCGGCTACCAGTTGCGCAAGCTCGACCTGCTCGACAAGGACCAGGCCAGCCACACGCAGCTCGAGTACCGCTTCAATCAGGGCGTGCCCAACGCGGTCGGCTACTACATGCCCGACTTCGGCCGCCGCACGATCACCAAGAGCAACAGCGTGTTCATGCAGGACACCTGGACGCACGAGCGGCTCACGCTGCAGGGCGCCCTCCGCTGGGATCGCGCGACGAGCTACGCGCCTGTCGAATTGAACGGGACCACCAACACGTCGTTCCTCAATCCACAGCCGGTCACGATCCAGCGCACCGATGGCGTCAACGCGTACAACGACGTCACGCCGCGCGTCGGTGTCGCGTACGACCTGTTCGGCAACGGCATGACCGCGCTCAAATTCAACTACGGCAAGTATCTCGCCTACGCGGCGAACGATTCGCCGTACACCTCGACCAATCCGGGCGCAACGATCGTTCGCAGCGTTCAGGGCGCCAACCTCCGGGCGTGGAACGACGAGACGTTCCCGGTGGGCGATCCGCGGCGGAACAATTACGTCGTGGATTGCGATCTGCTCAGCGCGACGGCCAACGGCGAGTGCGGCGTGGCGAACTCGACTGCTGCGAACTTCGGCAAGGCGACGGGAGCGACGATTGTCGATCCCGCAGTACTGTCCGGCTGGGGCGTGCGCCCGGGCGACACGCAGTACACGTTTACGATCCAGCAGCAGGTCATCCCGCGCGTGTCGGCCGATTTCGCCGTCACGCACCGGACGTTCCACGGCTTCTTCATCACCGACAACATCAACCGGCATGCCGGCGGCACGGTCGGCGGATCGGTGCTGGGCGCGTACGAGACCTACACGATCAACGCGCCAGTGGATAATCGCCTGCCGGGCGGCGGCGGGTATCCAATCACCGTGTATTCGGCAACGGCGGCGGCTATCGCCGTGCCCGCGACGAATTACCTGCGCCTCGAATCGGCGTTCGGTGACGAGCGCGACAGCCACTGGGATGGCGTCGAGTACAACGTGAACGCGCGGTTCCGAGGCGGACTGACCGTCTCGGCCGGTGCAAGCACGGGCCGTGGCGTCGTCAATACCTGTGCGACGGTGCAGAAGTACGCTGGCACCAACGGCACCAATGTCAGCGGCATCAACGCGATCAGCGGCCCCGACCCGCGCGCGTGCGACAACGTCGAACCGTGGCAGACGACGATCCGAGGACTCGGCACCTACACGGTCCCGAAGGTCGACGTGCTCGTCAGCGCCACCGTGCGGTCGGCACCGCCGCAGGAGATCACCGCAATCTGGCAGGTGAACACGGCGACGACGATCACACCCATCCTCGGGCACGCCCCCGCCGGTTCGACGGCGACGACGAACATCGTGCTCACCGATCCGGATCACCGCATCTTCGCGGACACTCGTCGCACGACTGTCGACATGCGGTTCGCGAAGATCATTCGCTTCGGCGGTCGGCGCGCCGACGTCGGTATCGACCTGAACAACGCGTTCAACACCAACTACGCGACTACCTACAGCGGCACGTTCCTTCAGGGCACCGACCAGCCGAACGTCGTCCGGCCGGGCGGCTTCCTGACTCCGACGGCGATTTACAACCCGCGCTTCGTGCGCTTCAACTTCACGCTGAACTTCTAGCCACGAAGGCTAGCCACGAGGCTAGCCACGAGGCTAGCCACGA
>Ga0075433_10001209_pt1 | contig 18826 bp, 17 predicted proteins | sample RhiMethybrSRZTD2_FD_75299 | JGI IMG/M metagenome (GOLD analysis project Ga0075433, IMG submission 75299) | Populus rhizosphere microbial communities from Tennessee, USA - Rhizosphere MetaG P. TD hybrid SRZTD2 | ecosystem: Host-associated > Plants > Roots > Rhizosphere > Soil | place: USA... | reverse complement strand
TTGAGATCGCGGAGCATCTCGCGCATGCGCTCCAGGTCTTGCGGGCTCATGTTCCCGAGCGCCTTCTGCATGTTCGACAGGAACGGCTGCAACATCTGCTGCTGGAGCCCCTTCATCAGCTCCCAGAACAGGCGGTGGGCGTCCGGATCCATGAACTCGTAGTTCTGCAGGCCCTGGATGCGCCCGGCGGGCGATTCCGGCATCTCGTCGAGCGTCTTCCGGCGCTCGGCGGCGGCCTGCTCCATCGCCTGCTTGAACGACTCGGGGGCCTCACCCTTCTGGGCCCGCTCCCTGGCGTCGGCCACCCGCCGCTCGATGCCCTCGCGCTCGGTCTTCATGATGGTGTCGAGCTTCTGCTTGATGTCGTCGAGCACCGAGGAGAGATCGTAGCGGTCGAGCTGCTGCTGGCGCTGTCGGCGCAGCCGGTTCAGCAAATCCTGAAGCCCGGGCAGGTTGGCCCCGTCCGGATTCTTCGCCCCGCGCTGGAAGAGCCGGCGGAGCGCGCTCCACGGATCGCCGTCCGACAGGAGGTCGTCGGACATCGCGTCGAGGAGCTGATCCGCGTCGAGGTCGTCGAGGCGCTGGCTGCCGTCCCAGCGCGAGTACCAGCTCAGCGGGGACACCGGCGCCTCACGCTCCCCGGTACCGCGACTGACCGGCCTGCACGTCCTTGTTCAGCTTCTTGCTCAGGTGCAGGCCCTCCAGCACGAACTCCACCGCGGCGGCCACGCTGGCCGGATCCTGGGCCCCGAGCTTGCGCACCGCGGTCTGCAGCGGGCGCACCTGGCCGAGGTGGCGCAGGTAGAGCTCGGCGGGCATCGCGTCCGAGACCTCGATCTTGAGGCCGTCCTGGAAGGCGCCCACCACGTCGTCGAGCTCGCCGGAGGTGAAGGTACGGTTGAACACGTTGAGGACCGCGCGCTGCATGATCTTGCTCAGCACCTTGTCCTCGCTCGTGTCGCCCAGGCTCTCCATCTCGATCTTGCCCCCGGTGGACGCGGCGATCGCGCCGAGATCGCTCACCCGCGGGGCGGCCACCGCCTCCCCGAGCCGGATCGCCCGCTTGAGCGCGTTCGAGAGCAGGTTCTCGTAGTTGCAGATGGTGACGCGCACCGAGACCCCCGAGCGCTGGCTGATCTCGGGCGAGCGCCGGGCCAGGTGGGTGACCTCGGCCACCAGCTGCTTCATGAAGTCGGGGCTCTTGGTCTCGAGCCCCGCGTCGACGTAGGCGGTGCGCTCCGACTCCATGATCGCGATCTCGTCCTCGACCCGCCGCGGGTAGTGGGTGCGGATCTGGGAGCCGAAGCGGTCCTTCAGCGGGGTGATGATCCGGCCGCGGTTGGTGTAGTCCTCCGGGTTGGCGCTCGCCACCACGTAGAGGTCGATCGGCAGCCGCACCTTGTAGCCGCGGATCTGCACGTCGCGCTCTTCCATGATGTTGAGCAGGCCCACCTGGATCCGCTCGGCCAAATCCGGTAGCTCGTTGAGTGCAAAGATGCCGCGGTTGGTGCGGGGCAGGAGACCGTAGTGAATGGTCAGCTCGTCGGAGAGATAACGGCCCTCCGCCACCTTGATCGGATCGACCTCGCCGATGAGGTCGGCGATGGTGATGTCGGGGGTAGCGAGCTTCTCGCCGTAGCGCCGGTCGCGCGGGATCCACGCGATCGCCGCCTTGTCTCCCTGCTCGGCCACCCGCTGCCGGCACGCGGTGCAGATCGGGGCGAATGGGTCGTCGCTGATCTCGCAGCCGGCGAGCGCGGGCATCTCCTCGTCGAGGAGGCCGACGAGCAGGCGCGCCATCCGGGTCTTGGCCTGACCTCGCTCGCCGAGGAAGACGATGTCCTGTCCGCTCAGGACCGCGTTCTCGATCTGGGGCACCACCGTCTGCTCGTAGCCGACGATGCCCGAGAAGAGCCCCTCGCCCTTCCGCAGGCGCGCGATGAGGTTCTCGCGCAGCTCCTGCTTGACGGACCTGGAGGTGTACCCGCTGTCGCGCAGCTCCCGGATCGAGGTCGGTTTCACCATGAGGGCTCCCTTTGCTGTCGTGGGCTCACTATGCGGCGACCGGTGGCCGCTGTCAATCGCGCGGGGCGCGCCCGCGGCGGCGACTAGTGATTCGCAGTCCGGGCCGGCAGCAGGTAGCCGATCATGAGCACGTTCAGATGCAGGAGGAGCAGCTTGTTCCACGCCACCGCGGCCGCGAGGGCCCGCTCCGCGTCGCCCAGCTCGTCGCGGAAGATGCCGGCCAGCGCGGTCTGGGTGAGGCTCATCGCCGCGATCATGAACTGGGGCGGGATCTTGCCGCCCGGACCGTGATCGCGGTGGCTGTGCGAGAGCCCGACCGCGAGCAGGTAGTAGGCGAAGTCGTGGGTGAGCGCGGCCTCCGCGGTCTGCTTGAGCCAGCGAGCGAGGCTGTGCTTGCGGCGCTCGATGCGCGTCCGGTCCGGCGTGCCGTCGGGGGCCAGGAAGAAGCGCGCGGTGGCCGGGAAGCGGAGGAAGTGCTCGTAGAGCGCGCTGGTCAGCGCCGCCTCGTGCTTCAGCACCGCCGGCGCGCTCGCCCGGATCGCCGCCGCGTCGGCGTCGCCCAGCCCCACGAATAGGGCGAGCTCCCGCACGTATCGCTCGAGATCCGCCCCCGGGGGAACCCGATCCTCGTCGCCATCCACGCTCATGTACGACCTCCTGTGCCGCGTGCGATAATACTGGATCATGCGGGCTCCGGTCGCGGCCGTGATCCTCGCACTCACCCTCGGCGCCTGCGCGTCCTCCTCGCTCAACCTGCCCTACAAGCCCGAGATCCAGCCGAGCGGCGCCAACCTCTCGGCGGCCTACACCATCATCGCCGATCGGGTGCGGGTCGAGATCGCCACCGAGGGCCGGCGGCTCGAGCGGGCCCAGATCGTGCGGCCCGATGGCTCGCTGCTCGAGGCCCAGACCATCGAGTACACGCCGCCGGTGGGCGGCGGGGGGAGCCCGGTCGGGATCGGGTTCGGCATCGGCAGCTTCGGCAGCTTGGGCGGCGGGGTCGGCACCGGAGTCGGCGTCTCCACCGGGACCGTGGTGGGGGGCGGGAGCTCCGCCTCCGCGGTGGGGCCGACCACCATCGCCTCGTTCCCGCTCGCCCTGGCGGGCGCGAGCCCGTGGCGGGTGCGGGTGAAGCTGCAGGGCGTCGACTCCGCCGACATCCTGGTGGGCGAGCCCGCGGGGAGCCCGCCGGCCCGCTGAGCCCGTTGAGTCAAGACCGCCGCGCTCAGCGGCGGCGTCGAGCGGGGCGCGGGGCCTCGACTGCGGCGGTGGGCCGCCGCTCCTCCATCTCCTCGAGCGTGCGCGGCCAGTCCTGTCGCAGGAGCCGCGAGAGCGCCCGGTCGGCCAGCAGCCGGCCCGCGGTCTGGCAGCGCGCGCAGTAGTTGGTCTCGTTGTCCGCGTGGACGATGCGCTGCACCGGCGCGCCGCAGTCGGGGCAGGGCTTGCCGTAGCGGCCGTGGACCGCCATATCGGACCGGAACGCGGTCACGCCCTCCGGGAATCCGCCCGCCGCGTCGCGCCGCAGGCGCCCGACCCAGTCCGCCAGCGTCGCGCGGGCGGCTTCGAAGAGCCGCGCGGTCTCCTCGTCGGAGAGCTGGCGCGTCATGCGCACCGGCGAGAGCCGCGCCCGGTGCAGGATCTCGTCCGAGTAGGCGTTGCCCACCCCGCTCAGGATGCGCGGATCGGTGAGTGAGCGCTTCAGGGTGTGGGACTCCCGGGTGAGCGCGGCCCGGAAGGTAGCGAGGTCCGCCTCGAACAGCTCGAGCCCTCCTGGGTCGTGCGCGGCGAGCGCGGCCTCGCCGCGCACCAGGTGGATGGCGGCGCGGCGCTTCGAGCCCGCCTCGGTCAGGGTCACGGTGCCGGTCGCGAAGTCGAGCGCGGCCAGCCCGATCTTGCCGGGCAGCTTCGCGCCGGCCTCCTTCCAGTGCAGGCGGCCCGCGATCATGAGGTGGATCAGTACGAAGCGCTCGCCCTCGAGCTCGATCACGATGCGCTTGCCGAGCCGGCGGAATCCGGTGACCACGCGTCCGATGACCTCGGCGGGCGCCGGGTCGACCGAGCGCAGCACGAACGGGTTGGCGAAGCGCAGACCGTCCAGGCGGGCGCCTCGGATGCGGGCGTCGAGGGCCTCCAGGTACACGGTCACGTCGGGCAGCTCGGGCATGCGGGAGCCAGTGTAGGGACCGAGCCGCCGGCCGCGCAAGCGTCGCCCCTGTGGTACGGTGCGGGGCATGTCCGCGACTCCCCCGGTGGCCAAGCGCGTACCCAAGACCGATGTCGTCCACGGCGACGTGCGCGTCGACGATTACTTCTGGATGCGGGACCGGGACGACCCCGACGTCACCGCCTACCTCACCGCGGAAAACGCCTACACCGACGCGGTGATGAAGCCCACCGAAGGCTTCCAGGAGAGCCTCTACGTCGAGATGCTGGCGCGCATCAAGGAGGACGACCAGACCGTCCCCTACCGGCGACGCGGCTTCTTCTACTACTCGCGCACCGAGAAGGGCAAGCAATACCCGATCTACTGCCGCAAGGCGGGTGGCCTGGACGCGCCGGAGCAGGTGATGCTCGACCTGAACGCGCTCGCGGTCGGACACCCATTCCTGGCCCTGGGCGCGGCCAGCGTGAGCGACGACGGCCGCCTGCTCGCCTACACCACCGACCTCACCGGCTTCCGCGAGTACACGCTCCACGTGAAGGACCTCGAGACGGGGGCCCTGCTCCCGGAGCGGGTCGAGAAGGTGAGCGCGGTCGCGTGGGCCGCGGACGGTGAGACCCTCTTCTACGTCACCGAGGACGAGGCCAAGCGGCCGTACCGCTTCCACCGCCAGCGCCTCGGCGCCGCGGTGGCCGACCTGCTCTACGAGGAGACCGACGCCCTCTTCCGCCTGCACGTCGGCCGCTCGCGCAGCCTCGCCTACCTGTTCCTGATCTCGGGGAGCTTCACCACCACCGAGACGCGGGTCTGTCCCGCCGCCGATCCGACCGGGGCGTGGCGGATGATCCTGCCGCGGGAGAAGGATCACGAATACCAGGTCGATCACGGCCGCGGGCCCGCGGGCGATCTCTTCTACATCCGCACCAACGGCGGCGGCCGGCGCAACTTCCGGCTGGTCACCGCGCCGGTGGACGATCCGGACCCGGCGCGCTGGCGCGAGCTCCTGCCCCATCGCGACGACGTGATGCTGGAGGACGTGGAGGTCTTCGCCCGCCACTACGTCGTCCACGAGCGCGAGGACGGCCTCATCCGCCTGCGCATCACCGACACCGCGTCTGGGGCGCACCACCACGTGCAGTTCCCCGAGCCGACCTACGACCTCGACGCGGACGCCAACGCCGAGTTCGAGACCGACGCCTACCGGCTTCGCTACCAGTCGCTGATCACCCCCGCCTCGGTCTTCGACTACGACATCGCGGGGCGGCGCCTGCGGCTCCTGAAGCAGGCCGAGGTGCTGGGCGGCTACGACCCGGCCCGCTACCGCTCCGAGCGCATCCACGCCCTCGCGGGCGACGGCACCCGCGTCCCAATCTCGCTGGTGTACCGCGCCGACGCCGCGCGCGACGGCTCCGCCCCCATGCTGCTCGCCGGCTACGGCGCCTACGGCTACCCGTACCCGGCCGGCTTCTCGTCGAACCGGCTGAGCCTGCTCGAGCGCGGGGTGAGCGTGGCCATCGCCCACGTCCGCGGCGGCGGCGAGCTCGGCAAGCGCTGGCACGACGACGGCCGCATGATGGCCAAGCGCAACACCTTCACCGACTTCATCGCGGCGGCCGATCACCTCGTGAAAGACGGCTACACTGCGGTCGATCGCCTCGTGATCGAGGGCGGCAGCGCGGGCGGGCTCCTCATGGGCGCGGTGCTGAACATGCGGCCGGACTGTGCGGCGGCCGCGGTGCTGCGGGTGCCCTTCGTGGACGTGATCAACACCATGCTCGACGAGTCGCTGCCGCTGACGGTGGGCGAGTTCGAGGAGTGGGGCAATCCCAAGATCCGCGAGCAGTACGAGTACATGAAGAGCTATTGTCCCTACACGAACCTCGACGCGCGCCGCTATCCCGCCCTGCTGGTGAAGACCTCGCTGCACGACAGCCAGGTGATGTACTGGGAGCCCGCGAAGTGGGTGGCGCGGCTGCGCGCTCTCGGCGGGCCGCGCGTGACGCCGCTCTTCAAGATCAACATGGCGGCCGGCCACGGCGGGTCGTCGGGCCGCTACGACTACCTGCGCGAGATCGCCTTCGACTACGCCTTCATCCTCTCCCGGCTCGCCCCGTTCCTGACCGGCCCGCTCCCCTCTCCCCCATCGGGGGAGAGGGCAGGGTGAGGGGGGCGGGCACGTCGCCGCCGCCCGATCTCGCTTCCGCCTTCCTCGCTCACCTCCGCGCCGAGCTCCACGCGCCCGACCTCACCTTCGCCGACACCCCCACCGCGATCAGCGGCGGCTTCGACACCGGCATCTTCGCCTTCCGGTTGACCGGCGCCCCCTCGCCGTGGGTGGGGCCGCTGATCCTGCGCCTGATGAACCCGACCCACGATCCACTCCGCGCCCTCCGGGAGCGCGCGATCCAGAACACGCTGGCCGCGCAGGGCTACCCGGTCCCGCGCGTGCTCACGGCCTGCGCCGATCGCGCACCCCTCGGCGCCGGCTTCCTCGTGATGGAGCGGGCGGCGGGCCGGCCGCTGCTCGACGATCGGGTCCTCGGGGTGAGCGCGACGCTGGCCGACGCGCAGGCCCGGCTGCACGCGCTCGACGCGGAGCCGGTGCGGCGCGCGCTGGACGACGAGGGCCGCGCGGCGAATCGCGCTTTCGACCGGCGCGCCATCGACTACGAGAGTCATCTCGCCGCGCTCGACCGGCGCGTCGGGCAGGCCGGGCTGGGCGGCCTGGCCGCGGGGGTGCGCTGGCTGCACGAGCGACGGCCGGCGGCAGGGCCGCTCGTGATCTGCCACGGCGACTTCCATCCCCAGAACCTCCTCGCCCAGGGCGGGCGTGTGACCGCGGTGCTCGACTGGCCGAACGCGCTGGTGGCGGAGGCGGAGTGCGACGTGGCGGCTACGCTGGTAATCTTGCGGCTCACCCCGGTCGAGGTTTGGCCGGTCCCCGCCGCGCTGCGCCCGCTGGTGGCGGCCCTGCGCCCGCTCATGGTCGCGCGCTACCTCGCGCGTTATCGGCGCGCCCGCGCGCTCGAGCGCGCGCGCCTCGCCTACTACGAGGCCGCCGCGTGCATGCGCGGCCTCTTGCGGGCCGCGGAGGCGCGGGTGGCCGGCGCCACGAATCCGCTCGACACCTCGTCCTTCGGCGCGCGCCTCGCCGCGCGGTTCGCGCAGGTCAGCGGCGTGCCGGTCGCGCTGCCGCCCGCCCGCGGCTGACCGTGCTACCATTCCCGCGGAATCCGACCATCTCGCCCCGGAGAGGCTCATGAACGCGACCGATCTCGCCTACACCCCCGCCACCGAACTCATCCCGCGCATCCGCTCGAAGGCGCTCTCCCCGGTGGAGGTGACGCGCGCGGTGCTGGAGCGCATCGAGCAGGTGAACCCGAAGATCAACGCGTTCTGCACCGTCACCGACGACGCCGCGCTCGCTGCCGCGCGGGCCGCGGAGGCGGCGGTGATGAAGGGCGAGCGGCTCGGGCCGCTCCACGGCGTCCCGGTCTCGATCAAGGACCTGGCCCTCGTGAAGGGCGTGCCCGCGAAGTTCGGCTCGTACGTGTTCGAGCAGCGCATCGGGGAGGTCGACGCCCCGTACGTCCGCCGGCTGCGAGGGGCGGGGGCCATCCTGACCGGCAAGACCACCACGCCCGAGTTCGGCTGGAAGGCCCTCGGGGACAGCCCGCTGACCGGCATCACCCGCAATCCGTGGAACACCGCGATGACCTCGGGCGGGTCGAGTGCGGGGGCGGGCGCCGCGACGGCGGCCGGGCTCGGCCCGCTCCACCAGGGCTCGGACGGAGCGGGCTCGGTGCGGGTGCCGTCGGCGTTCTGCGGCATCTACGGTCTCAAGCCGACCTTCGGCCGCGTCCCGATGTGGCCGGTGTCCAACACCGACAGCGTCTCGCACACCGGGCCGATGACCCGCACGGTGGCCGACGCCGCTTTGATGCTCGCGGTGATGGCGGGGCCCGACGACTGGGACCGCCAGTCGCTCGACGCGCCGCCCGCCGACTACGTGGGCCGGCTGCGCGAGGGCGTTCGCGGCCTGCGCGTGGGGTGGAGCCTCGACCTCGGCTGCTGCCGCGTCGATCCCGAGATCGGCCAGGTGGCGCGGCGCGCGGCGGAGGCCTTCCAGGAGCTGGGCGCCACGGTGGAGGACGCGAAGGTGAGCCTGCCCGACACCCGCGAGATGATCCACCTGATGTGGAACGCGCACTACGCGGGCAACTTCGCTCCCTTCCTGGAGAAGTTCCGCACCCGGATGGACCCCGGGCTAGTCGCGGCGGTCGAGGACGGCCGCCGGTACACCGCGGAGGCCTACGTGGACATGCGCGGGCGCAAGCACGCCTACTGCGACGCGATGCGCGAGCTCTTCGACACCTACGACCTGCTGCTCACGCCCACCGTGTCGGTGGCCGCGTTCGAGGTCGGGCGCCTGAATCCCGCCCACTTCCCGCAGCACGAGTGGGACTGGTTCCCGTGGGCGGGCTTCAGCTACCCGTTCAACTTCACGGGTCAGCCCGCCGCCACCGTCCCGGCCGGCTTCACCGCCGCGGGCATGCCGGTGGGTTTGCAGATCGTCGGCCGCCGGCTCGCCGACCTCCAGGTGCTGCAGGCCTCCGCGGCGTTCGAGGAGGCGCGGCCCTGGGCGGCGAAGCGCCCCGCGCTCGGCTGAGCGATGAGCGAACGTCCCTACGACGTCATCACCTTCGACTGCTACGGCACCCTGATCGACTGGGACGGCGGCATCGAGGGCGCGTTCGCCCGCGCGGTCGCGGAGAGCGGGGGCGGGCTCGATCCGCGCCGGGTGCTGGACGTCTACGAGGAGATCGAGGCGGAGGTGGAGGCGGAGCGCTACCGGAGCTACCGCGAGGTGCTCACCGAGAGCACGCGGCGGGTGGCCCGGCGGCTCGGCTGGGCGCTGCCCGAGGCGAAGGCGGGCTTCCTGGCCGAGAGCCTGCCGCGCTGGATCCCGTTCCCCGACACGAACGCCGCACTCGAGCGGCTCTTCAAGGCCGGCTACCGCCTCGGCATCCTCTCGAACGTGGACGACGACCTGCTCGCGGGCACCCGCAAGCACTTCACGGTTCCGTTCGATCCCATCGTCACCGCCCAGCAGGTCGGCTCCTACAAGCCGGCCGACGGCCACTTCGTGGCCGGGCGCGAGCGCATCGGGAGCGCGCGCTGGCTGCACGCCGCGCAGAGCCACTTCCACGACGTGACCCCGGCGCGGCGTCACCTCATCCCGTCGGCCTGGATCAACCGCAAGCGTCTCGTCCGCGGAGAGCCGCGGCCGGATCGCGAGCTCCATTCGCTGACCGAGCTGGCCGACTGGCTCGCCTAGAGGGAGACCGATGGCACTCGAGCAGGCTCTCACCGACACCCTCACCCAGGCCATCAAGGCCAAGGACGCCCGGACCGCCGACGTGGTGCGCATGATCAAGACCAAGATCCAGGAGCGCCGCACCGCCAAGGGCTCCTCCGGCCAGGTCGACGACGCGCTCGTGCTCGACGTGATCGGCGCCTACCGCAAGCAGCTGCAGAAGGCGGTGGCCGAGTTCGACAAGGTGGGCGAGCGCGGGGCGGCCCAGGCCGCGGTGCTGCGCTTCGAGATCGAGTTCTGCGAGCGCTACCTGCCCAAGACCATGGACGAGGCGGCGGTACGCGCGCTCGTGCGAGAGCGCATCGCCGCGCTCGGCATCGCCGATCCCAAGCAGGCCGGCCGCCTGGTCGGCGACATCATGAAGACCCACAAGGGCCAGGTGGACGCGGGCGACGTCAAGCGAGTCGCCGAGGAACTGCTGAAGGGCTGAGCCGCGCGGGGGGTGCCGCCTAGCGGCGGAAGCGGGCGTGCGGGTCGTTGCGGAGGGCGTCCTCGATGCGCATGCGGTGGCGCGACTCCATCGCCGGCAGCGCGTCGGGCGGGAAGTAGCGCAGCTCGAGCGACTCGTCGTCGCTGATCCGCGGCTCGCCGCCCAGCGAGCGGCACGCGAAGGTGATGCTGACGATCATGGCCTGGTCGCCGTTGGGGTAGCTCACCCGGAAGTCGGGCCCGCTGTAGACGCCCACGATGCGCTCCGGCACGACCTCGAGCGCGGTCTCCTCGCGCACCTCCCGCACCAGGCTCTCGGCCGGCTCCTCGCCCGGCTCCATCGCCCCGCCGGGCAGCCCCCACTCGCCGTCGTCGCTGCGGCGCTGGAGCAGCACGTGGCCCGCGTCGTTCAGGATGACCGCGGCGACCCCCGGAGTCAGCAGGAGATCGTGACCGATCTTGGCCCGGATGTCGTGGAGGTAGTCGGAGATGCCCAAGCCGCTAGGAGCGGCTCGAGGCGTAGCGCTTCTCGACGTAGTCGTCGAGGATCTTCAGGAAGTCGGCCACGATGGTGTCGCCCTTGAGGGTGAGCTTGAGCGCGCCGTCGACGAAGACCGGAGCCTTGGGCTCCTCGAAGGTGCCGGGCAGCGAGATGCCGATGTCGGCGTGCTTGGACTCGCCGGGCCCGTTGACCACGCAGCCCATCACCGCGACCTTCAGCTCTTCCACTCCCGTGTAGCGGCCCTTCCACACCGGCATCTGCTCGCGGATGTAGGTCTGGATCTGCTCGGCCATCTCCTGGAAGAAGGTCGAGGTGGTCCGGCCGCAGCCGGGGCAGGCGGTCACCAGTGGCAGGAAGCTCCGGAGCCCGAGCGACTGGAGGATGAGCTGGGCGACCTGCACCTCCTCGGTGCGATCGCCGTTGGGCTTCGGGGTGAGCGATACCCTAATCGTGTCGCCGATGCCCTCCTGCAGCAGGATCGCGAGCCCGGCGGTGCTCGCCACGATGCCCTTGGCCCCCATGCCCGCCTCGGTGAGGCCCAGGTGGAGCGGATAGTCCGAGCGCGGAGCGAGCTTTCGGTAGACGTCGACCAGGTCCTGCACGCCCGAGACCTTGGCCGAGAGGATGATCCGGTCGTGGCCGATGCCGGTCTGCTCGGCCAGCTCGGCGGACTGGATCGCGCTCTCCACCATCGCGTTCATCGTCACGTCGCGCGCGGTGAGCGGATCCGTGCTCTTGGCGTTGGCGTCCATCATCTGGGTGAGCAGGTTCTGATCGAGGCTCCCCCAGTTGACGCCGATGCGCACCGGCTTGCCGTTGTCGACCGCGACCTGGACGATCGCGCGGAAGTTGTCGTCGTGGTGCTTGCCGCCCACGTTGCCGGGGTTGATGCGGTACTTGGCGAGCGCCTTCGCGCACGCCGGGTACTTGGTGAGCAGGACGTGGCCGTTGTAGTGGAAGTCGCCGATCACCGGGACCGTGACCTGCTTCACGATCTCCGGCACCGCGCGGGCCGCCGCCTCGGTGTTCACGGTCACGCGCACCAGCTCGCTGCCCGCGGCGTGGAGCGCGTTGACCTGGGCCACCGTGCCGGCCACGTCGGCGGTGTCGGTGTTGGTCATGGACTGCACCACGATGGGCCGCTTGCCGCCCACCTTGACCCCACCCACGTCCACCGGCACCGTCTTGCGTCGCTCGGGAGTGCTCATCGCGTGACGGTCATCATACCATCGCACCCCGGGGAGTATGATGACGCCCATGTCCGCCGCCGCCGAGGCCCTCGTGGCGCGCACGGCGGCCTCGTTCGAGGCCCCGGCCCCCGCGCTCGACATGATCGCGAGGGAGTTCCAGGCCCAGATCGCCCAGGGGCTGGGGGGCGGCGGCTCTCTCAAGATGCTGCGCACGTTTACGCGACAGCCCACCGGCCGGGAGCACGGGCGCGTCCTGGTGGTGGACTGGGGCGGCACCAACGCGCGGGCCGGCCTGGTTGAGCTCGCCGGGGGCACCGCCCGCATCGTGGCCGAGGAGGCGCTCACCTTTCCGGAGGCGATGAAGCGCGGCGCGCCGGAGCCGGTCTGCGACCTCATCGCGGGGACGGTCGGCCGCGTGGCCCGGGCCCAGGGGGTCGACGCCGCGCCGCTCGCCTTCGTGTATTCGTACCCGGCGCGGCTCGAGCGCATCGACCGGGCGGTGGCGCTGGCCTCGACCAAGGGCTGGCGCCTGCAGGGCCTGGTGGGGCGGGACGTGGCGGCGATGCTCACCGACGCACTCCGGCGCGCGGGCCTCCTGCGGATCACGGTGAGCGCAGTGGCCAACGATACGGTCGCGGCCCTGATCCTACAGAGCTACCGGGCGCGCGGCGGTGACGAGGCGGGGCGTCCGGCCGACGTCGGCCTGATCCTCGGCACCGGGACCAACCTCGCCGCGGACCTGGGGGCGGCGGGCATCCGCAACCTGGAGTCGGGGAACTTCGACGGGGTCGCCGCCGTCGAGACGCTGTACGACGCCGCGCTCGACCGCGAGCTCGACGAGCCGCCGCCGGGAGCGCAGCGCTTCGAGAAGATGGTCTCCGGCCACTACCTGGGTGAGATCGTGCGCCGCGTGCTCGTGGATCTCGAGGGGCGCACCGCCGCGTTCCACTGGACGGCCGCGCCCGCGATCGCCACCGCGTTCGGGTTCGACAGCGCGTATCTGTCGCGGATGGCGGCCGACCGGAGCGCCGCGCTCGACGACGTGCGGGCGCTGCTGGGTGCGCTCGGCATCGAGAGCACGCCCGCGGAGCGGCGCGCCCTCTCCGCGCTCGGCGCCGCGGTGGCCCGCCGCGCGGCGCGGCTGGTGGCCGCCGCGTTCACGGGCACGCTGCGCTTCCTCGACGGGGGGCTGGCCGAGCGGCGTACCATCGCGGTGGACGGGAGCCTCTGGGGCGGTTACCCGGGCTTCGAGGGGCTCGTGCGCGAGGGGCTGGCCGATCTGATCGGCCGGGAGCGGGCCGAGCGGGTGGAGATCGCCTTCGTGAAGGACTCGACCAGCGCGGGGGCGGCCGTCATCGCGGCCGTGGCCGCCGCGCAAAGGAGCGAGGCATGCAGCTCGGCATGATCGGACTGGGGCGCATGGGTGCCAACATGGTGCGGCGGGTCGGCAAGGCGGGGCACCAGTGCGTGGTCTACGACGTGCACGCCGACGCGGTGGCCACCCTCGCGCGCGAGGGCGCCGCCGGCGCCGACTCGCTCCCCGCCTTCGTGAAGGCGCTCGCGCCGGGCTGGGCGAGGCGGTGGACGGCGTGCTGATCTACGCGCACAAGGAGCGGGAGCTCGACGACGTCGAGCAGCGATACCCCGCCGATCACTACGTCCTGGTGGACGACAAGCTCCGCGTCCTCACCGCGGTGAAGCAGGTGCGGAACACCCGGGTGACCACCGTGTTCCCGCGGCAGGGCCACTACGCCCACGATCCGGAGACCGTCGCCACCAATCCGGCCGCCGACCTCAGCGTCGAGCACATCGGCGACCTCGTCGACTACAACCTGTCCACGCTGCGGGCGCGCGCCTCCTCCGGCGTCGCCGCGAGACCGGGTAACGGGAGATGAGCCGATGGCGATGCCGGCCGAGCAGATCCGACTCCTCGACGCGTACTGGCGGGCCGCGAACTACCTGACCGTCGGCCAGATCTACCTCCGCGACAACCCGCTGCTGCGGGAGCCGCTCGCCCCCGCGCACATCAAGCCGCGGCTCCTCGGCCACTGGGGCACCTCGCCGGGGCTCTCCTTCATCTATGCGCACCTGAACCGGCTCGTGGCCGAGACCGACGCCGACGTCATCTACCTGGCCGGCCCCGGCCACGGCGGGCCCGCGATCGTGGCTAACGTGTACCTCGAGGGCACCTACTCCGAGATCTACCCGGAGGTGACGCGCGACGAGGCGGGCCTGCGCCGGCTCTTCCGGCAGTTCTCGTCGCCGGGCGGCATCCCGAGCCACGTGAGCGTGACCACCCCGGGCTCCATCCACGAGGGCGGCGAGCTGGGCTACGTGCTGGTCCACGCCTTCGGGGCCGCGTTCGACAACCCGGAGCTGATCGTGGCCGCGGTGGTGGGCGACGGCGAGGCGGAGACCGGCCCGCTCGCCGGGAGCTGGAGCGGCATCGATTTCCTGAACCCGGCGCGCGACGGGGCGGTGCTGCCGATCCTGCACCTGAACGGCTACAAGATCAGCGGGCCCACCGTGCTCGGGCGCACCGGCGACGACGACGTCGTCGGACTGCTGCGGGGCCGCGGCTGGGATCCGCACGTGGTGGAGGGCGACGATCCGCTCGCGATGCATCCGCGCTTCGCCCAGGTGCTGGACGACTGTCACGCCCGCATCCGCGCCATCCAGGCCGAGGCCCGCCGGCCGGGCGGGGATCGTGCCGGCGCCTCACGCCCGCGTTGGCCCGCGATCGTGCTGCGCACGCCCAAGGGATGGACGGGGCCCAAGACGGTCGACGGCCTGCCGATCGAGGGCACGTTCCGCGCGCACCAGGTGCCGGTGGACCGCGTGCGCGAGGATCCCGAGCACCTCGCCGTGCTCGAGCGGTGGATGCGGAGTTACCGACCCGAGGAGCTGTTCGACCACCGCGGCCGGCTGCGCGCGGAGCTGGCTGCCCTGGCGCCGACCGGGGAGCGTCGGCTCGGGGCCAACCCCCACGCCAACGGCGGCCGCCTGCTCCGCCCGCTCGATCTGCCCGACTACGCGGACTACGCGATCCCGGTGCCGCGTCCCGCCACCGAGCTGCACGGGTCGACCCGCCAGCTCGGCAAGCTGATGCGCGACGTCTTCACGCGCAACCGGGCGGCCGCCAACTTCCGTCTCTTCTGCCCGGACGAGACCAACTCCAACCGTCTGGGCGACGTGTTCGACGTCGAGGACCGGTGCTCGATGCTCCCCACCACGGCCGCCGACGACCACGTCACGCCGGACGGCCGAGTGATGGAGGTGCTGAGCGAGCACTGCTGCCAGGGCTGGCTCGAGGGCTACCTCCTCACCGGGCGCCACGGGCTCTTCGCGAGCTACGAGGCGTTCGCGATGGTCTCGGCGTCGATGACCGTGCAGCACGCCAAGTGGCTGCAGGAGGCGGACCGGCTGCGGTGGCGCGCGGACGTCGCCTCGCTCAACATCCTGCTCACGTCCACCTCGTGGCGGCAGGACCACAACGGCTTCAGCCACCAGGGCCCCGGGCTGATCGACGTGGTGCTCTCGAAGAAGGGCACGGTGTCGCGGATCTACCTGCCGCCCGACGGCAACTGCCTGCTGTCGGTGGCCGATCACTGCTTCCGCAGCCGCAACTACGTGAACCTGATCGTGATCGACAAGCAGCCGCAGCTGCAGTGGCTCGACATGGAGTCGGCCCGCGCCCACTGCGCGCGCGGCGCCTCGATCTGGCCGTGGGCGAGCAGCCCCGGCGACGGCGCGCCCGACGTCGTGCTGGCCTCGGCGGGCGACGTGCCGACGCTCGAGGTGGTGGCCGCGGCCTGGATGCTCCGGCGCCACGCCCCCGGCATCCGGGTGCGGATGGTCAACGTGGTCGACCTCATGACCCTCTTCGCCCCACGCTTCCACCCGCACGGGCTCGGCGACGAAGCGTTCGTGGCCCTCTTCACCGCGTCGGCCCCGGTGGTGTTCGCCTTCCACGGATACCAGCGCGCGGTCCACGAGCTGATCCACGGCCGGCCGCACGCGGGCCGCTTCCACGTGCGCGGCTTCAACGAGGAGGGCACGACCACCACCCCGTTCGACATGGTGGTGCGCAACGAGATGAGCCGCTATCACCTCTGCCTGGAGGCGCTCCGCCGCGTCCCGGAGGGTGAGACGCGCGGGGCGGCCCTCGCCGCGCACTGCCGGACCATGCTCGATCGGCACGACGGCTACATCCGCGAGCACCTCGAGGACATGCCGGAGGTGCAGGACTGGCGCTGGAGCGAGCCCTGATGCCGGGCCCGCCCGTCATCCTCTGCCTGAACGCGGGCTCCTCGTCGCTCAAGTTCTCGGTGTGGTCGGGGGAGGAGTGCCTCGGGCAGGGCGAGGTGGAGGAGATCGGCCGGCCCGGCGCCTCCGCCCGGCTCACGCCGACGGGCGGGCCAGAGCGGCGGCTCGCCGGGCAGTGGACCGATCACGGCGCGGCGGTCGCGGCGGTCTTCGCGCTGCTGGGCGAGCACGCGCTTCCCGAGCCGGCCGGAGTGGGCCATCGGCTCGTGCACGGCGGGGCGCGGCACGTGGCGCCGGAGCGGGTGACCGAGGCGTTGCTCGGAGACCTGCGCGCCCTCGTTCCGCTGGCGCCGCTCCACCTGCCGAGCGGAATCGCCGGCGTGGAGGCGGTGACCGCGCGCTTCCCCGCGCTGCCGCAGGCGGTCTGCTTCGACACCGCGTTCCATCGCGACCTGCCCGAGATCGCGTGGCGCCTGCCCCTGCCGCGCTCGCTGGTCGACCCGGCCGGGCTCCGGCGCTTCGGCTTCCACGGGCTCTCGTACGAGTACGTGATGGAGCACCTCGGCCCGGCCGGCCGCGGCCGCGTGATCATCGCGCACCTGGGCAACGGGGCGAGCATGGCCGCGGTGCGTGACGGGCGCGCGGTGGACACCAGCATGGGGCTCACCCCGACCGGCGGGTTCATGATGGGCACGCGTACCGGCGATCTCGATCCGGGCGTGCTCCTCTACCTGATGCGCGAGAAGGGGTACGATGCGGCGGGCCTCGACCGGCTGGTCAACAAGGAGTCGGGGCTCCTCGGGGTGTCGGGCACGACCGCGGACATGAAGACGCTGCTGGAGCGGCGCGACCGGGACGAGGCGGCGGCGCTGGCGGTGGCGATGTTCGTCTACCAGGTGCGCAAGGAGGTGGGCGCCTTCGCAGCCGCGCTGGGCGGCCTCGACACGCTGGTGTTCACCGGCGGCATCGGGGAGCGGGCCGCTCCGGTGCGCGCGGAGATCTGCGACGGGCTCGGTCACCTGGGCGTGCGCCTGGATCCGGCGCGGAACGCGGCGCACGGCAGCCCGGCGAGCGTGCCGGGCCGGGGCGGCCAGGTGCGCATCGTGGCGACCCGGGAGGATCTGATGATCGCGCGGCACAGCCGCGGGGTCCTGTTCGCCGAGGGCGGGAGGAGAGAGCGTGATCAGTGAGCGGGCCGCGTGGCCCCGGCTCGACCGCGACAGCAATTCCCTGATCCGGCGCTACCACCGTCTCCGCGATCCTCGATAGGCCGGCCGCGTAGAGGCGGGTCCGCTTGCGCCAGACGGAGCCCTGTGCCACGATCCCCGCCGGTTCTCAGAAGGCCAGGAGGCCCGCATGGATCTCTCCCGACGCGGATTCATCAAGCTCTCGGCCGGCGCGGCCGCCGCCGGTGGCACGCTCGCCGGCGCGGGCGACGCCGCCGCGGTGCCCGGCGCGCCGCTCGACGCGCCCCGGCTCCTCGCCCAAGCCGGCACGCCCGTCCCGCTCGGCTTCAACCCGGCCGACACGGCGATGAAGTACGAGCTGGTGATCGCCAACGGCGACGTGCTCGATCCGGTGCAGAAGGTCCGCGCGCGGCGCGACATCGGCATCCGGTTCGGGCAGATCGCGGCGGTCGTCCCGAGCATCCCGGCGGACCGCGCGGTGCAGCGCATCGACGCGGCGGGCAAGCTGGTGACCCCGGGCCTCATCGACCTGCACACCCACCTCTGCCCGCACCTCGGCCTCGGGCTGCCCGCCGACGAGCTGGTGCCGATCACCGCCACCACCACCGCGGTGTCAGCGGGCGACGCGGGCGCGCACACCTTCGGCAACTTCCGTCACGGGGTGGTGCCCCAGTCGCGCACCCGCCTGTTCGGCTTCGTCCACATCGCCTCGATCGGTCTGGCCGGCGGGCTCGCCCCCGGCGAGATGCTCAACATCGACTACGCCAACGTGGAGGCCTGCGCCAAGGTGGTGGCCGAGAACGCGGACCTGGCCCTCGGCGTCAAGGTGCGCATCACCGACTCGGTGGTGGGCCAGAACGGGCTCGAGCCGCTCCGCCGCGCGATCCGCGCCGCCGAGATGGCGGGCAAGCAGTTCCGGGTGATGTGCCACATCGGCGCCGCGCCGGGCAACCTCTCCGACCTGCTCGACCTGCTGCGCCCGGGCGACATCCTCACCCACGCCTACAGCGGGGCGGGCAACAACACGGTGCAGAACGGGCGCGTGCTACCCGCCGCCCTGGCCGCCAAGCAGCGCGGGGTCATCATCGACGTGGGCCACGGGGGCGGCAGCTTCGACTTCACGGTCTGCGAGCCGGCCATGCAGCAGGGCTTCGGGCCCGACACCATCTCGAGCGACATCCACGCGGTCTCGATCAACACCCCGGGCTACCCGACGATGCCGTGGGTCATGTCCAAGCTCCTGGCGCTCGGCATGCCGCTCGAGGAGGTGGTGGCGCGGTCCACCTCGGAGCCGGGGCGCATCATCGGCAAGGTCCCGGGGCTCGGCACGCTCGCGATCGGCGCGCCGGCCGACCTCGCGATCCTCGACATCGTCGACGGGCCGGTGGAGTTCGTGGACACCCGGAACAACAAGCGGAGCGGCACCCGGAAGCTGGTCCCGGTGCTGACCGTCAAGGGAGGACGGCCCTACGGTCGGCCGCCGCTGCCGATCCCGTTCCTGTACTAAGAGGAGCGCCGGCGGCCGGAGTGCTATCCTGACCTTCGCCTGGCCTCCGGGTGGACAGCCCTCGGGCGAGAGTGGCGGAACTGGCAGACGCGCTGGACTTAGGATCCAGAGGGGCAACCCGTGGGGGTTCAACTCCCCCCTCTCGCACCATCCTTTCCGCGCCGGCATTCGCTCCAGGAGTC
>Ga0075433_10001205_pt1 | contig 18840 bp, 15 predicted proteins | sample RhiMethybrSRZTD2_FD_75299 | JGI IMG/M metagenome (GOLD analysis project Ga0075433, IMG submission 75299) | Populus rhizosphere microbial communities from Tennessee, USA - Rhizosphere MetaG P. TD hybrid SRZTD2 | ecosystem: Host-associated > Plants > Roots > Rhizosphere > Soil | place: USA... | reverse complement strand
GAGTCGGATCGATCCGTTGCAGGCGCTGCGAAGCGAGTGAACGGCGCGCGAACGCCAGGCTATTTCTGCGTATTCGGCGGCGCACCACCCGCGTCGCCCCGGCCGCCGCCACGGCCGCGGCCCGCACCGCCGCCGCGGAAGTTGGACTGCAGCAGATGCGTCAGCGTGTGGACGTATTTCAGCTTGCCGTTCTCGACGCGGAAGAGATGTGTATCGGGCGCGCCGCTGCCGCCGCCCGGACTTCCCGCACCGAACGTGCAGAACACCACAACCGATCCGATCGTCGGGTCGACGATGAAGCGGCGGTTCGAGATGTTCACTCCACTCGGCACACCGACGTCGCAGCTGTCAGTAGGCGAACCGTTGCCGGTGTGCGCGCCGCCCTCGGTGCGATTGCACGGATAGCCCCACGGTACGAGATCCTTTTTCCCTTCGAGAAACGCATCGAGGTAGGCGTTGGCCGCAGCCACCAGTGTGTCGCGCGTATCGCGCTGATTCGCGGGGATCACGTCCCACTTCTCCGATGACGACCACTTCAAGTACGCGTCGGCGTTGAAGAGCCAATACCCCGTCGTCGTCCACAGGATCTCGATGTCGGCGATCTTGTCGCGATTGACGCGCAGGCGCGTGCCGAGAACGTAGGGCTTCTCTTTGTTCGTGACGATCACTTCCGTGAACGTCTGACAGGTCGACGTGTCGATCAGGGTGCGGTGGTGATCGATGGTCATCGCCGTCTTGATGACGCCACCGTTGATGTCGGCGAGAGCGTGGTTCTCCGAGTAGCCCAGGCCCGTCGCCAGCGGCAGGCCGGATGTGTCGCCCTTGGTTTGGGCCGCGAGGTAGAGGTCGGCGGCGCGCTGCAATCCTTCGCGCGAGCACGATACCTGCGCAACGCTCACATCAGGAGCGAGCAGCGCGCCAGCGATCACCATTCCCATCAGGGACAAGCGTGTCATCGAATCCCTCCGAGCACGCCAAGATACATCAAGAACCGGCGGCCCAGGGCGATTAGAAATCGTACTGCACGGTGAGCTTCGCCGTACGCGCGGTCAGCACCGATTGCGGGATCAGCCACGGGCCGTTTGGAACGTAGGTCTGGTTGTACGTGAGCACGGTGTCGAGATTGAGCGAGTTGTAGACATCGACGGCGACGAGCATGCGATGCCGTGCCTGACGCAGCACTTTCCCGACGCGGAAGTCGAGGATGTTCACTCGTTCGCTTCGCATCTGTCCCGGCGCAAGCAGATTCACCGTGACGTTGGGTGCGCTCCCAGCGAGGGGGCGTCCGAGCGACAGCTCGGCCACCGACGAAGGCACGTTCCAATTCGCCTGAAGCGGCACGCCGGGGCTGCTGGTCAGCGCGCTGGAGAACTGCACGTCGATCTTAGGAATCGTGTAGGTCGCGGCGGCGGTGACTCGCGTGGTGATGCCAGGTGCGACGTGACAGTACGGGTTCGCGGGGTCGTACGCGATGCCCCCTTGCGCCGATGTTCCGGCCGAGACCTGCTCCGGCAGCGCGGCGCGAACGTCACACGCCTCGATCACTTGCTGCCCGGTGCTCGTGCCGCCTTGTACCTGAAGACCGCTGCGCAGCCTCGCGCTGACGTTGACGTCGACGCCGTTGTAGATCATGGACACGTGGCCATATGACGGTGAGTAGGTGCGGTAGTTGTCGGTCAGTCCAAACTTCGTCGGGATCACGTTGTACAGTCCCGAGACGACGTAGTTGCCGCCGCCAGGCAGGCGCGAATCAGCCGGCGCGGTCACGCTGAACTGCGTGAAGTCCGACGGCGCCAGCGCGCGATTGTCGGTCACCGTGAAGTTCTGGAGCCAGCGTCGCACGTAGCTGGCTTCGACCGAGATGCGCGGAAGCACTTCGTGTTGAACGGTCGCCCCGATCTGCCAATCCGCCGGACGGTTGTACCAACCCTTGAGGATCTGCTCGTCGTAGGAGAGGCTGTAGACGTTCTTACCGAAGTTCAGATTGCTCCACGCGCCGCAGAGGTCGCCGCCACTCGCGCGCAGATCCTGGGAGCTGCCGTTCATCAGATCGCAGTCGGGCCAGTAGTTTCGATTCTGATCGGTCCACGATCGCGTGACACTGGTTGGTATGCGATTGCTCGGCAGCAGCTCCGAGTAGTTCCCGTTGCCATTGACGGCCGCCTCCAGATAGCGACCGGTATTGAACTTGAGCGCGGTCTTCCCGTTGCCGAACACATCGTACGCGACGCCAAACCGCGGGTCGATGTCGTGATACCCAATCACGCCCTTCGACGGCTCGAACACGATCGCCGTCGGCAGGAAGTTGCTGGGGCCGATCTGCTGCCTCGGGTAGTAGCTCCATGCGTGGTCATATCGCACGGCGCCCTGCACCGTGATGCGGCCCCGTGTCCACTGGTCCTGCGCGTAGACGGCGTCGTAGCGCGTGCGCGAATCGGTGTGATACGGGTTCAGCGACTGCGTCAGCTGATTCGGCTGGCCGTTGTTGACGCGGTATTGCAGGTTGTAGTTGTTGGTCGACGGCGTGCGCGTCTCCAGGTGGAACACGCCCTGATAGCCGGCCTTCATGTTGTGTGCGCCCGTGACGTACGTCGCTGCCGCCTGCCACCGGTTCGGTTCCATGTAGTCCGTATTCCAGACCTGCGCGCGGTACACCAGCCCTGCGAGGCCGCCGTTGTCGGGACAGCCGCCGGCACACTGTTCGGTCACTCGAATCAGATCGCGATTGTTGCCAGGCCGCTCGCGCCCGTTCCAATTCTGGTGGTACGTCCCAAAGCTCGCGTCGAGCAGCAGTCGACTCGTGACCGTCCAATTCCCCTTGACTTGAAACATCGGCGAGCGCCCCGTTCCACCGACGGTGCCCGTCTCCGGTGTCGCGAGCGCTGCCGCTCCGACGATGCCGATCTGCGGCGAGTCGCTGAGCCTGAACGCTCCGGCATCGATGAACGCGCCCGCTTGCATCTTCGGCGTCACCTGCATCGTCAGTCGCAGCGTCGGTGTGATCGTGCCCGAGCTGCTGTTGCGTGCGGGTCGAGTGAGATCCGGGTCGTACGTCCACTTCGTGATGTCACCGGCGTTCTTGTTGAAGAAGATGCCAGTGACGTCGGTGCCGCTTCCAGCGTAGCGCGTCGCATAGAAGAACCAGACGCGATCCCTCACGAGCGGCCCGCCATGCATCAGGCTTCCGTCCCACTGATAGTTCGTCCTCGCCGGCGAGCGCAGTCCCGCATCGCGCAGCTTCTGCGTGTAGTTGCTCCCCTGCATCGAGCCGGTCAGTCCCGATCCTTGAAAGCGGTGCGTGAACGTATTGCTGCCGGTGCGTGGAATGAGGTTGACGATGGGGCCGCCCACTTCGACGTCGCCCAACCCACCGGACTGCGTCATCACGACTTCTTCCGTCGTGTCCAGCCGGCCGTAGCCGGAGACGCCGCCGCCGTTGATGGCCGCTCCGGTGCCGATGCCGTCGGTCTGAGCGATGCCTTCGTTTCCGCGCCCGCCGCGCCCGCCGAAGACGATCATGCCGGGGCTCAGCAGCACATCGTTGTTCCCGCCGCCGCTCTGAATCATCGACGGCATGAGGACCATGATCGCGGCGTAGCCTTGCGCGGTCGGCAGCGCCTCGATCAACGTATTGTCCAGAGTCCTGCGCCGTCGCGCGCTCTGCACGTCAACGATGGGACTCTCGCCGGTGACGGTAATCGATTCCTCGAGCCGGCCGACGCGCATATCGGCGTTGACCGTCATCACGAACTCTCCAGGCAGCTCCAACCCTTCACGCCTGATCGTCTGGAATCCGGTCAACGTGAACGTCAGTGTGTAGAGGCCGGGCCGGAGCTCGATGATTCGATACTGTCCGGTCTCGTCGGTCGTCGCGACTTTGACTTTTTCGATCAGCGCCGGACTCGACGCCTCCACCGTGACACCGGGCAGCACGGCGCCGGAGGAGTCTCTGACGACGCCGGTCATGGATGATTGTTGCGCCCATGCAGAGGTGGGAACGAGCATGAGCAGCGTCGAGACGAAAACCGCGTGGGTCAGTGTCCGCATGACGATCTCCTTCCGTGCATGCTGTGACCGATGGAGCCGCGTGTCGTGTCGCGTCGCGTGGGAACGTGGGTTGTGACTGAGCTTCTACGCCACTTACGGGTGAGGGGTCAACCCAAATCTCGGCGTCCGCGGTCTCTTACGTGTGTCAGAAACGTCGCGAACTTGCGACTACCTGATTGAATGGGTGACCGCGCATCGGCGAGCGAGCAGGAGCGCCGCTTTCTCGAGGCCACCGCGACGTTCGGCGCGACACTGGAACGGCTCGCGCGGGGGTACGTGCGCGACGCCGACAAACGCCGCGACCTTCTGCAGGACATTCACATCGCGCTCTTGGGGAGCCTCGCTGGTTTCGACGGCCGATGCTCGCTGCGGACGTGGGTGTACCGCGTCGCTCACGACACCGCCACGTCGAAGACCCTGAGGCCGCGAACGAACGCGCCCACGCTGGTCGCGATCGATGACACCCTCGCCACGCTGGCCGAGAGCGCCGCTGAAGAGCAGCGGCTCGATCGGACGCGAGCGATCGAGCCGCTGCACGACCTGATCGGGCGGCTCAAGCCGCTCGATCGTCAGGTGATGCTGCTGTATCTCGAACAGGTCGACACCGCGTCAATCGCGGAGATTACTGGCCTCTCGACCGCGAACGTGTCGACGCGGGTGCACCGAATCAAACAGATCCTAGTCCGGCAATTCCATGAAGGCAGCGGAGATGGAACGCATACCTGAGACGAACATCGAGAACGCCTGGCAGCAACAGCCTCGCGAGAACCCGCGGTTCTCGCTCGAGGACATTCGCGCCAAGGCCCAACACGTCGAGGTCAAGGTGCGATGGTGGAGAAGGGTCGGCGGCGCGGCCCTCATCGTCGCCGTGATCGCCGAAATCGTGCAGGTGTGGGTCGGCCGCGATCTCGTCGAGCGATCGGGCGACCTGCTGACGATTGCCGCAATCCTCTACATCTCGTACGAGTACGGCAAACACGCGCGATCCGCACCAGAGCGGGCTGGGCCGTACGAGTTGCGTCGATTTCTATCGCGCGCAGCTCCTGCACGAGCACGATCTTGCAGCCCAGAGCAGTCGATACCTGCTGCCCTTCGTGCCCGGCGACGTTGAGCCTTCTGCACGGCGTCATCGGTGAGGGCCTCACGACGGTTCACCGGATCGGTGTGGTCGTTGTCGGCATCGCGCTGTTCGCCGGCGTCGCCTGGGTGAATGCACGCGCGACGCAGAAGCTCCAGCGAGAGATCGACGCGATCAGCGCGTAGGTGCGGTGTAGACGGGAACGGGCCGCCATCACGGCGGCCCCTAGAGTTACGGCGTGGTGCGCGCGCTCAGCGGCGTCCCGCTGATCGAGTCGCCGTTCACGATCAACTCGACACGTCGATTCTGCTGTCGTCCGGCCGGCGTGTCATTCGACGCGACGGGTTTCGTCTCGCCGAAGCCGGCGGTCGTGACCGTGTTGCCTGAGATGCCCTGCGACACGATGTAGTTGCGCACCGAGCCGGCGCGATCCTCCGACAGCCGCTGGTTGTAGGCATCATCGCCGACGCTGTCGGTGTGCCCCTCTACTTGCACCTTCAACTCAGGGTGCGAGAGCAGAATGCCCGACACGCGTGCAAGCTTCTCGCGCGTGCCCGCCTTCAGCGCGGCGCTGCCCGTGTCGAACAAGACGTCCGACAAATTGACGATGAGTCCGCGCGCCGATTCACGCGTCTCGAGCACCTGATTGAGTTGCTGCTTCAGCTGATCGCGAAGCGCGGCACGGTCGCGATCGGCCTGATCCGCGGCGGCACGCGCCTGTTGCGCCTGCTGCTCGGCGGCCAGGCGCGCCGCTTCGGCCGCTGCCTTGTCGCGCTCCAGCTTGTCGGCCATCGCCTTCGCCTGCTGCGCCTGCGTTTCGGCAGCCAGACGCGCGGCGTCGGCGGCGGCTCGATCGCGTTCCGCCGCGATCCTGGCGTTCTCCGCCTGCAGCTTCTCGATCTCGGCCAGCTTGCGCGTGACTTCCTCGAGGCGAGCCTTGTCGAGCGCAGCGGCCTCGGCCGCTTTCGCGCGATCTCGCTGCTCGTTCTGGAAGGCCTCTTCCTGCTTCTGTAACGCGATGAGTCGCGCGTCTTCCGCGGTCTGAACCGCCTGGCGCGCCGACATCATCACGCTGTCGTTGTTCTTCTTCCGCGCCCGCAGGTCCTCCGCCTCCGTGAGCAGCCGCGTCGCCTTCTGATACGTGTCGCCCGCGTGGCGATCGGCACCGGCAACACGCGCCAGCATCACCGCATTACGTGCCTCCGCGAGATCGAGTGGCGCACCGGGCTCGAGCGGCTTGAGCTTCAGCTGACGCACATCCTGATTCATGGTGTACGAGCCGCGCTTGAGCAGTTCGACTTTCGCCTGAATGACGTCGACGTTGCCTCTGGTTCCCTCGCGGACCGCGTTCTCAAGGACGACGACATCGCTCGGCTGCGAGACGGCGAAATACGGTTCGGCGGTGACGATCATGCCGAAGGCCTGCAGCTCGGTCGTCACGTGGATCTTGGCCTCGTCATTGTTGATGACCTGCACTTCGCCAAGATTCGTCGCGCGCCCCTCTGGCGTGATCGCCCAGAGCACGTAGGTCAGATACTCAGGTCCGAATTGCGTCGGTCCGCCAAGCTTGTCGAACTTGGCGTCGATGTCGATGTAGCCCTTCTTGCCCGAGACGTTCGCTTTGCCGAGTGCGAACGGCATCAAGGGCGTGCCCTTGAAGTCGACGTCGGTATCGCCCTTCCGCGGTCGATAGTTGATGGCCGGCGTGACATGGCCGACGACGGTCACGCGAAAGATCGGCACATCGCCTTGCTGCGTCGATGCGCCCGTCTGGCCGGCGGTCTGGGCGATTGCGGTACCCGTGAGCAGACCCGCAACCACGAACGGCAACGTGAGGGCTCGTGTCGTCATAGAGCAAACTCAGGGGCAACTTCCGGTCCAGCCCGGATGGGCACCGTTTGACATTCCATTGCAATCGAGTTGTCCGCTCGGACCGGGCTGGGACGTGCGATCACTGTGGTTGGATCACACTTTTCGACCTACCATTCCTCCATGGCCCGCCATCAAGCGATGGGATTGCATTCTCGGCTTTTGGCAGCGTCGATCGCGATTGGCGCTCTGGCGACGGCCTTCGCGTGCCGTTCTCGTGCGTCAGTGGATCCCGCGGCGAGAGATGTTGCGGCGGCGGCCAAAGAAACCGAATCGTGGCGCGCGATGCACGAGGAGAGCTATCGCCGCAACTGGGCCACGATCGCAGGTCTGCATGTCCTCGAGCCAGGGAGTCATACGGCTGGCGCCGCGCCCGGCAACGACATCGTCTTGCCCGCGTCGGCCTCGTCGCCTCGCATCGGCCGCTTCGTGTTGAATGGGGAAGTGGTGCGCTTCGAGCCCGACGCCGCGGCGCACGTGCACATCGGCGATCGATCGATCACGACGCCGGTCGACCTGATCGACGATGAAGCCGACAAGCCGGACGAGCTCGAGGTGGGCGGCATCCGCATGATGGTGCATCGAAGCGGCCAGCGGAAGACGCTTCGCGTGTGGGATCCGCAGGGCGAGCAGGCGCGAGGATTTCTCGGCTTCCGCTGGTTTCCGATTCAAATGGACTACCGCGTGACTGCTCGTTTCATTCGCGATGCTGCCGCGCGCGATGTGAAGGTGGCGAACACGTTCGGAGATGTCGACGCCTACAAGACCGAAGGCGTCGTCGAGTTCACGCTCGGCGGCCGCACGTTGAGATTGCGGCCGTTCACCACGCGACCCAAGCGGTTCTACTTCGTGTTCCGCGATCGATCCAGCGGCGAGGAAACCTACGAGGCGGCGCGCTTTCTCTACTCCGATCTGCGCGACGACGGTACCACGGTGCTGGATTTCAATCAGGCCTACAACCCGCCGTGCGCGTTCAATCCGTACACGACCTGTCCGATTCCGCTGCCTGAGAACCGCCTTGATGTGAAAGTGCTGGCAGGCGAGCGCGCGTATCCGGTTCACGTCGCGTTGCCGAAGTCGTGACACGGCGGCTAGTCCGTCACGCCAACCAGAGACAGGAGGGGCGTCGCTGGATCGCGCGGTGGCGAACATCCCTCGTGCGGCAGGGTGTTGCTGTACTTGCGTAGGAGGCCAGCGAGCTCCGCGTTTCCCAGAGCATCCGCGAGGCACGACGCCGCCTTATCGGCATCGCTCTCGATTCGCGCGCCGTGCGCGAGCAGCATCAGCACGGGACCTCGATGCTGCGTCGCCACCGCCCACAGGAGCGGCGAGACGATCACCGAGCGGCCGCGTGTGAGCGCGGGATCACGCACGGCAATCGCGTCGTTGGGACCGGCTCCTGCTCGCAGCAGCGCATACGCGCCCTCGACGTCATCGGCGGCAATGGCCTCGGCGAGCGAGGTGTAGGTCGGCGACGCGAACAGACGCGACTGTGGATGACGCCAGCGCTCGAGTTCCACCACCACGACGCCGAGCGCAAGGATCGCCATCGCCGCGATCATGACGGTCGCGACCATCAGCTGCCGGCGCTCCACAGATGTCGTCATTCGGGCACCATCGTCCGAGCGATCCAGTGGGGATAGCGAGTCGGCTTCGGTGCTCCGGGCCTGGTGCCTTGCGCGATCATCTGTTCCATGATGTCGAGATACACGCGCCGATCGGCGAACTCCGACCGACGCGGCACGAGCTCGACGAGCCACTCGATCTCATTTCGGCGGGCGAATCGTCGCGTCCACTCGATCGTGCCGATCGCGCGGATCTCCCACGCCGCGGCCAGCATGACGAGCACCATCGCGCCCGACACGAACAGACGCGGCCGTGCCATCGACACACGGTCAGCAACCGCGCGCACGGCGTGATACGCCGCGAGCGCGTAGAAGACCACGGCCATCCCGCCGAGTCGATCTCGCGAGTAGTCGAAGCTCAACGCGCCGCACCCGAGCAGGGCGATCACGAACGCGACGAACACGCGTGCATCGCTGGTCCACGTCTCCCGATCGCTCTTGAGGGAGGAGACGCCCCACCACGCGATGGCACCGGTCAACGCGATCGACGACAGCAGGTTGATGATCCGCCACGCCTGAATCTGGTTGTAGACGATGTCGCGAAGCGTGTAGAACAGACCGCTCGTCGGCTCTGAGAAGAGGACGTTGGCGATCGTGCTGGCGCTGTTATACGCAAAGATGAAGTACGGAAACGCCCCGAATCGCGCCGTGGCGTCCGGTGTTTCGACGATCGAGAAGCCCAGACCGAGCGACTGCTCGAACAGCGGCCACTTTCCTCGCCACAGCAGTCGCATCGCGACGTACGCCACGCCGATGGCGACCAGTGTCAACGCCGTGGTCCGCGTGGCTCCAGGCGCACGCATCCACCAGGCGGCCACCACCACCGGTATCAGAATGAGTCCCTGTTCCTTGAAGCCGATGGCGATCAGCACCAGCGCCACGATCGCGCCGCTGCGCCACAGGTGCGGCGGCTGATTCACCAGCATCCAGACGATCACCACGATCGGCATCGCCATGGCGGTGTAGCTCAAAGGAATCTCGAGGTTGTCGCGCAGGCCGGGACTTCCGATGAGCACCGCTGCCGCCAACGCCGCCGCTGCAGCGCCAGCCATCGTCTTCGGACGCAGACACCAGACGAACGCCCCGACGAGCAGCAAGATGGGCGCGAGGTGAACGACCTTGACCAGCGCGAGCTTCGTGTCGAGCGAGCTGTCGGCGTGCCAGATCGCCCACAAGGTGGTGTGAAAGAGGGGACGGTAGTAGGAGGTTTCAGGGATCCAGAACCGCGCGGGTGACGACACGCGCGCGACGTCTTCGAAGAGCGCTACGGCTTCGGTGACTGGATATGGCGTACGCCACAGAGTCACCAGCAGCACGATGAGCACGGGCGCGATGATCAGCGACACCGCGGCCGTCCACTTCAACGCTACTTCCTCTCGCGGCCAGGAAAGTGCGCGTCGTCCTTCTCGTTCTCGAGGCAGTAGTGTTCGAGCAGGTCGGTATCGGGCAGCAGCTCCTCAACGATGCTGAAGGTGATCGGCTTGGTGAACACCACAGGGTCGGTAATCGTGATGGTGAGATCCATGTGGCCGTAGTCGCGGCGGCGGAAGCGCTCTTCGACGCGCATCTCGGTGCTGTGAGGCGTGCCGCGCGCGTCGAGCCAACTGAGATCGTTGAAGCCGGTCGTATCGATGACGAGCGTGTCGCCCTCCCAACGGCCCACCGAGTACCCCTGCCACGTCGGCGACATGTCGGCTGGATGCTTGCGACCATCCATGAAGATTTGACGGAAGGTGGTCTCGACTTCGTAGAGCATCACGATCACGCCGGACGAGTGGATGATCTTGAAGGGCTCGGGCAGCAGATCGCCGTGCGGCACGCCGTCCGGCAAACAGTTCAGCGTCGGGTTGAAGGCGCCCGGCTGAGTGTGCTGACGCAATCGCTCCAGGCCCACGGGCGTGAGCGGCTGCTCGTCGGGCTTGAAGTCGGAGAGGACGTTCCTGAAGTACCGCGAGTTGAGCGACTCACCCAGTCCGAAGAGTCCACCCGGTGCGCGCGGATCGCCTTGCGCCTGCCAGATGCCGGAGAGATCTGGTTTCCCGTTCACCCGCGGCACAGGCCCGGCCATGTTGATCTTTCCGTCGCGTGTTCGCGGCGCTCCTGCCATGGGCTGATGCAGCCATTGCGCGTGCAGCGATACACCGACGACAACGCACGCGATGACGATCCAGAACGTCGAGAGAGTTGCACGCATGGCACATTAAACCACGCGCTACAATGCTTCATCGCATGAACAGACCGGCGCGCGTCCTGGCTGCACTTGGTGTGGCTCTCTGCTTCAGTGCTGCCGTCTCGGCGCAGTCTGCCGCCGATGCGCGCGACGACGGGCGCGTGCAGTATCCGCAAGGGCTGGCGAATTCGTTCGTCACGCTGAACGTCGGCTCGATCAACTACGCCTTCTCGCAGGACCAGCTCGAGCCAGGACACCAGGCCGGCTCGATCGCCGTGCCGCACGTTGCGGCGCGCGTCATGCTGTTCGGCCACCACTTCGGCAAGTATGTGTCGGTGCAGGGCAGCTACATGCGCCCGATCAAGTACGTCCGGTACCGAGACGTCGATGGAACCGGAACGACGCATACGGTGTGGATGCATTTCGGCTCTGTGACGGCGCAGGCGCGGGCGCCGATCGCCGACCGTCTCGCGATCTTCGGAGAGGGCGGTGTCGCCCTCACCAACAGGAGGGGTTTCGAGCTGGGCGGTCAGCCTGGTGTCAGGGACGCGCATTTCTGGGCGCCGCTCGTCGGCGGAGGCGTCGAATACCGGCTGAATCAAAAACTGGATCTGCTCGTCGGCGCATCGTTCATTCCACGCAACGACGACGCGAACAATCCAGCGACGATGTTCACGTCGGCCGGCATCCGCTACACGATGAGACCGCTGCCGGCGGACCGGGTGGCAGAGGCGATCGACGCCGGCTACACGTTTCCCGAGAACCTCGTGCAGATCGGCTACGCCACCGACGCATTCGGTTTCGCGCTGAACAATTTCTTCAACAAGGACCTGCCGATCTTCTGGGGCGGCGACGTCAAGGTGAAACGCAGCATCCTGAGCCTGCAGTGGGAGCGCAACCTGTTTCACACCAAGAAGGTGTTCGCAATCGATCTCGGCGCGAGCTTTTCGGAGTGGAGGAGCCGCGACACCGACAGCGCCTTCCGCACGCTGTCGTTGTACCCGGTGCTGCGATTCACTTTCCTGCGCACGAAGCAGGCCGATGTCTATGCGTCGTTCTCCGAGGCCGGGCCAACTTACATCTCACGTGTGGTGATCGACGATCGTCCGACCGGCAGCCATTTCACCTTCCAGGACTTCATGGCCCTCGGCTTTTTCATCGGCCCTCGTCGACGGATGAACGTCGAACTGAATCTGAATCATTATTCGAACGGCAACCTCATGTCCGAGAACGCGGGCGTGATGGTGCCGCTGGCGCTGAAGGTTGGCTATGCCTTCTAAGAACACATGGACCGCGCACACGGCCGTTGTGGCGATCGTCGTGATGTTCGTACCATCGCCGGCCCGAGCCGACTGGATCCTGAGCGGATTTCTCGGCGCCGCGAAGACGCAGTCGAGCACGATCGATCTGTCACTCCCTGGGCAGGGGACCGACCTCCAACTCGCAGGTGTCGAGTATCGCGGCGAGTCGTTTCAGTCGCCGCAGTACTACGGGTTGCGACTCACCAGGACGCTCGGCTCGTGGCTGGGAATCGAAGGCGAGTTCATTCACGCGAAAGTGTTTGCCAACGTCGATCGCGACGTGCATGCGACCGGCACGCGGTTCGGTACACCGTTGAACTCGGACGTACGGCTGTCGTCGGTCGTGCAGCGGCTCTCGATGTCGCACGGCCTTAATTTCATTCTTCTCAACGTGGCCGCACGCCGTGGACTGGGTCCGGCAGATGCCAGCGGCGCGCATCGGATCGTCGGCGTCGTTCGCGCGGGTGCGGGGCCAACGATGCCGCATGCCGAGAGCCTTCTCGACAATGTGACGATGGAGCAGTACGAAGGTGGAGGACTTGGCGTGCAGGTCGGCGCCGGTATCGAAGCGTCGTTCGGGCACGGCGTTGGTGCGCTCGGCGAGTACAAATTCACCGACGCCTCGCCGGAAATCGACGTCGCCGGGGGCACGGCGAAGATCCCCTCGCGAACGCATCATCTCGTGTTCGGCGTGCTGGTCAAATTCTGATGTAGACCCGTCGCTCTCGTGCTATCGTCGCTGCGACTCCACGAACCCGAAAGCCTGGGACCGACGCCAATGCGATTTTCATTCAAGGCGACGTGCGTGCTCACCACGGTCGTGGTGGCGTGCTTCTGCACCACCGCGGCGTCGGCGCAAAGCACCACGGAGGTCACACCGGCGTCCGAAAACACCGCCAAGCCCACGGTCTGCGAGGGCTACCGGCTGGTCACCGTCTTCTTCCGATGCATTCCACACGACGTCAGCGGCATCGTACAGGGCGATGCCTTGCGGTCGCTCGCTGTTGGAGGGCTGCTCGCGGGCGGCAGCATCCTGCTCGACGATGAGGTTCGAAAGAAGATGTCGGAGCCCGATGAGGACACGTCGATCGAAGTCGGCCGATATCTCGGCGAAGCCGGCGTGCAGTTCGGTGCGCCCGCCGCGGCGTATTTCATCGCTCGCGCGATCGGGAACGAAGGGGCACAAGACCTCTCGATCATGATCGTGAGGACGCAGATGGTGAACGCGATCCTCACGAGAGGGTTGAAGCTGATTCCGCGCGCGCGCCCGTATCAGGAAACGGCGACGCCGACCAAGGGCTCGTTCCCCTCTGGTCATACGTCGGCGGCGTTTGCGACGGCGACGGTCATGCAGCGCAAGTGGGGATGGAAGGCCGGCGTACCAGCGTACCTCGTCGCCACCTTCGTCGGCGTGACGCGGCTCGAGAACGTGCATTACCTGAGTGACGTCACGTTCGGCGCGGCGGTGGGTGTTGCCAGCGGCCTTGCGATCAAGCTCCCCGGTCCACATTCGACTGTCGCGCCGCTCGTCGCGCCGGGTGTTGTCGGCGTCTCGATCACGATCACACCTCGCTCCTGAGCGCGCTCGATCGCGCTGCTGCGGCGTCGGTCCGAGCTGCGATCGCATTCCGGAGAAACCACCTGAGGCGATGCGCGGTAAACACCTGATGCGATAGGACGTTCGTTCCACCACAGCGACAGTGCGTCGCTCGCGCGCGATGATTGGTGTTGCTACGCATCACACTCCGCCACGTCCGTTCGTTACGCTCCAGCCGCCAACCTGATCCGCTGACTCTCCACATCTGAGCCACACCGCGCGCTGGAATGTGTCTTGCTCCGCTCACGCTGCGCGTACGAACTCGACCGCAACGCGGGCGCACGTAGAGACACCGCGTCAGCGACTCGAGACGCGCAGACCAAAGGCGCGATCATGGTGAAGCGTGCGTGGCACCTCGCGGCGCTCGTGCTTCTTGCCGGCATCGTCGCCGGCGGCTGCGAAACATCGGCCACAGTCACTTCGGTGGCCACTGCGCCCGACACGCCCAAGTGTCAGGTCGCCGTGAGCACACCGCCGCTCGTTGCGGCGGAGGGTGGCTCCAGCACGTTCAGTATCACCACCGAGCCCGAATGCGCATGGACTGCGAGCACGTCGGTGACGTGGATCTCAGCCATCGCGCCTGCGAACGGTCAGGGCAACGGCAACGTCGCGTTTCGTATCGCCGCCAATGATGGAGCGGCGGCGCGAGACGGCGAGATCGCCGTCAACAACAGCCGCGTCCTGGTGTCGCAGAAGGCGCCCTGCCGCTATGTGCTGACACCGCCAACGACGACCATCGCTGCGAATGGCGGCAGTGGCCAGATCGCCGTCGCGACCGCGAGCGATTGCGCATGGACTGCGGCAGCCGATGGCGACTGGATCAACATCGCGCCGCCGACGAGCGGCACCGGCAATGGGACGGTGAGCTTCACCGTGCCTCTCAACACCGGCAGCGAGCGCACCGGCAGCGTGGTCATCGGCGGACAGCGCGCGACAATCGTGCAGTCGGCCTCGGTGGCGGCGCCGGCGCAGTGCGGGTACAGCATCTCACCGTCGAGCGTGAGCGTCCCCGCCGCCGGCGCCACCAACTCCTCCGTCAATATCCAGGCACAAGCCGGCTGCCCGTGGAGCGCCGTGAGCAATGCGCCGTGGATCACGATCACATCGACCACGAATGGGACCGGCAACGGCGCGGTGTCGTTCACGGTTGCTGCCAATACCGGCGCCGCGCGGACAGGAACGCTCAGCGTCGCCGGTAGCACGCTCACCGTGTCGCAGGCGGCAGCTGGCTCGCCGACGTGCACGTTCACGATCGCACAGCCGGGTTTGAACGCGCCCGCAACTGCGAGCACGGGGAGTGTCGCTGTGACGAGCGGCCCGACGTGCGCGTGGACCGCAACCAGCAACGCCCCGTGGATCACGATCACGTCCGGGGCCTCTGGCACCGGCAATGGAACGGTGGGTTTCAACGTCGCCGCCAATACCGGAGCGGCGCGCACCGGCACCATCTCGATCGCAGGTCAGACGTTCACCGTGACGCAGGCAGCAGGTGCCACGCCCTGCATGTACTCGATCACGCCGCCCAGTCAGACCGTGCCTGCGAGCGCGAGTTCAGGGACCGTGTCCGTGACGAGCGGTGCCGGTTGTGCATGGACTGCGGCGAGCAACGCGACGTGGCTCACCGTCACGTCCGGAGCAACGGGCACGGCCAATGGCACCGTCGGCTACAGCGTTGCGGCCAACACCGGTGCCGCGCGAAGCGGAACGCTGACGATTGCCGGCCAGACCTTCACCGTGGCGCAGGACGCCGGTGCGGCGCCATGTACGTACTCGCTCTCATCGAGTAGTCAGAACGCTCCCGACACGGCATCAAGCGGCTCCGTCGGCGTGACGACCACGAGCGGCTGTGCGTGGACGGCAACCAGCAATGCATCGTGGCTCACGATCACATCGGGCGCCAGCGGAAACGGGAACGGTTCGGTCGGGTTCAGCATCGCCGCAAACACCGGCGCCGCACGCAGCGGAACGCTGACGGTGGCCGGGCAGACCTTCACGGTGAACCAGGCGGCCCCGCCGCCGTCGTGCAACTACGTGGTTGCGCCCTTATCGCAGACGATCGATCGGACCGGCGGCGTTGGCACCGTCGGCGTGACCGTGGCTACGGGCTGCGCGTGGACGGCATCGAGCAATGCCAGCTGGATCGTCATCACGAACGGCGCGAGCGGCAACGGCAACGGCACTGTGACGTTCGCGGTCACGACCAACACCGGCGGTGCTCGCACAGGCACGCTGACGGTTGCCGGCCAGACCGCCACTGTTCAACAGCAACAAAGCAGCGGCTTGGACCTGGCCCTTGCGCCGCTCACACGTCCATGAAATCGACCTCACCGTCTGATTCCGGCACGCGCGTCCGCTCGCGCGCGATGCCGGCTGCGTTGCTCATCGTGATGGCGGCCGCGCTCGTCGCCGGCTGTCAAACCTCGTCGACTGCGACCGACGTCACCACCGCGCCCGATGCCGCCGCGAAATGTCAGGTGACGGTGGCCACGCCGCCGGCCATCGAGGCCACGGGCGGTACCGCAACCGTCGCGGTCACGACACAGCCTGAATGCTCATGGAACGCCTCGACCACGGTGAACTGGATCTCGGGCTTGTCGCCCGGCTCGGGTCAGGGCGCGCGTGATCTGGAATTTCGCGTCTCGGCCAATGACGGATCGGCGGTTCGCGAAGGCGAGATCATCGTCAACGACAGCCGCGTGCGCGTGTCGCAGAAGGCGCCGTGCCGGTACTCACTCAGTCCGGCAGCGCAGAATGTGAGTGCGATCGGAGGCACCGGCGCGGTCGCCATCACCGCCGGCAGCGATTGCTCGTGGACAGCGACCAGCGATTCGGGCTGGCTCAACGTCACCGGCTCGACCTCCGGTCGCGGCAACGGGACGGTGAGCTTCAGCGTGCCGGCCAACAGCGGGCCCGAACGGACAGGGACCGTGAACGCGGGCGGCCAACGCGCGGCCGTCACGCAGGCTGCCGCGGGCGCGCCTGCTCCAGCGCCGAGCCCAGGGCCAGGGCCTGCTCCGAATCCTTCGTGCACCTACACCATCTCGCCGGCGAGTCAGGACTTCGCCGCGCTCGGCGGAAGCGGATCGATTTCGGTGGCCACGCAGAGTGGATGCCAGTGGAGCGCAAGCAGCAGCGCGTCGTGGATCTCGACCTCTGCCAGCGGCACAGGCAACGGCTCGGCCGGCTTCTCGGTGGCGGTGAACCTGGGCGGGGCACGTAACGGAACGATCACGGTCGCCGGTCGTACGTTCACCGTGAACCAGGCAGCGGTGTTGCCGCCGCCGCCCCCCGCGCCGACGTGCACCTACAAAGTGTCGCCGACGGATGTGAAAGTGGGGAAGGACGGTGGCAGCAAGTCGATCAAGGTGGACACGTCGACTGGCTGCAACTGGACGGCGAGCAGCAACGCCTCGTGGATCACGGTCACGTCGGGTGCCAGCGGCAGCGGCGATGGAAACGTCACGATCTCGATTCCGAAGAACACCGATAAGAACAAACGCACCGGCAGCGTCACGGTCGCAGGCCAGGGCGTGACGGTCGAGCAGGATGGAGCGTAAGTCATGCGGACGCTGTTCGTAGTCTTCCTTCTGTCCATCGTCCCGGTGCGAATGGCGGAAGCGCAACAAACGATCACGGACGTGTTGTCGTTCTTGATGACCAACCGATCGATCGCGACCGACGATTTCGTGAGAGACGAGCAGGCCGCGCTCGCCACCAGCCAAACGATCGCGAATCTGTTCGTGCTCGATCTCGCGAGCGTCCCGTCGTCCTCCGGGGCGGGATTCACCTATCGCCTCGATCCGGCGCTCGGCACGCCAATTCGAACGAGTGAGAGCTTCGGTCCGATCTTCACGCAGCGCTCGCTCCTGGCCGGTCAGAATCACGCGTCGTTCGGCGTGAGCTATCGCAGCACGAACTTCACCAACATCGACGGCCGAAGCTTGCGGGACGGCACACTGCTGTCGACGGCCAGCATTTTGAGAGGCGATACCGCGCCATTCGATATCGAGACGGTATCGCTGCGAATCCGCACCGACACGATGACGATCACCGGCAGCTACGGCATCACCGATCGGCTCGATATCAGCGCCGGCATTCCGTTCGTGCATCTGAGCCTGCAAGGTGAGCGCGTCGATACGTACCGCGGCCGTCGTCTCGTACAGGCCAGAGGGACGGCGTCCGCATCAGGTTTCGGCGACGTCGTCGTGCGCAGCCGCTACAACGTGATCAGCGAGGGTGCGAGCGGGCTCGCGATCGGCGCGGAAGTTCGCCTTCCGACCGGAAGCGCCGAGAACCTGCTTGGGGCTGGAGAGCTCGCGTTCACGCCGCGTGTCATCGGCTCGGTCGAGCACGATCGCATCGGCGTGCACGGTGACTTCGGATACTCCTTCGACAAAGTGACGAACGCGCTCGCCTACTCCGCCGCGGTCACCGTTGCTACCGCGCCGCGAGTCACCGTCATTGGAGAGCTTCTCGGACGCAGGCTCGAGGCATTGGGAAGGCTGGTCGAAACGGTTCAGCCGCATCCTCGGCTGTCTGGCGTCGACACCATCAGACTGACGAGCTCGGGGGAGTCCACGAATCGTCTTGTAGCCGTCGCGGGGTTAAAGTGGAACGTGGCCAGCACATGGCTGATGACTGCCAGCGTCATGCGCTCGCTCACATCGGTCGGTCTGAACGCCGACTATGTGCCGAGCATCACGTTCGATGGATGGTTTGGCAGATAGAGCGACGGTTTTCATGAAGAACACTCTCCCAGATCCGCGAAGCAGAGCCACGACAACGAGCGACGAGTTCGACTTTCTGCCCGAAGCCGTCGCCGACACCCGTCCGGGGAGCGATCAATTCGATCTCATCTACCGTGATCGGCCACCGACGTCTCAGTCGCTCGACTGGGATTTGTCCGCGGATGCGATGCGTGAGGCGGCGGCAAGTGAGTTCAGGAAACGCGTCTTCACGCTCAGCCTGCTCGGGGTGCTGCTCGCCGCAGGCCTGTTTGCGATCCCGATGTTGCAGCGAGGGAATCTGTCATCGATCTTCGATTGGAGCGGGTCCTCACCCGCGCCGGACGCGAGCGCGCCGGCCGCGACTCTTCCTCCCGCTCCTCCCGCGATCGCCGACACTCCCAGCCCTGCACCTGCCCCTGCGGTCGA